>Ga0080006_1148006_pt1 | contig 316048 bp, 288 predicted proteins | sample RS3BMetagenome_FD_69209 | JGI IMG/M metagenome (GOLD analysis project Ga0080006, IMG submission 69209) | Ferric oxide microbial mat and aquatic microbial communities from Rainbow Spring, Yellowstone National Park, USA - RS3B (SPADES... ... | reverse complement strand
ATTCGCCCGGCCCCGGCCGCGGGAACAGTGGGTTCGGCACCGCGCGCTCTTCTCGGTCATCGGCAACCCCTTCGGCCTTCCCGCCGCAATCGCCGCGATCGGCGGGGTGACCTTCGTCTCAGGCCTCGTGGTGGCGCTGACGATGCCGCGGCGATGACCGACGCCGCTGGCATGGCCCGGGCCGATGCCGGCCGGCGCGCCGCCGCAGCGCGGTCAGTGATAACGAGAGAAAATCGCCGCCCAATTCATCAATCAGGCCAAAATAGTGGGAGATCTCCGGGTTCGGGCCGGCCGATTTTGAACCCCCGCAGAGCGATTGCATCGAGCTCATCGTCGTGCTATGTATCGTTAATCGTCGAATGCCGATGAAAGGTTTTTCATGCCCATCGCACTCCGCTCCCGGCAAGCTCCGCCGCCGGGCCGACCGGCCACCGGCGAGGACATCGCGGCCGTCGCCAAAGCGCTGGGCCACCCTGCTTGCATCCCTATCGTCAGGCTGCTCCTCGAAAAGCAGTTTTGCGTCAGTTCCGACATCGTCGATGAGGCTGGGCTGGCGCAATCGATGGTCTCCGAGCACCTGCGCATCCTCGATGCGGCCGAAATCATGACGGGTGAAATGGAACGCCCACGCGTGTACGACGCGCTTGACCCCGACAGCCTGCTTCCTTTGGCGGCGCTGCTCAACGCGGTGGTCGAGAAAGACAACCGTGGCGAGCTCGACGACCTCATCCGCTGCCCGCCCTCAGGGTTGAGATCCACGAAATCCTCAAGGCAATCAAGCCAATCAAGCCAATAAGGAGCATTTTGATGACCACCATTACTGTCTACGATCCACCCATGTGCTGCTCGACCGGCGTCTGCGGCCCCGAGGTTGATCCGAAGCTGGCGCAGTTCGCGGGCGACCTCGACTGGCTGAAGATCCAGGGTATCGAGGTACGGCGCTTCAATCTGGCGCAGGATCCCGCCGCCTTCGTCGAACACCCAGAGATCAAGGCGCTGCTGGACCGCTCGGGGAGTGACGAACTCCCGGCCATCGTGGTCGGCACGAAGCTCGCCTGGCAGGGATACTATCCGTCGCGTACAGAGTTGGCCGAAGCGGCCGGGCTTGCCCGCGGCCACGCGCAACCGGAATCCGCGATGCTCGGCTCGTCTGGGCCGAAAGCTGCAGCGGTCTCCTGTTGCGGCGGATCGGCAAGGACAGAACCGGCTGAGACCGAAACCAAGACGTGCTGTTGAGGTGCAAGGCGAGGCACCGAGCGTCAGGCATTGGAGCTGACATGTTCGCAAATCTTCCCATATTCGTTTTCTTCACCGGCAAGGGAGGCGTCGGCAAGACGTCACTCGCCTGTGCCACGGCGCTGAGCCTCGCCGATGCGGGAAAGAGGGTGCTGCTGGTCAGCACTGACCCTGCATCCAATGTCGCCCAGGTATTCGAGACAGAGATCGGCAACCGCGTCACGCCGATCCCGCGGGTCACCGGACTCGACGCCATCGAGATCAATCCCGAGGAAGCTGCGGCGGAATACCGCGAACGCATTGTCGGCCCAATGCGCGGCGTGCTCCCGGAAAAGGTGCTCAAGGGCATCGAGGAGCAGCTCTCTGGCGCTTGCACCACAGAGATCGCCGCGTTCGACGAATTCACCGCGTTCCTCACGGATCACGATCTGATCGACGCCTATGACCATGTCGTTTTCGACACCGCGCCCACCGGGCACACGATCCGGCTCCTCAAGCTGCCGGCCGCCTGGTCGGGGTTTCTGGAAGCAGGCAAGGGCGATGCGTCGTGCCTTGGCCCACTCGCAGGCCTCGAAAAGCAACGGACGCGGTACAGGGCGGCGGTTGAGCGGCTCTCCGACGGCGAGATTACCCGCCTCATTCTTGTCGCCCGCCCGAACCGTTCCGCTTTGGCCGAGGTGACCCGAACATCGCGGGAACTGGCGGCAATCGGCATCCGCAATCAGTACCTCGCCATCAACGGCCTCATGCCGGCTGACACGGGCCGCGACCCACTCGCGGTCGCGTTGGCGGAGCGAGACCAAGCCGCGCTTGCGGCCATGGACGCCGACATCGCGCACCTTCCCCGCGAGGCATTTCTTCTGCGTTCGGAGAATCTCGTCGGTATCGAGGTGCTCCGGCGGTTTGCAGCGAACGCGCCCGATCGGACCATCGCAGTCGAGGCGGAGGCAAACACCAGACGGGCGAGCCTCGCGCATCTTCCCGAACTCGGCGCGCTCATCGATGACATCGCTCGGCCCGGCAAGGGGCTCATCATGTTCATGGGCAAAGGCGGCGTCGGCAAGACCACCATGGCAGCGGCAGTTGCTGCAGAACTCGCGGCGCGGGGACACGAGGTCCTGCTGACGACGACGGACCCGGCGGCCCATCTTGCTGAAACTCTGGCTGAAGACCTTCCACATCTCTATGTGAGCCGAATCGATCCTGCCGAGGAGACGGCGCGCTATCGCGAGCATGTGCTGGAAAGCAAGGGCAAGGATCTCGACGCCGAGGCCCTCCGCATGCTGGAGGAAGATCTACGCTCGCCCTGCACGGAGGAGATCGCGGTCTTCCAGGCCTTCTCGCGCATCATCCGGGAAAGTACCCGGCACTTCGTGGTGATGGATACGGCACCGACCGGCCATACATTGCTGCTGCTCGATGCCACCGGTTCCTATCACCGCGAAATCCTTCGGCATGCGGGGCCGAATTCGCAGGCGCGCATCGTCACACCAATGATGCGCTTACAGGACCCTGAGCAGACCAAGATTGTGATCGTCACCCTGCCCGAGACGACGCCCGTGCTGGAGGCGGCCCACCTCCAAGATGACCTGCGCCGCGCCGGCATCGAACCCTGGGGCTGGATCATCAATGCTAGCCTTGCGGCGACAACGACAACACATCCTCTGCTGCGCCAGAGGGCCGCGTCGGAAGGCACTCAGATCGCGAAGGTGCAGAAAGAATTGGCCGCGCGTTTCGCCGTGGTGCCGATGCTGGCGAAAGAGCCGGTTGGGGCCGAGCGGCTGCGCGCGCTCTGCGCGTCGCCAAAGGCTCATGCGGCTGCCTAGCCAGGAATAGGCAGAAAAGCGCAGAGGCCTGTCTCGTCGCTACTCGCGTTCGCCGTCGGGCAGAACCTTCTGCGCCCCCTGCGCCGGTGGGTCAGCAGGCGAACCGAAGGGGTTGGCCGCGGCACGATCATACGCTTCGTGATCAATAAACTCGATCGGCTGCAGGCGCCTCCGGTCAACCCTCAGGTGAAACACATCAAACCGATTATAGTGGCCGACCACGTCGTGAAATTGCTTGGGTTCCACAGCGGCCCCGAGATCCAACTCGGCATAGAGCACCCCCTCATCGGCAGAGAATTCTTCACCCACGCTTTCCCCGGTTGGATCCACCACCAACGAAACACCGCGCGGCGAACGTTCCAGTGCTTCGCGGGCAGTTTTCTCAAGCCCGTCCAGCGCATCCAGCATGGCGCGATCCATATAGCCCGAGACCACCAGATTAAAGCATTTGGCTTCGAATGCATGCGCGGCCGCGCGAATGCGAATGGCATGACGCAAATCGTAATTGCCGCTGTTGGCCGGCGGACGCGTCGGCCAGACCGGCGGATAGCTGGAAATATGCAACTGCTCGCCTTGCGCCATCAACGTATAGCGCGCCAGCGGGTTGGTATTCTCGCCGCAAATCAGCATGCCGATGCGGCCGAGCCGCGTTTCGCTGACACGCAGGCCCGCTCCGTCGCCGTTCGCCCAGACGAGTTTTTCATAAAACGTCGGCACAAGCTTGCGATGGTGATTGAGAATGACACCCTGGTCGGAAATCAGCACGTTGGCGTTCCAAATGCAGCCGACGCTCGCGCGGGTTCCTTCGTTAAAGCCGAGCGAAACGAAAATCCCGTGCTGGCGCGCCGTTGCGCAAACGCGTGCCATTTCGGGCCCGTTGATATCAAGAGCATTCTCGGCCAGACGCCGAAAGAAGGTATGATTGAGCATCGGGGCCTGCACCCCGGCCCAGACCGGGAAGGCCGGCACATAAGTCTCCGGAAACGCAATCAGCTGCGCGCCGTGTCGTGCCGCTTCCGCAATGAGAGAGCACGCCTTATCGATGGTGGCGGCAGTATTCAAGAAGACCGGAGCGACATGCGCCGCGGCTACGCGAATCACTGGGTGGGGCATGGCAGCACCTCGCTTCCCATTGCGTTTTGTCTCGGTCCTGGCAGGTGATTCCGGTCGGTGATAAACCCAACCGCGCACCACGGATCTCACGCCCGAGCACAGGGCCGAACTTGCGCAAGAGGAGCATACCCCATCGCAAAGTGACACGCAGGCAGGCGTGCACCTGCTATGCCCCTGGATGCTGTTTGCGCAGTCCGACGCACCGCGATAATCGAGGATCGCAAGGGAGGAAGGAAGACGTCATGAAATTGCTGTCGCTGCTTGCGATCGGGCTTGCCGTGCTGGGAGCAGAAACCGCACGCGCCGAGTCCCCAACCGCGCTCCGAATCGGAATTATGGATGATATGTCCGGCGTCTATAAGGACATTCAGGGCCCGGGCGATGTGGTTGCCGCGCAGATGGCGGTGGCGGATTACGGCGGAAAAGTGTTGGGCCGGCGCATTGAGGTCTTGTCGGGAGACTTGCAAAACAAAGTCGATGTGGGCCTGGCTCTGGCCCGGCGTTGGTATGATGAAGACGGGGTCGCGGCGATCTTCGGGCTCGGAAATTCCGCCGTGGCCTTGGCGGTTCAGGAACTTTCGCGCCAAAAGAATCGGATCGACGTGGTGACCAGCGCCGGCACGGCCGATCTGACAGGCAAAGCATGTTCGCCCCTGGGCGTGCACTGGACCTACGACACCTATGCCTTGGCAAAGGGCACTGCGACGGCTGTGGTCAAGGCCGGCGGGGACCGGTGGTGGTTCATCACGGCAGACTACGCCTTTGGCCACTCCTTGGAAAATAACGCCGCCCATTTCGTGAAAGCCAGTGGAGGCCAAGTCCTCGGCGCCTCGCGCGCGCCGCTCGGGCAAGCCGATTATTCAAGCTACCTGCTGCAGGCGCAGACCGCGCATGCGAACGTCATCGGCATCGCCTCGGCCGGAACAGACATGGTCAATACCGTCAAGCAAATGGCGGAGTTCGGCCTGATGCGCCAAGGCGTGCGCGCTGCCGCGCTGCTTGCGCTGGTGACCGACATTCATGCCATCGGCCTGCCCACGGCGCAGGGTCTTTATTTCACCGAAGCGTTCTACTGGGACCAATCTCCGGAAACGCGAGCGTTTTCCAAGCGGTTTCAGGCTGCTTTCGGCAAACCTCCCACCAGCTTTCAGGCCAGCATGTACGGTGCGGTGATGCACTATTTGAAGGCCGTGCAGGCCGCGGGCACAGTGGAGGCGAAGGCCGTCATGGAAAAAATGAAGGCCATGCCGATCGACGATTTCATGACATCGCACGGCTACATCCGTGCGGACGGCCGGGTGATCCGCAACATGTACTTGCTGCAGGCCAAAACCCCCGCCGAAAGCCATGGGGAATGGGATCTGGCCAAGGTGGTTGCCACCATTCCCGGCGAGCAGGCGTTTCGTCCGCTCAGCGAGGGCGGATGCCCGCTTGTGCACGGAGCAAACAACGCACACTCGGGCAATTGAAGCGCCCACCCTGCCACGAGCTTGAAGAGGCAAAAGCAGGAGATCTCGATTGCAGCCGCAACACGCTCGGCTATTCTCCCCTTGCGCCGCCAAGCTCTGCTGGCAGGGGGGATGGTCTGAGGAGAACAGTCATATGGCCTATGAAACCATTTTGTATGAAGAGGATGGCCCGATCGGCACCATCACGCTCAACCGGCCGGATGACGGCAACATGTTCACCCCCCTGATGTGCCATGAGATCCGCGAGTGCATCAACGCCATCCGCCGCGAGACACGGACGCGCGTGGTGGTGTTAACCGGTGCCGGCGAACGGTTCTTTTGCATCGGTGGCCGCAAAGAGGGGATGGAGGATACCATTCTTTACCCCGGCACGCTGCCGACGCTGGAGATGTACGAAGCGATCGAGAAATTGCAGAAACCGGTCATCGCCTCGGTCAATGGCTATGCGGTCGGGGGCGGGAATGTGCTGCAGATGGTCTGCGACCTGACGATTGCAAAGGAAAGCGCGATCTTCCGCCAAGTCGGGCCGATGATGGGTAGTTTTGATGCGGGCTATGGCACGTGGTACCTCGAAGACCTGGTCGGCAAGAAGCGGGCAAAGGAGATTTGGTTCACAAACCCCAAAATCTCCGCGCGTGAGGCTCTTGCCATGGGGCTGATCAACCGCGTGGTGCCAGATGCCGAGCTCCGGGCGGCCACGCGGGCCATGGCGCTGGAAGTCGCCGAGCGCGGGGCTTTTGCGCTGGCCGCTGTAAAAGGGGCTTTTCTGGCCCGCCACGGCGGCGTTGCCGGACTTTCGCGCATGGCGCATGATTTGCTGTTGCGTGCCTATCTCGAGACCGAAGAAAGCCACGAGCTGGCAGCGGCCTTTTCCGAAAAGCGCCGCCCGGACCCGGCGAAATTCGGCCGCTGAGAGAAGGAGGCCAAGCGTGCGGCCGTTCCTGACTTTGCACCACCCCGCCCAGGCGCAACGGTATTACGCAGCCGGGCTCTGGCAGGCGGAGACACTGCACGACCTGCTCACCGCGCATGCCAGAGCGCGGCCGGAGGCCGTTTGCGCGCGCGACGGGCGGCGCGAGCTGACCTGGTCCGGCCTTGCCGCCTGGGTCGACGGCGTTGCCGCCTGGCTCCGCGGCGCCGGCCTGAGCGCAGGCGAGGCGGTCTCCATTTGGATGTCGAACCGCTTGGAGGCGGTCGTAACCTTTTTGGCCTGCTCGCGCGAGGGTTTCGCTTGTAACCCCTCGCTTCACCGCACCCACACTTCGGCCGAGGTTGCGCGGCTTCTGGAACGGCTCGGCACACGGGTGCTGCTGACCGAGCCGGGCTGGGGTGCCGACCGCATCGCCGATCCCCGTGCGCGCTTTGCCGATCTGCCTTCGCTTGCCGCGATCCTGACGCCGGAGACCTTTCCCGGTCCGGCGGAACCACCTCCGAAGCCGCCCTCCGACCCGGACAGGGTGGTCTATCTTGCCTTCACTTCCGGCACCACCGGCACGCCGAAATGCGTGATGCACTCCGACAACACGTTGCTGGCCAATGCCCGTGACCTCGTGCGTGACTGGGGCCATGGGCCGACGACCAGAATCCTGACGCTATCGCCGCTCTCGCATCACATCGCGTGGGTTGCCGTTGCGCAGTGGCTCGTCGCAGGCGGCATGCTGATCGTGGACGACCCGCCGCCCGGTACCTCGCGGCTTGATTGGTTGCTTGCGAACCAAGCCAATTACGTGCTGGGCGTTCCGACCCATGCCATGGATATTCTCGCCGAGCAGCGCGCCCGCGGCCTGCAGCGCCTGGGCGCCGTTCGGGTCTTCTATATGGCGGGTGCGCCGATCCCGCCCGCCATTGCCGAGGCCTTCCTCGCGCAAGATATTCTGCCGCAAAACGTTTACGGGATGACCGAGAACTCCTCGCATCACTATACCCATCCCGATGACCCGATGGAAACCATCGTGGCCTCTTGCGGGCGCGGCGGCCGCGCTTACGAGGTTGCGATCTTCGACCCGAACGACACCAACCGGCGGCTTTCGCCGGGCGAAGTGGGCGAGATCGGCGGGCGCGGCGCCGCGCTGATGCTGGGCTATTTCGCCGATCAGGAGGCCACGGCGGCGAGCTTCAATCGCGAGGGCTGGTTCCTCTCGGGCGATCTCGGCATGCTCGATGCGCAGGGAAACCTCATCATCAAAGGACGTTCCAAGGATCTCATCATTCGCGGCGGGCACAACATCCACCCCGCACATATCGAAGCATTGGCCATCCGGCATCCTGCGGTCAAAGCAGCGGCAGCGCTTGGAGTCCCTGACGAACGACTGGGTGAGAAAGTCTGTTTGGCGGTGGTGGGGGATGTCGCCCCGGATGTGCTGCTCGCACATCTCGCAGCCGAGGGCCTCTCGCGCTACGACATGCCGGAATATATGATTGCGATGGAGAGCTTTCCGCTGACCGCAAGCGGCAAAGTGCTCAAACGCGAAATTGCCGCCATGATCGCGCGCGGGGCGCTCACCCCCGTGCCGGTGCGCTACCGGCCCGATGCGGCGGTGCCGAAACAAGAGGTGGCGTGATGACGGTCCGCCTGGAGCGCCGCGGCAGTTTCGCACTCTTGACGCTCGACCGCCCGGACGCCCTCAATGCGCTCTCATTCGCAGTGATTGAGGAAATCGGGGCGCGTCTGGACGAAACCGCCCGATCCGACGCGCGGGCCCTGATCATTACCGGGGCCGGCACCAAAGCCTTTTGCGCGGGCGCCGACATCAAGGAGCTGCGCGGGCGCAGCCTGACGATGCAGCGGCGAGGCATCGAACTTGGACAGCAAACCTTCGCCAAGCTTGATACGCTGCCAATGCCCTCGGTTGCAGTGATTAACGGCTACGCCTTTGGCGGAGGGTTGGAGTTGGCGCTGGCCTGCACGTTTCGCCTCGCGACGCGGAACGCCAAACTCGGCGTGCCGGAAATCAAGCTTGGCTTGATCCCCGGCTACGGTGGCACGCAACGTTTGCCGCGGATTATTGGCGAGGCTCGGGCGCTGGAGATGGTCATGACCGGGCGCACGGTGGAAGCGGAAGAAGCGGAACGGATCGGCCTCATTTCCCGTATCGTGGAGGGCGACCCGGTGGCAGCCGGTATCGCTTTTGCCGAAACCTTTGCCGGTTTCAGCATGCCAGCGCTCCGCTTTGCACGCGCCGCCGTGCAGCGCGCGCTCAGCGTGCCGCTCTCGGAAGGACTGAAGATCGAGGCCGATCTTGCCACCCTCGCCTACCAAACCAAAGACGCCGAGGAAGGCATGGCGGCTTTTGTGGAAAAGCGGCCACCTCGGTTTCAAGACGCCTAACTAAGGCGGGTACGGAGCAAACCGCGCATGAAGCTTTTTGAGCAGCTGGAGCGGCGGCGCCATTGGACCGAGGAAGAACAGCTCGTTCTCCAACAGGTGCGACGACTGGCGCGCGAGGTGATTGCCCCGCGCGCAGAGTATCACGACCGCACGAGCACGTTTCCTTGGGAAAACATTCGCGCCCTCAATGCGTTGGGTCTGAACGCCATTTTCATTCCGGAAGCCTACGGCGGTGCCCCGCTGCGGTATCGCCTGTATCTGGCTTGCGTCGAGGCACTCGCGGAGGCGTGTGCCTCCACGGCCATTATCTACGCCACCAACTTCCACGGCATGAAACCGCTGATCGACTTCGGCACCGAGGAGCAGAAAACGCGGCTGCTTCCCCGGATTGCTCAAGGGGGACTGGGCGCGCTCGCCATCACCGAGCCGAATGCCGGTTCCGATGCGACGGGCATGCAAACCCGCTTTCGCGAGGATGGCGATGAGATCATCGTGGATGGCGGAAAGATTTTCATCACCAACGGTGATGTTGCGGATCTGCTTCTGGTATTCGGCAAATGGCACGGCATTGCGGATCCTCGCGCGGCCATTTCGGCCTTGGTGATGGAGCGCAACACGCCGGGCTTCTCTGTGATCCGTCTCGAAGACAAGATGGGCCACCGTGCCTCCTCGACCGCCGCCATCAGCTTTGACGGCTGCCGCGTGCCGCGCAGAAACCTGCTCGGCGCGCCGGGCGATGGGCTGCGCATCCTGCTTGCCTCCTTGAACACATCGCGCCCTTCGATCGCGGCGCACGCCCTCGGGATCGCCAAAGCCGCTTTTGCGGATATGGTGGCCTACATGAACCAGCGGCGGCAGTCTGGCCGAAGAGTTGTTGAGTTCCAGGGCAACCAGTTCACCTTGGCCGACCTTGCGAGCGAGCTCGCCATGACCGAGACATGGCTCGATTATGTTGCAGGTCTGGTCGAAGCCGGTGCGGATGAATTCAGCCTGGAGGCGTCGATCGCGAAAATGCGCGCGTCCGACCTTGCCATGCGGATGACCACCGAGGCGGTGCAGATGCATGGCGGCTATGGCTATTGCCGCGAGTACAGAGTAGAGCGGCTCATGCGCGATGCCAAAATCACCCAAATCTGGGAAGGCACGAACCAGGTGCACCGGCAGCTCATCGGTCGGAGCTTCGTTGCCAAGGAGGAACCGTCATGAGCGATCAGACCGCGATCCGAACCGTTGGCGTGTGCGGTGCCGGCGGCACTATGGGTTCGGGCATTGCCATTGTCGCGGCGCGCGCCGGTTTCCGCACCATTTGCTTCGATACCCGGCCGGCGGCGTTGCAGCGCGCCTTGCAGGATACCGCCGCGTTTTTCAGCAAATCCGTCGAACGCGGCAAAATGAGCGCGCAAGCGCGAGATGCCGCCCTTGCCGCGCTGTCACCGACCAGCGAGCTCCGCGCCCTGGCGGAATGCGACCTGGTGATCGAGGCGGTCTTTGAGGACCTCGCCGTCAAACAGGCCCTGTTTCGGGAACTGGATGAGGTCTGCTCTGCGCAAACGATCTTTGCCTCGAACACCTCCACCCTCTCCATTACGGAGATTGCTGCAGGCAGCAAACGGCCCGAGAGAGTTGTCGGCATGCATTTCTGCCTTCCGGCGCAGCTGATGAAGCTGATTGAAATCTCGCCGGGCCTGCTGACCTCCGAGGAGACCTTCCGAACAGCCTGGGCGTGGGCCCAAGCCTGCGGGCAGATCCCGGTCAAAACCCAAGACAAGCCGGGATTCATCCTCAACGCCTTGTTGGTACCGTTCAACAACGACGCAATTCGGCTGGTCGAGGCCAAAGTGGCCGAGCCGGCGGATATCGACCTAGCCATCAAAAGCGCGCTTGGATACAAAATGGGCCCGCTGGAACTGATCGACCTGGTCGGCCTCGATACCCAGCTTCGCCTCTGCGAGGCTTTTTACCCCATTACGCTCGACCCGCGCGCGGCCGCGCCCCCGCTGTTGCGGCGAATGGTCGCGGCCGGCCTGCTCGGGCGCAAAAGCGGCCAGGGCTTCTATCGCTATGAAGGCCGCGCGATGTTCGGGAGTGCATGAGCATGGTGCCGCGTTACGCCATTCTCACCGGCGGCGAAAGCCGCTCGTTTCCTCCGGGCGATCCGTTTCTCGCCTCCGGGGTGGAGCCCGAAGACGCCGAGGTGTTGGTGTTGCTTGCCGGCGCACCGTATCGGCCCGACCCTGCCAAGGCGGCAATCCTCATCGAGCTCGGCACAGAATGCCTCGGCGTTTACACGGGCGAGGCGGCGGGAGAGGAAGGTTCGAACGTCCTCGGCTTTGCGCGCTGGCGAAATGGGGCCGATCCGCCCTCAAACCTTGTCGAGCTGGTGCGTCAACCCCGCACGCTTGAAGCGGCGCTGGCAGCCGGGCGCGCAGTGCTGGAAGCCGCCGGCCTGACGGTTGCCGTTTGCGCCGACCAGGCAGGGCGCATCGTGGATCGGCTGTTACGTCCGAAACTCAACGCGGCCTTGCGCTTTCTCGATGAAGGCCTGGCGAGCGCGAAAGACATGGACCTGACGTGTCGCCTCGGCCTCGGTTACCCAGAGGGGCCGATCGAGCGGGTGGAGCGCGGTGGTCTGGCACACCATTACGATGTGACGCGTGCCTTGTTTGAGGTTTACGGCACCGCCGCTTACGCGCCTGCGCGCCGAGCCGTGGTCGCCGCGCAACGTCGTGAACAGAGCCACCGATGAGGCCGCTCGAGAATCTGCTGGTGCTGGACTTCTCGACTTTACTGCCGGGGCCGATGGCAACCCTGATTCTTGCCGAAGCCGGGGCGGAAGTGGTGAAGATCGAGCGCCCGGAAAGCGGCGATGACATGCGCGGCTACGTTCCGCGCTGGGGTGCCGAAAGCGCGAATTTCGCTTTGCTAAACCGCGGGAAGCGAAGCATCGCCTTGAATTTGAAGGTCAAAGCCGATCGGGCACGTTTGCAACCGTTGCTCGAGCGCGCGGATGTGCTGGTCGAGCAGTTCCGCCCGGGCGTGATGGAGCGTCTCGGTCTCGGCTACGCCGAGGTTGCGGCGTGCAATCCGCGTCTGATTTATTGCTCGATCACCGGCTACGGCCAAAACGGGCCGAAGCGTGACGTCGCCGGGCATGACCTGAACTATATCGGTGATACCGGTTTGCTCGCCCTCTCGATGGGGCCGGCGCAATCCCCCGTGGTGCCGCCGGCGTTGATCGCAGACATCGCGGGCGGGGCATATCCTGCCGTCATGAATATTCTGCTGGCACTGCTGCAGCGCCATCTCACCGGCCGTGGTTGCCATTTGGACGTGGCAATGACGGATAACCTTTTTCCGTTCATGTATTGGGCGCTTGGCCAGGGCGCCGCGACCGGCATATGGCCCGGAAACGGCACAGATTTGGTGACCGGCGGGACGCCACGCTACCATCTTTACCCGACGGCAGACGGAAGGATCGTCGCGGCAGCGGCGATCGAAGACCGGTTCTGGCGGGTTTTCTGTGACACCATCGGCCTCGAGCCAGAGCTGCGCGATGATACGCGCGACCCGGCCGCGACCATCCGCCGAATTCAAGAGATCATCGTTGCTTTTCCCTCGGATCATTGGCGCGAGATTTTCGCCCGAGCGGATTGCTGCTGCTCCATCGTGGCAGATCTCCAGACGGCGCTTCAGGATGCCCATTTCCAGGCGCGCGGCCTGTTCCGCTGGGTATTGCGCAATGAACGCAATGAAACGCTACCGGCACTGCCCGTTCCGGTTGACCCCGCTTTTCGTGCCGCACCCGGGGAAGCGCTTGCGGCCCCGCCGCTTGGTGCCCACACCACGGAGTACCTGCGTTGAAAGCAGCACTGGTGCGCCGGTTCGGCCCCCTCGAGGAGGTAAGCGTCGTCGACGTGCCCGACCCCGAACCCGGCCCCGGCGAGGTCGTGGTGGATGTCGCTGCCGCAGAGGTCAATTACCCGGATCTCTTGGTCATCGAGGGTCGCTACCAAGTGCGCCCTCCGCTGCCCTTTGCACCGGGCAAGGCCGCTGCAGGCCACATCGCCGCTTTGGGGCCGGGGGTTGCGCATCTGGCACTCGGCCAAGCTGTCGCCGTGCAGGTCGAATATGGCGCTTATGCCGAGAAACTGCGCGCGCCCGCCTCTGCCTGTTTTCCGTTGCCCGCCGGAATACCGTTCGACGAGGCCGCCGCGCTCGGCTTGGCGTATCAAACCGCTTGGTTCGCCCTGAAGGAGCGGGCCGGTTTTCAGCCTGGGGAAATCGTTTTGGTTCTCGGCGCCTCCGGCGGGATCGGAACGGCCAGCATACAGCTCGCGAGGGTTTTCGGCGCAAAGGCCGTCATTGGCGGGGTGCGCGGCGCAGCAAACGCCGCATTCGCGCGCAGAGCAGGTGCCGACCATGTGATCGACCTTGCCGAGTCAAACCTTTATGACGCCTTGCCACGGCGGATCCGCGCCCTCACCGAAGGACACGGTGCAGATATCGTGATCGATCCCCTCGGCGGTGAGGTAACAGCAGCCGCCCTTCGCGCCTTGGCCTGGTGCGGGCGGCTGGTCATTGTGGGCTTCGCAGCGGGGGAGATTCCCATCATCCGGGCAAACTATCTTCTGGTGAAAAACATCGCGGTGTTCGGCCTGCAATGGTCCGACTACCGTGACCGGGCGCCGCAGCGAGTCGCTGAGGTGCAACAAGAGCTCTTCCGGCTGCATGTGGCGGGCCAGATCAGGCCCGTCATAAGCCGCCGACTGCCGCTGACCGATTTCAAGGATGCGCTGCGGGCATTCCGTAACGGGCCAGTGCAGGGCAAGATGATCCTAACCATGCGATAATGCTCGGATCTGCATGCAAGCCTATACCGGTTCGCGGCTGAACCCCGGTAGGCCTCGATGTGCTCAGAAACCACGATCGGCTCGAAGGAACAGGCAACATGCACCGTGATTTTCACCGTCGCCCCGGCCGGCATTTTCTGCAAATCCCCGGCCCGACCAATGTGCCCGCGCGCATTCTGCAGGCAATCGAAGCGCCGACGATCGATCATCGCGGGCCGGAGTTCGGCGAATTGGCGCGTCGTGTATTCCGTGACATCAAAAATGTCTTTCAAACCACGGAACCGGTGGTGATTTTCCCTTCTTCCGGCACCGGGGCGTGGGAGGCGGCGTTGGCCAATACCCTCTCGCCGGGAGATACGGTGCTGATGTGTCGCACCGGCTGGTTCGCCACACTTTGGAAGGAAATGGCCGAGCGGCTCAACCTCCGGCCCATTTTTCTCGACGGGGATTGGCGCCGCGGGGCAGATCCGGCCGCTATCGCCGAAACTTTGGCGCAAGATCGTGCGCACCGCATCAAAGCCGTCTGCGTCGTACACAATGAAACCTCCACGGGGTGCACCAGCCGTATCGACGAAATCCGCGCCGCGATCGATCAAACCGGCCACCCTGCTCTGTTCATGGTGGATACCATCTCCTCGCTCGCCAGCATGGACTATCGCCACGACGCCTGGGGGGTGGATGTGACCGTGGGCGGCTCTCAAAAAGGGTTGATGCTGCCGCCGGGGCTCGGGTTCAATGCCATCGGCCCGAAGGCATTGGCGGCCTCTCAGAAAGCGACCCTGCCCCGCAGCTATTTCGATTGGCGGCCCATGCTTGCGGCCAATGCCGAAGGCTTCTTTCCCTGCACTCCGGCGACAAACCTGCTGTTCGGCCTTGCCGAAGCACTCACGATGCTGCAAGAGGAAGGGCTGCCGGCCGTCTTTGCCCGGCACGCGCGTTTGGCCGAAGCCGCGCGTTCTGCCGTGCGTGCCTGGGGCTTGGAGATTCAATGCGCCGAGCCGCGCCATTATTCGAACAGCCTGACCGCGGTGCGGCTTCCCGAAGGGCACTCGGCCGATCGCCTGCGGGCGCTGATTTTGGAGCGCTTGAACATGAGTCTCGGTAACGGCCTTGGCATTTTGAAAGACCGGGTGTTCCGCATCGGTCATTTGGGCGATTTCAATGAGCTGGAGCTGATCGGCACGCTCGGCGGCGTGGAGCTTGGCCTCCGCATGGCCGGTGTGCCCCACCGTGAAGGCGGGGTGCAAGCAGCGATTGAATCGCTTGCCCAAGATGCCGCAGGCTGGCAACTTGCCGCCTCCATTCAAGAGACCAAAGCGGCAGGATAGGGAGCGGGAAGAATGCGAATTCTCCTCACCGGTGGGTGCGGTTTCATCGGTTCGGCGGTCGTGCGCCACGCGATACGAACCCGCTCGCATGAGGTGGTGAATGTCGATTGCATGACCTACGCCGCATCCACGGATGCCCTGGAAGAAGCCAGCGAGAGCCGGCGCTATGTTCACGTTCGCGCCGATGTCGCCGATGCTGCTGCCATGGCTCGGGTCTTTGCGGAGTACGAGCCGGATGCGGTGATGCACCTTGCGGCCGAATCCCATGTGGATCGCTCGATCGACGGGCCGGCGGCGTTCATCCGCACCAATATCGTCGGCACTTATACCCTGCTGGAAGCCGCGCGTGCCTATTGGTCGCGCCTGCCTCCGTTGCGCAAAGAGGCATTTCGTTTTCACCACATTTCCACCGATGAGGTTTTCGGAGCGCTCGGCCCGGATGATCCCCCGTTCACCGAAGCCACCGCCTACGACCCGCGGAGCCCCTATTCGGCCAGCAAAGCCGCCTCCGACCACCTGGTGCGCGCATGGTTTCACACCTACGGGTTGCCCATCCTGTTGAGCAACACCACCAACAATTACGGGCCGTGGCAGTTTCCGGAGAAACTCATTCCGCTGATGCTGTTGAACGCGCTGGAAGGCAAACCCCTGCCCGTCTATGGCGATGGTTCCAACCGGCGGGATTGGCTTTATGTCGAGGATCATGCCGAGGCCTTGCTGCGTGTGCTGGAACGCGGAACACCGGGCGGCACGTACGCCATCGGGGCGCGGCAGCCGCGCAGCAATCTGGAAGTGGTGAAGGAGCTGCTCGCGATTGTCGATGAACTTCGCCCCGATCCGGCCGGCCCCCGCGAACGGCTGATTCGCTTCGTGCCGGATCGACCAGGGCATGATTTCCGCTATGAGATCGACCCCTCATTTTCCGAGCAGGCGCTGGATTGGCGTGCGGAATATGATTTTTCGACCGGTCTCCGCCGGACCGTTCAATGGTATATGGATCATGAAGAGTGGTGGCAGCGAATCCGCGCCGAACGCTATCGCGGCGAGCGGCTCGGTTCGGCGGCTTAAGAGGGCGGTGCGCGCATGATCCATAAAGGCATTCTGCTTGCCGGCGGCGCAGGCACCCGGCTGCATCCGGCCACGCTGGCAAGCTCCAAGCAGCTGCTGCCCGTCTACGACAAGCCCATGATTTATTACCCGCTCTCCACGCTGATGCTGGCGGGTATTCGGGATATCCTGGTGATCTCCACGCCCGAGGATCTGCCGCAATTCCGTCGCCTGCTGGGCGACGGGCGACGATTTGGCGTGCGCTTTGCGTATACCGAGCAGCCGCGGCCCGAAGGCATCGCGCAGGCATTTCTGATCGGGCGCGAATGGATTGCCGGCCAGGCTTGCGCGCTAGCCTTGGGCGATAATCTCGTTTTCGCCGATCATCTCTCCACCATGCTGCGCGCTGCCGCCGACCGCCCGTTCGGCGCCACCGTCTTTGCCTATCGGGTGCGGGATCCGGAACGCTACGGCGTGGTTTCTTTTGATGATGCGGGGCGCGCGATCGAAATCGTGGAAAAGCCGGCGCGGCCCCATTCGAATTGGGCTGTTACCGGGCTGTATTTTTACGATCACCGGGTCAGCGATTTTGCCGCCCGGATTCGCCCCTCCGCCCGCGGGGAATTGGAGATTACCGATCTCAATCGGCTCTATTTGGAGGACGGCAGCTTGCATGTCGAACGGCTTGGGCGCGGCTGCGCCTGGCTGGACGCCGGCACGCCCGACAGCTTGTTGCAAGCGGCCAACTTTGTCCAAACCATCCAGGCGCGGCAGGGTATGCTGGTGGGCTGCCCGGAAGAAGTTGCGTTTCGCATGGGGTTCATTGACCGCGAAGCGCTGCTTCGCGAAGCCCAGGCGCTCGGCAAAACCGAGCTTGGCCGCATTCTGACCGAGCTTGCGGAAGGCATCCATGACTGAGAGGGTCCATGCGGGTGGAACGCTTGGCTATTCCTGAAGTTCTCTGCATCACTCCGGAGCGTTACACGGATGTGCGCGGCTTCTTTTCGGAAACCTATAACGCTGCCCGCTTTGCCGAGGCCGGAATTCCAGCAAACTTCGTGCAGGATAATCACAGCTACTCGCGCCAGAAAGGCACGATCCGCGGGTTGCATTGCCAAATTGCCCCCAATGTCCAGGGCAAGCTGGTCCGTTGCGTGCGGGGCGCGATCTGGGACGTGGCGGTGGATCTTCGGGTCGGCTCGCCGACCTACGGGCAATATGTCAGCGCCGTCTTGAGCGCGGAAAATTGGCAGCAGCTTTGGATTCCCGGCGGTTTCTTGCACGGGTTCTGCACGCTGGAGCCGGACAGCGAGGTTCTCTACAAAGTCACCGCGCCCTATGATAAAGCTGCCGAGCGCGGGGTGATCTGGAATGACCCCACCCTTGCCCTGCCTTGGCCTGTGAAGCCGGAACAGGTGGTGCTTTCGGAAAAGGATGCGGCGTTGCCCCCGCTCGCCGCCTGTGAGCCATGGTTTCATATATGAGGTCGGGATCTGGGCCGATCCTGGTCACGGGCGGTTCGGGCCAGCTGGCACGTGCGCTGGAAGCTGCGGCGGGAGGGCGGAATTTGGTGCGCGTCGGCCGGCCGGAGTTTGATTTTGACCGGCTGGAAGCCATCCCCCCGCTGCTGGACTCCATCACGCCCGCGTTGGTGGTGAACGCGGCGGCCTATACGGCGGTGGATCAGGCCGAGACCGATCGAGAGGCCGCTTGGCGCACGAATTGCGAGGGGCCCGGCGTGCTCGCGCAATGGTGCGCAAAAGCCGGTGTGCCGCTGATCCACATCTCGACGGATTATGTCTATGACGGGCTGAAGGGCGCGCCGTACGAGGAAGACGACCCGACTTCGCCCATGGGGGTTTACGGCGCGAGCAAGCTTGCCGGGGAACACGCGGTGCAAGCCTCCGGCGCGGCAGCCATCATCCTGCGCACCTCGTGGGTCTATGCGGCAAGCGGGAAGAACTTCGTGCTCACGATGCTGAACGCCGCGCGCAAAACCAATCGGCTGCGCGTGGTTGCCGACCAACGGGGTTGCCCCACCCTGGCCGCCGATCTTGCAGACGCCATCCTCGCGATCGCCGATCGGGTGGCAGAGGAAGGCTGGAACGCGCAATGGCAAGGGATTTATCACGCCGCAGGCAGCGGCGAGACCACCTGGCATGGCTTCGCCCAAGCCATTTTCGCACGGGCTGCCCGACATGGTTTGCCCCGGCCGGAGGTTGCAGCCATCACCACCCAAGACTGGCCCACCCCCGCGCGCCGACCGCCTGATTCACGGCTGGACTGCGGCAAGCTGTTCCGCACGTTCGGGCTGCGGCTGCCGCCGTGGGAGGAAAGCCTTGCCCGCACGGTGGACGTGATCTTGGCATGAACGGTCTTCCCCCCGCCGGAACCGTTTATATTCTTCTCTCCACCTACAACGGCGCCAAATACCTCCCCGAGCAGCTGGAAAGCTTTTTGACGCAGACATGGCCGGCCTGGAAGCTGCTTTGGCGGGACGACGGTTCTTCCGATGCGACCCTTGCCATTATGGAAGCCTTTGCCGAGGGCAAAGGCAAAGGCCGCTGCGAGCAGTGGGCCGAGCCCTCCGGCCGGCTCGGCGTCTTGCAAAGCTTTTTGACCCTGCTTCGGGCGGCGGTGCCCCGCCTTGGTGCCGAAGACTGCATCGCCTTTGCCGATCAGGACGATGTCTGGTTACCGGAAAAGCTCGCCCGTGGCATGACGGCGCTTCGCGAAGTCGCCTCCGAGACGCCCGCGCTCTATTGCGCGCGCCAAATTTTGGCGGATGCCGGGCTGCGCCGCCTCGGCCTCTCCGAGCCGGTGCCGGAAAGGCGCGGTTTCCCGGCCGCGCTGACGCAGAATGTCGCGACCGGATGCACGATTGTGCTCAACCGCGCGGCCGCGCGCCTGATTGCGCAAAGCCGGCCGCCGGCAAGTTCTGTGCATGATTGGTGGGCGTATCTGTTGGTCTCGGCTGCAGGTGGGCACATCCTTGCGGATCCGACCCCAACCATTCTTTATCGCCAGCACGAGACCAACACCATCGGCTTGCGCCGCTCGCGCTTGGCGCGAGGCTTCGCCGCTCTGCGCCGCGGTCCTGGTCCTTTTATGCGAGACTTCCGAGCGCATCTGCAGGCGCTGGCCGAACAGGCGGATCTGCTGAGCCCTGCCGCGCAACGGGACATTGCGCTGTTGCAGCAGGCCTTGGCGGGCAGGCGGTTCGCGCGATTGCAGGCGCTTCGCATGCCGGGGCTGAAACGGCGACACTGGAGCGAGGGGCTTCTCTTTCGCCTCTGGTTTCTGCTCGGTTAAGATCAGGATTTGACATCAGAATGGAGAAGGGAGGGAACACGTCATGGCCGTGATCGCCGCCGTCGCACCGGCGCATTATCGGATCCCGCTGCCCAGCGTGCTTTCGGACAGCACGCACGGAACCATCACCGCCTTTGAGCTGATCACCGTCCGCGTGCGGGATGCGGATGGCGCCGAAGGTGTGGGCTATACGTACACGGTGGGCCGGCTTGGCGCCGGCGTGCATGCTATTCTTGCCCGGGACGTGCCGGATCTGCTCAAGGGCATGGACGCCGAGCGGGTGGAACAGCTTTGGCAGCATCTCTGGTGGGCGTTGCACTATGGCGGGCGCGGCGGCCCGGTCAGTCTCGCGCTTTCGGCCATCGACATCGCCCTATGGGATTTAAAAGCCAAGCGGGCGAATGCTCCGCTCTGGCGGCTGCTCGGCGGATATGACCCGCGCGTGCCGGCTTATGCGGGCGGAATTGATCTCGAGCTTTCGCTGGAAGGGCTGTTGCATCAAACCGAGGCAAACCTCGCGCGCGGTTTTCGCGCCATCAAAATGAAAGTCGGGCGCGCAAAGCTTGCCGAGGATGTCGAACGGGTCGCGGCCATGCGCAAGCATTTGGGCGACGATTTTCCGCTGATGGCCGATGCCAATATGAAATGGACGAGGGATGTCGCGATCCGCGCCGCCCGCGCCTTCGCGCCTTACGATCTGTTCTGGCTGGAGGAGCCGGTGGTGCCGGAAGACATCGCCGGCTCCGCCCGGGTTTTGCGTGAAGGGGGGCTGCCGGTGGCAAGCGGGGAGAATTTGCACTCGCTTTGGGAATTCCGCCAGCTGATCGAAGCCGGCGGGGTGAGCTATCCCGAGCCGGATGTGACCAATTGCGGCGGGATTACGGCCTTTTTGAAAATCGCCCACTTGGCTGAAGCATTCGGCCTTCCCGTGACCTCACACGGCGCGCATGATCTGACCGTGCATCTTCTGGCCGCGCTGCCGAACCGATCGTACCTGGAAGCCCACGGCTTCGGCCTGGACCGCTTCATTGCGGATCCGCTGCGGCTCGAACAGGGTTTTGCCATTGCGCCGGAGCGTCCGGGACACGGGATCCTGTTTGACTGGGCCGGCCTTGCCCCCCTTGCGGCGAGCTAGCCCGGCCGAAAAGAAAAGCGATGCGCATCCATATTCAAAACCATCCTGCCGAACCGGTTTTTGCGGTGACGCCCGAGCTCTGGGCCGAAGCGGCCACCCGCGCGGGAGAGAGAGGCCTCCGGGTAAGCTTCGGCCTGACGCCGGAAGAATTTCGCGAAGCCTTGGCGGAGGCAGAGGTCTTGATTGCCGCGCCGGCGACGCTTGCCCAGCTGCTGCCGGTGCCCGCGCCACGGCTGCAACTGATTTTTTGCACCGCCGCCGGGGTTGATGCACTGGCCCCATTCACGAACCTTCCGCCCGGGGTCGTGCTGTTGAACAACCGCGGTGTGCACGGCGCAAAGGCCGGCGAATACGCGGTGATGGCGCTGCTGATGCTGGCGAACCGCATGCCGGCTTTGGCCACCGCGCAGCGCAACCGCCGTTGGGAAAAACATCACGGCAGCCTGCTTGCCGGCAGGCGGCTGACCATTGTCGGGCTTGGCGATATGGGCGCGCATGCGGCGGAGCTTGCTGCCCGCTTCGGCATGGAGGTGACGGGCATCCGCGCCCGCCCCGTGCCGCATTTCGCCTGTGTGCACGTGCTGGGGCCCGACGCGTTGGATACCTGTCTGCCCCGGACGGAGTTTTTGCTGCTGGCTTGCCCGCTGACCGCGGCAACGCGCGGTTTGCTCAATCGGGAGCGCATGTTTCGGCTTCCGCGCGGGGCAGGTGTGGTGAATATCGGACGCGGCGAGCTGATCGATGAGGCGGCGCTGCATGAAGCGCTGCTGACGGGCCACCTCTCCGGAGCGGTTTTGGACGTGTTCACGGAAGAACCGCTGCCCGCGCACCATCCGTTTTGGGAGACCCCCAACCTGATTCTGACCCCGCATGTTTCGGCCGACGATCCCGCCCGCTATATTCCCGCGAGCCTCGATATTTTCTTCGCCAATCTGCAAGCCTGGCGGGAGGGTCGGCCGTTGCCGAACCAGGTTGATTTGGCCCGCGGCTACTGAGGACGTTAAGGGCAAAGGGGAGGATTGACACGCATGCGCATCGGTATTGCCGGCATCGGCGGACGGATGGGACGGCTTCTGGCCGAGGAGGCTCAAGTCGCCGACGAACTCGTGGGCGGCACCGAGCGGCCGGGGAGCAGCGAGGTCGGCCCGCCCGGCATCGCTTTGGTCGATATCGCCACGCTTGCGCGCATGGCAGAGGTGGTGATCGACTTCACCCATGCCAGCGCGGTTATTGCCCATGCCAACGCTTTGGCAGAGGCCGGCACGCCATGGGTGCTCGGCACCACCGGGCTTGGCGCTTCGGAACAGGCTGCGGTCGATGAAGCTGCGCACCGAATTCCGGTTGTTCAGGCATCGAATTTTTCGGCCGGGGTCACGTTGTTGCTGAGTTTGGCCGAACAGGTCGCCGCCGTGCTTCCTGCCGATGCGTATGATGCGGAAATTCTGGAAATGCATCATCGCCAGAAGGTGGATGCCCCCTCCGGCACCGCGCTGAGCCTCGGCCAAGCGGTTGCGCGCGGGCGAAAGACGGAGTTTGAATCGGTCATGGAGCTTGCCCGCGCCGGCCATACCGGCCCGCGCAAGACCGGCGTCATCGGCTTTGCGGCCTTGCGCGGCGGGCAGGTGGTGGGGGAGCACACGTTGCTTTTTGCCGGGGCGCATGAGCATATCGCCCTTACCCATCGCGCTTTTGACCGCCGCGTCTTCGCCCAAGGCGCTTTGCGGGCGGCACGTTGGGTGATCGGGCAGCCGCCCGGCCGTTACGGGATGCAAGACGTGCTCGGGCTTCGTTAAACCCCCGTTGAAATGATTGACCAATGCGTACATTTCCGCCACACACCAAATCCCGGCTTGGCCGCATGCCGTGGGCCGGCGTTTCCGAGCGAGCTCATCCGCCGCTGCTGGCGGCAAAACACAGAAGGATCATTCTGCCATGCGTTATGGGGGCGAATTTCTGTTCACCTCTGAATCCGTCTCCGAGGGCCACCCCGATAAGGTCGCCGACCGTATCAGCGATACGGTAGTAGACGCCTATCTCGCCGCCGACCCCGAAGCGCGCGTGGCCTGTGAGACGTTGGTCACCACCAATCGCATCATTCTTGCCGGCGAAACGCGCGGGCCGGCCACGGTAACGCCGGAATATCTTGCGCATTTGGCCCGGCTTGCGGTGCGGGACATCGGCTACGACCAGCCGGGATTCTCCTGGCAAAAGGCCGAGGTTTCCTGCTTCCTGCACGCCCAATCGGTCGATATCGCCATGGGCGTCGATGCCGCGGGCAACAAAGATGAAGGCGCGGGTGATCAAGGCATCATGTTCGGCTATGCGTGCCGCGAGACCGAAGCGTTGATGCCCGCCCCAATTTATTATGCCCACTTGATATTGCGCCGGCTCAGCGAACTGCGGCACGCCAAAGACCCGTCCGTGGCGGGACTGCTCCCCGATGCCAAAAGCCAAGTCAGCCTGCGCTATGTGGATGGCGAGCCCGTGGGCGCCACCGCGATCGTGGTTTCCATCCAACACGAAGACCATCTCGACCAGAACGAAATCAAGCGCATGCTCTGGCCGATTGTTGTGGGCTGCCTTCCGCACGGCTGGATGTGCCCGGAGGGGCATTTCTACGTCAACCCGACGGGGAAGTTCGTCATCGGTGGCCCTGACGGCGATACCGGGGTGACCGGGCGAAAGATCATCGTGGACACCTACGGCGGCGCCGCCCCGCACGGGGGTGGTGCATTCAGCGGCAAGGATCCCACCAAGGTGGACCGCTCGGCTGCTTATGCCGCTCGGTATTTGGCAAAAAACGTTGTCGCGGCCGGGCTGGCTGATCGCTGCACCATCCAGCTCAGCTACGCAATCGGCGTATCCCATCCGCTTTCGCTCTACATCGATTTGCACGGGACCGGCCGCGACGTGGACGAGGCACGGTTGGAACGCGTCTTGCGGGAGGTGATGAACCTTTCCCCCCGCGGCATTCGCCAGCATTTGCAGCTCAACCGGCCGATTTACACACCAACCTCGGCGTATGGGCATTTTGGCCGCGAGCCTGATCCCGTCCATGGAACTTTTACGTGGGAAAAGACGGATCTCGTGCCGGCGTTGCGCTCTGCGTTTGACCGCTAAGACCTTCGGCATGCAGGATCTGCGCGTTGTCGCTGTTTCCAATGATTTGGTCAGGCTTTCCTTTCTGGTCGCGCTGCTTACCGATGCCGGGATCGCCTCCGTGGTCCTCGATGCCTATACTTCGGCCGTGGAAGGCAGCATCGGCGCCATTCCGCGACGGCTCGCCGTGGCCGCGGAAGAGGAGACACGCGCCCGCCGTGTGCTGAAAGAGGCCGGCGAAGCCTAATGGAAACCACGCTCGGCCGTTTGCTCGGCGGCCGCGTTGTGTATGCTCAGCCGCGGGTCGGGTTTCGCAGCGGAATTGAACCCGTTTTGCTGGCGGCAGCGGTGCCCGTTCGGCCTGGTGAGCGTGTGTTGGAGGCCGGCACGGGAGCAGGCGCCACGCTGCTTTGCCTCGGCGCGCGTGTTCCGGACATCGATGCCGTAGGGGTGGAGCAAAATGCCGCGCTTGCGCAATTGGCGCGCGCCAATTTCCGCGCCAACGGGTTTGCGTTTTCCGTGATCGAAGGCTCAATCTCCGAACTCGGGGCCGAGCTTGGCCGGTTTCATCATGCCTGCGCCAACCCGCCCTGGCACGAGAGCAAAAGCACGCCTTCGCCCGAGCAGTTGCGCCAGGAGGCCAAGCGCGCCCCGCCCGGATTGCTGGCCGAGTGGGTGAAGCAGCTGGCCGCGCGGCTTCGCCCCGGGGGGAGCCTGAGCCTTATTTTGCCTGCCGCCCGTCTTGCGGAAGCCGCGCTTGCCCTGGCTGCGGCAGCGTGCGGGGGGGTTATGCTGTTTCCGCTCTGGCCGAAGCCGGGAAGGCCGGCAAAGCTCGTGTTGTTGCAGGCACGGAAGGGCGCGCGAAGCCCAAGCCGGGTTTTGCCCGGACTGGTACTCCACGCCGAGGACGGCGGCTACACGGAGGAGGCCGAGGCCGTTCTTCGTTCCGGCGCTCCGCTCAGACTTTTCGCGGCTTGAAAAACGAGGCTTGCCGGAATTCGGGGCGGAAGGAATGCTGCACGAGAGAGTGGAGTGAACGTGATGCAGGCAGTCAGGACCGCAGAAGCAGGCTTCGGCGCTTCGCGCTTCGCCCAACGTTTGGCCCGTGAAGTCGCGGGCGAAGTGCGGTTCGACCGTGCAAGCCGTGCGCTCTATGCCACCGATGCATCGATTTATCAGATCATGCCGCTCGGGGTCGTGCTGCCGCGAAGCGTGGAAGACGTCATGGCAACCCTTGCCATTGCGCGTGAAGCCGGTGTGCCGGTTTTGCCGCGCGGCGCGGGAACCAGCCAGTGCGGACAGACGGTGAATCGGGCTTTGGTTGTCGATTGCAGCAAATATTTGCGCCGGATTCTCCGCATTGATGCCTCAGGGCGCACGGCAATCGTCGAGCCTGGCGTGGTGTTGGCCGAGCTCAACAGCGCGCTTCGTCCGACGGGGCTTTTTTTCCCGGTGGATCCTTCCACGCATCAGCGCTGTACCATCGGGGGCATGGCGGGCAACAATTCCTGCGGGGCGAAATCGATCCGTTACGGTTTGATGGCAGATAACGTGAATGCCATCGATGCCATTTTGATAGACGGCAACCGTTACCGATTTGGACCTTTGCCGCCGGAGACGCCGAACGAACCTTTTGCGACGCTGATTTCGCGCCTGCTTGCGCTTGGAAAAGCGGAAGCAGAGGAAATTGCCGCTCGTTTTCCACGTCTGTTGCGCCGCGTGGGCGGTTACAATATCGACGCTCTCACCCCCGATGCGATCGCAAAGGGGCGTGCATCTCTGGCGCGCATGTTGGTAGGCTCGGAGGGAACGCTTGCTTTTTCCGCTGCGATCGAGCTCAAGCTCTCTCCGATCAAACCGCGAAAGGTGTTAGGCATCTGTCAGTTTCCGTCGTTTCGCCGCGCCATGGAAGCGGTGAAGGATTTGATAAGCCTCGACCCGGAGGCGGTGGAATTGGTCGACCGCAATATGATCGATCTTGCCCGCGCCATTCCGATCTACTCCGCAACCGTCGATCACATTGTTCGAGAGGGAACGGATTGCCTCTTGATTGTTGAGTTTCATGGAGACGAAGACACCCCGCTTGCAACAAGCCTGTCTCGACTGGAAGAAATGATGGCGGATCTCGGCCATCCGAATGCGGTGGTGCGGGTGATTGATGCAGCCCGGCAAGCAGAAATCGCGGAATTGCGTGAAGCGGGGCTGAATATCATGATGTCGATGAAGGGCGATGGCAAACCGGTCTCTTTCATTGAAGATGCGGCGGTGCCGCTCGCAGATCTCGCCGATTATACGGAACGCCTCGATGCTGTGTTTCTGCGCCATGGTGTCAAGGGGACGTGGTATGCGCATGCCTCAGTGGGCTGTTTGCATGTTCGGCCGGTACTCAATATGAAAGACCCTGCCGATGTCGCCAAAATGCGCGCGATTGCCGAAGAATGCTTTGCCTTGGTGCGCGCCTACAAAGGTTCCCACAGCGGCGAACATGGCGATGGCATCGTACGCAGCGAATTCCATGAGCAGATGTTCGGGCCGCGGATCGTGCGCGCTTTCGAACACGTAAAAGAGATCTTCGACCCGCTTGCCCTTCTCAATCCCGGCCGGATCGTGCGCCCGCCGCGAATGGATGATCGCTCGCTGTTGCGTTACGCACCCGGATACGGGCCGGATCCCTCTTTTCGACCGAAGCTGAATTGGTCGGAGCATCCCGGCGGCATGCTGGGCGCAGTGGAAATGTGCAACAACAACGGCACCTGCCGGAAATTCGATGCCGGTGTGATGTGCCCGAGTTTTCGCGCCACGCGAGAGGAAACCCATCTCACGCGCGGGCGCGCCAACCTGCTGCGCTTTGCACTCACCGGCCAGATCGGCGCGGCGGGGATCCGCTCGCCCGCACTTGCCGAGGCCCTCTCGCTTTGCGTCTCTTGCAAAGCCTGCAAACGGGAATGCCCGACAGGCGTCGACATGGCAAAAATGAAAATCGAAGTGCTGGCGGCGCAGGCGGAAGAAAACGGCGTTGCGGCAGGCATGCGCCTGATCGCGGAACTGCCGCGGCTTGCGCCTTTCGCCGCCCGGTTTCCCGAGGTTTTCAACCTGCGCAACCGGCTTTCGCTCTTGCGGCGGTTTTCCAAGCGGCTCGGCCTCGCTCCCGAGCGCGCTCTTCCGGAATGGCGCAAAGATGTTTTTCGGGATCAAGAGGCAAAAAACCATGCACCGTCCGCAAAGTGGGAGGTGCTGCTCTTTGCCGATACCTTCAACCGCTATTTTGAGCCGGAAAATCTCCGCGCCACGCTGGCGGTGCTTGCGGCGGCGGGGATTCGTGCCAAGCTTCCCCTCTCCCATGGGCGGCCGCTCTGTTGCGGGCGGACATATCTTGCCGCCGGCATGGTGGAACACGCCCGCGCCGAGGCGCGTCGAACCGCTGCCGCGCTGGCAGGCCCCCTGCCGGTGATCGGGATCGAGCCCTCCTGCCTTTTGACGTTGCGGGATGAATTTCTTTCTCTTCTTCCCCGCGATCAGGCCGTGGATTTGGCAAACCGCGCGTTTTTGCTGAGCGAATATCTGGAACGCGAGCAAATCCCTCTGCCCTTGCGACCGCTTCCGCAGGCCGCCTATGTGCACGGGCACTGCCACCAAAAAGCCTTTGGCGCGTTTCCTGCTGCCTTGGCGCTGTTGCGGAGGGTGCCGGAGCTTGCCGTCAAACCCATTGCTGCCACATGCTGCGGCATGGCAGGAGCATTCGGTTATCAGGCAGAAACCCAAATCATATCGCGCGCAATGGCGGAGGCAGGTTTGCTGCCGGCCTTGCGGGCCGCGCCGGCAGAGGCGCTTGCGGTTGCCGACGGCACATCCTGTCGCCACCAGATCCGCGATTTTGCCGGGCGCAAGGCCGTGCATTCGATACAAGTGTTGGCGGCAGCGCTTTCCCCCTCCGGCCCCCCGGAGCCATCATGAGCGCCTGCATAGGTTGGGGATGAGCCCTTGAGCCCGCTGGCAAAGCTGGCCGGCCTCGTCTTTCCCGCCTGCGGCGCATCCGGGGCTGAGGGGCTCATGCGTCCGGCGCCGGGGGAGCTTCGGCATTTGCAGCGCCCGGCCAGCCCGAACTCCGCGCTTGCTGCGCCGGAAGATTTTCCCCTGAAGCCGGATTTCGTGCTACCGATCTACCCGATCCCCGCCACCGCCCTGTTCGATGCCATCTGCCGCGTTGCCGCCGCGGCACCGCGAACCTACCTGCAAGCAATCTACCCGGAGAACATGGAGGCGCGTTGGGTGGCGCGCAGTGAACTGTTTAACTTCCCCGATGTGATCGTTGCCCAGGTTTCACCCCGCGGTGAAGACAAAAGCAGCCTGGTTCTCTATAGCCGAAGCGAGTACGGTTATTCCGACCTTGGGGTGAATCGCGCACGCCTGAAGGCCTGGATCGGCGCCTTGGAAAGATCATTGCACTGACCTGAGCGGAGAAACTTGGCTGATGCGAAATCTTGGATTGTTTTTGAAAGATGCATGGCGCCTGGCCATCCCTTATTTCCGTTCCGAAGAGAGGTGGTCGGCACGCGGGCTCTTGGCAGCCATTATCGTGCTGAATTTGTCCATGGTTGGAATGGATGTCATTTTCAATTTCTGGAACGGCCGCTTTTACGATGCATTGCAGGACAAGAATTGGCGCACCTTTATCAATCTGCTGCTGTTTTATCAGCGCACCGAAAAAGGCGGCATCATGCCGGGCTTCATCGGCCTTGCCGCGGTTTACATCTTGGTGGCCGTCTATCGCACCTATCTCAATCAATGGCTGCAGATCCGCTGGCGTCGCTGGATGACCGAGCGGTTTTTAAACGAATGGCTGGGCGATCGGGTCTATTACCGCATCAGCTTGATGCACGATCCTGCATATAAAGGCACCGAAAACCCGGATCAGCGTATAGCCGAAGATTTGCGCGGCTTCGTCGGTGATACGCTTTCCTTAAGCCTCGATCTGCTTTCCAACGTCGTATCGCTCTTCAGTTTTATCGGAATTCTCTGGAGTCTCTCCGGCCCGCTGCCGATCTTCGGCTTTACAATACCGGGCTACATGGTGTGGGTGGCGTTGGTTTATGCCGCGCTTGGCACATTTTTCACGCATCTGGTGGGCCGGCCTTTGGCTGCGCTCAACTTTTTGCAGCAGCGCTTTGAGGCGGACTTCCGTTTTGCTCTTGTGCGGCTGCGGGAAAACGTCGAAGGTGTTGCGCTGTATTCCGGCGAAAAGGAAGAGCACGCAAGCATTCTCATACGTTTTACCAACGTTGTGCAAAACTGGTGGAATATCATGCAGCGCACAAAGCTTTTGAACGCTTTGGTCGCAGGGTATTCCCAGCTTGCAGTGGTGTTTCCGATCATTGTTGCCGCGCCGCGATACTTCAGCGGTGTCATTCCTCTTGGCGGCCTCACGCGCACGGTCAATGCCTTCGGGCAAGTGCAAAGCGCCATGTCGTGGTTTGTCAACTCCTACGCAAGCCTTGCCGCCTTGTTTGCAACGGTGGAACGTCTTGCCACTTTTCATCGCGCGATCGTGGCGGCGCGCGCGCTTTCCGGACAGGGCGTACAAGTCGAGTGGCATGATGCGCCGACGCTGGAGTTGCACGATGTGACGCTGGCAATTCCTTCGGGCAAAGAGCTCTTAAGCCATCAATCGCTGCGCCTTGAACCGCGCGTCCCGGTGCTGGTAACCGGCCGTTCGGGTTCCGGAAAATCCACCCTGTTTCGCGCCATTGCCGGTATTTGGCCGTTCGGATCCGGCTCGGTTGAACGCCCCCGTGCGCGCTTCTTGTTTCTTCCGCAACGGCCTTACCTGCCTTTGGGGACATTGCGACACGCGATCACCTACCCCGCCGCGAGCGAAGATTTTGATGATGCAACGGTCGAGCAAGTCTTGCGCGATGTCGGTCTTGCCTATTTGGTTGAACGGTTGTTGGAAGAAACGAACTGGTCGCAGGCGCTTTCCGGGGGCGAACAGCAACGCGTGGCGCTTGCCCGTGCATTGCTGCTGAAACCGGATTGGCTGTTTTTAGATGAAGCGACCGCAAGCCTGGATCCGGATTCGGAAGCCGAGCTTTACGGTTTGCTGCGCGAACGTTTGCCGGCCACGACGATTGTTTCTATATCGCATCATCCTGCCATGGCGCGATTCCATCAACGCCACCTTGTGCTCAAGGAGGCCGAGTCTCGATTGGTGGAAGCCGAGCCCAAGCCCGCGGTTTCCCATGCGGCCGCCCAATAGCGCGACACCCGGCACGAGATAATTTGGCGGTTTTCCGGAACGATAGGGTCGGCGATGTGTTTTGAGCTACGTCATCTTTGACAACGCAATCGTAGCATTTCCGGAAAGAAGTTGCTGTCCGGATGCGCTTTTCAGCACATAAGCATAAAGCAATGCATGTGCATTTGCCGCAACCCGAACGGACTCGATATGCAAAAACCCGAAGCGCGGATCATCGAGCCGGCTTACGGCAAAATGCGCCTCTCGGACTGAGGCAAAGAACCCGGGCGGCTGGGGCTTGCCGGAGGTCAAAGCGCCATGAAGCGCTGCAGCCTGCAGGCCGTATTCGATGCCGCAAACCGCGGGAAGCCGGCCCCGGCGGCGCAGCGGATTGGCGGGATCCAAATGCGAAAGCGCGCGGCAGAGAATGCGCGCTTGGTCCCAGCTTTCCACTTCGTCCAGCAGACACATCTGCCCCTGCTGCGGAATAAGTTTCAAGATTGCGGCGCGTGCAAGCATGGTGAAAGCACGATATCCAAGCGCGCATCTTCCAGATAGCCGAGCGAGAATGCTTCCTGCTCCTCTCGCGCCAAGTTTTCCAAGAGCCGAAGGGAACGAGCCGCGGAATTGCCCTCTGCCAAATCATGCAATGCCTCGTTGCGTGGCCTTTCCTCGGAGGAAAGCGCCGGTTCCGCAACGAAATTCACCTCAAGCGACGCCAAAGCGGAGGGTTGCAGCGTCGGGCTCAACATCAATGCCGCGGCAAAAGCCCCGATGGTTCGCCGTTTTTGCGCAAGCGGTCCCGGCAGTGGTACGTCATAAGCACAGAGCAGAACCGGCGCGCCTTCAGCAGCAAGCTCACCCATCGCCGCAAGCAAGGCAGCGGAAAAACTCCAGTCATAAAGCGAGACACACGAAGCCGGCATGCGACTTGCTGCGGCAATCGTCCAATAGCCGGCGGCGGCGTTGTGCACGGAATTGTGGAATTGGGTGGGCGAAAGCTGCGGTTCCGCGCTGCTTAAGGTTTCCAGAAGCGTATGCAGCACCGCCCCATCGCCATTGGAAGTGCCGAATACCGTGCGCACCGTATTCGGCGCCAGGCCGGCCATCGCAAGTGCTTCCGAAGCAACGCTTAGGGCAAGCCGCACCGCCAAACCCACGCGCCTCCGCTCGGCCGGCGGCAAAAGCGGCGGAGTGGGCAGCGGCGCATCTGATGGTTCATAGGGCGCCCTGCCCGCCAACACCGCCCGCGCTTGGGGCCAGCCCGCAAGCCCCGGTCCCCAAAGCCCAACCCCAGTAATGAAACCGGAGAGACTCATGCCCGCTCACTCGGCGCGAGGCCAAAAATCAAGCTGCAATTGCTGCCGCCGAAGCCGAAAGAATTGCTCAGCGCGTAACGCACCTCTGTATTTCGGTTCTCGGTCAGCACTTCGGCACGGAAAAAGGGATCCACCTCGGAAACGTTGAGGCAGCCCGGCAAAAACCCATGCTCAATTGCAAGCGTGGTGATAATGGCTTCGACAATCCCTGCCGCCCCCAAGGTATGGCCGGTGAAGCCCTTGGTGGAACTGACCGGAACTTGGTCACCAAAAACCGCGAAGACGGCTTTATCTTCCATCGCATCGTTCGCCACCGTTCCGGTACCGTGCAGATTGATGTAATCGATCGAAGATGGACGAAGCCTTGCTGACTGAAGCGCCGCCTGCATCGCCAAAATGGCTCCCGCGCCTTCGGGATGCGGAGCCGAGAGATGATGCCCGTCCGAGGACGTGCCGCAACCGAACAAAGCCACAGGGCAACTGCGCTGGCCGGCAAAGGCGCGTTCGAGCAGCACGAACCCGGCGGCCTCGCCGATCGAAAGCCCGTCACGCTTGGCATCGCAGGGGCGGCAAGGTCGAGGCGAGACCAGCTCAAGCGCCGAGAACCCCCGCAAGGTGAGGCGGCACAAGCTATCCGCGCCACCGACCACAGCCGCATCCGCCACGCCGGCGGCCAAAAGATATGCCGCATCCACGAAAGCACGCGCGCTGGAGGCGCAGGCCGTGGACAGCGTCAGCGCCGGGCCGGAAAGCCGAAGCGCCGCCCGCACATACCGGGCCAGCGAGCCCAACTCGTGCGTGTGCTCGAAATCAAACGTGGCCGGCAGCGCCCCGCTGGCGGAATCGCGCTGTCGGTAGGCCTCTTCGGTGGCCAGGACCCCCGAGGTGCTGGTGCCGACCACCACCGCAATGCGCTCGGGGCCATAGCGCGCGCGGGCGCGGGCAAGCGCCTCGGCAAATCCGTCGGTGGCCAACGCCATCGCTGCCAGCGCGTTGTTTCGGCATGCGAAACGCGCAAGCGCAGGGGGGAAAACGGTCTCCTCCACCGCTTCGACGCGGCCGATATAGCCGTGGCGGATATCGGCAAAATCGCAAGGACGAAGACCGCTGTGCCGAGCCCGCAAAGCGGCAAGCGTGGCGGCCAGGCCCGTTCCCAAAGCGCTGACCAGCGTGCGCGCGGTAATCATGAGCGGCTTCATCGTGACCTCCGCGATCCCTCCGGTATCGGTGCGGCAAACAAAAAGCCGAAAAAAATGGCAGAAAGCGCGCCGATGCCAACGGTGACCCCGATGCCGCGCAGCAGCGGCACGCGGGAGAACGCCAAAAGCCCGAATGTTGCCAAGGTCATGGCATTGCAAAGGCCAAGCGCCCGGAGCGTACGAAGGCGTTCTTCCACATCCAGCTGACGGCGGGCGAAGAAAATTGCGTAATCAAGCCCAACCCCTGCAACAAGTTGCAAGGCCACCAGATGAAACACGCTGAACTGAGTGCCAAAAAGCGTCAGCAAACCAAGGGTGACCACAATGGCGGCACCGACGGCAGCCAACAAGCCCACAATGCGCCGCGCATCCCAAAGCCCCGCCACCAATGCGGCAAGCGCGGCAAACCCGCCGAACAAAAGCCAGCGTTCGGCTTGGCGGGTATAGGCTTGCACCAAGCCGTCGGTGGTTTTCTTGACATCCAAAAACCGAAGACCGGGAACGGCTTTGGTCGCTTCCGCCAATGCTTGCGGTTTGCTCAGGCCGATCGGAGCAATGATCCCGAACCAAGAGCCTGCCGCTTGCAAAAGCAAAGGCTCCACTCTCGCGGCTAGAAGCGGGCTCGGCAGCTCGGCCGGGCGAAGCGGGGCGAGCTCGCGGCTTGCCGCCACATCTGCGAGAAACGGCTGGAAGGCTTCGCTGCGAAACGGGGTTCCGGCGAGGGCTTCGTCCAAGCGCGCCGCCAGGGTCTTGGGATCGGGCAAGGCTTTTTGGCGCGCCTGCTGAAGCGCGACGCTGGGCAGGTAATCGGCGGCCATTTCCCTGCCTCCGAGGATCCCGCGCGCTTGCAATTCCCGGAAAAGCGGCATCAGGCTCTCTTCTTTTTCCAGCACCGCTTCGATACTATCCCCCTCAACCAAGACGAGCTGCCCTACTTCCGGCGCACCGACCTCAGCGCGCAAGGCTTCGTCCAGCTTTTGATCGGCCAGCGGCACCGGGCTCAAATGCGCCAAATCGGTTTCCAACGGCACCCCGCCGGCCACAGCCAACACGGCGATGGCAGCCCCGACCGGCAAAGCCGCCCACAGGCGATGGCGGCGCAGCGCCTCCCACGCCGGCAAACGCTCCGGACGGCCCGCTGAGACCGGCGCCAGCCCTGCGGCAACGATCAGCGGGGGCAACAGGAAACGGGTCACCCCGGCTGCGACGAGTACACCAACAAGAGCAAACAAGCCGAGTTGCGAAAGCCCGGGAAACGGCGAGAACATCATGGCGGTCAGACCCAGGGCGACGCATGTCACGGAAAGGGCGAATGCCTTGCCGATCCGCGCGAGCGTTCCGGATACCGGCTCATTCTGCTTGCGATGGCCGAGTAACAGCACCGGATAATCGAGCGTAATCCCCAGCATGGTGATACCGAAACCGAGGGTGGCGGTGTGAACAAATCCGAACACGGCTTGCACCACCGCGGCGGCGGCGGCAATTCCGAGCAAGGCAGGCACCGCGATGGCGGCAAGCACCCCAATCGAGCGAAACTGCAAAAGCAACAATATGACAATAACGAACGAGGAAAGAACCGAAATCCAATGGACATCCGCGCGGATACGCGCCGCCGCGTCGCGGGCAAAAACCGGTACTCCGGCAGCCAAAAGGCGTGCATGGCCAGGATGCGCACCGGCAAAGGCGGCCTCGATCGCGCTGACCGCGCGATCCTGCCCGGCAATGTCGGTTCCCAAAGCGCGCGTGCGCGCAACAATCAGGGCTCGCGCCTGCTCAGGGGCGAACCATACGCCATCTTGCAAACGCAGCTTGCTTGAGCCGGCGAGACGTTTCAGAATAGCAAGAAATGCACCGGGAGGATCCGCAAGCCCGTAACGCTTGACCAAAGCGGCAGCGGAACCGGAAAGCCCTCTCAGCAGCGCCAAAATACCATTATGCAGAGAATTTACGCTAAAATCGGCCGGCGCAAGAAGATATCTGTATCGGAACAGAATAGCCAAATCCTTCTCGGCAAGCGTTTCATCACCGTTCGCCACAAACTGGAAATCGCCCGATTGCAGAAGACGCTCGGTAACTTCCCGACTTAATCGCGCAAGCTCTTCTTCGGGCGCTCCTTCGATCCCGATCAGGATCAATGTCGCCGCCCCCTCGTGCAATGCGCTGATCAATAATCGTTCGGCGAAACTGTCCCCGTTTGGCAGCAACGCCGCCATATCGCTTTGCACATTCGCGCGCACCAAAACCAACGCGACGGCCGCGATCGCAGCGCACAACGCGGTAAACAAGGCGGATAAGCGGCGTACGTGGAGAAGAGCGCGCAAGCCGGCATTCACTGTGAAATCGGGGTGATCGTCATGCGCGAAGTGTCCCCGTCAGCTTCGATCGTTTCGATGCGCTTGGGCTCTGCGTCCTGCCCTTGCACCGTTATTTTCCGAATATATTTTGCAACCGCCTCCGCCTTGGGCTTCAGCGTTAAGCGCCAATCTTCAAGCGAGCCCGTGAGCTCGACGGAATAAAACTCTTCAAGCGCGGCAAGATCGCCGCCGAGCGTGCCGCGAATGGCGTCGATGAGCGCGCGAAGCTCGGGATGTTGCGGCAAAAATACCATCTCGGTGCGGTTCTCTGTTTGCAGCCAGGCTCTATCCCCATCCGCGACCAGCCTTTCCAGCGACGGCGATTCCGTTACTTTTTCCAAATGACCGGGGCGCGCATAAATCAGCCTCCCCTGCGCCTCAAGCGGCTTTGCCAGCGCGGCCATCTGCTTTTCCTCAACGAAACGCGCCTGGCGTGCGGGGACGGAGCCGAGGCGGCGCATGAGCTCATCGAGAGACAAGCTCGCCTGAGCCCAACCCCCGACCGGCCAAAGCAGCATCAGGACGGCCGCAAGTTTGCCGATCCGCACGCGCGGGCGCAATTGGGGCGCCGGGCCCGTCATCCCAAATATCGTGGAAATTGAACCAGTTGAGCGGATACGCTCGACAGACGGCTTCCAAAGACTGCGCAAAATGGGCGACCCTCTCTTCGAGATCGGTTGCTCGGCTCGTTGGACACAAGGCAAGCCGATCGGCAAAAGGTTCAAACCGTACTTCGTAGCGTCCCGGCTCGGTACGAATGGCAAAGCACAGTAATACGGGCGCATCAAGCATGGCCGCAAGCTTCATCGGGCCGATCGGAAAGGCGGCCAAACCTCCGAGAAACGGGACCTTCAGCATTCTGCGCTCATCCGGGCTGCGATCGGCAAGCATTGCCACAAACTCGCCGTGGGTGATCGCATCGCGTGCGGCAAGCATACTCGCGGGGGTGCCGATCTCGATGACGTTGCGCAGAAACTGCGGGTTGCGTTGCCTGAGCGCGGCGCTAAACGGGCCGAGCTCCACGGGGTACATCAGCACGCGCACCGGCACCGGGCATTCGCGTTCGGCGATCAGGCGCAGGACGTCGAAATTGCCGAAATGCGCGCCCAGCAACAACGCGCCGCGCTTCGCTGCGACCAGAGCACGCAGATGACCGATCCCTTTCAAGGTGAGTTCAAATTCATCTTCGCGCCCGCAGGCGATCAGCCAGCGCTCGTAGAGGACCGAGGCAAAGCAGAAGAAATGGCGGAAAACATCGCGCGTGCCGGGGCGAGAGGACAGCACGCGCGCCAGGTAGCGCCGCGAGGCGCGCCGGGCGGTTCGGCAGGTGAGCAGGAAATAGAGCGTAATGGGATACAGCAAGGCCCGTCCCAGCGGCGAGCCGAAAGCTTCGGTGAGCCATATCATCAGCCGAATGGCAAACGCGCTTCCGCGCTCGCGTCCTGTCGTCCAGCTCTGGGAGGTCACGGTTGCGTCACTTCCAGCAGCGCAACCCCGCTCACCAAGACAGCATCACCGACATAGCCGGCAAAATTGATCCGATCGGATGCTTGCCAGGCATAGCGCACGGCGACGCTTTCCTCGGGGGCAAGGGGGCGGCGGAACTTGACGTCGCGGAGCGCCGCCACCGGGCCTTTGCCAAGGGCGGCTTCGATCAGAGCGAGGCATTCGGCAAGAATGACGACGCCCGGCACCACGGGCTGGCCGGGAAAATGGCCATCCAATGAGGGGTCTTCACGAGAAATCGCGAATGTGCCGATTTCCATCACCGCGCGCTGTCTGCAGTCTGTGAGAGGTCGCCAAAGCGGGCGGAGAGAGCCAAAAGCTCCTGCCGGGGCAGCTTCCCAGTGGCGTTGCGCGGCAGCCGCTCGAGCTTGATAATGCGCCGGGGCAGAAAGGCGGGTTCGATCTTCTGGCTGAGTGCGGCCCGGATCTCGGCCACGGAGCGGGTGGGGGCCACGACGTAAGCGGTGAGCCGCGCCGTCGGTTCGGAATCAAGATTTTCCGGGGCCACGAAAACCCCGTCCTCCACGCCTTCAATTTCCATCAATGCCTGCGTCAGCCCCGCAAGCGAGGCGCGCTTTCCGGCACGCTTGATGAGATCTTCCCGGCGGCCCAGAAGGCGGAAACGCGTGGGATCCATGAGCGCGATGGCATCGGTGAGGCGCCCCGGCGGAGCGCCTTCGGCAAACACGCGCACACCGCCTTCCTCGGGCGCAAGCGTGATGCCGGAATAGGTTTGCCATTCCTCTCCCGCCGTGGTGCGCCGGGTGGCGATGGCGCCCACCTCGGTTGCACCGAAAATCTCGAACACCTTGGTCTGCCAGCGGCGCTCGGCGGCTTCCGCTTGATCGGCGGAAAGCGGCGCCGTGGCGGAGATTATACCGGCCAGCGGCGCAAGGCTTGCGCCGCTTGCGAGCAACGCCCGAAGTTGAAACGGCGTGGTGACGAGCCAACGCGGTTCCCTCATCGTCTGCAGCGCGGCCACAATATCGCTCGGGTAAAACGCGGCACCGCAAAAGCTTGCCGCCGGAGCGTGCCAGGGCAGCAGAAGCGTGCTTTCCAGCCCATACATGTGTTGGGAGGGCACCGTTCCCACAATGCCTGCCGGCGCAGCAGGCTCGAATCGGAATCGCTCGGCAGCCGTAACCGTTCGCGCGACCAACGAACCCCAGTGTTTGGCATGCGGGACGGGGTCGCCGGTCGAGCCCGACGTCAAGACCAATGCCGCCAATTGGTCTGCGGCCAAGAGCGGCGGCGGATCATCGCCCTGCCAGCGCTCGGGCTCGAAACTGACGATGTGAACAGGCAGCGCCACCCTCGGATCGGGCGCCTCGGCCAGCACGTACGCTTGCGGGTAGCGGCGCGCCAAAGCCATCAGCCCCTGTTCCGTCGGATCCCCGGCGAGGATACTGACCTGACCCCGCAACAGAGCGGCGGCAAACCCAACCGCGACGTAAAGGCGGTTGCGACACAGGTTGACCACGTAAGGCGCTTCCGGGAGCCTGGTTGCCAAGGCGCGGGCAGCGGCGAGAAATTGACCGGCCCTCACGCGTTCGCTGCGCGTGCGATAGAGTTCGTCCTCCGGCGCGCGATGAAGAAGGGGAAGCCGAGCAGCGGAGGAAAATGACAAAGATGAGCCGCAAGCCGCGCTCATGCGCGCCTCTTAGCGGATCCGGTGCTCGGCGATATAGCCGGCAAGGCTGCGCAGAGAGGCAAAAATCTCCTTGTTGCGGGCGTCGTCGGACTTGATTTCCACCCCATACGCCCGCGAAATGGCAAGGGCCAACTCCAGCGCATCGATCGAATCCAGGCCAAGCTCGTCACCGAAAAGGGGCATGGCCGGGTCGATGCTCTCCGGCGGAATGTCCAAATGCAACGTTTCCACGAGCAAGCGGGCAAGCTCCGCTTCTTCCGCCTTCTGATGATCTATGGCCGTCGGCACGTGTGCACTCTCTCCTCTCTCATCCCTTGACCGTGAAATTTGTCCAGACAAGGGCAAATGCTTGTAGAAACGCAACGCCCGGTACACAAGTGCACCGTGCGCATGAACAAATCGCGAAACTATACCAAATTGGCGGATCGGTCTCAAAGCAGCTCTTGCGTCACTTTTACCGTGGATGTCGAGAACCATCGCGCCGGGCTGGCCGAGCCGCATCGGTATCGGATGATGACGCGCCGGTTGATGGATTTCCTGGAGCAGCACGGCATTCGCGGCACGTTTTTTGTGGTCGCGGAACTCGTTTTGGAGAGCCCGAAGCTGATCGCAGAAATCGCGGAGCGTGGACATGAGCTGGCCTGCCACGGCAACCAGCATACGCCGCTTTCGCGGCAAACGCCCGGAGAATTTGCCCGCTCGCTCCTTGTGGCAAAGCAGAGGCTCGAAGCCTGCGCGGGCGGCCCCGTAAGCGGCTTCCGGGCGCCCTTCTTTTCCCTCACCCCCGCCACGCGCTGGGCGGTGCCCATTTTGGCGGATACCGGATTTGCCTATTCCTCCAGCGTGCTGCCGGGGCGGGGTTTTGCCTATGGCTATCCCGGCGCGCCACGCGGACCGTTTTTTTGGCCGGAGGGAGTCTTGGAAATTCCCTGCCCTGCCGTTCGGCTGGGATCGCTCGCGCTCCCGATCCTCGGCGGCATGTATATGCGCTGGCTGCCGCCTTGGGATTGGGCATGGATGCGGCAGAGGCTCCGACATCAGCTCCTCTGGACCTACTGCCACCCCTATGACATCGACACGGCCGAGCCTTTCGGCCGCTTCCCGGGGCTTGGATGGGCCAGCAGCTTTATGCTGTGGGCCGGGCGGGGAGTGACGCTTCGGCGTTGGAAAAAGCTGGCCAAGCAGGCGGCCCCCCCGTTTCGGGACAGGTTGGCGGAAATTGCCGCAATGGCGCGTGCCGGCCCGTGCCGAGAGGCCCGCTAGCGCGGGGCGAATTGGGTGGCGCCGAACAAGATGCTGCGCTGTTCTTCGGTCAGCGGGGCCTGCGCGGCCCGATCCGCAAGCACCTGCAACCCGCGCACCACGGCGGGACGGGCCGCGATGTCATCGAGCCAGCGCTTCACCCGCGGGTATTCCTCAATGTCGATTCCCCGCCGCTGCGGGTTCCGGGCCCAAGGGAAGGTAGCGATATCGGCGATGGAATATTCCGCCCCTGCCAGATATTCGCTTTCCGAAAGACGCTTGTTGAGCACGCGGTAAAGACGCTTCACCTCGTTGCTGTAGCGCTCAATGGCATAGGGGATTTTTTCCGGCGCGTAGTTGACGAAGTGGTTGTATTGGCCGAACATCGGCCCCACTCCGCCCATTTGGAACATCAGCCACTGCAGGCAGGTATAACGCGCAACCGGCTCGGTTGGCATGAATTTTCCCGTTTTCTCGGCAAGATAAATCAAGATCGCCCCCGATTCGAACAGCTTAAACGGCTGGCCGCCGGGTCCTTCCGTATCCACGATCGCCGGAATGCGATGGTTGGGGGTAATGGCCAAAAACTCGGGGCGGAATTGATCCCCCGCGCGAATATCCACCGGGATCACCTTATAGGCGAGCCCGGTCTCCTCGAGCATGATATGCAGCTTATGGCCATTCGGCGTCGGCCAAGTCCATGCTTCGATCATCGATGCCTCCCTCTCGGTTGCGAACGGCGGAGCATAGAACCTGTTCTGCCGTGCCAAAACCCCGGCGCGAGCAGGGCATCGTTGCCGGCATTCTCCTATGCGGAATCCATGCGGGCCGCCGCCGCGCGGAGCCCTTCGTAATCCAGGCCGTTCCAGGCGTAGCCGGTGCTGGATAACAGCGAGCGCCACAGAATAATGTGCGCCTCATCGGTCCGCCGGGCAACCCAGCGCCAGGTTGCCGGCTGGAGCCTGCCCCAGGTGGCCAGATGCACCACGTCATCCGGAGCGGTGCCGGTATAGTCCCAAAGCACCAAAGCATGCAGCCCCCAGGAGCCCGGAGTGGGATCCCCCGCTGCGGCCGGCGTTTCGGTATCCCAGACCGCCATGTTCTGATCGCTGATCGAGAGCGCAACGCCGAGTTGCACGGCTCCGAACAACACCAACGCGGAGCGCATGAAACCGAGATCTTCCGCCTCCAGCGTCGCCCATGGCCCGCTGAACACCTCGCGCCCTGTGTTCCAGCCCGCCCCGCATTGGTACTGCAGCACATCCGCGAACACGGCGCCGCGGTCGGTCTCCGGCCGGCCCGGAACGTAACCCGACGTTGCGGAATACAGCGCCAGCACGGCCTCTTGCGAGACAACCGGAACAAATTGCTCCAGCGCGCCGATCGCAAGCGCCGTATTGGCAAGCGCCGCAGCGGTGCAATCGCCCAGCGTATCATTGGCCCACATCTGCGGACGATAGGCGATGGTGCTTCTGTCAAGCCGCACGGGGGCTTGCGGAGAGGCCTGCAGATACGCGGAAAGCCGCGGAGCGGCAAGGAGCTGTGCCGGCCGATGCGGCAACAGGCCGAGCTTCATGATTTGCCTCCGAGAATGAGACGAAACTGCTTTTGCCGCGCTTCCGTTTCACCCCCTAAACAAAAGGCAAGCCACCACCACCATAGCCAGAACATGGCCGAACTCTCTGTTGTTTCATTTTCTCACTCAATGGCCTGGGACTGCGCGTAAATTTTTCAGCGCCTGCTTTCGAATGCCAAAATCGTTCGCGCCATCGCCGGGCTCATGGAAGGCTTTTCTGCCGCTTTCACCGCCGAAAGGCCGAGATCGGCTTCTAACACCGGCAACAGCGTGTTTGCCGCCTGCAAGCCCAAAGTAACATCGGGAGGAAGGTCGGGCACAGCGGCAGCGGTTGCAGCCAGATCGTTTACGGCAACGATAATTTGCTGAACAAGCGGCCGATTTTGCGCACCGGATTTGATTGCGGCTGTCGCTTGTTGCACCAGAGCAAGATAGGTCTCGATTTGGTTTGCTTGGGACTGTGATATTTTTCCGCTTTTCTCCATTTCGGAAACGACACCGCCAAGCCCGTTTGCAAGCGCTTGTGCATCAGCGGCAAGTTGTGGCAGACGAGACTGCCCTGTTTGGCAAGCGGCCAGGCTGAATGCCGTGCCGATGGCCGCAAGGGCGGCAAAGGATACCGAACGCATGAACAATCTCCTGTGCGGTTCTGGGGAAAGTTGCTTAACCCTCTCAATGAAAAAAGAATAACGCCATTGCCATGTCACTCTCACGAGTGTTATTTATCATAACAGACACTCGGGCAAAAGTAATTGTTAGATATAATGTCATATGGTGTGTCGAATCCGACACGGTCCACCCGATGTGCCCGCGATTGCGGCAAAACACACCCGTCTTCCGGGGCACGCCGCCGGCGTGACCGGAAATTGCAACCCGGACGCCTGATTGTTAGGTTGACGGAAGCCGGCGGGCAGGAGCTGCGTCGCGCCGTGTCGCAACGGGGGAAAGCGGGAGATGAACGCGCTTATCAGCCATGCGCCGGAGACCTCTTCGGCGAAGGAGAGCTCGGACAGCAACGGTGTCAACCGTTTTGTCGCCATCACGACGGTGGCCCTGGCCGCCGCCTTGGCCATTTTCGAGCTCGGCCTGAGAAGCTCCACCACAATCTATCTCACCCGCCAGATCGAGGTGACCGACGCGCAGGCGATCTTGCAAGATGTGCAGCTCAGCCGAAGTTTCCAAAGGGCCACCGAGCGCATTCTGTCCTCACTCCCCAATGCCAAGAGTGCTGCGGTGCAGGCGGCCGTCGCCGCGGAACGCGCGGAGCGGCAGGGGTTAGAGGAGGAAGACATGCGCCGAATGCTGGCAGAGATAAACAAGGCCCGTCTGATCCGGGATCGCGCCGCGCATCGGGCGCACGGGCTGGAAGCCACCGTTGGCGGGCTGCAGCTTGCCATCGTGCTGGTTTCCGCTGCGACGCTCAGCCGAAAACGGTTGCTGATTGTGATCGGGACAGCCCTCGCCGCGGTTTCCGCGCTTTATGGATGCCTGATCTGGACCGGTATCGCCTAAAGCTCTGCCGGCCGGTTCGGCTTAGCGCGCTTTCTTATGGCATCCCGCTCCGCGCTTCCGCCTTCATGAAGGCAAAGACAATCGGCTTGCTGAGCAGTCGCGGGGAAGAATTGCGATGCCGCGCCGGCAGATTTCGCTTCCATCGTCAACCCATATGCCGTGAAAATATGCTCCAACCCCAATCATGGGCGCAATGCGTGTGGTATTGGTGACGTCTCCGGACCGGACAAAGCGCGTGGAGTGTCCCCGGCGGGATTCGAACCCACGACCCCAGGATTAGGAATCCTGTGCTCTATCCGACTGAGCTACGGGGACACACGAAAGGATCGACGTGCTCTATAGCCGATTCGGCACCCCCCGTCAGCCATGCCCGCGCCTGCCCTTGCGCAAATTTCATCCGGCAAACACGGACGCGTGATCTAAACTTCACCATATTTGCCCCATGCCCGGCTTTCATCGTGTGGTGCTGTTCTCGCTACCGCTTGTGTTGTTCACGTCCGTGACCCCGGCTCAGGATACGGTGCACGTGATCACGGATACTGTCGCCTATTGCAACCAGCTTGCGCATCAGCTTGCCGATGCTCTGCGCGCGACAAGCCAGAAGCCGCCGGAGCGCATCCAGATTCTGGCCGATGCCGGTAAACGGCTCTGCCAGCGCGGGGAGATCCACGGCGGCATTATAAGGCTCCGTCGGGCTTTGATGCTGGCGCACCAAGGCGAGACGCAGGAATGAAACGCCGGCCCGGCCATCACGGGCAAGCCCCCCTCAGCTTTCGTGAAGCTCCCCATAGCTTGTGCGTTTCGCTCCGATTGCCGCCAGGGCTTGGGCAAATCGGGGATCCAACAGGGCGGCCAGCTCCGCATCATGCTCATAATCGGGCATGAGAGATTTCAGGACGTCATCCCGCTCGCTGGCCGGATGGAAATAAATTTCGCTGACGCCTTCGGGCAAATGCTCGGCCAGACGAAGCAGCCGCGGCAGGGTCATGTGCCCGCTCCACGCAATCCCGAAGACATAGTCGTTCACGGTAAGGCCGGCACGCAAAGCTTGCCGGCGCAAGACGCGGCTCCACGCATAAAGCGCAAACTGCGCGGGATGAGGCCGTGTGCCGCAAGCGCTGAGAACCGCGGGCGGTTCTGCGGGCACGCGTAGCGCGCGGAGGCCAAATTCCTGGCCGATCTCGATCACAAGCCGCGCCACGGCCGGATGCAGATGCATATGCTTGTGCGCGTTCACGTGATCAAGGGCCAAGCCAAAGCGCTGGAATGCCCGGAACTGCGCTGCTATCTCGCGTTGCAGCTGTCTTCGCATGCGGGGGGAGAAAAAATAAGACATCCCCCGGCGCCATTGATCGGCGCCGAAACGTCCGTTTCCGTCCAAAAGATCGGGGATTTCCGCAACCCCGCACGCCGCCGGACCATCCACCAACACGACGTGCAGGCCAACACGAAGCCCAGGCAAGGCGTGCGCGCGGCGGGCGGCATCGGCCGCAAAGGGCGCGGCCACCATCAAACTTGCCGTGGATAAAATTCCCTCCCGACAGGCGCGCTCGATGGCTTCGTTGACGGCAGCGGAGAGCCCGAAATCATCAGCCGAGATAATCACCCGCCGCATCGCAGCGAATGGCGTCAGGCAGATTTTGCGAGAGCCTTTTGCTCCTGACGTTCGCGCAGGAACTGGAAAAACTCGCGCCCTTCCCGCAAACGGCGCACAAGCATCTGCGGGCTGGTGGCCATTTCGCTCACAATCGCCGCGATTTTCGAAGCTCGGAAATAGAATCGCCGATAAAACTCCTCAACCCCATCGAAAATTTCGGTATGGGAGAGATGCGGATAGTGCAACGGCGCAATTTGGATGCCGTGCTCGTCGACAAGCTCGGCATGCTCGGCATCGAGCCAGCCATTCTCGACCGCCTGTTGATAAAGCGCCGTGCCGGGATAGGGCGCAGCCAGTGAAACCTGCAGCGTGTGCGGATTGACTTCGATGGCAAAACGGATGGTTTCTTCGATCGTCTCCCGCGTTTCCCCCGGAAGGCCGAGAATGAACGTGCCGTGGATGCGAATGCCGAGATCGTGGCAATCCTTACTGAAGCGCTTCGCGACTTCAATACGCATTCCCTTTTTGATATTGTGCAAAATTTTCTGATTACCGGTTTCGTAGCCGACAAGCAGCAGGCGAAGCCCGTTGTCTTTCAGCACCTTGAGCGTTTCACGCGGCACGTTGGCCTTGGCATTGCACGACCACGTCACCCCGAGTTTGCCAAGCTCACGCGCAATGGCTTCGGCACGAGGCAGGTTGTCGGTAAAAGTATCGTCGTCGAAGAAGAACTCCTTGACCTGGGGAAAATACGACTTCGCAAGGCGGATTTCCTCGATCACATGCCCGACACTGCGCACGCGATAGCGATGGCCGCCAATGGTCTGCGGCCAGAGACAGAAAGTACAGCGAGACTTGCATCCGCGCCCGGTGTAGAGCGAAAGATAGGGGTGTTTCAAATAGCCGATGAAATAGTCTTCGACTCTGAGATCGCGTTTATACACTTCCGTAACGAAAGGCAGCGCGTCCATATTTTCGAGGATTTCGCGCTCCTCGTTATGGATGATTTTGCCGTTTTTATCGCGCCAGGAAAGGCCAGCAATTTCCGACAAGGGCCGGCCCTCTGCGACCTCTTTGACGGTGAAGTCGAACTCGTTGCGCGCCACCCAATCCACCACCTCCGCCGCACGCAGGCTTTCTTCCGGTTGCACCGCGACTTTCGCGCCGACAAGGCCGATGACAAGCGAAGGTTTGGCGTTTTTCAAAGCCTCCGCGACGCGGATATCGGCGGAGAAGGAAGGCGTGGAGGTATGCATCACGACAAGCTCGTACTGATGCACCTCGCGCAATATCGTCTCCAGCGTGATGCCGGCAGGCGGCGCATCGATCAGCTTGGATCCCGGCACAAGCGCCGCCGGCTGGGCCAGCCATGTCGGATACCAAAACGAGCGAATCTCGCGCCGGGCCTGGTAGCGCGCGCCCGCACCTCCGTCAAAGCCTTGAAACGAAGGGGGATGCAGGAACAAGGTTTTCATCATCGCTCCATTCCAACCGTTTCCTTGACGCCCAATGCGCCCTTTGCCTTTGCCGATGTATCGAGAACCGATATGCCCGCCTTCGGGTTTGGCGGGCGGTCTACGATGATGCTGCGGCCCCGCCAATCCACGGTATTACCGAACCAGCTTGCCATGACAATGGCGAAGGAAAGCGCTTCACGCAATGGCAAAAGCAGAGCCATCAACGGCAGCGACGGCTGCGCGAGCAAGCGCAGCGTATCTTTGGCGAGATAGCTCCGGAGCAGCCAGATAAAAAGCAGCAGCAAAGCATTGGGAAACGCGGTTTTGCTCGCCAATGCGGCGATCGCCCATACCAGCGGGTATTGTAAGAGGGAAAACGTGAATCCGAAAGGGGCCAAGGACCGAATCGTTCGCGCCCAACGCAACTCATGGCGCAGCAACGCAGCCATTCGTGCCTCGGAAACGGTGGTTGCGGGCAACGATGCGGCCAGAGCCACGCGGCCGCCTTTCGCCCTTACAAGACGGCCGAGAACCGCATCATCGGCAAGCCGATCGGCAAGACTCTCGAAGCCGCCGATCGCTTGCAAGGTTTGCCGGCGGAGCGCCATGGTAGCCCCGAAACAATCTTGCCGGCCAAGCCGCCGGCCAATCAACGCGCTGGGCAAAAAGCCGCAGACGATGTGCAGGGCGCCGAGCCGGGCGGCAAGCGAGCGATTGGTCGGCAGGGCGCCGTACAGCGTGGTGGCGAGTTCGACGCCCGGAGCGTGCAAAGCCGAGATCACCCTCCGCAAATAATCCGGCGGGGCGTGAATATCGGCATCGGAAATCACCAAATAGTCATAACGGGCGGAGGGAAGCATGTTGATGAGATTGCTGACTTTGCCGTTGGTCCCGTGGCGCGCGGGATTGACCACCAGGGTGATCTCCTGCGCCGGGAAACGGCGTTGCAGCCGCTCGATAACGAGAACGGCGGGATCCTTCGGGTCTTGCACGCCGCAAACAAGCTGAAAGCACGGATAATCCTGGCTGCAGAATGAGGCGAGCGCCTGCTCCAGAAGCGGTTCATCGCCATGAAGCGGTTTCAGGACGCTGACAGGCGGCCAAGCGGAATCTTGGCCGGCCGGGGAACGCAAGAGCTTGGCGAAACACCTCACCTGCCACCACCCGGCAGCCGAATATGCCGATCCGATCCCCGCAAGACCGGCGGCGGCCGCGCTTATGAGAGGCATGCGAAGGCCGCTGTTTTAGGAGATGGCGCCATCGGAGAGGTCGGCGACTTTCTTGTGCAACGTCCGGATCAGCGCCGGGGCGCCGCCGCTGGCAAGCGTGGTCCGAAAATCCGACCGCTGGATCGCCACGCGGCTGATCGAACCATCGAGCAAGACGTCCACCGCCTTCCAGACGCCGCCTTCTTGGCGCATCACGTAATCAAGCTTCGAGGGGTCTCCGCTTTTGGGCACGATCCGGGTTTGCACGATGCGCTCGTCCCCGACCTGTCGAATTTCCGGCAGGATTTCAAAGCGCTGCCCGTCGAAACTGTCAAAATTCGCCGTATAGCTTGCCAAGGTGAACAGTTCGAAAATACGCAGGAGCTCGTTCTTTTGATCGGCGGAAAATTCGTTCCACCGCGGACCGACGCTGGTGCGCAGGATGCCCGGAAGGTCGAAAGCCTGCTCTATTGCGGGCGCCAACATTTTCATGCGTTGCGTAAACGGCGTGCTCCTCCCGGCCTTCATGATGGTCAGCAGCGCATCGTTCAGCTTTGCAATCGGCGCCGTAATGGCGGAATCATCGGCCGCCTGCGCAAGCTGCAGCGTCGCCAAAGCGCTGAGGAGAAGGACAACGAACTGTCGGCGGAGAAAGATCACGTTCATGCAGGCACCACGTCCACAAAGGGTTGACCGAGCGCGTTGAGAGCGAATGGCACAAAGGCAGGACCGATGCGGTAAGCTCCCAACACTCGGCCGTTAGGCAGGAAATATGGCAGACGGGAGGCAAAGCACCCGACATCTGAGACTTGGCAGCGGAGTGAGGACCGGTTTGCCATTTCCGAGCCCGCTGCTAGCGTCTTCGCGCGACAACGTAAGCTGCAAGCTGGCGTAAGAGTTCGGCACGCTCGCCAAAACTATCAAGATGGGCGGCCGCCTGGGCTCCGAGCCGCTCCGCTTGCGCCCGCGCGCGCTCTGCGCCGAGAATGGATACCAGCGTGGCTTTCCCCACCGCGGCATCCTTGCCGGCGGTCTTCCCGATCTCGGCGGAGGAACCGAGCGCATCCAGCAAATCATCGGCGATCTGGAACGCGGCTCCGAGATCGCGGCCAAACCACGCCAGCGCATGGCGTTGCAGAGGCGCGGCACGCCCGAGGATCGCGCCCGCTTCCGCGCTGAAGGCGATCAAGCGCCCGGTTTTCAGAGCCTGCAGGCGGGTCACCTCGCTCGCTGTAAGGGTTTGGCCCTCGGCCAGCATATCGATCATTTGCCCCCCTGCCATGCCGCGCGCACCGATCGCAGCAGCCAGCGCAGCCACAAGCTCGCAGCGTACCAGCGGATCGGAATGGGTATCGGCATCGGCCAATACCTCGAAGGCACGAGACTGCAGGGCATCTCCGACGAGAATCGCGGTGGCCTCATCATAGGCCCGATGCGTGGCGGGTTTGCCGCGGCGGAAATCATCGTTGTCCATAGCCGGCAAATCGTCGTGCACCAAAGAATAGGCGTGCACCATTTCGACCGCGGCAGCTACGCGGGCAGCGGAAGTCGGGCTGACCGCAAAAAGCGAAGCGGTTTGCAAGACCAAAAAGGCCCTGAGCCGCTTGCCCCCGCCGAGGGTTGCATAGCGCATCGCTTCGCAAAGCCGCGCTTCCGGCCCTTCGGGAACCGGGAGTAAGGACGAAAGCGCCTCTTCCACTTGCACGACACAGCTTGCCAAGGCTTCGCGCAAAGCCGGGGGAATGTGCTCGTTTTCTTCTTGTCCGGCGATTTCGGCAAAAGTCATGTCACCCCCCCCGCTTGGTCAGACGGCGCTTCCGCCTCGGCCGACAAGCGGGCGAAGGCTCAAGGTTCCGCCCGTCTCGACGATAGCCGCCACGCGTTCCTCTACTTCGGCAAGCTTGGCCTCGCAATGCCGGCGCAAGGCCTCGCCGCGTTCGTAGGCGGCAATCGCTTCCTCGAGCTTCTGCTGGCCGCGCTCGAGCGCGCTAACGATCTGCTCGAGCTCGGCAAGGGCCTCTTCGAACGACATCTTGGCAACGTCCTCTGCGGATTTCGGCTTGGTTTGCCGCTCCGGCGTTTGCTTTGTCTCTGCCACAGCCTTTGCCCCCCGATGCTCTCGCGCCTTGTCCTTTTCCTTGGTACTCACTCTGGCCTTGCCCGCCAAGTCTTCCAGCAGGCCGCCGGGTGATCTGGCGCGCGACCGAGGCAAAGAAAGCGCGGCCGATCTTGACTTTGCGCCCTTTTCCACCCATAAGTACACGCCCAGCAGGGAAACGCCGCTCCGCGAGGGTTCGCGCAGCGGCGTGCTTGTTGTTTCAGGGTTTCTCATGTTTGAAAATCTTTCCGGCAAACTGGCCGGGGTGTTTGAGCGCCTTCGCGGCCGCGGCACGCTAAACGAGACCGATGTTGCCGAAGCACTGCGCGAGGTGCGGCTGGCGCTGTTGGAAGCCGATGTGGCGCTGCCGGTGGTGAAAGACTTCATCGCCGCGGTGCGCGAGCAAGCCATGACGGCGCAAGTGATGGAATCGGTCACCCCGGGCCAGCAAGTCATCAAAATTGTGCACGATGCGTTGATCGCCCAACTGGGCGGCGCAGGAGCCGTGCCGCTCAATCTGAACGCGCCTGCGCCGGTGCCCGTGCTGATGGTGGGTCTGCAAGGTTCCGGCAAGACGACGACGGCAGGCAAGCTCGGCCTGCGCCTGGCGAGCCGGGAACGGAAACGGGTGCTGCTGGCAAGCTTGGATACGCAGCGCCCGGCTGCGCAGCTTCAGCTGGAACAACTCGCGAAACAGGCCGGAGTGCCGAGTCTGCCGATTGTTGCCGGAGAAACACCGATCGAAATCGCCACCCGCGCGATGACCACCGCAAAGCGCGAAGGCTTCGACGTGGTCATTTTGGATACGGCCGGGCGGCTTTCCATCAACCAGGAGCTGATGGACGAAGTTCGTGCGGTTCGCGATGCCACCCACCCGGCAGAAACCTTGTTGGTCGTGGATGCCATGACCGGCCAGGACGCCGTCAACACCGCGCGCGCCTTTAACGAAGCGGTCGGGATCAGCGGCATTGTGTTAACCCGCATGGACGGTGACGCCCGCGGAGGAGCAGCGCTTTCCATGCGCGCTGTCACCGGAGCGCCGATCAAGCTCACAGGCGTCGGGGAAAAGCTCGATGCGTTGGAAGAGTTTCACCCCGAGCGGGTCGCCGGCCGAATCTTGGGAATGGGCGATGTGGTCGGCCTCGTGGAACGGGCGCAAGAAACCATCGAGCGCGAGGAAGCCGAGCAGCTCGCTGCAAAACTTGCCAAAGGTCGTTTCGACCTCGAGGACTACGCCAAACAGCTTCGCCAGATTACCCGAATGGGAAGCCTGTCTTCCATTTTAGGGATGCTGCCCGGGGCGGGTAAACTCGCGGCACAGCTCGATGAAAGCAAGCTCGACGGAAAGCTACTGCGCCGTCAGGAGGCGATTATTCTCTCCATGACGCCCGAAGAGCGGCGTCGACCGGAAATCATCAAAGCCAGCCGCAAGCGGAGAATCGCGGCCGGCTCCGGCGTGACGGTGGCAGACGTGAACCGCTTGCTCAAACAGTTTGACGACCTTTCGACCATGATGAAGCGGGTCAACAAGCTCGGCCAGAAGGGTTTGATGCGTCACGGGCTTGCGGCATTGCTGCCGGGCCGGCGCCAGAGCTGGCATTGAAATTTTCGTGTATCGCAACACCGATTGTTACGGAGAGCCAAAACCATGGGATTGAAAATCCGCCTTGCTCGAGCCGGCGCCAAGAAGCGCCCTTACTACCATATCGTCGTTGCCGATAGCCGCGCCCCGCGGGACGGGCGGTTTCTTGAAAAGCTCGGCTCCTATAATCCGATGCTGCCGTCCGGGCATGCCGATCGCGTGCGCCTGTTCAGCGAACGGATTAGGCATTGGCTGCAGCACGGCGCACTTCCCACCGAGCGCGTGGCACGGTTTCTTGCGGCGGCAGAGCTTGCGCCGCCGCCGGTAATTCGCGCCCAACCGATCAAATCGGCACCGAAGAAGAAGGCGCAAGAGCGGGCAAAAGCGCAGGCGGGTTAGAGGAACGGACCTGCTCGGGGCCAGGGTAACAGATGCCGAACAAACGGGTTCTGCTTGGGATCATCGGCCGGCCGCACGGCGTCCACGGCCTTGTACGGGTGCAAAGCTTCACGGCTGAGCCTCAGGATCTCGCCCGCTACAGCCCGCTGGAAGATGACAAGGGACAAGCGATCCGCTTGGCCTGGCAACGCCCAGGCATAGCGGAAATCTCTCTCCTTAAGGCCGGGACATGGCAGCCCGTGCGCGACCGGACCACCGCGGCGAGCCTGACGCATACGCGGCTTTATGTCGCGCGGGCGGCCCTGCCTGAACCGGAGGCGGATGAATTTTATCTCGCCGATCTGATCGGGCTGCATGCGATCGGCCCTGAAGGGGAGCTTGGCACCGTCACCGCGGTGCATGATTACGGCGGCGGCGTCAGCCTGGAAATCGGGCGGGCTGATGGCAGAGCCTTGCTGGTCCCCTTCACGCGCAGCGCCGTGCCGGAGGTGGATCTGACGCGTGGCCGTATTGTTGTCGAACCCCCGATCGAGGTGGCGCCATGAGCTGGCGCGCAACCGTGCTGACGCTGTTTCCGGAGATGTTTCCGGGTCCGCTTGCCCATTCCCTTGCCGGCCGGGCGTTGCGGGAGGGCATTTGGTCGCTTGCTGCGCATGATCTTCGCGCCCACGCCACCGACCGGCACCGAAGCGTGGACGATGCACCCTTTGGCGGCGGGCCTGGAATGGTGCTGCGCCCCGATATCGTCGATGCTGCGCTGGCTGCGGTTGCAGACGGCCGGCCGATGGTCTTTCTCACCCCTCGCGGCCTGCCCCTCACCCAAACCATGATCCGCAGCTGGGCTTTCGGGCCGGGGCTGGTCCTGCTTTGCGGCCGTTACGAGGGAGTTGATCAGCGCGTGATCGATGCCCGCGGCCTGATGGAAATCAGTATCGGGGATTATGTGCTCGCGGGCGGCGAGATTGCCGCCATGGTGGTGTTGGATGCCGCCGTGCGGCTGCTGCCGGGCGTTATGGGGGATGCCGCCAGCGCCGAAGACGAGAGTTTTTCCAACGGGCTGCTGGAATATCCCCAGTATACGCGCCCGCCGGTTTGGCAGGGCCGGGTGGTGCCGGAAGTGCTGTTAAGCGGTGATCATGCGGCGATTGCCGCTTGGCGACGCGCCGAAGCGGAACGGATCACCCGCGAACGTCGGCCGGATCTCTGGGCGCGTTATGTGCAAAGCTGCCGTGCATCCGGTGAAAGTGCGGTTGCCAGCCGGTTTACGGCGCCGTAAGGAAACCCCCTGAAAGGACCAGAACCATGAATCTCCTCCAACAATTTGAAGCGGAGCAAGTAAAACGCCTCTCTGCGCAACGTCCGGTTCCCGACTTTTCCCCCGGAGATACGCTTCGCGTTCTGGTAAAAGTTGTGGAAGGGGAACGCACCCGCACGCAGGCCTTTGAGGGCGTATGCATCGCGCGCGCGCGGAAGGGCATCAACAGCAATTTCACGGTGCGAAAGATCAGTTATGGGGAGGGTGTGGAGCGTGTTTTCCCGCTTTACTCGCCGATGATCGCGGAGATCCAGGTGTTGCGCCGAGGTGACGTGCGCCGCGCAAAGCTTTATTATCTCCGTGGCCGCACCGGCAAATCGGCGCGGATCGCAGAAAAGGCGCGTGGCGGAGAAACCCCGGTGGAAGCGACGCCAAGCCCCGAGCCCACCGAGACCGAGGGAAATTAAACCATGGCGGAAAACCGCCCGCGCACCCTTTATGAAAAAATCTGGGATGACCACGTCGTCGAACGGCTGCCGGACGGAACCTGTATTCTCTACATCGACCGACACCTCGTGCATGAGGTGACCAGCCCTCAGGCGTTTGAAGGGTTGCGGCTTGCGGGGCGCAAGGTGCGGCGCCCCGATGCGACGATTGCGGTGGCCGACCATAACCTTCCCACCACCGATCGGCGCGGCGGAATTACCGAAGAAGACAGTCGCATCCAGGTGGAAACGCTGGAGCGCAACGTCCAGGAGTTCGGCATTCCGTATTTTCCGGTTCTCGATGCCCGACAGGGAATTGTGCATATCATCGGGCCGGAACAGGGGATCAGCCTGCCGGGCATGACCATCGTCTGCGGCGATAGCCACACCTCCACCCACGGTGCGATGGGCGCACTGGCCTTCGGGATCGGCACCTCGGAGGTGGAACACGTGCTCGCCACCCAAACACTTTTGCAAACGCCCGCGAAAAATATGAAAGTGGAGGTCTTGGGCCGGCTTCCCATCGGCGTGCGGGCCAAGGACATGATCCTTGCCATCATCGGTCGAATCGGCGTCGGCGGCGGCACGGGCTATGTGATCGAATATGCGGGAGAAGCCGTCCGGGCGCTGGATATGGCAGGGCGGATGACCGTCTGTAATATGTCGATTGAAGCCGGAGCGCGCGCGGGCCTGATCGCGCCGGACGAAACCACTTTCGCTTATGTGAAATCCCGCCCGTTCGCACCCCAAGGAGATGACTTCGAGCGGGCAGTGGCCTATTGGCGCACCCTCCCCTCCGACCCCGGCGCCGTCTACGATAAAGTGGTGACGCTAGGGGCAGAAGAAATCGCCCCCATGGTGACATGGGGGACGAACCCCGAAGCGGTGGTGCCGGTTACAGGTTCGGTGCCCGATCCCGCCGCCGCGGAGGATGCCGCCGTGCGCGCGCAGATGCAGCGCATGCTCGATTATATGGGGCTGATGCCGGGCCAAAGGATCACTGAGATCCCCATTGATGTGGTGTTCATTGGCAGTTGCACCAATAGCCGCATTGAGGATCTGCGCGATGCGGCCCAGATCGCCCGCGGCCGGCGCGTGGCCGAAGGTGTGCGGGCATTGGTGGTGCCCGGCTCCGGCTTGGTCAAAAAACAAGCCGAGGAAGAGGGGCTGGACCGCATCTTCCAGGAAGCCGGCTTTGAATGGCGAGAGCCGGGTTGCTCGATGTGTCTTGGCATGAACCCCGATAAGCTCGCGCCGGGCCAGCGTTGCGCCAGCACATCCAATCGCAATTTTGAGGGCCGGCAAGGGCCGGGAGGGCGCACGCATCTCCTCTCGCCGGCCATGGCCGCAGCGGCGGCGATCGCCGGCCGGTTCGTCGATGTGCGGGAGTATCTCTAACACCATGGAAAAATTCACCACGCTTACCGGAATTGCCGCGCCGCTTCCGGCCGCGAACATCGATACCGACAAAATTATCCCCGCCCGTTTTCTGAAAACCATCAAACGCACCGGGCTCGGCGTGCATTTGTTCGATGCGCTGCGTTATTTGCCGGATGGGCACGAAAACCCCGATTTCGTGCTCAACAAGGAGCCTTATCGCCACGCCCGGATCCTGATTGCTTATGAAAACTTCGGCTGCGGTTCCTCACGCGAGCATGCGCCCTGGGCTTTGCTCGATTTCGGCATTCGTGCCGTGATTGCACCAAGTTTCGGCGATATTTTTTACAATAACTGCCTCAAGAACGGTCTTTTGCCCGTGCGCCTCCCGAAGCATCGGTGTGAGCAACTGATCACCGATGCCCAACTCGGTGCCAATGCCCGCCTTACGGTTGACCTTGCGCGCCAAGTCGTGATCTCCGCCAACGGAGAGGCCATCCCCTTCGAGATCGATCCGTTCCATAAACATATGCTTATGAACGGGCTGGATGATATCGGGCTGACGCTGCAACATGCCGATAAAATTGCCCGCTATGAACAGATGAAACGGGCGGAAAAACCCTGGCTGCCCCCGCTGCATTCGTGATTCGCCGCCTGCGTGAAAGGATAGGCCGTGACAGTTGCCAATAAGCGTTTGCTCATTTTGCCGGGCGATGGGATTGGCCCCGAAGTCATGTACGAGGTGCGGCGCATTATCGACTGGATGGCCCGACATCGCGCGGTAAGGTTTGAAGTGGAAGAAGACCTTGTGGGCGGTGCCGCCATTGACGCGAAAGGCCGGCCTATCTCCGAGGAAACGGTGGAAAAGGCAAAGCGCGCCGATGCCGTGTTGTTCGGCGCCGTCGGCGGGCCGAAATGGGATAAGCTCGGTTTTGACCACCGTCCGGAGCTTGCCATTCTGACGCTGCGTCGCGAACTCGGCTTGTTTGCCAATCTGCGCCCCGCCGTGGTGCTGGATCCGCTCGTTGATGCGAGCACGTTGAAGCCGGAAATCGTTCGCGGGCTTGATTTAATGATTGTGCGCGAAAGTACGGGAGGAATTTATTTCGGCGAGCCGCGAGGAATAGAAACATTGCCGGATGGGCGCAAGCGCGGCATTAACACCGAAGTTTACACCACCGATGAAATCGAGCGGGTTGCTCGCGTTGCTTTTGAACTGGCACGCGAGCGCAAAAAGCAGGTTTGCAGCGTCGAGAAAGCCAACGTTATGGAAAGCGGTTTGCTTTGGCGCCAAACCGTGCAAGCACTTCGCGATCGGGAATATCCCGATATCGCGCTTTCGCACATGTATGCAGACAATTGCGCCATGCAGCTTGTGCGCAATCCGCGGCAGTTCGATGTGATTGTTACAACCAACCTGTTCGGCGACCTGCTTTCCGATCTCGCTTCCATGCTTACGGGAAGCCTCGGTATGTTACCCTCCGCCACGCTCGGAGCGCCGGATAGTTCCGGCAAGCGTTACGCGCTCTATGAGCCGATCCACGGCAGTGCGCCGGACATTGCCGGCAAGGGAATTGCCAATCCTTTGGCAGAAATTTTAAGCTTTGCGATGTTGCTTCGCTACTCATTCGGCATGGAAGAAGATGCGCGGCTGATCGAGCGAGCCATTACGAATGTGCTTGCGAACGGCTTGCGCACGCCCGACATCATGGCCCCCCATTGCGCAAAGGTGGGCACGCAAGTGATGGGCGAAGCCGTCGTGCGCGAACTTGATAAGCTTGTCGCAACGGCTTGAATCTCTTTTTGCGCAAGCGTGCATAAGATTCATTTGCGTGCGGCTGATGGCCGCAATTTTTCCAAAATATCGCGAATCCGTTTGCGATATGTGGACGCGCTGTGTTCCCGCCGGATACGGGAAAGCGCGGCATTGCGTATTTTGGTCCACTCCGTCTTGGAACGGTAAAGGGCGAGCATGGCGCGCGCAAACTCCTCTGTACCTGATCCGACGCGCAGCTCAACGCCATCGCACCAACCCAACTGCGTGGCCAATAATGGCGTGGCGGCAATCGGCAGCCCATGCGCCGCAGCCTCGTAGACTTTATAAGGAGTGCCGGCGGCATAGCGTGTCGGCGCAACGAAGACGCGATATCTCTCGTAAAGCGGCGTGAGATTTTCTACCTCACCCAGCAACCTCACGCCCGGCACCGACGCAAACGCAGCAAGATCAACTCCGGGGGCAAGGTATCCTGCAATGGCAAATTCAACGGTTTCCGTCAAAGCGCGCGCGACGAGGGGAAGGACTTCGCGCGTCAGCCAGACCAAACCGTCATAATTGGGTGAATCGGTTGCGTGGATGCTGCCGACAAACAGAAAGCCGCTGCGGTCTTCGAACCGTTTTGTGGTCGGGTTGGCTTCCTTTGTGGTGCCAAGCACATCGACATCAGAGAAACCGAAGCGGCGCAAACATTCCGCTTCCGCTTCGTTCACCGCCAAAATGAACTGGCAGAACCACGCCGCTTTGAATTCCTCGGCAAGTGACGCTTCAAGATCAAAGGGCTGCCCGTGCAGCTTGGCCTTCGCTGCTTCGCGTAACGAAAACACCGCTTCGGTATCCAGGATGACGGAAACGGCCGAGACATCGGCACAATGAGCCTCTAGCGTGGGTAAGGCCTTGGCAAGATTGTGGGCGCGGCTGACCCAGACGATATTGTAAAAACCGCGGCGATCGGCGAAGAGATCCTCGAGATCATCAATTGTGCGATCATGCATGATTTCCACGGTTTCCGGCAATGCCGAATAGATACGCGCCAACGGCACGCGCGTGGGATTGACCGGAAAGATCGTGACCTCAGCGCCGATTTCGGCAAGTGCCCGAACAATATCATTCGAACGGCCATAGCCTGATCCCAGCCAAGGCAAAGGCAAGACGTCTTCCAGAAACAGCACACGCCAGCGAGACGGCCGCGCACGACGTGCAAAAACCGCAAGTTCCGGTCTCGGGGCGTGCTTTCGGCGGAGCCGGGCTTGATGTTTGATCTGGAAGACCTTTCTCTTCTCCTCCATTCGCCGCGCGGCATCGGCCGCGGAGCGCGAGCTTGCATGCTCAAAATGCGTTATCATGACGGCGGGGTCATAGACGACACGCCAGCCTGCCTCCTGAAGACGGAAACAAAAATCCACATCCTCGTAGTAGGCCGGCGAAAAGCGCTCATCGAAGCCACCAATCCGGCGTAACGCTTCGGTGCGCACGAAGAGGAACGTCCCCGATGCAAAGTCCACTTCGCGCAGGAAATTCGCTTCCGGCGCGGTCGCCGGGGCATCGCGCAGGTAACCAGAAACGCTACCGTCACGCCAGATAATGGAGCCTGCTTCCTGCAAGCGGCCATGCGTGCGCAGGGTTTTCGCGCCCACTGCACCGACCGTCGGATCCTTGTCGAGCCGGTAAAGTCCGCGTGCAATTGCCATCGGAGCGAGAGTAATATCGTTGTTCATAAACAAAGTGACGGGCGCAAGAACTTCGCGGAGCGCGGTGTTGACGGCACGAACAAAGCCGATATTTTCTGCAAATCGTAAAATGCAGGCTCCATGGATATAGCGTTCGATAAAACGTGTTTCGTCCGTCGAGCCGGAGTCTACAAAAACAAGTTGGATCGGACCCGCATAATTTGTGCGCAATGAAGCAAGCGCCTGCACGGTGAGAGCAAACCGATTATGCGCCACAACAATAACGCTGATATGCGGTTCTTCGGTATATGCAAAATTGAGTTCATTGGGCCGCAAAGATGCGGCAAAAATCTCGGCACGGCGAAGAAAATCGGCTTGCGCCTTGGTCTCGTCGATATCGGGTAGCGTTACCAATTCATGCGCTGTCGCGTGCTCCAGGAGATAAGTAAAAATCTCGCGTGTCTGCCCATTGTGAACAGCCCTCCGCGCTGCAGCGGAATTATTCCAATACGTCTGCAAATCGCATAACGGGCTCGGGGCACGGAGTTCGAACACACCATGGTTCAGAAAATGCAAATATCCGGTTTGAAATTTCCTTTCCCGGATGGCATCTTTAACGTCTGGATTCTGTGCCAAATAGTACCGCTCGGAAAATAGCGGGTGCGGGTCAAATGCTTCCGGTGAGCCGTTGCAAAGATAATGATGGAGTGCGCCAAGATAGCGCCCATCGGAAATCGCGCGGTCGGCATCGGGATAGGTTTGCCGATACCACCGAGGATCGAAGTAAAGCGAACATTGCGGTTCCCCGACACGGCGATGAAGACGAAGCAAAAAAGCGCCGAAAGGGTTGATGGCTTCCTCATCGCCCAGCTGATTATGGTTGGCAAAAAAATTGGGATCAAACAAGGTATGGCAAGGGCGCCCCAACCTTGCTCCGTGGCGCAGATACTCGTCATAAAGATCGAAGAATCCGCGGCGCCTTAACGATTCGATAGTCGGATTTCCGCAGAGCTTGCTGTACCACGCGTGGTCAAACAGCCAATGCGGAGAACGATCGGAAAAGCCCTCGGCGCAATAATGATCGAAACCGGAGCGGAAAACCCCTTGCCGGACAAGTTCGCAGACATCGGGATAGCGTTGCAGATACCAGAGCTCATCGAAAAAGATATTTGGCGAATGGCCGAGCGATTGGCCCTCTTGAAGATAAAAACGCAAGACCTCGGAGTTCTCGGCTCCGGCGAGAGGCGCCGTCGCTTCCGGATAGGCACGCACATACCACGCCGCATCGAACGCGCCCCAGACCATCGGCACCGAGTTCGACGCTAACAGTTCCCTTGCCGGTCCGAAATGCAGAACGTTCTTGGAGCTGGAGCCCATGGTGGACTAGCGACGTCGTCGCGAGAGCAAGACATTTTCCGCTTGGAGGGTTTCGATTTCTTGGGCGGAGAAGCCGGCTTTGCTCAAAACTTCGACCGTCTGTTCGGCAAACCGGGGAGGCGGCATGCGCGTACCTCCGGGAGTGCGGAGAAACTTAATCGGCGTGCCGAGGCCGCGATAGCCGTCGCGTTCGCTGATCATCGCGCGGGCGCGCGCATGCGCTGAGTTAAGCGCCTCATCCACGGCGAGCACCGGGCCTGCCGGCAGACCGGCGCGCAGCAGACGGAGCGCCAGCTCATGGCCGTCCTGATCGGCAACAGCCGCTGCCAAACGCTCGGCAAGAGCGGCACGATTGGCAAGTCTTGCGGAGTTGGTGGCAAAACGCGGATCCTCGACAAGCTCCGCAAGGCCAAGCTCAGTGCAGAGTTTGCGGAACTGCCCGTTATTGCCCGCTGCGATAAAAATTTCACAGGTGCGGGTACGAAACTTTTCGTAGGGTGCGAGATTGGGGTGCGGATTCCCGGTCGGGCGGGGCCGCACTCCGTTCAGGAAGTAGTTGGCAGCATGCGGATGCAGCAAGGCAATGGCGCAATCGTGCAATGTCATGTCAAGGAATTGACCGCGACCGGATCGGTTGCGTTCATAAAGCGCCATCAAAATGCCGACGGCCGAATAAAGCCCGGTGGCCAGATCAACAACCGGCGTTGCCAAACGCAGCGGGCCTGTCGTCGGATCTCCATTGATGCTCATCAGCCCCGTCATGGCTTGCAAAATGGCATCATACCCGGGCAGCCCGCCGAGCGGTCCGTCTGCACCGAAACCAGAAATCCGGCAATGGATCAAGCGCGGAAAGCGTTTTGCCAACACCTCGGAATATCCAAGCCCCCATTTCTCCATCGTTCCGGGTTTGAAATTTTCCACCAGAACATCCGCGCCTTCTAACAGACGAAGCAAGACAGCGCGCCCCTTCGGCTGCGCGAGATCAAGCCCGACCGATTGTTTGTTGCGATTAACACCGATGAAATAACTGGCATCCCGCGTCCCGTCGGCATGTTCCACGAAAGGGGGTCCCCAATCGCGCGTTTCATCGCCCTGCGGCGGCTCGAGTTTGATAACCTCGGCGCCGTGATCCGCAAGGATCATGGTGCAATAGGGGCCACCGAGCACGCGGGTGAGATCGATCACGCGCAAACCTGCCAAAGCTCCGTGCGAAGCGCTCGATTTTTCCGCAATATCCGTGTTGATCGCTGAATCCATCAAAGCTTTTTCCTGCTGCTGGTTTAGAGATTGTTCCACACGCGCCGGCAAAATTCCGGATAATCGCCGCGCATTTTTGCTGCGACCGGCCCTCGCAGGGCGTTAAGCTCTGCGATCTTCGGTTCGGGCGTTTGCGGAACTTCGGGAGGGCAGTCGAAATCAAAGCCGGTGGCGGCCCGGATGCTCGCAATGCTCTCACCCGGATGCACGGAGGCAAGAACAAATCGGCCGGTTTCCGCGCGGAAACGAAAAACGCAGCGCCCGGTGACTAAGGCTTGCGCGGTACCGCGACGGAAGACCTCGGGCGGAGAGCGGCCGGGCGCGGAAACCCAGTCCACGCGCGGAACCAGCACGCGCGGTGAGTGCTCTTCACGCAACAGAATGGTACGCGGAACCATCATGTACATGAAAGCGGAGCCGAAACTTCCGGGAAAGCGGACACCTCGCCCCGGCCACTCCCCGGTGCCGATCAGGTTGATATTGGCTTGGCCATCGATCTGCCCGCCGCCGAGAAAAAACAAATCAATACGGCCTTGCGCGGCAAGGTCAAAGAGCTCGGCAGAGCCTTCGGTAAACGGGTTTCCCCGCGAGCGATGCAGAAGTGAGAGACGCATCGGCACGCCTAGCGCCTGCACGAGCAGGCAGGCCGCAGCCGGTATCGGGCTGGCTGCGCCCACCGCGATATGCCGGGCGGGCGGGGCTTCGGGATCCAGAATGAGGTGCGCAAGCGCAACAGCCAGCCGCTCAGCCAAAGCAATCATTGCGCCGCAACGTGTTCAGAGAGCAAAACATAGCGGGCAAGATAGGTGCGGAAGCCCTCATCGCTTCGCGCAAGCTTCGCATATTCCAAAAGATGCGCGCTGTCGGCCGCATATTCGTCGAGCAGCCCGAGCGGCCAAGCGCCCTGTTGAGCCACCGCAACGGCCTCGATATAGGGCGCGGTGATCACGCCGGGCGCAAGGCGCTCGTCTTCGAGGAAATTGCCCGGCATGCGTCGTTCGACGGTGACCAAACTGCGGCGGCAGGCATGGGCAATGGTGGCAAGCTCCCGCCGCCTTCCCACCCAGACATTGCCCTCGGCATCGACCATAGGCGCATGAAACAGCCCAAAATCAGGCGAAAGCGCGGGAAGCAGAAGAATCGGGTCCGGTGATAGGGCAAACGGGTTCTGAATCACTTTCCAATCCGGCCGATGGGCCAAAATGTCGCTGCCCAAAACCCCACGCAAGGGCAGGAAAGGAACGCCCTTTTCCGCCGCTTGCAACCTTGCATGCATGGCCGGGCAGGTGGCGTCGAAGACCTTGATGCTCCCTTGGGCCAGCGCCGCCAGAAAGCGCGGAGCGCTGCCCGCCTCGCCAAGGGTTACGGCACTGGTCTCCAGCTCCGCCACCGCGCCGGCGCCGATGAGAAGATCGGTCGCATAGCCCGACACCGGCACCCCGATCAAACGCAACCCGCGAATATTGCGGCAAATCAGGGTGCGAACCAGCGCGCACGGAACCAGAGAATTGTCCGGCGGCAGAGCGACCGATGCGCCGTTCGGCACCCGCGCCGCAAGCTCTTCGACCGTTGTCATCACGGCGATTTCCTCCGCTAGAACGAGAGAAATACAATGCGCGTATTCTATCTCGATGCGCAATGGCTCTGACCGCAAGCGGCGCCAAGGCAGCCGAGCCGGCTATGCCGCGAATTCTGCCGTACGACGAAAACGCGCCGTTACCGCAGCCAGCTCCGCGATCGCCATATCGTATTCGCGTTTCAGCCGTGCGATGCGCTCCTCGGCACTGACGATCGCATCGATCGCTCCAATCCCCTGGCCCGAACCCCAAATGTCGCGCCAGACCTTGGCTTTGGAACTTCCGGAGGAGAAATCCATTTTCGTCGGATCCGCGCTCGGCAACTGATCGGGATCCAGTCCCGCGCGGCGAATCGAAGGCTTCAGGTAATTGCCGTGCACGCCGGTGAAGAAATTCGTATAGACGATATCGTCCGCGCGGGATTCCACGATCATCCGCTTGTAAGCCTCATCGGCATTTGCTTCATGGGTTGCGATGAAGGCCGAACCAATATAGCCGAGATCCGCCCCCATGGCCTGAGCCGCCAAGAGCGCGCGGCCGGTGCTAATGGCACCCGAGAGGACCAACGGCCCGCTCCACCAAGCGCGGATTTCTTGCACCAAAGCAAAAGGCGAGAGTGTGCCGGCATGCCCGCCGGCGCCAGCTGCCACGGCAATGAGGCCGTCTGCTCCTTTCTCAATCGCTTTGTGGGCAAAGCGATCATTGATGACATCGTGCAACACAATCCCGCCGTAGGAATGAACGGCTTGATTCACATCCTCCCGCGCGCCGAGAGAGGTGATCACGATCGGCACACGGTGTTTCACGCAAATGGCCAAATCTTGCTCCAGCCGCACGTTGGATCTGTGCACGATCTGATTGACCGCAAAGGGTGCCGCGGGCTGTTCGGGATGGGCGCGGTCATGCGCGGCAAGGGCTTCGCGGATTTCGGCGATCCACTCATCCAGGCGTTCGGCGGGCCTTGCGTTCAATGCCGGGAAACTTCCCACAATCCCGGCTTTGCACTGGGCGATGACGAGTGCCGGGCAGGAGATGATGAACATCGGCGCACCGATCGCCGGAAGCCGCAGTCGGTCCATCAGGCTTGGGGGTATGGTCATGAAAAACCCTGATCGTCACGGTTCTGGGGCGTTGGGGAATCCGAAGCCCCGGGTTTCGGGGAAAGTCTGCAAAGCCTGATTAAGGCTCGGCACGCTCTCCGGCAAGATCGTCCGTGGGCCGGCATGCCTCCATCCTCTCTGGCCAGGGCAGCGGGGTCGCGTTGCCGAGATCAAGCAGCCGGGCAAGCCAATTCCGAACCGCCTCTGGGCAACCGAAAACAGCGGGCACGAACAGACCTACCCCGCCCAGCGCTTCGGCGGCAGCGATTCCATCTTCATCGGTCCGTTCATCGCCAATGAAAATCGGCTGGCGACCACGAAACGGGCCCCGCGCCATCAAGAGGCGCACGGCATGGCCCTTATCCGCCCCGATCGGGCGCACTTCCAGAGCCTTGCGCCCCGGAACCAGGCGAAAACGATCCGCCGCCGCGCCAACCAAGCGGGCAAGGGCTTCGGTCATGGGCCCTTCGGCGGCAGGGGCCAAGCGGTAATGCACCACGAATCCCGCTGCTTTTCTCTCGACAAACGCGCCGGGATAACGGGCTGCCAGCCGCTCGGCCTCGGTAAGCCACTCTGCCGGCGCCTTCGGTAAGGGGATGCGTTCCAGCTCCTCCGTCGGGCCAAAGCGAAAGGCCGCCCCGTGTTCGCCAGCCACCGCAAAGGCAACGCCGGGCAAAAGGGCGTCAACCGCCGCAACCGGCCGGCCCGAAATGATCGCAAGCGCCCCGCCGAGCCGGTCACGCAAATCGCACAAAACCTGGCAGAGGCCGGGCGGGACCGAGACAAGGTCGGGTTTCGGCGCAATCTCCAGCAGAGTGCCGTCAAGATCAAGCAGGAGCGCCGCGCGATCGAGCGGCGGAAGGGGTTTCGGCATCACGCCAAGTCTTTCGCCTTTATTGACAACCGATGACGCGAACGTCGTAAACGGGATGCTCGAGCATGAAAAGCGAGGGCTCCGCCGCGAACATCCAGCCTGCGAAAACCTGCTTGTTGGTGTTTTGATCGTTGATTTCGAGCTCGGCAGCGGCATCTTGGGCGAAATTCGGCGGCCGCACCAGACACGCCCGCACGGTCATTGAAAGCGTGCCGTATTGCGCCGTCTGGCCGACGCGAATGTTGAGCTCCTGCGTGCGTGCGTTCACTTTGTCCAAGACCTGCAGCCGCGCACTCTCCCGCGGCAGCCAAGCGGGCGCGGGCGCTGCCGGGGCTTCCTGACCTTCCGGGCTTGTCTGCCCCTCGGCCCCTCCGGAAGGAGGTGGCGTTTCCGGAGGCGTTTCGGAAGGAGGCGGAGCCTCAGCGCAGAGCCAGAATGCCGCCAGAAGGCCGAGCCATGCTTGATGCAGAACACCCCGATTCAGTTCTTCGCTCCGCCTGTCGCATCCGCGCCATCCCCGCCGGAGGCCGGAGCCGGATGGCCCTTCCCTTGTCCCGACTGCGCGGCAACGTTGGCCGCGCTGAAAATGAACCGCCCGAGCAGATCCTCGATGTTGATCGACGGCTGTGTAATCGTAATTTCGCCGCCGGACGCAATCATTTGCTCGTCCGCTCCGGGGACAAGGTTGATATATTTTCCGCCCAGCAATCCTTCGCTCGCCACGGCGGCCGACGTGTCTTTGGGTAATTTTACCTTATCCGCAATAATTAAGGTAACTTCCGCTTGATACGTTTGGGGATCCAAAGTTGTCGTGCTGACCGTGCCGACCCGGATGCCGGCAAGGCGCACGGGCGCGCCGACGTCCAACCCGTCGATCCGTTGAAATTTCGCATGCACCGGATAGCCGCCGGTTTCCGGTCGCCCGGAGCGGGCAACCGCATAGCCCAAGAAGCTCGCCGCAAGCACGATCACTCCAGCGCCCACCAGAATTTCGGCCAAGTTTCGCCGTGCCATGTAAAAATCAAGGTCCTGTCAACTTCAGGTTTCCGGCGTCCAAGCTTCGTAGTCGCCGGTCGCACGGCTTCGCCGCCCCCCCGCGTAATCGTGGCCTGGGGGAAAGTAGGCTTGCGGCGTGCCGGTCAGATTGGGCACGGGCGGACGTTGCCAAGGCCAACGGCGCGTCTCCGGCAGGGGGGCATCAGTGATGTAGTGCAACCACGCGTGCCATTCCGGCGGCACCCGCGTCGGCTCAACGGGCCCCGAATAGGCAACCCAGCGTCTGCGGCGCATGCCGGGACGCGGTCGCCTTTCTTCATAATAGCGATTGCCGAAAGCATCGACACCAACCAGGCGCCCATGCAAAGCGGTAAACAGACGCGTGCCAAAATTCATGGGCATTAATCTAAGCGAAGCCGCGGGCATGGTCTATGGCGCGGGGGGCATTTCGCTGCATTTCCTCTATGTTGGGATCGCTGGGCAAAAATTCCACAAAATATGCTTTTCTGGGTCCCCAACCCCCGATAACATGCGGGACATGAAGTCTCATCGCGCCTGGCAAGGGATTCGTTTGAAAAAATCGCTTGCCGTATTCCCCGACGAACAGCCCGAGCGGAGCGTTACACTTCCCGCATCTTGGGAGCCGGCAGCAGCCGCGGCGTTGGCCGTTTTGGTCCCGGGGTCCGCCCCGGTACATATCGCAGAGGCCACCGAGCGTTGGGTTGCGCCGATTGCGCGGAGCGCAGCCGGACTCGGACTTGATGCCGCAATCGGCGAAAAGCTGCACAGGCTTTTATGCGTGCGGCGCGGCGCCCCTTGTGCCGAGCTCTGGCAAGCCCGAGCCTGCTCTTTACCCGGATTCGTCCTGAACCTTCCGGCTTTTTGGGATGCCGGGGAAGGTCTTGATGTGGCCGGATTGGCCGAAGCTGCAGAGCTTGCCGCCACGGCGCTGGCTTTGGCGTTCCCGCAAGCGGGCCGACTCGGCGTGGGATTCGCCGATTTCGCCGGCCTGCTGGCGCGCCTCGGCATGCCCTACGACAGTGAAGGCGCGCGTTCTCTCGCCTCTGGTCTTGCGGCCTTGCTGTGGGCAAGAACACGCATTGCCTCGGCAAAGCTGCGGGCGCGCCAAGGTGAAATAGCCGAGCAGCGGCATGTGGCTGCGTTTCCTCCGGCGCCGCCCCCTGCAACGCCGCTGCCGGAACTTGATGCAGCCATCCGAGCGGCGTGGTCGGAGGTCGTTGCGGCCGGCGCGCCCCGCCATTTCGCCACCACCGCCCTTTGGGTTCCCGGCCCGGTCGAGGCGCTGCTCGGGGTGGAAACCGGAGGGATTGCGCCGGCTTTTTCTCCGCTGAACGAGGAGGGAAAACTCATGCGCTGGGCCGAGGCATGGCTCGCAGCGCAGGGCGTATCCGCCGAAGCCGCGCTGGCCTTGGAGATCGCCGGCCGCAGCGTGTTCCCTCCGCCGGTTCCCTTGCGCGCGCATCTGGCCATCTCCGATGCGGTTGCCCCCTTCTTTGCCAGCATGCCGCCGAAGCCGGAAGACTTCGCGGCCGTTGCGCCGGCAGCGAGTCTTCCCCCGCGCCGCCGCGGTTACACCCAGCGGATTTCCGTCGGCGGGCACACGCTGTTTTTGCGCACAGGGGAATACGACGACGGCCGGCTTGGCGAAATTTCATTGACGCTGACCAAAGCCAGCGCCTCGTTCCGCGCGTTGCTGGATGCGTTTGCGCAAGCGGTCAGCATCGGCCTGCAACACGGCATCGACCTTGCCGTTTTTGTTGAAGCCTTCGCCTTCACGCGGTTTGCCCCTTCCGGCAAAGTGGAAGGGGACCCGGCGGTGGAGCAAGCGACCTCGATCATCGACTATGTTTTCCGCCATCTTGCCGTGAATTTCCTGGGCCGCACCATCCTCCCCGCGGAAGAAGAGGCGGTGGATACCGTCGGAGAGGGGGCAAACGAAGCCGAGCCGCTTTTGCCCATGGCTCTGCCGCATGCGGCCTCGCCGCGGGCGCGCAGGCGGGCGTTGCGCGTCATCGGGAAATAGCGCCCCCTCGACCGGGGGCTGCCCTTCGCCGGCTTGGCGAAATGCGGCAATGCGGCATATACCAAAGCCATGGGTGACGGCACCGCCTCGTTTCGCCTTTCCTTGCACCGCCGGATTGCGGAAATCAGCCCTGCCGATTGGAATGCGTGTGCGGGGGATGAAAATCCTTTCGTAACGCATGCCTTTTTAAACGCGCTGGAGGAAAGCGGCTCGGTCGGCAAGCAGACCGGCTGGCTTCCGCAGCACGTGGTGGTGCGTGACTCCGCCGGGGCTGTTTGCGCGATTGTGCCGATGTATGTGAAGGCACACTCCTACGGCGAATACGTCTTCGATCACGGTTGGGCACAGGCACTCCATCGCGTCGGCGGACATTATTACCCGAAGTTGCAGGTTGCCGTGCCGTTCAGCCCGGTACCCGGCCCGCGGCTGCTGCTTCGAGCAGGGACGGATCTTTCGATTGCTGCTCTGGCAAAAGCGTTGGTCGATCTTTGCATGGAAAGCGAAATGTCTTCGCTCCACATCACATTCTGCCGGGAGCAGGAATGGCATGCTCTCGGCGCGGCCGGATTTCTGCAGCGGATGGGCTTGCAATTCCATTGGGAAAACCAAGGCTACAACACGTTTGATGATTTTCTGTCCAGGCTTACCTCACGCAGACGCAAGCAAATCCGCCGGGAAAGGCGTGACGTGCAAGCGTTGGGCTTGACATTCCTCACACTCAGGGGAAGTGAGATCACTCCGCGGCACTGGCGCGCCTTTTTCCGTTTTTACCACGCAACCGCGGACCGCAAGTGGGGAAACCCCTATCTCACGCAACGGTTTTTCCCCATGCTTTCCGAACGACTCGGTGATCGTGTCGTGTTGATGCTCGCCGAGCATCACGGCGAGCCGGTTGCCGGAGCTTTGAATCTCTTGGGAAAAGACACTCTTTACGGCCGCAATTGGGGCGCGATCGGCGAATGGCCTTTTCTCCATTTCGAGCTTTGCTACTACCGCGCGATCGAGTTCGCAATTGCCGAGAGGCTGCAACGCGTGGAAGCCGGCGCGCAAGGCGAACATAAGCTGCAGCGCGGTTATCTGCCTCGCCCGACATATTCCGCCCACTGGATTGTCCACTCGGGCCTGCGAGAAGCCGTTGCCGAGTTTCTGGCACGCGAGCGGACGGTTATTGCTTCGGAAATTGCGGAACTGACAGCGGCCGGCCCGTTTCACAGCGAAGGCAGCGAAGCAGGCAGCGAGGCGGCGGCAAATCTCGACATCACAAAGGAAAAGCCGCAGAGTTGATGTTCCCTTCTTGGAGGCAATGAGGTCATCCATGAAACAAGCGGAGAGCACCCTGCTGATCGAGCGCGAAGAAGTGCGCGTGAGCGATTGGTATCTTGAGCCCGGAGAGCATACCGGCGAGCATCGGCATGGTTTCGATTACGTCGTGGTTCCGATTACGGACGGCCTCCTGCGTTCCGTTGCGGCGGAAGGCGTGAGCGAAATGCCGCTTGCGCCCGGCAAAGCGTATTTCCGCAAGGCCGGCGTAGAACACGATGTGATCAACGCGGGCACAAAGCCGTTGCGGTTTATCGAAATTGAACTGAAAGATCGGCCCGGATAGGAAAAGTGCATGGCTTCGGTGTTTTACTTTGAGGACCTTACGCTCGGCCTCCGTTTTCGATCGCGCGAGATTCAGGTGGGTGCACAGGAAATCAAAGACTTTGCTGCCGTTTTCGACCCGCAGCCGTTCCACCTTTCCGAAACGGAGGCGGAGCAGTCGTTTTTTCGTGGGCTTTGCGCCAGCGGTTGGCATACAACAGCCTTGACCATGCGCCTGCTTGTCGAGAGTTTGAAGCTTGCCGGTGGAGTGATCGGGGCTGGAATGGATGAGCTCCGCTGGCCTGCTCCGGTACGCCCAAGCGATACGCTTTGGGTGGAAAGTGAAGTGATGGAGTTACGCCCCTCTTCCTCTCGGCCGACGCTTGGCCTGGTAAAGTTCCTGATTCTGACGAAAAAGCAAACCGGCGAAACCGTGCTGCTGTTGCGATCGAACAATTTCGTATTGCGCCGAGAGGTCGGGAAGGATCCATGATGGATGCTGCAGCTTTGCATGAACGGCTGGTCACGCTGGACAGCCATATCGACATTCCGTGGCCGGAAGGGCCGGATCCGTTCACGGATTCGACGCGCTGTGTGGATTTGCCGAAAATGCTGCGGGGCGGTCTCACCGCCGGTTGTTTTGCGGCTTACGTTCCGCAGGGCCCCCGTGATGCGCAGAGTTCGGAAGCAGCTTTCCAGCGTGCGCTTGCGATGTTGCAAAGCATTCATGCCATGGCGAGGGGCACGGAGGCTGTTCCGGCCGCGCTTGCCACCACTGCGGCCGCGATTGAGGCCGCACATCGTTCCGGCAAGCGCGCGATTGTTCCGGTGTTGGAAAACGCGCATGCCATTGCCGGAGATTTATCCCGACTTGGCAGACTGCGAGAACTCGGCGTGCGTTACGTCACGCTGACCCATAACGGCCATAACCTGCTGGCGGATTCGGCGATTCCGCGCGCCGAGCTGCATGATCCGCCGAGCTTGCATGGCGGTCTCAGCCCGCTCGGTCGAAGTGCCATAGCGGAAATGAACCGGCTTGGCATCGTTGTTGATGTCTCGCACAGCGCGAAAGCCACGATGATGCAGGCGGCGGCTTGGTCGAAAACGCCGATTATCGCCTCGCATTCCTGCGTCCGCGCACTCTGCGATCATCCGCGCAATTTGGACGATGAGCAGCTGGAAATGCTTCGGGACACCGACGGCGTGATACATATTACGGCGATGCCCGCGTTTTTGCGGCCGCAAGGCACCGCAGAGGCGGTCTCCGTTCGGGATTTTGTCGATCATATCGACTACGCCGTGAAGCGAATCGGCATCTCCCACGTCGGTATTTCATCGGATTTCGACGGCGGCGGCGGCATCACCGGCTGGTGCAATGCCGCGGAAAGCGGAAACATCACCGCGGAGCTGCTCCGCCGCGGCTATGACGAAGGTGCAATTGCTGCACTCTGGAGCGGCAACTTCCTCCGCATCCTGCGCGCAGCCGAGGAGGCCGCGGCATGATCCCGCGAGTGAGCTTACCGAACGGCACCAGCGTTCCTGCGCTTGGCCAGGGAACATGGCATATGGGGGAACAGCGCGGAAATGCGGCAGCCGAAATTGCGGCCTTGCAGCTTGGTATCGAGCTCGGCATGAGCCTGATTGATACGGCGGAAATGTACGCCGACGGCGGAGCCGAGCGCATTGTCGGCCAAGCGATTGCCGGCCGACGCGACCAAGTGTTTTTGGTCTCCAAGGTCTATCCCCATAACGCCACGGTGCAAGGCATGAAAGCGGCGTGCGAGCGCAGCTTGAAACGACTGGGCACAGAGACGATCGACCTGTACCTGCTGCACTGGCGGGGAAGCGTGCCGCTTGCGGAAACGCTTGCCGGCTTTGCGACATTGCAGAAAGCGGGCAAAATTCGGTTCTGGGGCGTATCCAACTTCGATGCGGACGACATGGCGGAACTGACCACGCTTGCCGGCGGGGCGCAGTGCGCCGCGAACCAGGTACTTTACCATCTCGATCAGCGCGGGATCGAGTTCGACCTCCTGCCTTACTGCCAGCAGGCCGGTATTGCCATCATGGCGTATTCTCCGCTCGGCCAAGCCGGCCAACTGCTGCACTCGCGCGCGCTGGCAAAGGTTGCGCAACGGCACGGCATGACACCGGCGCAAATTGCGTTGGCCTGGTGTCTGCGGCAGCCCGGCGTGATCGCCATTCCCAAGGCATCCCAGCTTGCCCATGTGCGCGAGAACGCCAAGGCTGCGAGCCTTCGCCTGGACGCGGAAGACCTCGCGGAACTCGACGCCCACCACCCGCCGCCCGGCCGCAAGCGTCCGCTGGCGATTCTTTAAGGCTTTACGGCCGACCTCAGATCCAACCCGGCAAGAAGTGCCGTCCGCTTAACCAGACGGTAAGCGGTGCGCGGCATTGTTGCCGAAGCGGCAGGAAGCCGCTGCGCAGGAAGGGGTTGCGAAGGAAGGGTTTAAGGTATCGTGTGGAGAGGTAACAGCGAGGCGCGCGAAACCCTCCCCATTCCCCCGAGGGTTGGGAAATGGCAACGCTGCCAGAGGGGCTAAAGGCGCTTGGCCCAATGCGTCTTGCGGCCATGGGCGCAGTGGCGCTTGGCGTACTGGCGCTGATGGCCTTGCTGATTTTGCGGGGCGGGGGCGAGCGCATGGCCATCCTTTACGGCGATATGGACTTGCGCGATGCCGCCCAGGCGGTGGACCAGTTGGAGCGGGCTCATATCCCGCACCAGCTCGCCGTCGGGGGAAGCGAGATTCTCGTCCCCGCCGACCGGGTGGCCGAGGCGCGCCTTTTGCTTGCCAGAGCAGGCCTGCCGGCCTCCGGCACGGTGGGTTACGAGCTGTTCGATCGCACCGACCCGCTCACGGCAACACCCTTTCAACTGGATATCGATCGCACACGCGCGCTGGAAGGCGAGCTTGCCCGCACTATTCGGGCGATTCAAGGTGTGCGGGGCGTGCGGGTGCATTTGGTGCTGCCGAAGCGCGAGCCGTTCTCCCGCGAGCAGCAAGAGGCCCAAGCCAGCGTGCTGTTGACCATGGCCGGCGCGGCGAGGATGGATCGCGAAAGCGTGCAAGCCATTCTCAATTTGCTGGCAGCGGCGGTCCCCGGTTTGAAACCGAAGAACATTGCGGTGGTGGACAGTCGCGGGAATGTACTGGCCCGCGCCGGGGCCCCGGTGGGACCGGACGGGGGCGCACTTTCCGGTGAAGAGATTCGTCTGGCCACGGAAATTCGTCTCTCACGCGCCGTGGAGGAAATGTTGGAACGTAGCCTGGGCCCTGGCCACGTACGCGCCGAGGCCGCAGTGGAGATGAATTTCGATCATCTTCATGAAACGGAAGAGCGCTATGACCCTGATGGGCAGATCGTGCGTAGTCAGCAAAGCGTTGCTACAAAATCCAAAAGCACGGAGGGGAACAATACCGTCTCGGTACAGAATAACCTGCCGAACGCTGATGCCGGTAACGGCACGACTTCCGGCAACGAAGAGCAACGCCAGGAAGATACGACCAATTACGAAATCAGCAAGACCGTGCGGACCATCGTGCACGATGAGCCGCAAATCAAACGAATCAGTATGGCAGTGGTGGTTGACGGCATTACGGCGCGCGGGCCCGACGGGAAACCGGCTTGGCGCGAGCGCAGCCCCGAAGAGCTTGCCCGCATCACCGCTCTTGTGAAAACCGCCATCGGTTATGATGAAAAGCGCGGCGATCATGTGGAAGTCGCCACCTTGCGCTTCGCCGAGGAAGAAGAAACAGCGCCGTATCCGCATACGCCGTTCGGGCTTCCTTTGGAACGGGCCGATCTTGTCCATTTGGTGCAGACATTATTGCTTGGTCTTGTCGGCATTCTTTCTCTCTTGCTGGTATTGCGCCCGATGGTGCAGCGCCTGACCGCGGTCGATGGTCCCGCATTGCCAAGCCACGCCGCCATTGCATCGGTTGCCTCCGATTCGACTTCGCCTGCGCTGAAGGCAAGCACGCCGCCGCTTCTGACGGGCCCCAAAAACGCCGTCTCGGCCCTGAGCGCATCTACCTCCGCCGTGACGTCGGAAATCGAGCAAATGGTGAACATTGCCAACATCGAGGGGCAAATGCGCGCCTCGTCGTTACGAAAAATCTCCCAGCTTGTCGAAAATCACCCTGAAGAATCGCTGGCCATCGTGCGCCGATGGCTTGCGGAAGAGACGCAATAGTCCATGTCGCGGTTAGCCGAATCGCGTGGGCTAACAGGCCCGCAAAAAGCCTCTATTCTCATGCTTGCCTTAGGCGAGGAACTTGCCGCCAAGATCCTTGCGATGATGCATGAAGATGAAATCAAGGAACTCTCCTCCGCCATGGCACAGCTCGGCACCGTTCGTGCCGATGTGGTGGAAAAGCTGTGTTACGAATTTGCGGAGAGTATGGGGAACACCGGCAACCTGGTTGGTTCTTATGAAAGTACAGAACGGCTTTTGATGCGTTGTTTGCCGCGGGAACGCGTAAGCCAGATCATGGAAGAAATCCGCGGCCCGGCCGGTCGGACGACGTGGGACAAGCTCGGCAACGTCAATGAAGCGGTGCTGGCCAATTACCTCAAAAACGAATATCCTCAGACCGTCGCGGTTGTTCTTTCCAAGATCCGCCCTGATCACGCCGCGCGCGTTCTTGCCCTGCTGCCCGAGCCGTTTGCGCTTGAAGTCATCATGCGCATGCTGCGCATGGAAATCGTGCAGCGCGAAGTTCTTGACAGCGTCGAGAAAACCTTGCGCACCGAGTTCATGACAAACCTCGCCCGCAGCTCCAGGCGCGACACCTATGAGTTGATGGCAGACATTTTTAACAGTCTCGACCGCCAGTCCGAGGCGCGATTGCTTGCGGCGCTGGAGGAAAGGAACCGGGAAGCTGCCGAACGCATCAAATCTCTCATGTTTACGTTTGAAGACTTGCAGCGCCTCACGCCGCAAGCCATGCAAACGCTTCTGCGCGTCGTAGAAAAAGACAAACTCCCCGTTGCTCTTAAGGGCGCTTCGGAACAGCTCAAAAATTTCTTTTTTGCCAATCTTTCGGAACGCGCCGGTCGCATGCTGCGGGAAGAGATCGAAATGCTAGGCCCGGTGCGGCTCCGCGATGTAGATGAAGCCCAGGCAAGTATTGTAGCGCTGGCCAAAGATCTCGCAGCGCGGGGAGAAATTGATCTCGGAGACAACAAAGACGATCAAATGGTGTATTGAGCATGTCACGTGTGTTCCCTGTATCCGACATTCACTCCTCTTTGAATATCCTTTTTGCGGAGGATTTTGATGCTTCGCTTGACCATTCATCCGAGGAAGCATTGGCTTCAGAGGCAAGCCAGACACCGGCGGAGCCTGTCCCCACCTTTTCGGCCGAGCAAATCGAAGCGGCACGACAACTGGGTTATGAAGAGGGCAAACGCGAGGGAGAGGCCGCGGCCAAAGCGTCCGCCGCGGCGCTCGCAGCCCAGGCGATTTCCCGAATTGCCGAGGCAATGCGGCGTGCCGATGCCGAGGCCGCACGCATTGCCGAAGAAACCGCGGATTCCTTCGTCCGGCTGCTCCTCGACACGCTGTTTGCGATTTTGCCGGGCTTATGCGCACGTTATGCCGATGCGGAAATTGCCGCGATGATCAAAGCGATTGTTCCTCCGTTACGTGCGGAGCCGCGGGTGAGAATCGCCATCCACCCTGACCAGAAGTTAGCCGTGGAAAAAGAGCTTTTGTCGTTAGAGAGAGAATATCGTCAGCGCATTTTTGTTGAAACGGACTTCGCAATTCCGCGCGGCGATGCGCGTATCACCTGGCAAAACGGCTCCGCCGTCCGCAATTCGCGCCAAGCCATCGCCGCCTTGAAAGAAGCTTTCCTGCCGCTTGGTCTGCTGAGTGAAACGTCTTCCACGGCGGAGACTGAGGAAAAAGCAACTCTCGAGGTCGCCCATGCCTGAGGAGATGGAACTGCCCGATCTGAACGGGGGCACGACCGCCGGAGCCGAGCCTGCCCCCTCCCGCAGCGCGCGTGATTTGGAAGCCGTCTATGACATTCCTGTCACCGTCAGTGCGGTGCTCGGCAAAGCGACGATGCAGGTCAGCCAATTGCTGAAATTGGGACGCGGTGCGGTGGTGGAACTCGATCGTAAACTCGGCGAGGCGATCGACATCTATGTCAACAATCGATTGGTTGCACGGGGCGAAGTCGTCATGATTGATGAAAACCGACTGGGTGTCACCATGACCGAAATCGTCAAAACCGATCGCATCAGCTAAGGAGCCGCCATGCGCGTATTTATTGTCGGCTCCCTCGCCGGAGAGCTCGGTCAGGCGGCGCGAGCGGCACTCGCGCGCGGAGCGGCCATTGAACAGGCGGACGATCCGGCCTCCGCCCTCACGCGACTTCGCGCCGATGCACGTGTGAATCTCGTTCTCTGTGATGTCGCCTTCGATATCGGCGCCTTTGTGCAGGCTCTGGCGCAGGAACGCATCGCCACTCCGGTGGTTGCTTGCGGCGTCGGGACGGATCCGGCAAAAGCAGCCCGCGCCATCCACGAAGGCGCTCGTGAATTCTTGTCACTTCCTCCGGATCCGGATTTGATCGCCGCCCTTCTGGAAGCCGTAACGACAGAAAGCCATAGCCTGATTGCGCGCGATCCGGTGATGCTGGCCACCATCCGACGCGCCGAACAAATTGCCGATTCGGAAGCATCGGTGTTGATCGTCGGTGAATCCGGCACCGGCAAAGAAATCTTGGCTCGCTATATCCACCGGCGCTCGCGCCGCGCCAACGGACCGTTTGTTGCTTTGAATTGCGCCGCAATTCCCGAGACGCTTTTGGAATCCGAGCTGTTTGGCCATGAAAAAGGCGCGTTTTCCGGCGCAATCGCAAGGCGAATCGGAAAGTTTGAAGCGGCAGACGGCGGCACGCTCCTGCTTGATGAAATCAGCGAAATGGATGTGCGGCTTCAGGCCAAGCTTTTGCGCGTTATCCAGGAACGCGAGATCAACCGGCTTGGCAGCAACACCCCCGTACGCGTGAACGTGCGCATTTTGGCTACGACGAATCGTGATCTTGCCCGCGAAGTTGCGGCGGGAAACTTTCGCGAGGATCTCTATTTCCGACTCAATGTCGTATCCATCCGCCTGCCGCCGCTGCGTGAACGCCCCGGCGATATCATCGCTTTATCGGAACATTTTGCGCGTCGGTATGCCGAGGTCAACGGGCTACCGTATCGGCCGCTTACCCCGGCTGCGTTGGACGTGTTGACCAAACATCGTTGGCGCGGGAATGTGCGCGAGCTCGAAAACACCATTCATCGCGCCGTGCTTTTTGCCGGCCATGAGACGATCGGCCCCGAAGCCATCGAGCTCCAGGCGCCACCGCTTGACCCGACCCTGCCGGCGCACGATCCGCCTCCGGAAACGGGGGGGATCTCGGCTCTGGTTGGACGCACGATGGAGGAAGTGGAGCGCGAGCTTATTCTGCAAACACTTTCTTACACCCTGGGCAATCGGACGCATGCCGCAACCATCCTTGGTATTTCCATCCGCGCATTGCGAAACAAATTGCGCGAATATGCTGCCCAGGGCGTAAAAGTGCCGCCACCGAGTGCAGGCATCGCAGCTTCCGCGGTAGCGTGAAATGTCTGATAGCACCGCCGCTTCCTCTGCGTCGCTGCTTGCCCAATGGAATGGTATCGCAGACCGCCTGCGTGCTTACACGCCCGGCAGCGATATCGGCCTTGCACTGGGCATTATCGCGTTGCTGTGTGTGCTGGTTCTTCCGTTGCCGACTTTTGTGCTGGATCTCGGGCTGTCGATCTCGATCACCGCCTCGGTTCTGGTGCTGATGGTTGCTTTGTTTTTGAAGCGCCCTTTGGATTTCAACAGTTTTCCCACATTGCTTTTGCTCACGACGCTGCTTCGGCTGGCGCTGAATGTCGCCACCACGCGTCTGATCCTTTCACACGGCAACGAAGGTCGGCTTGCAGCGGGCCATATCGTTGCTGCCTTCGGCGGCTTTCTCATGGGCGGCGACGTGGTAATCGGTTTGATCTTATTCGCCATTCTTCTTGTGATAAACTTCGTCGTTATTACCAAAGGCTCCGGCCGTATCGCCGAGGTTGCCGCAAGGTTTAGCCTCGATTCGTTGCCCGGCAAGCAAATGGCCATCGACGCTGATCTTTCTGCCGGCATTATTGATGAAAAAACCGCCCGCCGTCGTCGTAAGGAACTGGAAGAAGAAAGCGGTTTCTACGGTGCAATGGACGGCGCCGCAAAATTCGTTCGCGGAGACGCGATCGCTGCGGTCATTATCACTTCCATTAACATCGTTGGCGGACTTGCGATCGGACTCATTCGCTTCGGCATGCCGCTTGCCGATGCCCTTTCCAACTTCACCACGCTGACCATCGGCGACGGCTTGGTCTCGCAAATTCCCGCGCTGCTTGTCTCAACCGCAGCCGGCATTGTGGTCACCAAAGGCGGCGTCGAGGGAAGCGCCGATGCGGCACTGATCAAACAGCTCGGCGGCAGTGCCAAACCGCTTGCCGTGGTTGCCGGAGCCGCTTCGCTGCTGGCCGTGATGCCGGGGCTTCCCGCCATTCCCTTTCTCTCATTGGCCGGCCTCGCCGGTGGCGCAGCGTGGTTGCGTTGGAAGCATCCTGGGGATGAACAAGTCGAAACCGCACAGGCGGCCCCGGTTCCGGCCGAACCGCCGATTAGCGAAACCTTGCGGATCGATCTGATCCGCCTAGAGCTCGGCTATGGATTGCTCTCCTTGGCAAGCGGCGAGGCTCCCAAGCTGACCGAACAAATCAAAGCGTTACGTCGCACGCTCGCAGCAGAAACAGGCTTCGTGCTGCCGCCGGTGCGCATTCAGGACAATTTGCAACTTCCTTCCGAAATATACGTGATCCGCATCAAGGAAATCGAAGCTGGGCGCGGCGAAATCAGACCGGCCATGCTGCTCGCCATGGATCCGCGCGGCGGCGTGCCCGAGCTGCCCGGCGAGCGCACGACGGAACCCGCTTTTGGGCTGCCTGCCCTTTGGATCGCCCCGTCCTTGCGCGAACAAGCCGTCATGGCCGGCCACACCGTGGTTGATCCGCCCAGCGTTCTCACCACACATCTGACCGAAGTGGTGCGCGAATACATGGCAGACCTGCTTTCCTATACAGAGACGCAAAAGCTTCTCGATAACCTACCCCGCGAACACCAGAAGCTGGTGGCCGATTTGATCCCGTCCCAAATCACGATCGGAGGCGTGCAACGCGTGTTGCAGGCCTTGCTTGCGGAGCGTGTCTCCATTCGCGATTTGCCGACCATTCTCGAAGGAATCCAAGAAGCAATCGCCGGCGGAGGGCAGAACATCGCAGCCATTACGGCGCATGTCCGTGTCAGGCTTGCCCGCCAAATCAGCGAAGCATACACGGGACCTCACGGCTATATTCCGTTGCTGGTGCTTTCTCCGGAATGGGAAAGCCTGTTTGCCGAACATCTGGTGGGCCCGCCGGAGGACCGCCATTTGGCCCTTCCACCCTCGAAACTGCAAGAATTTACGCAGCGGCTGCGCGCCGCATTGGACCTGCACGCCGCCGAAGCCCCGGTTATTCTCACCAGCGCGATGTTCCGCCCACATGTGCGCAAAATCATGGAAAGGCTCCGCTCGAACACGCCCGTGCTTGCGCAAACCGAAATCCACCCGCGGGCGCGCATTCGCACGCTCGGAACCATCTGATCCTACTGTCATGGCCTCTGTTGTTTTTCGGGGGCGCGTGTCCGAATGCGTCTGAAGCTCTTTCATGCGGCCAGCATGGCGGAAGCCATGGCCTCCGTCCGCCGAGAGCTTGGCCCCGATGCATTGATCCTTTCCTCCCGGCGCGTCCCCGGCGGAGTGGAAATTGCCGCGGCATTGGAGCCTAGCCAGGGTGAACCGGACGAGCCTCTGCGACCTTTGGCGCCTTCACGCGCGATTTCTGAATCGGAACGCGCGCGCAGAGAGGCTTTCGCTTTTCATGGTTTGCCGAGCGCGCTTGCCGATGCTTTGGCGCATGGTGAGCTTGCGGCTGGACTTTCCGCATTGTTTGCTTTCGCTCCTCTGCCGCTTCATCCGGGTAGTCCGCCTTTGCTGTTCGTGGGACCGCCCGGAGCAGGCAAGACGCTCACCGTTGCCCGTCTCGCAACCCGGCTCGTGCTTGGCGGAACGCGGCCGCTGGTCATTACCGCGGACAGCAACCGCGCCGGCGCCCGTGAGCAGCTAGCGGCGTTTACGCGCTTGTTGGGCTTGACCCTGTTTGCCGCGAGCCGCCCGGCAAGCTTGGGCGTGGCGCTTGCACGCCGCGAAAACGGAGCGCCGGTGCTGATCGATGCGCCGGGAATAGACCCCTCGGAGCCGGAACAGTGCGAGGCACTGGCAGTGTTGGCGGCCAAAGCTTCCGCGAATGTCATTCTGGTTTTGCCGGCAGGGCTGGATGCAGAGGAAAGCGCCGATCTTGCCCTAGGTTTTGCAAGCCTGGGCGCTTCGTTCCTCCTTGCGACGCGGCTGGATATGGCACGCCGACTCGGCGGCATTTTCACCGCGGCGCGTGCCGCCAAACTGGCATTGACCGAAGGTTCCGCTGGCCCCGGAGCCGCGGATCGGCAAGTTTCACTCACTCCGGAGTTTCTTTCGGAACGTTTGCTGCAGACCACACCTTTGCGCCCGTCGTCGTTTGGAGATGCTCGGCCATGATTGTTCCTTCCCTCGCTACGCGCCCTGCTTCCGATGGACGCCTGATCGCGGTGGCCTCGGGCAAAGGCGGGGTCGGGAAGACCTGGTTTGCGATTACGCTTGCGCATGCCATGGCGCGCGCGGGCCAGCGCGTGCTGTTGTTTGATGGCGATCTCGGCCTTGCCAATATCGACATCCAGCTGGGGCTGATGCCGGAGCGCGATCTCTCCGCCGTTCTGAACGGAAATGCCTCGGTGACCGATGTGGTTTTTTCGTATTCGCCAGGCGGTTTCGATGTTCTTCCCGGCCGCTCCGGCTCGGGTGCCCTTTCCACGATCAGCCCTCAAACACTGGAGCGGATCTTAACCGAACTCCGTGCCGTCGCCATGCAATCCTACAATGTGGTGGTGCTTGACCTGGCGGCAGGGCTCGATCGCGCCGTGCGGCGCATGGCAGTTGCCGCCGATACCCTGCTCGTGATGGTAACGGATGAGCCGACAAGTCTGACCGATGCCTACGCAGTGCTCAAGCTTTATGCCAAAGATCGGCTCTCCTTCGGAAAGGCCGGTGACGCCCGAGTGGTGGTGAACCTGGCGCCCAACCATAGCGGAGGCGAACGTACCTTTACCGCCCTCAGCCGCGCGACCACTGCATTTCTTGGCCAGACACCGAAACTCGCGGGGATTATCCGGCGCGATGACAAGGTGCCGGAGGCCATCCGCCGCCAATCCCTGATGCTGACGCGCCACCCCACCTCCGCAGCCGCGCGCGATGTTGAACAGCTCGCCCGCAGCCTTTAAGGCACCACGGGCAAGCTGGGAAACAGCAAGCCGCGAGGATTGCGCCTATTCAGCCGCCTGCACAGGGATACCCTTTTCCTCCAGAAGTTTCTGGAGTTCGCCGGATTGGTACATCTCGGTGACGATATCGCATCCGCCAATGAATTCCCCCTTTACATAAAGCTGGGGGATTGTCGGCCAGTTGGAAAATTCCTTGATGCCTTCGCGCAATTCGGGATCTTCCAAGACATTGGCGGTGTGGAACGGCACGCCGAGATGTGAAAGAATCTGCACCACACGGGCGGAAAAACCGCATTGCGGGAACATTGCCGTGCCCTTCATATAGAGCATGACGGGATGGTCAGCGATTTCCGCCTCGATCCGTTTGCGAACGCTTGTGTTCATGAAAAAACTCCGTTGGGTTGGTTGTGAGCCGTTGGTTCCGTTTATTTCATTGACTACTCGGGGGCGGAGGTTTGGAGAGCAAGCGCATGCAGCGCTGCACCCATACGCCCGCGCAACGCCGCATAGACCATCTGATGCTGCTGCACACGGCTTTTGCCGCGAAATTGTTCGCTGATAACCGTGGCAGCGTAATGATCGCCGTCTCCGGCAAGATCTTCCACCGTCACCATCGCGTCCGGCAACGCCGCCTTGATGAGCGCCTCAATCTCTGCCGCCGACATCGCCATTTCCGCACCTCTCGCTTTGCTTAGACGTTCCGGGCTTCCATCCATTCCGGGAAAAACCGCGCATGGACGCTGCGCAATTCGTCAAGCGATATGGCGAGCCCATCCGGCAGAGTCAAATCGGTTCCCCCACTTCGGCCCACACGGCAGGCCGGAATCCCGGCGGAAGCCGCGGCAGCGAGCAGGCCTGCGCTATTCTCCGCGGCCAGAACATACCGCCCCTGATCTTCCCCGAACCAAAATGCATGAACGGGGATGTCGCTCTCGGGCTGGGAAAGCCGCACGCCGGTATTTCCGGCTAGCGCCATTTCCGCAATCGCCACCAACAGGCCGCCGTCGGAGATGTCGTGGCAAGCGCGAACCGCACCCCCGAGGAGTTGCCTCCGCACGAATTCCCCGATCTCCCGCTCTTGGACAAGATCAACCGGAGGCGGCGCTCCTGCTTCCTGGCCCAAAATTTCGCGAAGCCACAAGGATTGGCCGAGCCAGCCGCTTGTTCGACCGACGAGGATCAGATCAAGCCCCGGGGCCAAAGCGATCCCGACCGCTTGTGCGGCATTTTCTAAAATCCCAAGCCCCCCGATCACCGGGGTAGGCAGGACGGAGACCCCTTCGGTTTCGTTATAAAAGCTGACGTTGCCGGAGACCACGGGAAAGTCGAGAACGCGGCAGGCTTCCGCCATTCCTTCGATCGCAGCAACAAAATCGCCCATCACTTCGGGCTTTTCGGGGTTGCCAAAATTGAGATTGTCGGTAACGGCAAGCGGGCGCGCGCCCACCGCAATGAGATTGCGCCACGCTTCTGCGACGGCCTGGGCCCCGCCGATACGGGGGTCGGCGGCACAATAGCGCGGAGTGCAATCTGTGGTAAGCGCCAGGGCCCGCGAGCGGCCTTCGATGCGAACGACGGCGGCATCCGCCGTACCCGGCCGTTTCACGGTTTGCCCACCAAGCGTGCTATCGTATTGGTCCCAAATCCACGCGCGCGAGCACAGATCCGGGCAGGCCATGAGCCGAAGCAGCGCCGGGCCGAGCCCGACCGGATCCGAAGGCGGGGGAAGCGGGGCAGGCGGGCGACGAAGTGTTCTCGGCCGATGATAGCTCGGCGCCTTCTCAACCAAAGCATCAAGGGGGATATCGGCCTCGACTTTTCCGCGGTGCGAAACAACAATGCGCCTGGTATCGGTCAGTCTTCCGATGGTGGCAAAATCAAGCCCCCACTTTTCGAAAACCTGGCGTGCAAGATCCTCCCGCCCCGGGCGGAGCACCATCAGCATGCGTTCCTGACTTTCGGAAAGCATCATTTCATAGGCCGTCATGCCGGCTTCTCGTTGCGGAACGCAATCGAGATCAAGGAAGATTCCGACGCCGCCCTTGCTGGCCATCTCCACCGAGGAGGAGGTCAATCCGGCCGCTCCCATATCCTGAATGGCAATAATCGCATCCGTTGCCATCAATTCCAGGCAGGCTTCGATCAACAGCTTTTCCGTAAACGGATCCCCGATTTGCACGGCGGGGAGTTTCTTTTCCGCGTTTTCGCCGAATTCCGCGCTGGCCATGGTCGCTCCGTGGATCCCATCGCGTCCGGTTTTCGAGCCGACATAAACAACCGGATTGCCGATTCCGGTGGCCACGCTTCGGAAGACCCGATCCACCGGCGCGATTCCCACCGTCATGGCATTGACCAACGGATTGCCGTTATACGCGGGATGAAAATTCACCTCACCGCCCACGGTGGGAACGCCCACGCAATTGCCATACCCGCCAATGCCGCGCACCACCCCGTCCACAATCCGCCGGGTACGCGGATCGGCAGGGTCGCCAAAGCGAAGCGCGTTCAGGTTGGCGATCGGCCTGGCCCCCATGGTGAACACGTCTCTGAGAATGCCGCCGACGCCCGTTGCGGCGCCTTGATAAGGCTCGATAAAACTCGGGTGATTATGGCTTTCGATCTTAAAGACGGCAGCCAAGCCTTCGCCGATGTCCACAACGCCGGCGTTCTCCCCCGGCCCCTGGATCACCCAGGGCGCCTGCGTTGGCAGATTTTTGAGCCATACGCGGGAAGACTTGTAGGAGCAGTGCTCCGACCACATAACGGCAAAAATTCCAAGCTCGGTAAGGCTCGGCTTGCGGCCGAGGATGTCCAGAACCTGGTTGTATTCTTCGCCGGTCAGTCCAAACTGGCGGGCGAGCTCCTGGTTGACCGTGCTCATGCCGCAAGCGCCTGAACCAGACTGTCAAAAAGCGGTTTGCCGTCTTGGCCCAGCAACGGGTCTACCAAATCCTCGGGATGCGGCATCAAGCCAAGCGTGCGCAAGTTCGGGCTGAAGATCCCGGCAATGGCGCGCGCGCTGCCGTTGAAATTCGCCTCCGGCACAACGCGTCCGTCCGGCATTGCGTAACGAAAGGCAACCAGCCCTTCCCCTTCGAGCCGGTCTAGGGTTTCGACATCGGCATAATAATTGCCATCGCCGTGGGCCATCGGCGCACGAAACACCGCGCCCCGCTGAAAACAGCACGTAAAAGCGGTATCGGACCGCTCAACCCGCATGTAGCAGTCCCGAGCGAGAAACCGAAGCCCCCTGTTACGAAGCAGCGCGCCCGGCAAAAGGCCGGCCTCCGTGAGAATCTGGAATCCGTTACAGACGCCGAGCACATACCCGCCCCGTGCCGCGTGGCGGCGCACCGCTTCCATCACCGGTGTGCGGGCCGCAATCGCGCCGCAGCGAAGATAATCCCCGTAACTAAACCCCCCCGGCAAAACCAGAAGATCCAGCCCGGTGAGATCCGTCTCATGATGCCAAATCACGCGAGGGCGGCGGCCGCTGATCAGGGTGAGCGCAATGAGTATGTCACGCTCGCGGTTGGTGCCGGGAAAAATGATGACGCCCGCCTTCATCGTGCCGGGCAAGAATAGAGGCCGCGCAACGCCGTGCTCACCGCGGAGGCAGCGGAAATCTCCGGACCGCTGCGATGCGTTTGCAAATAGCCGACGACGGCATCGCGCACGGCGCGAAGACGCGCATGCGCGGGCAGACATAGGGTGCGATCCGTTCCTTCTCCGCCGACCATGAGTGTATCGGCCACACCGGCGATATACGCTTCGCAATCCGCGCGTTGCGCGGCGTTCGGCGCGCTACACGCACGCAGGAGAGAATCGCGGCTGATGAAAGCGGCATTGGCGGGGAAGGAACCGTAGGCCGATAGCAGCACCGCGAGCGCAGCGGCGGCGGCGTAAGTCGCATTCATGCGTCTTTGATCTCCACCTCGAATTGCTCAATCACGGGATTTGCCAGGAGTTTGCGGGCCATGGCTTCCGCCTCGCTTCGTGCCTGGGCAAGGCTGGTGGTTGCAAGCTCCAGTACGATCATTTTGCCCACCCGCACGTCGCCCACATCGGCAAAGCCCAGACTATGCAGGGCTTGCGCAACGGCTTTCCCCTGTGGATCGAGCACATCGTCCCTGGGCATAACGGTGACCACGGCTTTCATTGCACCGTCTCCGGCCCTTTCAGGTCACGCATGCCTGCTTCGGGCAGAATACCGAGCCGTTTGGCTACCTCCTGGTAGGCCTCTTCCACCTTGCCAAGGTCGCGGCGGAAGCGGTCTTTGTCCATCTTTTCGTTGGTTTTGGTATCCCAAAGACGGCAATTGTCGGGGCTGATTTCATCGGCCACCACAATACGCATTTCGTCATTTTCCCAAAGACGGCCGAATTCCAGCTTAAAATCCACCAGGGTGATCCCCACCCCGAGAAACAAGCCGGTGAGAAAGTCATTCACACGCAGGCTGAGGGTGATGATATCGTCCAGGTCCTGCGGGCTTGCCCAACCGAAAGCGGTGATATGCTCTTCGGAAACCATTGGGTCGTTCAAGGCATCGCTTTTGTAATAATACTCGATAATCGAACGTGGGAGACGAGTGCCCTCCGGAATGCCAAGCCGCGTCGACAGAGACCCGGCAGCGATATTGCGCACCACGACCTCGAGCGGGATGATATCCACCTCTCGGATCAACTGCTCGCGCATATTCAGGCGGCGCACAAAATGGGTTGGCACGCCGATCTCATGCAGGCGTAACATGAGATATTCGCTGATCCGGTTGTTCAGCACGCCTTTACCCGTGATAACCCCGCGTTTCTGGGCATTGAAAGCGGTGGCATCGTCTTTGAAATACTGCACCAGCGTGCCAGGCTCAGGGCCTTCAAAAAGGATTTTGGCCTTGCCCTCATAAAGTTGCCGGCGGCGAGCCATAACGAATTTCCTTACGTCTAAACTCCATGTACCGAAGAGACCACGCGCCTGCCGGATGCCGGAAAGCAACCAAGCAATGATGAGCTGCATATAGCAAGAACCGCGTCATTTTGCCACGACTGCGCTGCCTCTTTCATGCGCGGAAAGCGCCACGGTCATGAACTCCGTGCGATCGGGAGGGCCGGGCGCAAAACGCCAGATCGGCAGGCCACGTATGGGCAAGGCAAAGAGCGAGCAGGAAACCGTGCCGAAGCCGGCCTGCGGGCGGATATTCATCTGGCTTTCGGGCGGGCCGGAGCCATCAGCCATAATCGCAAGCCAGCCCGCCCAATCATCCGGCGGCCTTGGCACGGGGGCGGCGCGCAACATGGGCAAATGGCGGGCAATCCGCGGGCTTGCCGTGTCATTCGGATCGTGCGCGGTCACCATAGAGAGCCCTTCTGGCAACGGTTTTATAGAAGGGTGCCCCTCGCCCAGGCCGCGCACAAAAAATGCTTCTTTGGCATCGGCAATGACCATGTTGAACCGCCGCCATGCCCCGGCATCCAACGCCGCAATCGCCTGGGCCCCGGCAGCGGCAGAAGAATGCCCGAGAGCCAATAAAGGAAGCTCACCACGGCTGCGCTTACCCGGCTCCGTGCCCAGACTTCCGGAGCGATTGAGCACGGTCGCCACCACACCGTGCGCATTCACTGCCATCCAGGTGCCGCCGGCAAGACGATCCTGACCGCCCACGATGCCGGGATATTCGGGCCAATGCGCTGCCGGCGCCACCCATGGGCGATCCAGCATTTCATCCCGATTGGCCGCCAGGAGCAAGGGCCAGGGATTGTCCGGGCGCAGCAAAAGAATGACGGTACACACTTTCTTTCCCTTCACGCGTTCGGCGCTGCCGGCCCTGGTTCACCAAAGACGCGGGTGAATATCTCATCAAGTCCGCGCAAGTGTGCCCGCGTATCCATCGCTTCGTCCAACACTTGGGGTGAAATCCGGCCGGCCACCTCGGGGTCGGCCTCGAGGCGGGCGCGGAAATCTCTCGCCCCCGGTTTTCCCAATTCCTCCCAGGTTGCCATCGCGTTGCGCTGGACAATGCGATAGGCCTCTTCCCGTGTCATGCCGGCACGCGCGAGCGCAAGCAGCACTTCGCCGCTATGGATGACACCGCCGAGACTTTCCAAATTTGCGCGCATCCGCTCGGGATAGACCATCAATTGGTCCATCAGCCCGGCGAGACGCGTCAGTGCAAAGTCCAACGCCAGCGTGGCATCAGGGGCGAATACTCTCTCCACGGAGGAATGACTGATGTCCCGCTCGTGCCAAAGGGCGACGTTTTCAAGCGCGGGGATCACAGCAGCTCGGACAATGCGTGCGAGCCCCGTAAGGTTCTCACTCAGTACCGGGTTGCGCTTGTGCGGCATCGCACTCGAGCCCTTCTGGCCAGGATGGAAAAACTCTTCCACCTCGCGCACTTCGCTCCGGCTGAGATGACGGATTTCGATTGCCAACCTTTCTACGCCGCTGGCAATCACCCCAAGAGTGGCGAAATAGGCGGCGTGCCGATCGCGCGGGATCACCTGGGTTGCGGCCGTTTCCGGCCGGAGACCAAGCCGCTCTGCGACAAATGCCTCCACGCGCGGATCCACATGCGCAAACGTCCCCACCGCTCCGCTAATGGTGCAGGTCGCAACTTCTGCGCGCGCCGCTGCGAGTCGCCCCCGGTTGCGGGCAAATTCGGCATAGTGGCCGGCCAGCTTCAAGCCGAACGTCGTGGGTTCGGCATGAATACCGTGACTCCGGCCGACCATCAGCGTGTATTTGTGTTCCAGGGCCCGGCGCTTCAGCACCTCCAAGAGCCGTTCCAGATCGGCATTCAGAAGGTCACTCGCTTGCGCCAATTGCAATGCGAGGCACGTATCCAGCACGTCGGACGATGTGAGGCCAAGATGCATGAACCGGCTCTCCGGCCCAATGGCCTCGCCGAGCCAAGTGAGAAAAGCGATCACGTCGTGGCGGGTGTCTCGCTCGATGGCTTCGATCCGCTCAAGATCCGCCGGGCCGATGGAAGCCACGCGCGCTTGCCCGCGCGTGCGGATGGCTTCCGCCGCTTGTTGGGGGATAGTGCCGAGCATGGCCATCGCCTCTGCAGCGAGCGCTTCGATTTCAAACCAGATCCGGAACCGATTCTCAGGGGCCCAGATCGCGGCCATTTGCGGTCTACTGTAGCGGGGGATCATTCGCGAAAGCGTCCTCGACAGCCGATTGCGCGAGCTAGCCTACTCTTGACCGGGTTGACAATGCCGCGCAGCACAATCCAGAAGATCGCATGGAGTTTGGCGCCGTCCTTTCCTCTCTTGCCGCCCTTTTTCAGGTCGTATTCATTGACGTCGCGCTGGCGGGCGATAACGCCGTGGTCGTAGGCCTTGCGGTCGCAGGCCTGCCCTCGCGCCAGCGCCGCCTCGCGCTGACGATCGGGGTGGGTGCCGCGATGGCCATCCGCATCGGGCTCGGCCTTATTGCTTTGCGGTTGCTTGCGGTATTGGGCCTGACGCTGGCCGGCGGTCTACTGTTGCTTTGGGTGGCTTGGCGCCTATGGCGGGAGCTTCGGACGCTGCCCCGCGCGCGGGCCAAGCCTCCGCCACGCAAACGCATGAGCACGGCGATGGCGCAAATCGTAGCCGCCGATGTCTCCATGAGCCTCGATAACGTGCTCGCGATTGCCGGGGCAGCGAGAAACGAGCCGGTTGTGATGGCTATCGGGCTTACGCTTTCGGTTGCGCTTATGGGGGTCGGCGCGGAACTGATTGCGCGGTTTATGGAGCAGAAACGCTGGATCGGCTGGGCGGGGCTTGCCATCGTGCTGTATGTTGCACTGCGTATGATCGCCGAAGGCACTTACGAACTCTGGCGCGGCTTTTTCCTATAGCGCCTTTAAAGCAAGCCTTCACGGCGAAAACTGAACCAACGGCCGTTGCCGATCACCACATGATCATGCAGCACAATGGATAGGGCGCCGGCGGCTTCCCGCACCTCGGTTGTCATCGCGATGTCATCGCGCGAAGGGGTAGGATCCCCGCTGGGATGGTTGTGCACCAAAATGAGTGCCGTCGCATGAAGCTCCAGGGCCCGCTTGATCACTTCGCGGGGATAGACCGGCGTGTGATTCACCGTCCCGCGAGTCTGGGCTTCATCGGCAATCAGACGATTGCGGTTATCCAAAAACAGAACCCGAAATTGTTCGATGCGTTCGCGCGCAAGTACCGCATTCAGATACGCCATCAGCCGGTCCCAATTGTTTAACACCGGCTGGGTCTTGATCTCGGCCTGCGCCAACCGCAGCGCAGCGGCCTGCACCGTTTTTAGCGCCGCGATGCCTGCCTCTTTTAGCCCCTCAATACTGCGCAAATCGTGCGGAGAAGCCGAAATCACCGCCCCGAAGCTGCCGAAGCGCGCAAGAAGTGCACGCGCGATGGCCTTGGTATCGCGTCTTGGAATGGCAAGGAAGAGAACCATTTCCAAAAGCTCATGGTCCGCCAGCGCGTCCGGCCCTGCACGCAGAAGGCGCGCGCGCATCCGTTCGCGGTGGCCCTCTGCACCAGACACTGTCAAAGCAGGCGCTTTTTTTGCCTCCGCAAACGGCAAAGATGGAAAAGCATCGGCCAGGCTGTTCCGTTTGCCCATCGCGAGGATGCTGGGTTAACTCAAGCTGTTAAGGATATTTGTTCTGCACGCTTTGCTAGCATACGAAAGCGTGGTTGTATAGAAAATAGGGTATCGCGCGAGGACACTTCCCGCTGTTCTTTAGCCAAGCTTGTTTCTTTAGCCAAGCTTGTAAGGTGGGCAGTCCAGCCCGGCGGGGGAAAGGGTGAAAACCTCGCATCCGGTTTCCGTGACCCCCACCATATGCTCGAATTGCGCGGAAAGTCCCCGGTCTCGGGTGACCGCCGTCCAGCCGTCATCAAGCACCTTCACTTCCGGCCGTCCGGCATTCACCATTGGCTCTATGGTGAAGAACATCCCCGGCCGCAGCACGAGCCCCTCACCGGGCTTGCCGAAATGCAACACGTTGGGTGGTTCATGGAAATTGCGCCCGATGCCATGGCCGCAAAAATCGCGCACGACAGAAAACCGCCGCGATTCCACAAAGGATTGAATAGCATAACCGATATCGCCAAGCGTGGCGCCCGGCCGGACCACCTCAATGGCCCGCATCAGCGCTTGATAGGTTGTTTCAATCAGCATGCGCGCCCGGGTGGAAGGCGTTCCCGCCACGAACATCCGACTGGTATCCCCGTGCCAGCCGTTTAAGATGACGGTGACATCGATATTTAGGATATCGCCCTCTTCCAGCCGTCGCTCGGAAGGAATGCCGTGGCAAACCACGTGGTTGATGGATGTGCAAATGGATTTCGGAAAGCCTCGGTAATTGAGCGGCGCCGGCACCGCCCCGTGGGCGACGATAAAATCATGGCAGAGCTTATCGAGCGTCGCCGTGGTAACCCCCGGGCGCACGTAAGGGGTAATCATATCCAGAGTTTCGGCTGCTAACCGCCCGGCCGCACGCATCGGCGGAAAATCCTCGGCCGTGTGAATCGTGACACGCCTTGCTTCCGCTCCGCCATCCATTGCCTGAACCCCTGCCTTTGTCCTCAACTCGCGCTCAAGATGAGCGCTCTATTTAGAAATGCGCGGCGCCACGCTTCCGCGCAAGAGATCCGCTCCCCTGCCGGCCGCCAAGCAACCCAGCAATCGGAAAAGTGAATGCCGCGCTCAGCGCGCCGCGGCTTGTGAAGCTCCATCCCGTGCGCATCCGGCCCCGCAGCGCCGCACCATGGTGCCCTGCTCCGCCTGTGCCAATTGCAAACGGTGCGCGCCATGACGCCGCGCGTTCGATGAAGCCGGGAGATGGCCGGCACTTTCATGCACTCGGGGCGGCTCCGGCAGGCGAAGGGCAACGTGGGTCGCGGCGCTTTGTTTCCGGGCTCTCCCCAATGAGCCATTTGCCACATGAACCGATTCATGGGGGTGGGTCAGATGATGCGGCCCGTGTCCATTGTGAACAAACCGTCTGGCGTGCGTGTGCAGCACAGCCGCTTGCGCGCTGGGCACCAGACTTGGCATGCGCGCCAGCATGGTCCGTGGCCCGCGCGGTTCTATCGGCACATTCATGCGCTCAAAACCGGCATCCAGCAGCGCCTCCATATGGGCATCACGTTCCGGGTTGGAGGCAGCCCCCATGACCACCCCGATCAGGCGCACGTTGTCCCGCACCGCGCTGGTTACAAGGTTATGACCCGCAGCTTCCGTGTAGCCGGTCTTGATACCGTCCGCCCCCGGATAGCTCTTGAGCAAGTTATCGTGGTTGGGAATCAGACGGCCGCGAAACCGAAAACCGGGCACGCTGAAATAGCCGTATTGGTTCGGAAAATCATTGATCAGACGGCGCGCGAGGGTGGCCATATCCCGCGCCGTTGTCACCTGCAGAGGATCCGGCAAACCCGAAGCATTGCGAAAAGTGGTATGCTCCATCCCAAGGGCATGAGCGCGGAGCGTCATCATTTGGGCAAATCGTGCCTCGCTCCCGCCGAGGCTTTCCGCCAACACAACGGCCGCGTCATTGGCCGATTTGGTGACAAGGGCAAGAATGGCTTCCTGAACCGTGATCTGCATGCCGGGGCGAAGCCCAAGCTTGGAAGGTTCCACCGAGGCTGCCGCCCAAGAAACCGGAAGCGATGAGTTGGCCGAGAGGCGGTGATCGCGGAGCGCTTCGAACACCATGTAAAGTGTCATCATCTTGGTGAGGCTTGCGGGGTAACGCGGCGCATCCGGATTGGCGGCAGAGAGCACTTGGCCGGTCGCTGCGTCGATCACGATGGAGCTGTAGCGCGCCGAACCGATTTGTGCCTTCACCATCCCTATTTTTGCGAAAGTCAAAAAAACGGCGGCAAGCGCGAGTGAAACCACATGCCAATAGCCACCTCTCCTGCGCGAAAAACCCCGCCATCCTCCGCCCTGAGCGTGCAACGATTCGCTCTCGCCTTCCCGCTTCATGCTCTCAACCCTTGAATTCACGCGCTGTTTTCTGCGTTTCCAGCACTTTATTGGTCGTGCGGCGTCGTGTCTAGATAAACTTTCTTCTCTATGAATGGGTTAACCCGAGAAGTTGGAGTGGTTTTTAGCTTGCTCGGCACGCGCTGCAATTGGACATGGCTGCCTTGATGGCGAATTGTGCGATGCACAAAAATTTTTCTTGATGTGCTGGCAGAGTTTCCTTACATCCGGTTTATGCTGCGGTGCAGTATAGGGAACGAGCTGAAACGGAGGGCGAAACAGCCATCCTTGCTGCTCACTCCCGCCTGAGCGCAGCATCGAGGCAAGGCAACGCAGTGGACCAGTTTGAGGAGTCGACAAGGTGGCGAATAAGCCAAAGGAGGCCGCCGGAGCCGCTCCGGCGCCTGCCGAGATCGTCGAAGAGCCCGGCCGCGAACGCGGCGTCAGCGCTGCTCGCAGTCACGTCAAGGCAGTAACAGTCAGCGAGGATAAAACAATGTCACAAACAACTCTTCTCTCACAGACGGCTTATGAAAAAGTCGGGGAAGAAATGCAGAAGTTCGTTGAGAAAATGATGAAAACAGCCAGCGAGCTGGTGAGCTTCAACCAGGGCAATCTCGAAGCATTCGTGAAATCCGGACAAATCTGGGCTGCCGGGATCCAGGACTTGACCAAGCAAGTGGCGGCAAATTCGCAAGCCCAGTGGGATGAGGCACTGAATGCGATGAAAGCGCTTGCGGGGGTCAAGTCGCTCCGAGAGGCATTGGATGTGCAGGCAAACCTGGCACGCTCGGCGTTGGAAAAGGCTTTACAGGAGGCCGGTCGGCTGACCGACGTTTCCTTTAAGCTTGCCGAGCAGACTGTGGCGCCCCTGACCGCGCGCGCCTCTCTTGCGGCGGAAAAGTTCGGCCGCGTTTAATCCGGCTTCGCGCCTTCGCCAGTGACTTTCGGCCGCCGTTGAAAAACTCTCAACTGCGGTCCTCCGAGATCTCTCAAATCTATCAAGCCCGGGATGCGCCAGCACCCCGGGCTGAACCTATTGGGAAAACGTGCAACAGTCTTTTCTAAGAGCGTCGGATTCCGATATTGTAGAAAAGGGATGAATACCGCCGCGGCCTCGGTTCCCGAACCGGGCGGAGGCAGTGCCAAATTGGGCAGGGCGGCTCTTGGGAAACCAGGAGGCGGCAGGTAGGCAAGACAGGTTTGATATGGAACAAAGTGCCGAACGGACTGGGCGGTAGGGTTTGCGAAGATGAGCGAGAACGGCAAACAGGGCGGGATCGACGGGCCGGTCACCGGAGTTGTGGTCAAAGCGCGGCCGAAAACGCGGAAACCGTCGATGTACAAAGTTCTCATGCTAAATGATGATTACACTCCGATGGAGTTCGTGGTTCACGTGCTGGAGCGCTTTTTCCAAAAAACACGCGAGGAGGCGACCCGAATTATGCTGCATGTGCATCGCCGCGGCGTAGGGGTGTGCGGGGTTTACACATACGAGGTTGCAGAGACCAAAGTGACCCAGGTGATGGATCTCGCCCGGCAGAATCAGCACCCGTTGCAATGCACGATCGAAAAGGAATAGGCTTTATTATGATTTCTCGGGTATCCTCGGCTGTGGGGAATGGAATGCGGGCAAGGTGGGAAACACGCAGCGATCCGCCTCAGGAGATGATCGAGACGCGCCCTCTTGCTGTGGTGTTCCAGAGGGCTGTTGCGGCTTTTTTCGTCAGAAACAAGGAGCGTTGCTGAAATCATGTTGTCGCGCAATCTCGAACAGACGCTCCACCGGTCACTCGCTTTAGCGGCCGAGCGCCGGCACGAGTATGCAACCCTTGAGCATTTGCTGCTTGGGCTGACAGAAGACGCCGACGCGGCGACCGTGCTTCGTGCGTGTGGCGTCGATCTCGACAAGCTCCGCGCCGACCTGACGGAGTTCCTTGATAAAGATCTTGCCGGGCTGCGCACAGACCGACCGGGCGATCCGAAGCCGACGGCGGGGTTTCAACGTGTCGTGCAACGGGCGGCGATCCATGTGCAATCCTCCGGCCGAGATGAAGTGACCGGGGCCAACGTGCTGGTGGCGCTGTTCAGTGAACGCGAGAGCCACGCGGTATATTTCCTGCAACTCCAGGATATGACGCGGCTGGATGCGGTGAATTTCATCAGCCACGGGATTGCGAAAGCGCCCGGCCGATCGGTTCAGCGACCGGTGCAAGGCACCGGCGGGGATAGCTCGGCCGATAACGAGCGAGAGGAAAAGCATTCCCGGCGCGGGCAGGACGCATTGAATACCTATTGCGTGAATCTCAACAAGAAAGCCCTTGCCGGCAAGATCGACCCGTTGATCGGCCGCGATGACGAAATCGAGCGAACCATTCAAATTCTCTGCCGTCGCACCAAGAACAATCCGCTTTACGTCGGCGATCCCGGTGTCGGGAAAACCGCCATCGCGGAAGGATTGGCGAAACGGATTGTGGAAGGCGACGTGCCGGACGTGCTGACCGGTTGCACCATCTACGCGCTGGATATGGGGGCGCTGCTCGCCGGTACGCGCTATCGGGGCGATTTCGAAGAACGATTGAAGGCTGTTGTTTCCGAGCTCGAAACCCACCCCGGCGCCATTTTGTTCATTGATGAAATTCACACCGTGATCGGCGCCGGCGCAACAAGCGGCGGGGCCATGGATGCCTCGAATTTGCTCAAGCCTGCGCTGGCCTCGGGGACGCTTCGCTGCATCGGAAGCACCACCTATAAGGAGTTTCGCAACTACTTCGAAAAAGATCGGGCCCTGGTGCGCCGCTTCCAGAAGATCGATATCAACGAACCTTCCGTGGAAGATTCGGTGCAAATTTTACGCGGGCTCAAAGCCTATTACGAAAAGCATCATAAGGTTCGCTACACGGATGAAGCGATCCGTGCGGCAGTGGAGCTTTCTGCCCGTTATATCCACGACCGCAAACTTCCGGACAAAGCGATCGATGTGATTGATGAAGTGGGCGCCTCACGGATGCTGTTGCCGGAAAACAAGCGCCGCAAAACCGTCACGCTGCGGGATGTCGAAGAGATTGTCGCCAAGATTGCGCGCATTCCGCCCAAATCGGTGTCCGCCGATGACAAGGAAACGTTGCGCAACCTGGAGCGCGACTTGAAGGCCATGGTTTTCGGGCAAGACCGGGCCATCGAGGCGCTCGCGGCGGCGATCAAGCTTTCGCGTGCCGGCCTTCGAGATCCGGAAAAGCCGATCGGCAACTACCTCTTCAGCGGCCCGACCGGGGTGGGCAAAACCGAAGTCGCCCGTCAGCTTGCGAAAACGCTCGGCATCGAGCTGATCCGCTTCGATATGAGTGAGTATATGGAACGCCACTCCGTCTCGCGGCTGATCGGTGCCCCGCCAGGCTATGTCGGCTTTGATCAAGGCGGCTTGCTGACCGATGCCATCGATCAGCACCCGCACGCCGTGTTGCTGTTGGATGAAATCGAAAAAGCGCACCAGGATCTGTTCAACATTCTCTTGCAGGTGATGGATCATGGGAAGCTGACCGACCACAACGGCAAAACCGTTGACTTCCGTAATGTCATCCTGATCATGACCACCAACGCGGGTGCCTCGGATCTCGCGAAAGAGGCGATTGGCTTCATGCGTGAGGCGCGCGAAGGCGAAGACGAGGAGGCCATCAAGCGCTTGTTCACGCCGGAGTTCCGCAATCGGCTGGACGCGATCATCGCCTTTTCGCACCTTACGCCGGAGATTGTCGGCCGCGTGGTGGAAAAATTCGTGCTCCAGCTTGAGGCGCAGCTCGCCGATCGGAACGTGACCATCGAATTGAGCTCTGCAGCCAAGGAGTGGCTTGCCGAGCGCGGTTACGACCGGCTTTACGGCGCACGGCCGCTCGCCCGCGTGATTCAGGAATACATCAAGAAGCCGTTGGCGGAGGAATTGCTGTTCGGCCGGCTGGCAAAAGGCGGCGCCGTGAAAGTTGGCTTGAAAGACGGAGCGCTCGATTTTGAATTCATCGAAGCCGCGCCGCCGGCTTTGCCGCGCCCGGATGGCGAGGATCCGAATTCGGAACGCGAATCGGAGATCGCCGATTAAAGCATAAAACGCGTTCCGTCCGGTTGCACGAAATACGCGCGAAGGCCGCGCGCCCGCACCACGGTTTCTGCCTGCTCGCGGGGAACGAGCGTGAAAGCGGTTGAGAGGACATTGGCCTCGGTCGCGGTCGGCGAAACCACGGAAACCGCTTTGAACCGCCAGCTTGTGCTGCCGTCAAACGGGTTGAAAATGTGGTTGAACCGCCCGGCGGGATCAAACACCGTGCCGTAGCCGCCGGCGGTGCCGACGGCTTGGTCGAGAAGTTCGATTTCTTCGGCAACACGCCCCGGGGCATCGGGGTCTTCCAAACCTACACGCCACGGTCCGCCGAGGGGATGTTCGCCAATCGCCCGCGCTTTGCCCATATCGACCAACGCATGGGTTATGCCGTTGGCGCGCAAAAGCTCCACAACGCGATCGGTAATGTACCCTTGCCCGATGCTGTTGAGCGTAATGCCCATTCCCTTGTCGCCAAGACGGATCCGGGCCGGGCCGATATCGATGCGATCTTGCCCCACGCGGCGCACCGCCGCGGCGATCGCTTCCGGCGGCGGGCCGGAGGGATCGGCGTTCGGCTTGCCGAAATGTTCGGCATAAACCTCCCAGAGAGGTTGCACGGTGACATCGAACATGCCCCCCATCAGCTCATGAAAGTGAGCGCTTTCGCCAAGAACCCGCACGAGATCGGGCGGAGGATCGTCCAGGCTCCCCTCTCGGTTTAGCCGTGAAAGCGCGGAATCCGGCCGATAAAGGCTCATGATCGCCTCCAGCCGCTGCACCTCGGCAAGGGCAGCAGCGATCAGCCTATCCGCCACTTCCGGCTTGGGATGGTGGATTTGCAGCATGGAATCGGCGCCGAGCGCCGTGCCGGTCCAAACCCGAAGCCGTGGCGAAGGCAGCGTTGCACCGAGCGGTAACAGCGGCAGGCCTGCTGCCGCCGCGGTAATACCCAGAAAGCGCCGCCGGGAAAATGGCCGGCGAAGTTTGGCAAACGGGGTTCTCATGATCCGGTACCTGCCTCATCGGGTAAAATGTAATTTCGAGGGATCTCAGTGAAACGCACCACACGCCCGCCATGCTCGGCGGTAAACCGCTTTGCCGCGGCCTCTGTACTAAACGGCACCGCTTCCGCGGTGTGCATCGCGGTTAGCTTTCGGCTGTCGATGACATAATAAGCCTGCCGGGCCTCAACCCACGCGCCTTGCTCGGGGTGCTCCCAGTTGGGCGCCTTTGCCATATCGGTGACGTAAACTGCCACGATATTTTTTGGGAATTCCGGAAGCAGCAAAAACGCGAGCGTGTCTCGCACCGAACCGAACCAGAGGGGATTCGCCTGATCCCGAACGAAAATCTGCCCTTTTGGGCCCTCCATCTCGGCCAGGCTCATGCCGCAAAATTGCGCGACGGCGGAGCCGGTTGCCTCTCGTGGAGGCGGAATCTTTGCCTCCTGCTTGCCGCAGCCGGCAAGAAGCGCCAATGCCAGGACGGCCAAAAGCTGCGGCAAGCGGCTCATATCTGCTTCCTTCCAAACAGTGCGACAGAAGCGGCAAGTGGCACGGCCACCCACAGCACGAGTGCGGCCGCAACTGCGGTCAGCGAAATGCGCGCCTGCTCGGCAAGCCCCGAAAGGCCGGAAAAAAGGCGGGCATCGGGGGTGGCAAGGAGATTCAATGTACGGAAGGCATCAGCAGGATTGAGCAGCAAAAGCCAGGCCACGGCGTGTGCCCCGAGCATTCGGCCTTGGTCGGCAACCAAAATGCCAAGCAAGGCCAAGTCATAAATGAGCACGAACAGCAGCCAGACGCCGATGGCCACCCCACCTGCAGTCGCCCGTTCCCGCACGAGGAGGCTCACCACATAGCCCAGCGCGATGAACACGGCGCCGAAGAGGATCGACGAGCCAATGAGCAAAAGGAACCCTGCCCATTCGTCTTCGACCCCGCTGGTAAGCGCGATGGCAACCCCGGCGGCGCCGTAGCCCAGGACCGTGGCAAAGCCCAAAATGGTCAGATGCCCCAAGAACTTGCCGAAAATGACCTGCCAACGTGCAACGGGGTAAGCCAGCATCAGCGCAAGCGTGCCGCGCTCGGCCTCACCGACAATGGCATCGAAAGAAAGAAGCAGGCCGATCAACGGCAGCAGAAAAATCGATAGGCTGGCAAGGCTGACCATGGTGGCCGCGAGCGCACTCACCTTCACCGTGCCCGTGGGGGCAGTGCCGAGGAAAGCAAGGCTTAAAGCAAAAACCGCGAGCAAGCCGGTGATGGCAGCCACCCATCGATTACGGAGACCATCACGGACTTCTTTGCCGGCGATCAGAAGCACCGCTCTCATGCGTGATTCTCCATATCGAGCCCGTCATTTCCCCGATGGCGCAAGAAAGCGGCGTAAATGTCATCAAGGCTCGGGCGCAGAATCTCGATCTCAGAAACCCCTTCGGGCAGAGTGCGCAGCCGCGAGGCAATTTCGTCTTCAGGGCAGACGCACTCCACCACATCGGGAGAAACGTGGGTCCAGCCGACAAGCTCGATGCCGCTTAAGGGCTGCGGGAGGCGTGCATGCAGGCGCGGGCGAATGCCTGCGTTGCGGCGCAATGTCGAGAGATCGCCATCCGCAATCTTACGCCCCTCATGCAGCACCACGACCCGATCCACTTCGCCTTCCAGCTCGGCAAGAATATGGGAAGACAGCAAAACCGCCGCCCCGTTGCTTCGCGCTTGGCGCAAAATCTCGTAGAAGTGTTGACGAAGCGCCGGATCGAGCCCTGTTGTCGGCTCATCCAAAAGCAACGCACGGGGCCGGCCCAACAATGCCTGCGCAAGCCCAAGCCTTTGCCGCATACCCTTGGAATAGGTGCCGACGCGCCGGTTTGCGGCCTTCCCCAAGCCGACTTCTTCCAGGAGTGCATACCCTTTCTTGACCGGAACATCCTTCAGGTGCGCGTAAAAAGCAATAGTTTCGGCCCCGGTGAGAGCGGGATAAAGAGAAACATTTTCCGGCAGATAGCCAACTTCGCGCCGCGCGCGCGCACCCACGCCGCGGGCAGGATCTTCACCCAAAACGGAGACCCGGCCACTGGTCGGGCGCAGAAGCCCAAGCATAAGTTTGATCAGCGTGCTTTTGCCAGCGCCGTTATGGCCGACCAATCCGACGCTCTCCCCGGCCTTCAGCACCAGATCAATCTCCTTCACCGCCTGTTGGCGACCAAACGATTTGCTGACGCCCAGCAGAGTGACGGTGGCGACGCTCATAGCCCATTCGCTTTCGAGGATGCGGGAGCAATGCGCGAAAGCGCCGCAGGATGGGGCGGGCTCATCAAAGGAGCGCTATCGATGACCCCGCCCGGGTGAAGCGCGGGGAACGCTGCTTGCGCCCAACGCAAGATTTGCACCGCCGGACTATTGAAAAGCAGCTTTGCCGCCGGCGCACGCCATAATACCTGATCGGCAATATCGTTGGGCCGATAAATGATTGCAGAAATCCCCTTGCCGGACAGATCGAAGGCCGGATTGTCGCTCCAATAATTGCCCCTCCCGCCCGCGCCCCAATCCAGAAATCGCGTACCCACATACATCACCTGGCGCTCATTATCGATGAACGCGTTGCCGAAAAGCTGGTTGCGCTCGGAGCCTGCAGTAAAATGCACGCCGATGCGGCACCCCTGAAACCAATTATTAAAAAAACGATTCTTGTTGGCGTCGTAGATAAATACGCATTTTTCGCTGTTGCGGACGACGTTTCCTTCAATGACCGACTCATTTGCATAATTGAACAGCAGGCCGTATTCGCGATCGGCATCCGAGATGTTTCTGTGAACCGAAAGTCGATCGGAAAACATCAACACGTAGCCGACATCGTTCCCTTCGGAAATGTTATCTGAGACCTCGCTATCATTCGTATACATAAAGTGGACGGCAAAGCGAAGATCATGAAAGCGATTGCCGCGCACTGTGTTCTGTTCGCTGGTGACGGAAAAAACACCATCGCGCCCCGATCGGATATCGTTGTCAAGAATTTGCGAGCCCGGGGTATTCCAAAGCGAAACGGCAGGCCCCCTTTCGCTCACACGCAATTTGCGCAAGCCTTGAATGCGATTGTTACGAACCAGCGCATCATGCGGTCCGTCAAGATAAATCGCAATCAGGTTATCTTCCAGCACATTGCCTTCAATCTTTGCCCGATCTGCGGAGCGATCCAGAAAAATGCCGGAATTTTTGTCGATCAGACTAAGGCCGGAACCACGAATAACAAGCCGGCGCAGCACGGTATCGGCCGCTTTGATCGTAATCACGTTGTCTTTGCCGTTACCCGCGATGATGGCATTCGGCGCGCCCTCGCCCGGCATGCCTTCAATGGTAAGCCTCGGCACGTTAATCACCGCCGGGCCGGGATGCACTCCGGGAGCAAGGCGTATGATATCGCCCGGAGCAGCATGCGCGAGAGCTTCCGCAAGCCCTACCCCAGCAGCAATGTCAAGAACGGCGGCGCGCGCCGCCCCGCGGTTGAAAGCAGCGAAAAGCATCAGCAGGAACAGCGCGCGCCAAAGCAGCATGGTCAGACCGTCTTCGGATGCACGATCATCCGCCCGGACATCTCCAGATGCAACGCATGACAGAACCATTGACAGTACCACCAATGCACCCCTGGCCGATCGGCAATGAAAGTTACCGAAGAGGTCTGATGCGGCGAAATCTCCATAGCAATCCCGTAACGGACAATGGTGAAGCCATGCGTGAGATCTTCGATATCGTCCATATTCGTTACTACGACGGTGACTTCATCGCCTTGATTTACCTCAAACTTATCAAGGCTGTATTGCGGTGCGTTCGAGTGCATATAAACGCGCACCTTGTTACCATCTCGGATCACATGAGCTGCTTCCTCAAGCTTTACGCCATCCTTCTCGGCTTGCTTGCGGATATCCTCCCACATCGGGTCGTTCCGATCCCAGATCTTAATCGGCTTGAGCTTGGAACGATGAACAATCTCCATATCATGCGGCTCGGAAAAAGCCGGGTGATCCGCCACCAGCACCATTCTGCCGGAGGAAATATCGATCAATTGGTCGTTCTCGCAATGGAGCGGTCCGCAAAGAAGGAAGCGATCTTTGGAGAACTTGTTTAGTGAGACAAGCCATTTCCCATCGGCCTCCTTGCTTTCGCCCATCGAGGTATGGTTATGGCCGGGCTGATAGTGCACGTCGAGCTTTTGCAGAATTGGATCCACCTTCTCTCCGGCAAACGCGCGCTTGGCCAGATCGATGTTCCACATCACCATTTGGCTATCGATAAAGGTGGTGGTAAAAGCGTTCCCGCGTCCGTCAAAAGCGGTGTGCAATGGCCCAAGGCCAACCTGCGGCTCCGCAACGATAACGTCGCGCTCCTTGATCTTGTCGTTGAAGAGATCATCAAGCTTGCGCACGTCAATCACGCTCACTGTGGGCGAGAGCTTGCCGTTGACCACGACGTGAATGCCGTCAGGCGCCGCATTGACACCATGAGGAGAATTCGGGATTGGGATATAGCGCGTGTATTTGGACCCATGTCGGCCATCTACTACTGGCACGCCGTTGATTTCTTTATAATCTCCTTTTTTGACCGCTTCTTCGATCCGCTTGATGTTGAACACGACCGCCCATGCCTGCTCATGATCGGTTATTTCCTTGAGCGTGGTGCCCTTGTTGGGGTTATAGCAGGTCGAAAAAGTGTATTTACCCTGATAATCCGCTTCCGTGTTATCGAGATTGCCGTCCACCAGAACCTGCCAGGCCACCTTCATCGTATCGCCATCGATAGCCGTATAGACGGACCAGTAGTTTTTCTGTGGGTCCTCTAACACCTTTCCATCATTCGGGATCGGAATAATATGCTCGCTGTTTGCGAACACGTAGCCGGTACGCGGGTATTTCTGCGGACGCAGGCCATGAATGTCACTGGCATTCGGGATTTCGATGATTTTGTCGCACTTCATCACATCGCAGCGAATCCGCGCTACCCGGCAATTCGCTTTGTCGTTCACGAAGATATAGCGGCCATCGTAAGTTCCATCCGTATAGGACAGATGCGGGTGATGCGCATCTCCGTTGAGGAAAATACCGCCGCGCTTTTCCAGAAACTGCTTCGTTGCCGGCAGCAGACCTTCGGTAAGGACCTTCCGGCTTTCGTTCGTGAGCCCCCAACCCGTGGCGCTATCATAATTAAAGACAGGAATCCGCATAAGCTCCCGCCCCGAAGGAAGGCCGATAATGCGCACCTCCCCGGACTGGCCCCCGCTGGTAAAGCCGTAATATTCGTCGAGATCGCCGGGCTTTACCTCCGGGTTCATGCCTCTGCGGCCTTGCGCGAACCCTTCGCGAGCAAGCGCAACCGCACCCGCGCCGCCCGCAAGCCCGGCCAACGCCGCCGCGGCAGCCGTGGTTCCGAGCAGGCCGCGCCTTGGAACTTGCAGTTGATCTTCTAAACGGGGTGTCTTTTCTTTCTCTTCGCTCATCGTGTTCCTCGCTGTTTTCTGTTGGAGCAGTTGATCTTCTAAACGGGGTGTCTTTTCTTTCTCTTCGCTCATCGTGTTCCTCGCTGTTTTCTGTTGGATGCGTCAGGGTCACTTTCCGCCATCGTCACCGGCCCTTCCCGCACGGCGGAAATTTTTGGACGAGGCGGCAAAGTTTCGGAAAGGGCGGCTGCGTAACGTTCCCGCTTGAGCCGCCGTTGAATCATTACCGGGCACAGTTGATCGTGGTGGTAGAGCATTTGACAATGCAGGCATTGGATGCACTCATTGGGATTGATGTGCCCCTCGGGATGGATCGCCTGCACCGGGCATTCATTTCCACAACGCTGACAGGGATTGCCGCATTCGCGATAGCGCCGCAACCAGTCGAACATGCGCAACCGCGCGGGAATGGCAAGCGCTGCGCCTAGCGGACAAAGGTAGCGACAGAAGAAGCGTTCTACGCTAAGATTCGCCGCGAGCAGTGCCACCGCGTAAAGCACAAACGGCCAGGTGCGGGCAAAACGCAAAATGATTGCTGTCTTGAACGGTTCGACTTCAGCAGCCCGCTCGGCAAGCGCAAATGAATCGAGGGATATGCCGAACAACACAAGAAAGATTATGTATTTCACAGCCGCCAGACGTTGATGCACGCCAAACGGAATTTTGAGCTGCGGAATTTTGACCAGACGTGCCAGGCGGTTTATCAACTCTTGTAACGCGCCGAACGGGCAGAGCCAGCCGCAAAACGCACCACGGTTCCAAAACAAAATGGCAGCGGCGGTGGCAAACCAAAGAATGAAAATGAGCGGTGCAGCCAGAAAATAACTCCAATGAAAGCCGGCGCGCAGCGCATCGAAAAATGCGAGGACATTCACTACGGAAAGTTGCGCCTGCGCGTACCAGCCGATCCCGAACAGCGTAAAGAAGAGAAAACCAAGTCTGACGCGATCGTACAGAACCGGCCGCTTCACGAACCAATCTTGGAAGAAGAAAATCCCGGTCAGCAAAACAATCGCAGCAACCAACACGGCAATCTCGCGTGTTCTTGCTTGCCACATGATTTCCCACACCGGCGGCCCGGCCGCTTCGGCAGAAGCAAGGGATGGAGCAGAAGGCTGAGCAGCGCCGACCTGCGGCGCGGGCGCGGCAACCGGTTTTAAGTAACCATCCGGAAGCTGGTAGCCAAGATTAAAGGTAAGAAACGACTTTCCGCGGGCTCCATAAGCGCGTTCGACAAGCAATTGCAGCCGCCACGGCTGGGTCATGTCCAGCTTGTTTTCAGATGGAATACGAAACAGATCGATATCGTCGAAATCCGGCGCCCCCGGCACATGCAGGTCACCGATACGGGTATGATCTTTATCACGGAAACGGATGGATTGATCGCCCTGCAGTACAGCGATGCGATCGAAAATCCCGCCACGCACATAGCCCGACCCTTTAAAGGAATAGAGGCCGTTGGCCATAATCAAAATCGCTTGCTGGCCAGGAGCCAAGCTTTGTACGTGCTGCTTGTAATCGCCTTCGTCGAGAAGCCTTTTTCCAATTGCAGGAACAGAGACGGGCGCGATATAGAGATCAATCAGGATATCCTGAGGATTGGCAGATTCGGGATGTTGCGCCGCCTTGGTATCGCCCATGCGCGCGAATGCATCGCTCACTTCCCCAACCGTCAGCGTCAGGCGGCGCACGGTGCCGTCACCCAGCAGGCCGATCCAATCCGGCGGTGCGGGATGCGTGGGATCCAGCTCGCGCGCGGGCGCTGTCGCCGCTGCCGCCGCCGGGCCTAGCATGCCCTCGGCACGGGCGACGCGAAGTGCCGAACGCACCATACTTTCGGCAATGACCATGACGGTGACGGTCGCGCCGCTGACGATATCCACAGGCGGTCGGGCTGCGGGCCCGGCTTTGGCGATCGCCAGCACGTCCCGCCCGATATAGCCTTTGATGAAATTCGCAATGCGCGCGGGCGGAATGCCGATCAGCACAATCGGCTCATGATGGTCCATCAGCCGCGCTCCAGCGATTTTTCCGCTGGTATCGAGGCCAACCAGAATCTCGATGGGTTTGCCGGAATAGCCGGTGGAATCGACCCAATCGGCATTCACGAAAGCATAACCGAGCACACGGTTGCCGGCTTTTACCGTGGCAACCGGCGGGCTGCCCGTAAGGGAATCGTAATGGTCTGCCCCGGGAATCAGCTCGGCAGGAGGGACCTTCGCCAAAAACTCGGCAAGCCGGGAAGGGGCTTGTGCGGCGGCTGGCACCGCCCATAATGCAAGGGCAAGAAACCATGCATAGAAGAGCCAGACAATTCCTTGGCGCAAGGAACGCAGGACGACGATACGATCAAACACGGCAAGTACAACGCCTTCATTCTGTGAACCCGCAATGCTTAGCAACGCCGTGAAAGACGTATTTGATTTATGTCAAAACTATCTCCGCAATTTCCGGCATCATTTTCGGCGCGCATTTTTTCGGCGGACGGAGTGGTGATGATTTCGCCCCAGACAATTGCCTCCGAAGAGGAGCTTCTTTCTGTTGCCGCGGCATTGGAAGCCGAGGCTGCGCGCCGTTACCGCGCGCTCGCGCGATGGGCGGAGCAGCGAGGAGAAAAATCTCTCGCCGAGCTTTTCACCAAGCTTGAAAAGATGGAGCAAGAGCACGAGTCGGACATCGCTGGTCTTGCACAGAAACGATTGGGCCATGCCATCGATTTAAACCTTGCACGCGAGAAGATGCCGCAATTGTTCGATGATGAAGCGTTGCGTTCCGCGTTGCTTACGCCGTATCGGGCGCTTTCTCTTGCTGTGCGGCATGAAGTGCAGGCCTTTGCTTTCTTCACCGATGTCGCAGCCTATGCGACGACACCGGCGCTCCGTGCACTTGCGGAGGATTTGGCGCGCGCCGAACTTGATCATGCCGCGATACTTCGCCGCTTCCGTCGGGCGGCGTTCCATGCCGAGCAGCCGCGGGCCCCGCCTCCCGCAAGCCTCGACGCATTACGGGCGCAGCAAAAAATATGGGAAGCCGAAGTCGAGGCCGCCCGCGGGCGCTTGGAAGAGCTGAAAGCGCTTGCCCGCAATGCAGAGCGTTATTTGATGATTGCGGATGCGGCGAAAACCGAACCTCTGCTTGCCGAGGCACAGCGGCTCGCAGGTGAGGCGCTCAAACGGTTGGCGGATCGGCTTTCGCTTTGGCAGAAGCCGGAAAACACAGATAACGGTGCGCCTTCTTTGTCGAACGGGAAATAAGAGAACCGAACACTTACCGTTTTTTACACTTATCGTTTTTAAAAATCAACGACCGGGGTCTCGGGCACGTACTGTTCGAACAACGCCCAAAACGACCCGGTACGTGTTGTTTCATACCATTTCTCAAACGTTGCAAGCTCCGACAGGAAATCCGGAACAGTTGCCGTTTCTGGATCGGTTCGCAAAGCTCTAAAAACGGCTTGCGCCACTTTGGCAAAACGCTCGAGAACTTCATTGCGCGCTTCGCTATCGCCTATCCATCCCAGTTCTTCCCGAAGCACCGATTTCGCCTGCAAGAGCGCCGTTTCTTCCTCTTCGATGCGTTCAAGAGCGCTTATCAACGCGCGCATCAGATGAACCCGGCGAAAGGCAAAGGCGCGTTCGCGCTCCAGCACGGCCAGTCGTTCTTTGATTTCGCGGCGGAACGCGGCCTCGGCGCCGGCAGCAGCATCAGCTTCCGCTTGGAGGGTCGAAAGCAGGCGAGTTGGGACATCCGTCACGATGTTTTTCCTCGTGCAGGCGGAAGAGAGTGGGGGTCGAACCCACCAAGGACCGGCTTACGGCCCCTTCCGGATTTGAAGTCCGGCCGCCCCACCGGGGGCGTTTCTCTTCCCTCTTTCTCTTGTCTTAACATAAAGGCCGAGGCCTGAGGAGGCGCGAATAAATCCAACCGTAGAGGGTTGATACGTCGCCAGTCTCCGCGCCGAAATGTCACACCATGGCGATCGAAAAATTCAAGGATTTGAATGGCCACTTTGCGCCCGTTTCCAAGCACGTCGCGAAGCTGAGCGGCCGTGAACGCACCATCCGCTTTCCGGCGCGCAAGATCTTGCATGATGCGGATGATTTCCGCCACGGTTTCGCGCAAAAAGAAATGATCGAGCGCGATCTCGTCCACCCAACCCAATCGCGAAGCGAGTTTAAGCATGCGACGGATATTCGCCTCCGGATAATGCAAAAAGCCCGCAATATCGCGCACACGCGGCGGGCGAAACCGTTCTTTCCCACCTAAGTACGGTCGAATTTTTTGCCAGAGGGCCTCTTGTTCTGCCGTCAATTGCACGTGATGATGAGGCAGCCTGACCCAGGCGCCATCCCGCACAATTTCTCCTCGGTTGGCGAGATCCTGCAGTGCCGCCAGGAAAAGCGCAGGCGGCAAACGCATGGCAAGCATGGCTCGCAGTCTTTCGCAGCCGATCCCCTGAAGATCGGGATTTTCTGCATGAAAGGCCGCGAGTTTTGTCAGAACCTCCTCTCGAAACGCCGCCCGCCCTTCGGGAGAAAGCGCAAACGTCCTATCTTGCGTGGTGAAGCGAACGAGTCCTTGTTGCTCAACGATGGCGTCAATCTCGGCGGGAGCTAGAGCACGGTCGCGGGCAAATGCGGAGAGATCAACAACACCCGGCCGAACGCGCAGGAGAGTCGCAACTGCGCAAGCCGGATCGGCTTCGGCCATCGCGGCAAGAGTTGCAAGCCGCTCGGGCGTGCTCCGCTTGCGCGCGGGGGCACGAAGATCAACCAACGTCCCGCCACCGATTGTCCGCTGAGCAGATGTGTCGCGTAAAATGAAACGATCGCCCGCGGCAGCAGCAACCGGTCGATCCAAAACGAGCTGCACCCAGCCTTTGGTTCCCGGAGCAAGCGGAGCATCGCCGAGAAGAACCACTCGAGCACCGCATTCCACAGCGCCACAATGAAAACGCACGGGCAACCATTGGCCGATCGGCCTTTGCTCGGAAGCGAGCACGGTGAGAAACGCATCGATGCGCGCCGTCGGCGCGTGAAGTTCGGGATCGAGCACCACATCGCCGCGGGCAATCGCTTCTTTTCCCACACCTTCACCCACAAGATTCAGTGCACAGCGCTCACCGGCGCGCCCTCGCTCGGCAGGATGATTCTGCGCATGGATCGAACGCACCCGTGCATGAAGACCCGAGGGGCTGATCATAACGCGATCTCCAAGAGTTACCGAGCCCGAAAGAACGGTGCCGGTCACAATCGTTCCGGCTCCCGCCAAAACAAAACAACGGTCGATGACCATACGAAATCGGCCGCTGGAACGCCGTGGGGCAAGCGTCTGTTTTGCAGCATAAATTGCCGCGCGCAACTCGGCAATTCCTGCTCCGCTCAGGGCAGACACCGCTATAATCGGCGCACCGGCAAGCGCAGTTTTGGAAAGCAGCTGCTCTATTTCAAGTAATCTCCGCGCACGCGTTTGTTGCGAACAAACATCACTCTTGCTCAGTGCCACGATTCCACGCGTAACGCCTAACAAATCGAGGATCGATAAGTGCTCCACGGTTTGAGGCATGATCCCGTCATCCCCCGCAACGACGAGAAGTGCGCAATCGATACCCGAAACTCCGGCGAGCATATTATGGATAAAGCGCTCATGCCCCGGCACATCGACAAAACCGATGATACTGCCATCAGGAGCCGGCATATAGGCGAAACCGAGATCGATGGAAATGCCGCGTGCCTTTTCTTCTTTGAGTCGATCCGTGTCGACGCCTGTTAGCGCTCGCACCAGGGCTGTTTTGCCGTGATCAATATGGCCTGCAGTGCCAATGATCATTGCAGCCCTTTCTGCTCGGAAAGGTCGATTCCGGAAAGATTAGCAAGAAACCCTTGTTCGTCGTCAAGGCAGCGCAAATCCAGCAGCAACTGTTGCTGCTCGATACGGCCGATGACGGGAATGGCAAGCTTCCGCAGCGCAGAGCCGAGCCGTTCAAGGATTTGTCCTTGATGCTGTTTTGCTGTCGGACGGATCGCGATTGCCACGCTCGGAAGCATCTCAAGAGGAAGCGCGCCGGAGCCGATTTCGCTTTTGCAGGAAACGATTGCCACTGCAAAGAGAGGGGAAAGCAACGCCGCAAGACGAGGTGCCAGTCTTTTCGCAGTTGCCTCGATTTCTCCTACCGGCCGACTGAGCCAGCGCAATGTCGGCATGCTCTGCCGAAGCTTTGCGGGGTTACGATAGAGCGCAAGCGTTGCAACGGCGGCAGCAAGACGGATTTTGTCGATGCGCAAAGCGCGTTTCAGCGGGTTGCGGTTGATCTCGGCGAGCAAAGCTCGTTTTCCGACAATAAACCCCGCCTGCGGCCCCCCGAGCAATTTGTCGCCGGAGAAAGCCACAAGGTCTGCTCCTGCGGCAATCGCCTCTGCAATGGTCGGCTCATGCGCAAGGCCAAACTCTTTCAAATCAATAAGCGTCCCTGATCCGAGATCATAGAAAAGCGGAACATTCCGTTGCCGGGTAAGCTCGGCGAGCTTCGCCGCCGGCACCGCGGCGGTGAAGCCGGCAATTCGGTAATTGGACGGATGAACTTTAAGAACAAGCCCCGTTGTAGGCCCTATTGCTGCGGCATAGTCTCTCAGATGCGTGCGGTTGGTCGTACCGACCTCTTTCAGTTTCGCCCCCGCGCGTTCCATGATCTCCGGCAAGCGAAACGCACCGCCGATTTCAATAAGCTCTCCGCGGGAGACCACAGTCTCACGGTGCAGCGAGAACGTGTTCAACACCAACAACACGGAAGCGGCATTGTTGTTGACAATGGTGGCGTCCTCTGCGCCGGTGAGTTCACACAGCAAAGCGCGAATATGATCATCACGCTCACCGCGCTTTCCCTGATCCAGGTCATATTCCAGTGTGACCGCTCCGCCCATCGCTTGGAGCGCTGCAGTAGCTGCAGCCTCTGCAAGGACGGCACGGCCGAGATTGGTGTGCAAGACGGTGCCGGTAAGATTATAAACCTGGCGAAGCGTCGGCTGCGCTTGCTCGGCAAGAAGCTTGGCCGCAGCTTCAGCAATCGCCTGCGCGCTGAAAATGCCTTCCTCCCCTCTGCGCATTGCCGTGCGCGCGTGCTCGAGCGCCATGCGTACCGCTTTGACCACAACGGCCCTGCCGTACTCCTCGGCGGCGGCCTCGGCTAACTCGGTTCGCAAGACCTCGTCAACGGAGGGCAGAGCGGAAAACTTTGCTTCGGTCGGAACAGGCATCACGAGCCTGCCCTGGCATCAGTAGCCAAACAAAAACGGATTGACCGCACCGCGATGATAGCCGGCATCGCGCAACAAAAGATCAAGCCCAAGGCTTGCCACATCATCAGCCAAAGGGTCGAGCGTAGGGTTCTTAAGCTGGTAGAGAATTTTGACGTAGCCACGGCACGTGTCGCACGTTTCAGCCTTTACCAAGTCGGCATCGCCTTCGAGCCCATGATAGGAAATACCTTTCGTTCCGCCGCAGAGCGTACATTTGATGCGCACATAATTCCAGAGTGTTCCGCAAAGCGGGCAAGCACAAAACCTTGTACCGTGCGCGCCGGGAAAACCCACGATCAGCGAAGCAGCGGGCGGGCTGCCGCAAACGGGACAAACCCCATCACCAAGCGGCTTTATCCGCGATGCGTCAAGCTTGGCGGCCGAGCGCGCGAAATACACCTGCAGCACCGCCGCGAGAAGAGCATGCTCCGCCATGGAATCGGCGGGAATCGCGTTTTCCAGGACATTTCGCACCATTGCCTGCCGAGCGGCGGCATCGGCTTTTTGGAGCCGGCGCAACGCCAACCGCGCAGGATCTGGCATTGCCATGTCTTCCCATAAGGAAATCAACCGCAAAAAGATCTCCGCAAAGCTGTCGTCGCAGCGAAAATCGCTGCGGTTGAGCGGCGGCATACCGAACGCCAAAGCACGCGCGACGGCCTCGGCGGAAGGCCAATCGGGTTCGGGCAATTCCTGCTGGATCTGCGCCTGTGTCTCGGAAAGACGAGTGAGGAAAGCAAGGTAGGGCGCCAAACCGTGATCTTTTGCCAAGGTGCGGAAGCGTTCGGCCCGAGCTGTGAAAATCTCCTCAGGCCTCGGGAGATAAACGAAAGGTGGCGTTGCCCCCTCTCCGATCGAGATCGGCGCAAAGCTTTGGGCGCGGTTTTTACTCATGCAAAAGGTTTACGTTTCACCGTCCGGCGGTACAATCACATGGCCCTTGGTAACTTCCTCGCGCAGCCATTTGCGATGATGGCGCCAGCCCCACCCGCCGGTTACCGTGCCGCGTGTCATCCCGCGCACGGTGCCGCGAACCCAAATCGCCGCATAAACGTGTACGATCCAACTCAAAATCGCAAGGATCGCCAACATCGAATGGGCAAGAATCGCGATGCGTTTTTGTTCAATTGTCGTAAAGTTGTAAAAATACTGATCCCAACTGACAATGCCTGTTACGATCAACAACACAATCAGAATACTCATACTCCAAAAATAGAGCTTCTGGCCGGCGTTATATCTGCCCAATTCCGGAAGCTTATCCTCATGACCGGCGAGTACATCGCGGATCCGCTTGAGCCATGTTCCGTCTTCTGCTTGCCAGAGGTTCAGCCGCCAGAACCGAAGGAACAAACCAAGGAAACTGAAAAAGAGCACAACGCCGATCCAGGGGTGGATCATGCGCGTTAACTCGCCGCCGCCAAACAATCCGGTAAGAAAGAACAGGGCCGGGTAAAACAGTGCAAGGCCGGAAATAGCCAGCAAAATTAAACAAATTGCCGTGATCCAATGATTGATACGTGCCCCGATTGTATAGCGGTCGACAAAAATAACCTGCTGGTCCGTTCGCTTTGGCGATGCATGGGTGGAAGGATGAGCGCTCATGTGTGTTCCTCAGCCAGGCGGCGCGCATTTTCCTCGTCTTCTTTCGTCACGCGCTCCGGCCCTCTCGTGAAGTAATGCACAAAGCCTGCTACCACTGCGGCCGCTAACGCGGCAAAACCGATAGCTCGCGTGAAACCCTTCCATGCCTGCACCACGGGGCTGATCGTCGGGTTTTTGGGCAAATTGGAATAAATCTCCGGCTTATCAGCATGGTGAAGTACATACATCACGTGCGTCCCGCCGACGCCTTCGGGATTATAAAGTCCGGCCTTGTCAAAACCGCGAGACTTCAAGTCATCGATGCGGCTTTGGGCATGCGCGAACATTTCCTCTCTGGTGCCGAATACAATCGCATGCGTCGGGCAGGCTTTTTGGCAAGCGGGCCCACCGCCCACTGCAATTCGGTCGGAACACAGCGTACATTTACGCGCCTTACCCGCGACTTTGGAAATGCGAGGAATATTGAAGGGGCAGCCCCTCACACAATAGCCGCAACCAATGCAATTCTCGGCAACGAAATCGACGACACCGTTGGCGTATTGCACAATTGCTCCCGGTGCCGGACAGGCCTTTAAGCACCCAGGTTCTGCACAATGCATGCAGCCGTCTTTGCGGATCAACCATTCCAGATTGCCGGTCTCTGGGTTTTCCCATTCGGTGAACCGCATGAGCGTATACATCTCCGGCGTAAGATCATGCGGGTTCTCATAGCTGCCGGTGTTATAGCCGATTTCCGGATAGGTGTCGTTCCACTCGATGCACGCTGCCTGACATGCTTTGCAACCGATGCACTTCGAAACATCGATAAGCTTGACAAGCTCATCGCGAAACACAGCCGGCTCTGAGACCGAAGGAGTTGCAGAAATCCGAACAATATCCATGGCGCGCGCGGTGGCCATTTTTGGTCCTCCTTACGCCGTCGGCGCCGGAATCGGCTCGATATCGATCAGAAACGCCTTGAATTCAGGCGTCTCCGTATTGGCATCCCCCACAAAGGGCGTGAGTGAATTGGGCCCAAATCCTTTGCGCGCCGCTCCGGTAAAACCCCAATGCAGCGGTATGCCGACAATATGCACGGTCTTACCATCGCAAATGAGCGGACGAAGACGTTTCGTCACCACAGCCTTTGCGCGGACCTGGCCGCGATTGGACCGGACCTGAACCCAGGATCCATCGGCAATTCCTTTTTCCTTGGCAAGCTCTTCAGAAATTTCAACAAAAAATTCCGGCTGCAATACTGCGTTTACCCAGACATGTTTGGTCCAGAAATGGAAGTGCTCCGTCAGCCGATAAGACGTTCCGACGATCGGGAACTTCTTGGCATCGCCGAGTTGCGCCAAATCATCAGGAAAAATGCGCGCTGCGGGGTTGCCGCGTATTTTCGGCGCAATCACATTCTCAACCGGGCTTTCAAAAGGCTCATAATGAACCGGGAACGGGCCATCGCGCATCAGGTTCCGCACCCAGAGCCGACCAACGCCTTCCTGGTTCATAATGAACGGCATAACCGTCTCGGGCTTCGCGGTAGGGGCGATATCCGGCACGTCATAGCCAACCCACTTTTCCCCATTCCATTCAATCAATTTGCGGCTGGGATCCCATGGCTTGCCATGGATATCGCAAGATGCACGATTATACATAATGCGGCGGTTAGCCGGCCAGGAAAATGCCCATTTGCTATAAAGCCCGACATTGTCCGGGTCGCTATTGTCGCGCCGCGCCATCATATTGCCGGCTTCCGTATAGCATCCCGAATAGATCCAGCATCCGCAGGCTGTAGTTCCGTCATCGCGTAGCGCCGAAAAGCCTGGAATTTGCTTGCCGGCTTCAAGCAAGAGCTTGGACGGATCATTTGGATCTTTAACCGATTCGACAACGTATCCGTTGATTTCGCGTGCAAGCTCGTCGGGCTTCGGATCCCCCGGATCCTTATATGGCCAGTGAAGCTTTACGATTGGATCCGGAAAAGCACCACCTTCCTTGAGATAGAGCGCCTTGAGGCGCAGGAACAGTTGTGCCAGGATCCAATTATCAGACTTCGCTTCTCCGGGTGGATCAGCGCCGGCCCAGTGCCATTGCAACCAACGGCCGGAATTGGTAAGCGAACCCTCGTCTTCCGCGAAAGCGGTGCAGGGCAGCTGAAACACCTCCGTTGGGATCGCCTTGGAATCGACGTTATTGAAATCGCCGTGATTTTCCCAGAATCTTGCCGTTTCGGTATCAAGCGGGTCGATCACGACAAGGAATTTCAGCTTGGAAAGCGCTTCTGTTATTTTATTCCGGTTTGGGAACGACAATAGCGGGTTAAAACCTTGGCAGAAATACCCATTCATTTTGCCTTGGTGCATCAACTCAAAGGCGCGGAGAATGTCATAACCCGGCACATCGAGCTTTGGCAAATAGTCGTAAGCGAAATCATTTTCTTTGGTTGCCGCGGGACCCCACATTGCTTTCTGAAAACTGACGAAGAATTTTTTATAATTCTGCCAGTAGCTCATCTGATTTGGGCGAAGCGGCTTGAACTGGCGCTTTTCCAAATAGGAAGCGAAATCTGGCTCCGATTCCATCGGCAGGGTCATGTAACCGGGCAGCAGATTCGACATCAGCCCGATATCGGTCAGCCCTTGAATATTGGAATGCCCGCGCAATGCGTTCATGCCGCCGCCGCGCACTCCGATATTGCCAAGGATCATCTGCAACATCGCCATGGTGCGAATGTTCTGCGAACCTTTGGAATGTTGCGTCCAGCCGAGCGCGTACATCGACGTCATTGTCTTGGTGGGCGAAGATGTCTCTCCGATCATCTCGGCCACCTTGAGAAACTTTGCTTTAGGTGTGCCGCAGATACGTTCCACCATCTCCGGCGTGAACGGTGCAACGTGCTGTTTCAGAAGGTTCCAGACACAGCGCGGATGCTGCAGTGTTTCATCCACCACAGCGTAGCCCTGAGCGTCGATCTCGTATTCCCAGCTTGAGCGATCATACGCGCGCTTGGCTTCGTCGTAGCCGCTGAACAGGCCGTCTTTGTAGCTATAGCCCTCTTTGACAACGAAAGTCGCGTTGGTAAACGCCTTGACATAGTCCCACTGCACCTTGTTGTTGCTGATGCAGTAATTGATCACGCCAAGCAAGAAAGCGATATCGGTGCCCGGACGGATCGGAGCGTAAAAATCCGCAACCGAGGCAGAGCGCGTAAAGCGCGGATCCACAACAATCAGCTTGGCGCCGCGATGCGCCTTTGCTTCTGTCACCCATTTAAAGCCACAGGGATGCGCCTCTGCGGCATTACCCCCCATGATGATGGCGAGATCCGTGTTACGGATGTCTGTCCAGAGATTCGTCATCGCGCCGCGGCCAAATGTTGGGGCCAAACTGGCCACCGTGGGGCCGTGTCAAACTCTTGCTTGGTTATCGAAGACCACCATCCCGGTGCTGCGGACCACTTTGTAGGTCAGCAACGCCGTCTCATTCGTACTTGCCGAGGCCGCGAGAAAACCCGTGCTTACCCACCGGTTGACCGTGACCCCACTTTTGTTTTTGGCAATGAAATTGCGGTCACGATCGTCCTTCATCAGGCGTGCAATTCTCTCAAGCGCCCACTCCCAGGAAACGTCTTTGAACGCGCTCTCCCCGGGGCCACGATACCGCGGCTTCAGCAAACGCGTCGGCGCCCGCACGAAATCAAGCAGTGCCGCCCCCTTCGGGCAAAGCGTGCCGCGATTGGTCGGATGGTCAGGATCACCCTCGATATGTACAATTTGGCGCTTCTCGCCGGATTTGGGCTCCGGCGCGTACATGATGATTCCGCATGCGACCGAGCAATACGGGCAGGTGTTGCGTGTTTCCACCATCCGAGCAAGCTTGTAAGGGCGGATCATGGCGGCATGCGCGGCTTCCATTTCACTAAAGCCAAACGCGCCCAGCACCGTGCCGCCCAGCCCCGCGGCAGTGGTGCGCATGAAATCACGCCTGGAGAGATCGAGTGGCATCCTGACGTCTCCTCCCTAGCCAAGGGTTTTTCACAATAAGGATGCAAAACTTGCTAATTTTTAACAGAGGAGCCGGGTTGCCGTCAAGAACATTCCATAAACACTGCCGCCCGACCAAATGAGCCCGGATTCCGCCGCAGGTCTGGCCCTGTAGTTTGCTATTGCAACTCATTCGCAATTGTGATAGGCAGGTCGCATTGCTTGTCCAGGAATTGGCGATGTACGTCTGTTTATGTAACGGCTTTACGGATCGGCAGGTGCAAAATGTTGTGCCAATAGCCGGGAGTTCAGCCGCGCGCGTCTTTCGCGCTCTGGGTGTCCGTCCCCAATGTGGCAAATGCGTGCCGATGGTCAAAGAGATTGTCCGCCACAGCTCGGAAGCCGGTATCACCAAAACACTGGCCGAGGGGCGCTCATCCGATTAAACTTTTTTACTGCACCGTCGGAAAACGATAACTTCGATCTCGGTCGGGTACACTGCTGCACGCAGGAAACGAGGGAGGCATGTCATGCAGGCGGACCAGAAAGTCGTCCAGCATCTGAACCTTATTCTTCGTAATGAGCTTACTGCGATCAATCAATATTTCCTGCACGCGCGTATGTTACAGCACTGGGGAGTAAGCAAGCTCGGCCGGTATGAATACAATGAATCCATTGAGGAAATGAAGCACGCCGACCGGCTGATTCATCGCATCCTCTTTCTTGAGGGTCTGCCGAATTTGCAAGACTTGGACAAGCTTCTCATCGGCGAAGATGTTCAAGAAATATTGGAATGCGACCTTAAATTGGAACAAAAGGCAATTGGGGACCTTCGAGAAGCCATTGCCTATTCCGAACAAGTTCGGGATTTCGTAACCCGAGACTTGCTTGTCGAGATTCTGGATGACGAAGAAAACGCCGTTGATTTCATTGAAACGCAGTTTACGCTGATCAAAAAGATTGGGCTGCAAAACTATATACAGCTTCAGGCCGACGACGCGGAAAAGCCTTCATAGACGAAAAATCCGGCGCCCTGCCGGCCGGCTTGCTCAATTGGCTGGCAAGGACTTGATATAGTGCGCCAGAGCTTCGATTTGGGCCGCGCTGAGTACTTTACCGAAGCTCGGCATTTTCCCGGGCGAGCCGAGTGCAATCTGCGCTTCCACTTCCGCTTCCGTTTTGCTTGTGCCGGCGAGTTTCGGCGCCCTGCCCGGCTCCATTCCATAGGCGGCATGGCACCAACTGCATTGTGTGGCAAAGAGCTTCTTCGCATCGATAACTGCCTCTGTTGAGGTGTTCCCTGTCTCGCGATTTTGCTGCGCGAAAGCAAAAGATCCGTGCAAAATGATCAAAACGCAAGCCACCCCCCCAAGCGGCAGAGCAATTTGTCCAAAGATTTTTCTCATCACGTAGCGGAACCTTCGCAAGCATCCGGCGCTCGCGGTGTTTGTGCAAAAACCGCGGGCGCCGGACGTCTCACCTCTCATTACAGGCCAAAAACAAGGAGCTGGCCGTTATCCGTAGGCATAGACAGGAACGGCTCGCCGAACAACGGTCCATAGTTGCCCGAAACATGGCTTCCCCAACCGGTCACCACCGCTATGTATTGCTTGCCGTTCACCGCGTACGAAATCACCCCGCCATGATGGCCAAGGCCGTCGTTATGAGACCAAAGCTTTTCGCCTGTCTTGGCATCAAGCGCATCGAACATTCCATCCGCGCCTGGAACAAAGACCAGCCCGCCTTTGGTAGAAAGCAAGCTGGCAAGCGGCGGATAGCGGTAAATCACCTCCCAAGCGACATGGCCGGTGATCGGATCCCGCCCGGAGACATGGCCGAAGGCGCTTTCATAGCCGGGTGGGGGGATCGAGTTCCAAGTCGCGCCGAAGTAGTTTTGACCCGAATAGTCTTTCGGGCGGTCCACTTTCTGAACCTCGATATCCTGGCACCATTCTTGGCCGACCTTATAGTAAAGCCCGGTGACCGGATTGTAGCTGCCTGAATTCCAACTGATCGCCCCGTCGATCGCCGGGCACAAAGCCTTGTTCATCCCCTCGTGCAAATACCTCCGCCCGATAAGTTCGCCCGTTTCGGGATTGACCCCCTGGACAAAATTGGCGGTTTTGCCAAGATGCCAGACATTCCGAAGTCGCAACGGCATAAAGCCCGGCTCATCAAGGTAAACATACACATAGCCGCCCTTATTCGGGTGCACGATATAGTGTTTGCCTTCCCGTTCCAGCAGCACGAATTCGCCCACCGCGCCGTCGAAATCCCACATATCGTGGGGATTTTCCTGGAAGTAGGACTTGAGGCGGCCGGTAGCGGGATCCAGCGCGATGACGCCGGATGTATAAAGATTCAAGCCGGGGCGCGGCCCTTCCTTCATCCAGTTCGGTCCGCTCCAGTCATAGTCCGGCGCGGGATTGGCAGTTCCCCAGTAAATCGTATCCGTGCTCGGATCGTAGGTGCCGGTCATCCAGCCGCCGCCGCCGCCTACCTTCCAGCTGTCATTGCCCCAGCTGGCACGAGAGCGCTCATCACCACCGACAGTGTCAAACTCCCATGCGATACCGCCGGTTGCCGCATCGAGCGCGATAATCGGGCCACAGCAGCCAGAGAGTTCACCCCCGTTGGCGCCGATGATCACTTTATCCTTCACCACCAGCGGCGCGCCGGTGAAACCTTTGTTCCCCTTCTCAACGGTGAGCACCTGCTTGTCCCACACCGTTTTGCCGGTGAGCATGTCAATCGCAATCACCCGGCCATCGACGGTGCCCACGTAAAGTTTGCCATAAGCGGCGGCCAGACCACGGTTATACGGGTTGTAGATGGTGGCGTTGGCGCGCTCGGTGTCGATTTTCGGCTTGAACTTCCATTTGAAAGCCCCGGTTGCCGCGTCGAGCGCCCAAATCACGCTATCTGACGTCGTATAATACAGCGTCCCGTCGACCACCAACGGAAACGACTGCACGCCACGGTGCCCCGGATCCGGCGTGTGGATCCAGAGCAGTTTGAGATTCTTCACATTATTTGTATTGATTTGATCGAGTGCGCTGTAGTGCCAGCTTTTGTAAGACTGGTGGTACATCACCCAATTGTTGGGGTTTTCATCGGCGTGCAGCAGAGCATTGGTGTCGAGTTCACCGGCACGGGCAGCCGCGCCCAAGAGTGAGAACGCAGCAATCCCCGAAAGCAGCCACGCACGTGTTGTGAGCAGGTCGTCCATTGGTTTGTTTCCTTCCCGTTCGGCTTTTGCATCGCGATAACATTGGTACCGAGCAAGCCGTTTTGTTGTTGGAAAATAGTCGTTTCCGTTATTTTTGCCGAAGCTCCTTTTGCCAGAGCGGATTCGGCCGGCGGACGAGACAGCAACGGGGAAGAGCCGTTGTATTTCGCCCAAGTCTAGGCTATCGCGCGATCTGCGCTTCTGTCAAGGATACTGGGAACCACGCATTCCGGGCAGCGGCGGGCCGAAAACGGAGCAGTAAAGCCGGTGCATTCAAGTTCTTTTTCGAGCGGCAATTGTTTTCTCCCTGCAATTGGCCCCCTCTGCCACAGCGGTCACGCAGCCGCCAGGTGTCGCCGGCTTGAATCATGTCGATGATAGCCCATTCTCCAGGCATGTCAGAAGCAATCAATGTTCCGCGTTACCCTTGGCTGCGATTCTGGATTCCTCCCACCGCCATCCTAGACCTTTCGGATGGCGGCTTTCTGCGTGATCCGACGGATCCCATCTTCGGCCCGGGCCCGCTTCGCAAGTTGGTCGAACTGGAAAAATGCCCAGCGCTGGCCTTGTTGGGCGAACCCGGCATCGGAAAATCGATGCCGCCAAGGTGGGTTTGTGCGCATCGGTGGAGTTCGATCTTGCGGCTAACCTGACGGCGCTCCTAGAGGCGGGCGTGTTCGTTGCGAGCCGACCAGTATTCGCCTCCGCGCGACCGTTTGAGGGAAGCTCCTTATGAATTTCCCATTGCTGTCCTTTCCCGGCCTCGTCGTGATCGTCGAAACAATCATTCAGTGGCTCGCGAAGATCGCTCTGGTCGTCGCGCCCCCGCTACTCCGGATCGCTCTTGCCGTACCTTTCTTCAAGTCCGGTCTGACCAAATGGAGCGGCTTTCTGACGCTGTCACCTGCCGCGCAATTTCTGTTCGAGGATGAATTCAAGCTTCATATTTTCGGCCAAGCTTATAACTTCCCCATCCCGGACACGCTCGCCTTCTTTGACAGCATCGCCGAGATCGTGCTTCCCGTCCTCTTGGCGATCGGACTTGCAACCCGGATCAGCGCGCTCGGTCTCTTGATCATGACAGGCGTGATTCAACTCGTCGTGCCGGAGGGATGGGCGAATTTTCATCTTCCTTGGGCATCGCTCGCCGTCGCTATCATTGCGCTGGGACCGGGAGGCCTTTCGCTGGATCATCTCATCCGCCGCTTGCTGCCGTACCGGGTGTTACCCGAGCCGAGGTTAACTTGTGAATAAGGAACGTCAGTGCGAGGCATAGTCCGGCACGGTCACGTCATCGCAAGCATTATGAAGTGGCCCCATTGAAATTGTTTCGCATCGTTGCCGGGACAATGCTAGAAATGCTTACTCGACAGTGACGGATTTTGCCAGATTGCGCGGCTGATCGACATCTGTGCCTTTCAACACCGCGACATGGTAGGCCAAAAGCTGCACCGGTAGGGCATAAAGAATCGGGGCAACGAACGGATCCACCGGCGGCAACACAATCATCTCTTCGGCCACATCCTTAAGCTTCGCCGCACCTTCCGGATCGGTAAACACCATCATCCGCCCGCCGCGCGCTGCCGCTTCTTCAAGGTTGGAAGCAGTCTTTTCAAACAGCGGACCGGAAGGCGCGATGGCAATCACCGGAACAAGCGGATCAACAAGCGCAATCGGGCCGTGTTTCATCTCGCCCGCGGCATACCCCTCGGCGTGGATATAGCTGATTTCCTTCAGCTTCAGCGCGCCTTCCAATGCAATCGGGTAGCAGGCGCCGCGGCCGAGATAAAGCACATCGCGCGCTGAGACGATCTGATGCGCCAGGCGAATGATGGCGTCCTGAGCCTCCAAAACCTCCGCCGCCCGCCCAGGGATTTCCAAAAGCGCCGTGGTAAGCCGGGCTTCCGCCTCAGCCGCCAACGTGTTCCGCGCACGCGCAAGGGCAATGGCAAAGCAGGCCAGAACCGCAAGTTGCGCGGTAAAGGCTTTGGTGCTGGCAACCCCGATCTCCGGCCCGGCCACGGTTTCCAGCACCACATCGGATTCACGCGCCATGCTGCTTTCCGGCACGTTCACGACCGAGAGAACATGCTGTCGCGCAGCCCGCATATAGCGAAGTGCGGCAAGCGTGTCGGCCGTCTCTCCCGACTGGCTCACCAAAATGCCAAGCCCTCCTTCTGCCAACGGCGGAGTACGGTAACGGAATTCGCTTGCCACATCGGCCTCCACCGGAAGGCGGGCAAGCTGCTCGAACCAATACCGGCCGACCAGACCCGCATAATAGGCCGAACCGCAAGCGGTGATGGCAATTCTCGGAATATCGGCAAGCGCAAAGGGCAGCTCCGGCAGCACCACCGTTCGACTGAGCGGGTTCACCATGCGGTGCAGGACGTCCCCAAGCACGGCGGGGTACTCATGCAGCTCCTTTTCCATAAAATGGCGGTAATTGCCCTTTCCGGTCAGCGCGCCGGAAAGGGCAACATGCCTGATGGGGCGGGAAACGCGATTGCCTTCGGCGTTCCGGAATTCTGCGCCGGTGCGGGAGAGTATCACCATGTCGCCGTCATGGAGATGGGCGATGCGGCTGGTCATCGGTGCCAGCGCCAAAGCGTCGGAACCGAGATACATTTCTCCCTCGCCAAAACCCACCGCAAGCGGTGCACCGTGACGCGCTCCGATCATAAAATCCGGATGGCCGGCAAATATCATGGCCAAGGCATAGGCCCCGCGCAGCTGCGGCAGCGCCTTGGCGGCGGCCTGCTCGGGCGAGAGGCCTTGTTGCAGATACCAGTCTATGAGCTGGGCCACGGTTTCGGTATCGGTTTCGGTTTCAAACACCTGGCCTAAAGCTTCGAGCTTGGCGCGGAGGTCCGCGTGATTTTCGATAATCCCGTTATGGACCACGGCAACCCGTTCGGTGCTGTGCGGATGCGCGTTGGTTTCGGTCGGCGCGCCATGGGTCGCCCAGCGGGTGTGGCCAATCCCGGTATGGCCGGAAAGCGGCGCACGGGTCAGGGCGGCAAGTAAATTGGAAAGCTTCCCCTCGGCGCGGCGGCGCTCGATCCTCCCATCCACCAGGGTTGCGATACCAGCGCTGTCGTAGCCGCGATATTCGAGTCGCTTAAGCCCTTCCACAAGCAACGGCACGGCCGGCCCCGTGCCGATCACACCGATAATGCCGCACATCAGCCGTTCTCCTTCTGCCCTTCCGAAGCTTTCGTCGACAACTCGGCAGCGGCTTTTGTTGCTCGGCGTTTCCTTTCGGAGCGCAACAGCTTCGCCCGACCCTCCTTAAGCACCTGCTGGCCGCGGGCAATCGCGAGCGCATCGGGGGGGACGTCACGCACGATCACACTTCCTGCCCCGACAATCGCGCCGGCGCCGATTTCCACTGGAGCGACAAGAGCGGCGTTGGAACCGATGAATGCATCCGCCCCGATCACCGTTCGGTGCTTGGCCACGCCGTCGTAATTGCAGGTAATGGTGCCCGCGCCGATATTGGCGGAAGGGCCGATCTCGGTATCGCCAAGATAGGCGAGATGGTTGGCTTTTGCCCCCACCCCCAGTGCGGCAGCCTTCAGCTCGACGAAATTGCCAACCCGCGCCGCGGCGCCGATCGTGGTGCCCTTTCGAATACGAGCATACGGGCCAATGCGGCTCGCGGGGCCGATGTGGCATCCCTCCAAATGGCAGAAAGGGAGGATTTCCGCCCCCGCTTCCACGACCACTCCCGGCCCAAAGACAACAAAGGGGCCAATGCGCACATCCGCGGCCAAAACGGTGTCGGAACACAGAAACACCGTTTCCGGCGCGACCAGGCTCACCCCCGTTTCCATGACGGCAGCGCGGAGCCAGCCCTGCAGCGTCGCCTCGGCCTCAGCGAGTTCCGCTTGAGAATTGATCCCTCTCAGCTCGGCAAACGGTGCCTCGAGAGGCACAATGCGCGCCCCCTCCGCTGCGGCAAGACCGACAATGTCGGTCAGATAATATTCGCCCTTGGCGGCGTTCAGCGGCACCTGTTCCAGCCAACGTCGCAAATCGGCACCGGCGGCGACAAAGCCACCGGCGTTGCAGAGACGCTCCGCCCGCTGCTCAGGCGTGGCGTCGGCCCATTCCACAATGCTCTGGACAAAGCCGTTCGCCATCATGAGTCTGCCGTAATGGGCGGGGTGGCCAGATTCGGGCACATGAAAGGCAAGCAGGGCAAGCGCGGCATTCATCTCTTTCTTGCGAGCCAGAAGGCGCGAGAGCGTGGCCGGCCGGATCAAAGGCGTATCGGCATACAGCACAACCACCTCGCCGTCTCCGAATTGGGATGCGGCAGTCAGAGCGGCGTGCGCAGTCCCCAGCCGTTCCTGTTGCACCACCACGGGATGCGGAGCGACAAGAGCGGCGACTTCTGCCATTTCGGGGCCGATGACCACCACCACACGATCGAACACCGAAGCAGCACTTTCCAGAAGCTCGCAGAGCATCGGCCGGCCACCAAGAAGATGCAGCGCCTTGGGGCGAGAAGATTGCATCCGTGTGCCGAGGCCGGCAGCCAGAATGACAGCAGTTGTCGACATGATTTTTCGTGGTACGATGTTTTCTTCAGTTCAGCAAAGTCTCCGAGGGTTTAGCGAACCTGGAGGGCTTGGCAAGCCTGGCGAAGGAACGAGTCGTGCCGAGCGCAGGCGTGACAGAACCAAGCGGGGCTTTGGCATGATTGGCTCGATTCATGGAAATCACACTTTGCGTTGATCGAGAAAATTTCGTGAGGAACCCCACACTGCTCTTTGATCTCGACGGCACGCTCGTGGATACCGCGACCGATCTTGCCCACGCCTTGAACCATACGCTGGTGGCGGAAGGGTTTGCGCCGTTTTCGGAAGCAGAGGTCAAGGCCATGGTCGGCGACGGTGTGGCCATGCTCTTGCGCCGCGCGCTCGCCAAACGGGGTGCGGCCTTTTCCCCCGCCTTGGTTCCGGTATTTCTTGCGGAATACGAGCAGCATGTTGCCGATGCATCCCGTCTTTATCCCGGCGTTGCCGAAACATTGCAGAAGCTGAAAAGAGACGGCTGGATTCTGGCCGTTTGCACCAATAAGCCCTTGCGCGCCGCAGAACGACTGCTCTCTACGCTTGGAATTGCGCAAGATCTCGCTGCCATTGGGGCGGCAGATCTCGTCAATGCACGAAAGCCGGACCCGGCGCATGTTCGCGCGACGCTGGCCCTCGCCGGCGGAGAGGCCGCACGCGCCGTATTGCTCGGTGATCATGCCAACGACGTGGCTGCCGGGCGTGCTGCGGGCGTGCCGGTGATTTTCGCCGCCTGGGGCTACGGTCAGCCAGAGATGGCAGAGGGCGCGGCGGCTCGGGCGGAACACTTCAGCGAGGTGCCCGCGCTGGCCGATCGGGTGCTGGGGCAGCGGGCCCAGGTGGATCAGGATTAGGGTCGGGCTTGGGAATGTGCCGCGCTTCCAGCGTCGGGGCTTGTTCTGTCCTGCTTTGTTGCAGTGTGGTGAGATAAAACACGGCATCACCGGCCCAATGCATGTCGAAGGCGAGTCGGATCGGCACCGGCGGCAGGTTGGGAAGGACGGTGGCAAACCATGCGGAACCGTGTTGGCTTTGTTCGGCTTCCTCTTGCGCCCGATGACGCAAAAAGCCGGCCAGCACGCGGCCTTCGAAATCGCAGCGCAGCGCCGCTCCAGCAAACGGCGAACGCGCCGTGGTGGTCAGGACGGTCTCGCCCACGGTCCGCGCTGAGATGACGAAAACCATCCGTCCTTCAAAGGTACGGCTTTCTCCGTCACACCGGCCGGTATGGGCCAAATGATGAACAAGCAGCGCAACGGCGCTGAGACTATCGATGCTGCCCGCGCGCCATTCCCCCGGAACGGGTTCGCGTTCTGCGGTATCATCCGGAACCAGAAGCCGCACCAGAGGGAAGCCTTCGCGATAGTCGATCACCGCCTGGCGAAGGGTTCCGCTCCAATGGCTTTGGAATTCAAAATGCTGCGGAGCCACGCCCGAAGGGGTAAAGTAGCCGAAGGCATAACTGTCGGAATAGCCACGCTTGAGAAACGAAAAGAAGCCAACGGTTTCCGTGTGCAGCGCAATGCGATATCCCGAAGATGTTAGGTTCGCTTGCACCGAGACTTGGGCGATGTGCAGACCATCGGTGTAGACGGCATATTCGGCGTGAAAATCGCCTGGGCTCTGCGCCTCTGCCTGGAGGGGGAGGGAGACGAGAACAAGCAGCAGCAACGTGCCAGTCGCTCGGTGCATAAAGCAAACATGGCACGCAACAGTGGCATTTGCAAAGGGGGCTCCGAGTTGACAGGGCCGAAGCCTACACCTATTCAGGCAGACTGAGATCCAGGCTTCGGGTGCGTAGCTCAGCGGGAGAGCATCGCCTTCACACGGCGGGGGTCGCAGGTTCAATCCCTGCCGCACCCACCATGGTTTCCACACCTGAGCACAAGCGGGGGGAGTGCGTGAGCCTCATCCGCTGTCGGAGGAAACAAGATTCATGGCAGATCCGCAACTCGGCTTTCTCGGCTTAGGTCGAATGGGAAGCCCTATGCTTGGCCACCTGCTCCAGGCCGGATACGTCGTGCACGTGTATGACCCTTCGGCCCCGGCCATGACGGCAGCGCGTCAACGCGGTGCACGCACGTTGGGGAGCCCTGCCGAGGTCGCGGATACCGCCGATATCGTGTTGCTGAGCCTGCCGACGCCGGATGTGGTCGAGAACGTCATCATGGGCGAAGGGGGAGTTGTGCACGGCAAACGCGCCCGCATCGTGATCGATCTCTCGACCACCGGCCCGCGCATGGCCACCGCTATTGCCGCGGCGTTAGCGGAGCAGGGCCGGATCACGCTGGTGGATTCCCCGGTCAGCGGTGGCGTTGCGGGTGCCGAGAAAGCAACCTTGGCGCTGATGGTTTCCTGCCCGAAAGGAACCTATGCGGAGGTTCAACCGGTGCTTCAGCATCTTGGAAAGTTGTTCTTTGTCGGCGAAAAACCCGGGCTTGGACAGACGTTGAAACTGGTCAACAACCTGCTTTCCGTGGCAGCGCTTGCCGTTTCTTCGGAAGGCATGGTGATGGGCGTGAAGGCCGGGCTTGATCCGCAGACCATGATCGACGTGATCAACGTGAGCAGCGGACGCAACAGCGCAATTGCCGAGAAATTCCCGCGTTCCGTTCTGCCGCGCAGCTTTGATTACGGCTTTGCCTTGGGACTTTCCTACAAGGATGTACGGCTCTGCGTGGATGAGGCGGAAGCCATGGGCATCCCGATGCTGGTCGGGTCCGCTGTACGGCAATTCCTGGCCATGGCGAATGCCACGTTCGGGCCGGATTCGGACTTCACCAACATGGTGCGACTGGTGGAGAATTGGGCCGGGGTAGAAGTCGCCGGACGTTAATCGTTGAACCAGGGACACACTGCGATCAGTCAGCCCGAAGACCGCCTTTTGTCTCAATAAAAGCGGCAATCTCGACAACGCCGACGCCGGCGCGCAGATTGGTGAACACGAACGGCCGCTCGCCCCGCATGCGGCGCGCGTCCCGCTCCATCACCTCAAGGCTTGCCCCAACCAACGGGGCAAGATCGATCTTGTTGATGATCATAAGATCGCTGCGCGTGATTCCCGGGCCTCCTTTGCGGGGAATTTTGTCCCCAGCCGCAACGTCGATAACGTAAAGCGTGAGATCCGCGAGATCCGGACTGAACGTTGCTGCAAGATTATCGCCCCCGCTCTCGATTAAAATGAGATCAAGCTTCGGAAAGCGCGCCTGAAGCGTTGCAACCCCGGCGAGGTTGATGGATGCGTCTTCACGAATTGCGGTATGCGGGCACCCGCCGGTTTCGATTCCAAGAATCCGCTCGGACGGAAGTGCGCCCGCACGAAGCAGAAACTCGGCATCCTCTTTCGTGTATATATCGTTCGTGATAGCAGCGATTTCGTAACGGTCTCGTAAACGCTTACACAGCGCGTCCATCAACGCGGTCTTTCCAGATCCCACCGGACCACCGATACCGACGCGCAACGGCCCATATCGTGATGTCATGTTCGAAACAACCTCGTGTATTGCGTTTCATGCTTCATGGAAGCGATATCGGAGCGAAAGCATGCCCCGCCGAGATCCTCCAGAGAGAGCGCCCGCGTCAGAGAACAAACCTGCACAAGTATCGGTTCCAACGCCGCAAGCATCTCCAGGCCTTGGGATTGCCCAAGCGGGATCAAGCGCATAGCGGCCGAGACGAAATTGCTGCTCAATGCGTGAAGATAGGCAAGCACGGCATCGTCTTCGGCAATCCGATAGCGGCCAGCCAATGCGCCCACTGCGACCGGATAAGGAAGCGAATCAATACCACCCCATGGCAGCGCCGCAGCCGAGAACGCAGTACCTTGGGCTTCCGTTTCCAAAAGCCGCTCGGCCGAGCCGGAAATTGCGCGGGCAAGGCTGGCTATTTTGAAAAGGCTTTCCGGATCATCACACGCGCGATACGCCGCACGAAGCAGCAAAGCATCATTCTTGCCGCTGCCATAAATCAGAATGTCCGCTATCCAGGCTTGTGCACTCCGTGGGCAGCGCACATCGCCGGCCTCGACCGCCCATTCTATTCCGTGAGAATAGGCAAACCCGCCGGTGGGAAAGGCGGGGGAAAGCCAAGTCATCAGCCGCAGCAGCGCAGGAATTTCAGCCATGTTCGTGGGCATGTGTATGTCCGCTTGCGGCGTAAGCCCCCGGCTCAGGGTCAAAGGCTTCTTCCAAGCGACGGATCTCTCCGCCAAGCTGCTTGACCATTTCGGCAATAACATGATCCTCCAAGACCCGGATGCTCTGATGCAGAATCTGCACCGGCAGATGCCGATTGCCCAAATGCCACGCTATGCGGAGCAGGACCTCGTCGGGGGCTTGGATTTCCAAAAGCGGTTCGGCCTTGGCACGAACACGCACGATGCTGCCATCTTCCAGTTCAAGACCGTCGCCATCACGAAGATGCACAGCTTGCGGAAGGTCGAGCAGGATTTCTCGTCTCCCTTCAGTCATCAAAACAAAACGGCGACGGCGGCGATCATAGTAGTCTAGCAGAACGTGGTCGCATTCCTGCGATTTCTTCAAAGATTCAGCAGAAAGAACAGATATGACGCGCATCAAAACAGAAAATACCTCTGTGTCATCGGCAAAATCGCCGCCGGTTCACAGGTGAGCAGCACGCCGTCCGCGCGCACTTCATAAGTTTCCGGGTCAACCTCGATCACGGGCATTGCGTCGTTGTGAATCATGTCACGCTTACCGATGCCGCCACGCGTATTGCGCACCGCGACGAGCCTTCGTGAAAGGCCAAGCTTTGCTCCGAGTTCGGCATCGAGCGCTGCTACAGAAACAAAAGTTACGCAGGATTCGGCCAAGGCGCGCCCGTATGCGGCAAACATAGGCCGGAAATGCACGGGCTGCGGGGTCGGGATCGACGCATTGGGATCCCCCATCGGCGCCATAACAATAGAGCCGGACTTGATCACGAGAGCAGGCTTGACGCCGAAAAAAGCAGGAGACCAAAGGACGAGATCAGCAAGCTTGCCGACTTCAATCGATCCGACCTCCTGAGCGATTCCCTGAGCAATGGCTGGATTGATCGTATATTTGGCAATATAGCGTTTCACGCGATTGTTGTCGGCTGCACCATCGCCCGGCAGCGTTCCGCGCTGGATTTTCATTTTATGCGCCGTTTGCCAGGTGCGAATAATCACCTCGCCGACCCGCCCCATCGCCTGACTATCGGACGACATCATGGAAAGTGCGCCAAGATCGTGGAGAATATCCTCCGCGGCAATCGTTTCGCGCCGAATGCGAGATTCGGCAAACGCAACATCTTCAGGAATGGAGGAATCCAGATGATGACACACCATGAGCATGTCGAGGTGCTCATCGATCGTATTGACCGTGTAAGGCCGGGTGGGATTGGTGGAACTCGGCAACACGTTGGGCAACCCCGCCACCTTGATAATGTCGGGCGCATGCCCGCCGCCCGCGCCTTCCGTGTGGAAGGCATGGATTGTGCGCCCTTTGAAGGCCGCGATGGTATCCTCCACGAAGCCGGACTCATTCAATGTATCCGTGTGGATCATCACTTGAACGTCGAACCGATCGGCGACGGACAGGCAGCAATCGATGGCTGCCGGCGTAGAACCCCAATCCTCGTGCAACTTCAGACACGCCGCACCTGCCCGAATCATTTCTTCGAGCGCTTCCGGGCGCGCGGCATTGCCTTTGCCGGCAAAGGCAAGGTTGACCGGCAAACCTTCCGCCGCTTGCAACATTCGCGCAAGATGCCAGGGGCCGGGGGTGCACGTGGTGGCCGCGGTGCCGGTGGCAGGCCCGGTACCGCCCCCGATCATTGTGGTGATTCCCGAGGCAAGCGCCTCTTCGACCAATTGTGGGCAAATAAAATGGATATGGCTATCGATCCCGCCGGCGGTAAGAATCTTGCCTTCTCCGGCAATAACCTCCGTGCCGGGGCCGATGAGCACGTTCACCCCCGGCTGCACATTCGGATTGCCGGCCTTGCCGATGGCCGCAATGCGCCCTTCGCGCAGCCCGATATCGGCTTTCACAATGCCCCAATAGTCCAGAATAACGGCGTTGGTAATAACGGTGTCCATCGCACCGTCCGCGTGCGTTGCCTGAGATTGGCCCATGCCGTCGCGGATCACTTTGCCGCCGCCGAATTTCACTTCTTCGCCGTAAAGGGTGAAATCCTTTTCGATTTCGATCAACAATTCCGTATCAGCAAGGCGAACGCGATCGCCCACCGTAGGGCCAAACATGCCGGCATAGGCCGAACGAGATATGCGTGCCATAGCGTTACAGTTTTCCCATGACGTCCGCGCGAAAGCCATAAATCACACGCTCGCCGCGCAAAGGGATCAGGGTCACTTCGCGGGTCTGGCCGGGCTCAAAGCGGACGGCGGTGCCGGCCGGGATATCGAGCCGCATGCCGCGCGCCGCGACGCGGTCGAATTGCAAGGCGGGGTTGGTTTCGGCGAAATGATAGTGGCTGCCCACCTGAATTGGCCGATCACCCGTATTCGCAACCACCAATGTGAGACGCGGCAACCCGGGGTTCAGCTCGATATCGCCGGGGAGGGTAAAAACTTCACCGGGGATCATCGGATCGGCGCATGCACGGTGACGAGTTTCGTGCCATCCGGGAAAGTTGCTTCAACCTGGATATCTTCGATCATTTCCGCCACTCCTTCCATCACCTGCTCTCGCGTCAGTACCCGCCCGCCTGCTTCCATAAGATCGGCAACGCTTCTGCCGTCGCGCGCGCCTTCAAGGACGAAATCGGTGATCAACGCAACCGCTTCCGGATAATTGAGCTTCACGCCCCGCTCCAATCGTCTGCGGGCAACCATTGCCGCCATGGCAATCAATAATTTGTCTTTTTCGCGCGGCGTAAGATTCATCGGCACTCTCGCTTTAGCACATCCATACCCTGGGCAGTTTTTCTCTCTTTCTCAACACTTGCAAGAGCGAAATCAGGCGGGCGCGGAGCTCGGCTCCCTCCGGGGCAACGAGGCGGGCGATAAGCATATTATTCCAAGCGCTGGCGCCGGAATCTTGCTCTTTCAGCACCGCGCGCACAGCCTCGAGGGAAGCAGCGGCATCAGGGGAAACGTACCAAACCGTCGCCACGGCAGCGCCGCCTTTGGCAACAGCCGGCCGAGCAAGAATTTCGGCAATCGGGCCGCTCAGATGAACCGCATCATGCAAAAGAACCACACCGTCGCGAACGATGTGGACGGTATCTGAAAAAAAGCCGCTCAAAACTTTTTCGCCGCGTTGTGTTCGCCCAAACACGACCGCCTCAACGCCCAAGAAGCGAGATTCCCTCGTGAGCGTGACGAAAAGTCGGCGGCGGAGAAGAGCGCCGTTGAACAGAATCGTCTCCTGAGGAAGCCATTCCGCCATGGCTCCGGGGCCAAGCGTTACGGAATGGCACACGCTTGCCGGGGGCGAAGATGGAAGCGCGCGGTAAATCCGTTCCGGCGCCTGCGTGGTAATGGTTGCTGCGCTCCCCTCTTCGAGCAGAAAACTGCTTTGGAAGGTATCCCCCCCGGTAATGCCACCTGCGGTGTTCAATGTGACGACCTGCAACAACTCTCCCGTCTCGGGCATTGGGAAGCGAACTTTTAAGCTTCCCTCCTGGCGAAGATCCCGAAGCGCGGAGTAGGCGCCATTTTTCCGAAAGCTCACTTTGAGAATGCCGACTGCGCGTTGAAGCTGATCAAATGGCGAGACGTCGGCGCACATTCTCCGAATCAAGTTCTTCCCAACGGCCGGACAGTACTATTTCCCCCCGCTCCATAACCGCAACGCGCTGCGCCAGATCGCGGGCGAACTCGAAATATTGTTCAACCAGCAGAATGGCGAGGTTGGCGCGTTCGCGCAAGAGGGCAATCACGCGGCCGATTTGCTTAATAATACTGGGCTGGATGCCCTCGGTCGGCTCATCCATCAACAAAAGCCGCGGGCGGGTGACCAAGGCGCGGGCAATCGCCAGCTGCTGCTGCTGGCCTCCCGAAAGATCACCACCCCGCCGACGTAACATCGTTTTCAGAACCGGGAACAGATCGAAAACCTCATCCGGTATCCTGCGCGCTCGACGCGGTAAAACCGCAAAGCCTGTTTCCAAGTTCTCACGCACGCTCAGAAGTGGGAAAATATCCCTCCCTTGAGGAACGATGGCAATGCCGCGACGGGCGCGCTCGTAACTCGGCAGATGCGTAATATCCTCACCTTCCCAATAAATCTTGCCGCTGCTCGGCGCGTGGGCGCCGATAATCGTGCGTAATAAACTCGTTTTTCCGACGCCGTTGCGACCGAGCACGCAGGTTACTTCTCCCACTTTCGCTACCAGCGAAACCTGATGCAGCGCTATGGCTGCACCGTAATGCATATCGAGCGCTTTCACCTCCAGCATCTGCCTCAGCGTCCCAGATAAACTTCGATCACGCGGGGATCGTTGCTCACGTTTTCTAACGATCCTTCGGCCAGCACGCTGCCTTCATGCAACACCGTAACTTTCGCTTCGAGCGAACGCACAAAGCCCATATCATGTTCCACAACCAGCAGGCTTCGCGTACGATTGATCTCGCGCAAAAGCATTGCCGTGGCTTCGGTTTCGGCTTCGGTCATGCCGGCTGCCGGCTCATCCACCAGCAGCAACTCCGGGTTCTGCGCCAGCAGCATGCCGATCTCAAGCCACTGTTTCTGCCCATGAGAGAGAGCACCGCCCAGCCGATAGCGAGAATCCGAAAGCCGGATCTGTTCGAGGATCTCCTCGATCCGCTCGCGCTCGCCGGGGCTTTCGCGCGCGAAAAGTGTGGGAAGAATGCGGCGATTTCCGGCATTGGCGAGCAGTAAATTGTCCCAAACAGTGTGCGTTTCAAACACCGTCGGTTTTTGAAATTTCCGCCCAATCCCGAGAGCGGCGATATCCGCCTCATCAAGGCGCGTCAAATCCGCGTTTTTGTAAATCACTTCCCCGGCATCCGGGCGTGTTTTCCCGGTGATCACATCCATCATCGTCGTCTTGCCGGCGCCGTTCGGGCCAATCACCGCGCGCATCTCCCCTCGCTCAAGCAGCAACGAAAGATTGTTCAATGCCTTGAACCCTTCGAAACTGACCGTCACGCCATCGAGATAGAGTAGCGTTTCGGCAGGAGAGTGTTCGGAGCGGTTCATACCAAGGACCCTTTCGCCCGCACCGGGTTTGCCGCGGTGTTCGCTGCTTTGCCTCGGCTCCGAAAAGCAAGCGCGCCCAGAATACCGTTCGGTAGGAACAGCGTTACCAAAATGAAGAGGCTCCCCAGCGCATAGAGCCAGAACTCCGGTAGCGCGCTCGTAAAGTAGGTCTTCGCGAAATTCACCAAGACGGCACCGAGCGCCGCTCCGCCCAATGTGCCTCTGCCGCCGACCGCCACCCAAATCACCGCCTCGATAGAGTTTGCCGGAGAAAATTCGCTCGGATTGATAATGCCGACCTGCGGCACATACAATGCGCCGCCGACCGCCGCCATCATCGCCGAGAGAACAAACACCGTCACTTTGAAGGACTCAGTCCGGTAACCAAGAAACCTCGCGCGATCTTCCGCATCGCGGATCGCAATGAGGATTTTTCCGAACCGCGAGCGAACCAGCGCCCGACAAAGCAGTAACTCGGCGCAAAGAAATGCCGCAGAGAAAAGCAAAAGCGCTGCACGCGTGCGTTCGGAATGAAGAGGAAACCCCAAGATGTCCTTGAAGTCGGTAAGACCGTTATTGCCGCCAAAGCCCATGTCGTTGCGAAAGAATGCAAGCATTAACGCATAGGTAAACGCCTGCGTAATAATCGAAAGATAAACGCCCGAGACGCGACTGCGAAAGGCAAAGTAGCCAAATACAAACGCAAGCACCCCAGGTACCACCAGAACCATGAGACAAGCAAACCAGAACATATCGAATCCGTGCCAATACCACGGCAACTTCGTCCAGTTCAGAAACACCATAAAGTCAGGCAAAACCGGGTTGCCGTAGACACCGCGCGTGCCGATTTCCCGCATAAGATACATACCCATTGCATAACCGCCGAGCGCGAAAAAGGCAGCATGACCAAGGCTCAATACCCCGACAAATCCCCAAACCAGATCAAGCGCGACGGCAAGAATGGCATAGCAAAGATATTTTCCGGCAAGTGTTATGACATAGGGCGGCACATGGATCGAAGACTGCGCCGGCAAAGCAAGATTGAGGGCCGCCAAAATCAGAGCGGTAACGAGAACCGTAAGTGCCGTGATACGAATGGAAAATTCCGCGCGGTTCATGCTTCGGCCGCCCTTCCTTTAAGCGGGAAAAGGCCGCGCGGCCGGCGCTGAATGAATACAATCAAGAGGCACAGCACCACGATTTTGCCAAGCACCGCCCCCGCAACAGGCTCCAGAATCTTGTTCACAATACCCAAAGTGAGCGCGCCAAGCGCAGTGCCCCAAAGATTCCCGACCCCTCCGAATACAACCACCATGAAGCTATCGATAATATAGTTCTGGCCAAGATTGGGGCTCACGTTATCGATTTGACTGAGCGCAACTCCGGCCGTGCCTGCGATCGCCGAGCCTAGGCCGAACGCCAGCGCATCGATCCAAGGGGTACGAATCCCCATGGCTGCTGCCATGCTACGGTTCTGTGTTACCGCGCGCAGCTGTAAACCGAAAAACGTCGTGCGAAGCAAGAGAATGAGGGACCCGAATACCACGACCGAAAACGCGATGATGGTGAGCCGGTTGGCGGTGATTGTCATGGCACCGAAAGGCATGGTGCCGCTCATCCACGACGGTGTCGAGACTTCACGGTTGCTCGCCCCGAATAGCGAGCGCACCACTTGCTGCAGCAAAAGCGAAAGACCCCAGGTCGCAAGCAGAGTTTCCAACGGCCTGCCATAAAGAAAACGAATGAGACCACGTTCGATCAGCACACCCAATAGCCCGGTGACGAGAAAAGCAAAGGGCAAGGCCAGGATAGGGCTGGCAGGCAACCAATCCGGCGCAAAGCGCAGCGTCGCTTGCTGCACGACGAAAGTGGTATAGGCGCCAAGCATCACCATTTCGCCATGCGCCATATTGATAACGCCCATGACCCCGAAGGTAATGGCAAGGCCTGTGGCAGCCAGCAGAAGTACGGAACCAAGCGAGAGGCCATAGAAGATGACTTGCAGAAGATTCCAAATTTGTTGCTGGCGATGAATTCCAATAAGGGCCTCTTTTGCGGCAGCCGTGACTTCCGGCGGTTGGCCGCTGAGCTCGGCAAGCAACGCGGCAACTTCCAGATCTCCGCGGTTTCGTAGCAATGCAATCGCTTCAAGTTTCGTTTTCGCAGACGTCTCCGGTGAAAAAAGCAAAAGTGCCGCTTTCGCCTCTTGCATGGCAAGCCGCACTTTCGCATCGCGTTCGCTGGCCAGTGCCCGTTCCAGCGGGGCAAGCGCGGATTGGTCGCGCGTTTGAAAAATGGCTTTCGCCGCGGCCGCCCGGACGTTTGGATCCGGCGCAAACAAACGCAACCTACCCAACGCCCCTTCGAGAGCACGGCGAATGGTATTGTTGATACGTATTTCTTTGAGGTTTTTTCCAAGTTCACCGGCAATGTGCTGGCCGCTGACCGCATCTTCGAGGCTGCCGTCCGGATTGCGAATGAACAACTGGCCGTCGGTATTGGCAAAAAGACGGCCAGCCTGCAGCGCGGAAAGAATGGGGACCGCATGCGGATCGTTTGAATCCGCTATCTTCTCAACCGCTCTGCGTATGTTCTCATAATTGTGCGATGCCAGCTCCGAGTAAAGTTCTACAGGGGATGTTTCCGCTTGACTGCTTAGAGCGGAGGCAAGAAGCACCGCCAACGCGAGAAACACAGTGCAAAACGCGCGGTAGTGGACCGGCGTGGAGAAGACGCTCCCCGGCAAGTGTTGAAAACGAAGAGACATGTGAGCTATTTCATCGCGCTTACCGAGCCTCCGCATTTTCCGGTTTTGACGTTAAAGCTGCCACAGGATAGCGGCGCCCGCCAATCGCCAATCAAATCCTTGGTCTCTGCGACATAGGGCGACCATTCCTGCGCAACGACAAGACCGGGCGTTTGCCAAACGACGTTGAATTGCCCGTCCTCTTGAATCTCGCCGATCAGAACCGGTTTTGTAATATGATGGTTCGGCATCATTGCGGAGTAGCCGCCGGAGAGATTGGGAACGGCAACGCCGATCATCGCGTCGATAACAGCATCGTGATCAATCGTTCCCGCTTTCTCAACGCCCTTTACCCACATATTGAACCCGATATAGTGAGCTTCCATTGGGTCGTTTGTCACCCGTTTCGGGTTTCTGATGAAATTGTGCCATTTTTGGATAAACGCTTTGTTTTCTGGCGTATCCACGCTCATGAAGTAATTCCACGCAGCGAGATGGCCCACCAACGGCTTGGTGTCGATCCCGGCAAGCTCTTCCTCGCCCACGCTGAAAGCGATTACCGGAATATCGGTTGCTTTGATGCCCTGGTTGCCGAGCTCTTTGTAGAACGGTACATTCGCATCGCCATTTATGGTAGAAATCACAGCGGTTTTTTTGCCGGCAGAACCGAAGGACTTGATCTGGGAAACAATGTTCTGCCAGTCTGAGTGGCCGAACGGCGTGTAGTTGATCATCAAATCCGAAGCAGCAACGCCTTTGCTTTTCAGATAGGCTTCCAGAATTTGATTGGTAGTACGTGGATAGACGTAATCGGTACCGGCAAGAACCCAGCGTTTTACTTCTTCCTGTGCCATGAGATAGTCAACCGCAGGAATCGCTTGCTGGTTCGGGGCAGCCCCGGTGTAAAACACGTTGCGGCTGCATTCTTGGCCTTCATATTGCACTGGGTAGAACAGAATGCCGTTCAGCTCCTCGAAAACCGGCAGAACGGATTTGCGCGAAACGCTGGTCCAACAACCGAACACCGCAGCGCATTTCTCTTGCGCCAGGAGTTGGCGAGCTTTTTCGGCAAACAATGGCCAGTTCGAGGCAGGATCTACAACAACCGGTTGCAAGGGCCGTCCGAGCAGACCACCCTTTTTGTTCTGCTCGTCGATCAACATCAGCATCACGTCCTTGAGCGTCGTCTCGCTGATGGCCATGGTGCCGGAAAGCGAATGCAGAATGCCAACCTTGATCGGCTCGCCGGAGGGAGGATTCGCGGCCCGAGCCCGTTTTGGCGCGAGCGCTGTCGCGCCGAGGCCGACCAGTGCCGCCGCTGCAAGACCCAAGCTTCCAAGTTCCCGCCGACCAAATTCGCTTCTCTGCAGTGCCATTTCGTAGTTCCTCTCCGCATTGCGTTTTCCGGTGTTTCAGGCGCGCTTCGGCACTGAAGAACCGAAGCCGCCGCCCCACCCTCTCCCCTGACGCAAAGACTGTGCCAGAAGCGTGTTTGCTCAGGATTTCCAGTTATGGAGGAACGCCATGGCAGAATAGCCTATTATTTAGGCTAATACGGCGACTTATTGCCTATTAATTAGGCGTTGATGCGTGATATGCTATTCGAATGAGCCGTACGGATTGCTCTTCGGTGGTATGATGGCGTCACGCGGCTAGGACGCGGGGCCGATTTCGGCACAAATCTCCATCGGCTCGGGCAAGGAAAAGAACTCCTCATCGCCCGCATTTCCCGCGCGCCAAGTGAGCATGGCAAAGAAGCCGTCGCGATCGAGGGCGGTGGCCGGGTGATGCCAGGTGCCGGCGCGATACGTAATGCATTGCCGAGACTCTGCAATGAAAGCCTGCGCACGTGTCATATCCGGCTCAGTTGGAAGACCCGGCGGAGCCACAATAACAAGATAGCGTGCCACCCCAATCGGAATGAAGGTCTGCGAGGAATACGGGTGGCGCTCCATCACTTGCGTGGTGAAGGGCAATGTGCGTGCGGCAATGCTGACAAAATCGAGATGCACGCGCGCGGTGTCGCGATAGTTTTCCAATTCCCTGATCAATCCGAAGCGCGGCGCACCGGGGTTGTATGTGACGACAGTGCCAAAGGGCGCGAAGGCGGACTCGGTCAGCGGGCGGGCGCGCAAAGTAATCATCGGAAAATACCTTTCGACAAGTTGTGAATCAACCTATTGATCACGAAACCGACCTCGGCACCACTCCGGCTGCAGCATTGGTTATGCTCATCCGCTTGCGCAGACTTACGCCGCTGCCTGTTCCGATGAGATTTCGCCTACCCGGTAGCATTGCTCGGCAATACGGTCTTTTGTCATATCGGGGCCGGATAGTTTGGCGACGATGCGACCACGTGATAAGACCAACACACGATCGCATAATGTAGCGAGCTGTTCGTAATCGGCGCTTGCGCATATGATCGCAGCACCCTTCGCCGCTACGTCGCGAATGGCGCCAAACACCTTCAACCTCGCACCCACGTCAACCCCTTCCGTAGGTTCGTCCAGAAGAATAAGCCTAGGTTTTGTTTGCAGCCATTTTGCAAGGACAGCCTTTTGCGCGTTACCGCCGCTTAACGCAAAAAGAGGAAGCAAAGGGTCATTCGGCGTAAGATCAAAACGCTCGCCAAGCGTGCGCGTCACCTCTCGCATGCGATGGTGGGATAGAAGCCAGGGTCTAAATACCCTGCTCAGCACCGGCATCGTAACGTTATCCACCACGGGAAGCGAACCGATGACACCTGCATTGGCGCGATCACCCGGAATGAGAACAATTCCGGAGCGGATTGCATGCGCCGGCGTAAACGCGGAAAGTTCATATGCATTTTCGCCGATCCGAAGCACACCGCTGCCTGCCCGCTCTCCGCCGTAAAGGAGATAAGGGACAGTTTCATAACCGGAACCGAGTAAGCCGGTCAGGCCCAGAATTTCGCCGCGTTGGAGTGTAAAGTAAAGGCCGTGAATGAATGGCCCGGACAGGCCACGTATCTCAACCAGCGGCTCGGAGCCCACGGCGGTTTTGCTCTCATGCGCGGGCGGCGGCAGATCCATGTCGACAATCAGCCGCACCAGTTCCGCTTTATTGGTCGAGCGTGTTTCCACAGTGCCGGCCAGCCGACCATCGCGTAAAACGGTCGCACGGTCAGTAATTTCAAGAACTTCGTCCACGTCATGAGAGACAAAATCACGCTTGCGCCCTCTGCAACAATGCTCCGCACAAGCGCGAATAACCGATCCACATCGCGTTTCGGAAGAAATGGGGTAGGCTCATCGAGCACAAGCACACCGCCGGCCGGCGGCGCCCAGGCACGCATCTCTTCCAGAGCGCGGACAATGGCAAGCAACGCACGCTCCACTGCGGAAAGTTTCGCCACCGTTGCGCTCGGATCAAGATCGAGCCCATAGCGATCAAAGGTCTCTCTGGCGCGTATCGCCTCCTGTTGCCAAGAAAGCATCTTGGCGCGCGAGTCAGCAAGCCTTCCCAGCAACAGGTTTTCCACAACGGTCAGCGACGGAAGAAGCCCGAGGTTCTGATGGACGAAACTGATGCCGAAACGATGTGACTGGCCCGGCGGTAACGGCAGCGCCACCGGCTTTCCATGCACGAACAGTAGGCTGCCGGGATCCGGCGCATGATAACCGGCAAGAATTTTGATAAGCGTGGACTTGCCCGATCCATTTTGACCGAGCAAGCCATGAACCTCGCCGGATTTAAGATCGAAATTCACGCCGGCAAGCGCACGCTGGCCGCCGAACGTTTTGGAAAGGTTCCGAAAGGCGAGGGCAAGTTTCTCTGTCTGTCCGGCCGACATGATCAGATGATACCTTATCTTAGGTTTCCGTCACTTCGCAGAGCAATCATCATTATGAACATAGGCTGATAAAAATAGGCTGATAAAATTCAGCCGGAGGCCAGGATCAACCTTTTGGAAGGCCTTCGCAAGGTCTCCCGCGCCAGTCGCTGCTGGCCTAGCACCGCAGGAACTCCGGGTGTTCATCGGCAAACTCCTCCCTTCGGGGTTTTAGGGGCAACTCCAAAAAAAGCGAAGGGCCCATCGGTTTCGTTTCTGGAAGTCTTACTCCATCCGGGATTCGACCCGACCCATGCGTGCGATTCGCGATGCCAATTGATCGGCGGCCTTCTTCAAGGCGGCCACAATCTCGGCCTCGGGGGTCTTGTCAATCCGGCCGATCGGCCCTGTTAAGCCGACACTATAAATAACGCCCACGTTCGGAAGATTTATTGGGCAGGCATAGGCTATAATGCCCATGTCGATTTCCTCACGACACGTGGCGAAGCCTCGCGCTCTTACCATTGCGAATTCATGATGAATAGCCTCGGGATCAGTCTTCGTGAAAGGCGTAAATCGCATCAATGGCGCTTTCATGGCACGCGCGAGTACTTCCGGCGGCTGAAAAGCAAAAATCGCCTTCGCTGACGCTGCAGCGTAGAAGGGCATTGTGTTCCCGGGGTAAACGTGCCCACGCCACTCGCGCTCGGGGACGGCCATGGCAATCGAACGCACCTCGGTGCCCGTGAAACGGGCGAGATAAGCCGTTTCTTGGAACCGCGCCACAAGGGCGTGGAGCGGGGCATCGGCGAGCCGCTGCAGCCGGTTCATCTCGATCTCGGCGTGCAGCAGGCGCGTGAGTCGCGGCCCAACCACATAAGCTTTGCGCCGACGCCCGCGCGCGACGACCAGCCCCGCCTCGACGAGCATCGCCATCAAGCGATGCACCGTCGCTTTCGGCAGTCCGACAACCTCTGCGATCTCGCTTTGCAGCAAGCCGTCACCAGACGCTGAAATCGCCTCAAGGATCGAGATTTGCCGCTCCAAGACATTGGTCTCCCGCGCTCGCCGCCGTTTGGCGCCTTCCGACTCCTTCGCGTTCACCCCATCTCGTTCCGCTCGCCTCCCCTCATATCGCCGAACCTCAACGCGACCACGAAAGGCGATTGACTCGCCCCCAAATATCCATACAGCATATTCCGAATTACGAAATCTAGTTTCGAATTACGGAACGCATAACTGATACCGCTCGCCTCTGGAGCGGCTAGGAGAGAGGAGTGCGCGAATGAAGCGGCAAGTGGTGGGTGTGGATGTTGGGGGAACATTCACAGATCTGCTCTTGATCGATGAGGAGCAAGCGCGTTTCCGCATCGCCAAGGTACCCACCACGCCGCAGGACCAATCGGTGGGCTTCATCAACGGCCTTGGCGCCCTGGACGCTGCGCCGGCGAACATCGATACACTGATCCACGGCACCACGATCGGCACCAATGCCGTGCTGGAGCGAAAAGGGGTGCGGTGCGGGTTGATCACGACACGCGGCTTCCGCGACGTGCTGGAGCTTGGCCGCCGTACCCGCCCACAAGCTTACGGCATGATCGGCACGTTCGAGGCACTCATCGAACGTGAATTTCGCCTCGAAGTGGCGGAGAGGATCGGTGCAGACGGTCGCATCCTGGTTCCGCTCGACGAAACCGAGGTAAGAGAGGCAATCTTACAGCTCGCCGCCATGGGAGCTGAGGCGCTCATCATCCACTTCATGCATTCTTATGTCAATCAAACCCACGAATTGCGCGCCCTAGAAATCGCACGTGAGGTCTGGGCGAATGACTTTATTACAGTCGGATCCCAGATACTCTGCGAAATGCGTGAGTTCGAGCGCGGCACGGCGGCTGCCATCAACGGCTATATTCAGCCCATCGTCTCGACATACCTTGCGAAGGTGAATGGTGCGCTACGACGTGGCGGATTCGAGCATGACCTTTTGGTCATGCAGGGAAATGGCGGCATGATGTCTGCCGGCATCGCCGGTGCGCATGCCGTTCACACGGTCATGTCGGGTCCCGCCGCCGGGGCGCTCGCCGCCGCGGCTATCGCCTCCCAGGCTGGGTTTCCTAACGCCATCGGCTGCGATATGGGCGGTACGAGTTTCGATGTCGCACTCATTCTCGACGGGGCCCCGGCAATCACTAGCGAGAAGGATATCGCCTACGGCTTGCCGGTGCACGTGCCGATGGTAGACATTCATACCATCGGTGCAGGCGGGGGTAGTATCGCCCGCATCAACAAAGCCGGGATCCTGAAGGTCGGCCCAGAGAGTGCCGGATCGATGCCCGGGCCGATCTGTTACGGGCGCGGTGGGACCGAGCCGACTATTACAGATGCGAACCTGATGCTCGGTCGCCTTAACCCGGCGGCGCTCAATGGTGCAGATCGTAGCGCCGACCTCGGCGCCGTCGGGCGCGCCCTTCGGCAAAAAATTGGCCACATCCTCGGCTACGATGCGGTCGAGGCGGCTGCCGCCATCATCGCCGTCACGAACAACCAGATGGCTGGCGCGATACGTCTCGTATCCATGGCGAAAGGACACGATCCTCGCGATTTCATCATCGTCGCTTTTGGCGGCGCCGGCCCGCTGCATGCAGTGACTCTCGCCCGTGAACTCGGTGTTCCGAAAGTACTGGTACCGCGCTACCCTGGACTGACCTCGGCGATCGGGTGCGTACTTGCGGACGTCAGACACGATTTCGTGCAAACCATCAATTGCCCGCTCGCTACGGCAGATGCAACGGCAATCGATGCGATCTTCCACGACCAGGCGATGGCGGGCCGCAAGCTGATCAATACAGAGGGCGTGGCTGTCACGAAGATCGATGTGGAACACGAAGCCGATCTTCTTTACCAGGGACAATCGCACGTGCTGCGTATCCCCGTCGTGAGCCCGGGATTCGATCCCGGACAGGTGCTCGCGGACTTCGCGCGTCGCTATCGCGACCGTTTCGACATCGAGCTCCCCGAGATGTGCCCGGTGCTCATGAACCTGCGCACCGCTGTCATCGGCCGCCGCCCGCCTCTGGACCTCCGTCTTTTCGCGCCAGGAAAGGGGGGTCGAGTCACAGATGCCATTTCGGGTCGCCGGCAAGTCTATTTCGATGGCGATTGGCACAATACGACGATCTACCAACGCGAGGCACTGCCGGCAGGCGCCAACATTGCTGGACCAGCCATTATCGAGCAATCCGATACCGCAACGGTTATTGATCCGCACGCCCACGCGAATATCGACACCTTTGGTAATCTTATCATCTCGGTGATGCCATGAATATGAGTAATGCCTCCCAGGAAATCACGCCGGCGAAACGCGCCACCTGTTTCCTTGACCCGGTGACACTGTCGGTTATTCAAAACTCGCTGCAGCAAATTTGCAGCGAAATGGATCTCGTTCACGAAAAAGCGTCGTTTTCTCCGGTGATCTCGGAAGCTTTCGACCGCTCAAACGGATTATACGCGCTCGGAACAGGCGAGGTGATCGCACAAGGCGAGATGGGCCTTCCGATCTTTGTCGGTGTGATGCAAGCCACGACCCAGGCGGTGATCGCGCGGAGGCAAGATCTGGAACCTGGAGATATGATTCTGGTCAACGATCCTTATCTCGGCGGCACGCATCTTATGGATGTCAAAATGGTGCGTCCCTTTTTCTATAAGGATCGGCTGTGGTGTTTCTTCGCGAACACCGGGCATTGGCCCGACACAGGAGGCATTGTGCCTGGCGGCTTCACCAGTCGCGCCACCGAGATCCACCAAGAGGGACTGCGGCTACCACCCGTGAAATTATACCGGCGCGGCATCATTGACCAAGACATCCTCAATATTGTTCTCTCGAACATCCGCGTTCCGGAAGAGCGAATCGGTGATATTCGCGCCCAGGTCGGCGCGTTAAGCGTCGGCGAAAAACGCCTCACGGCGCTTCTCGATCGTTATGGTGAAGAGACAGTCCAGGCCGCCATCACAGAAATGACGGAACGCTCTGAACGCCAAATGCGCGCTTATATCGAATCCATCCCAGATGGCGTCTACCGGGCCACTGCCTACATGGACAGCGATGGCATCATCAACGAACGGCTTGCTATCAGGCTCGAGATGACCGTCCGAGGCTCGGAAATCCACTTTGACTTCTCGAAGAGCAGCCCACCCTGCAAAGGACCGTTGAACTCGGTGTGGGCAACGACGCTCTCAGCCGTCCACGTCGCCATGAAGCATATTTTTCCTGACGTGCCCATCAATGCCGGCTGCTTCCGTCCGATCTTCGTCGCCAAGCCTTACAATACCTTTCTTTATGCGGAGTATCCGCGCCCCGTCGCCGGCTGTGCTGCGGAAGTTTCCCAGCGCATTATGGAAGCAGTCTTCATCGCCATGGGGCAGGCGATTCCTGAACGCATGTTCGCGTCGCCGGCCGGGACGAGCGGCAATTTCAGCCTTGGCGGCTACGATCCCGAAAAACGGCGACACTACATTATGTACTTCTTCAGCGGCGGCGGTTATGGTGGTTGGTGTGAAACCGACGGCCTGACGAATGGATGCTCGACAGTGGGGATTTCCAAGACACAGCCGATAGAAGTGCTGGAGCAACACTATCCGATTCTGTTTGAGGAATACGCTTTGCGTGAGGGATCGGGCGGTGCGGGCCGCCATCGGGGCGGCTTCGGCGTGAATTATCGCGTTCGGCTTTTGCGCGGCCAGGCAACCGCCTCTTTCCTGATGGATCACGGGACATCGGGGCCGCCCGGGTTGCTCGGCGGCGGTGACGGAGCGCCGAATGTGATCGAGCTCACCATCGGAGGCAAGACGATCCGGCCAGAGCATATCTCGAAAGGAGAAGGCTACGAGTTGTCGCCTGGAGACAAAGTGCAGGTCCGCACTCCCGGCGGCGGCGGCTACGGCAGACCGGAAGAGCGCGCACATGATCTGCTCGCCCGCGATCTCAGACGCGGCTACTATAGCGCTGAGGATTTGAGAAAACTGTACGGCTACGTGCCAGCATAAGAGGTGATGTTCATACGGCCCAATCGGGCCTTAAGCTCCGGCCATTGAGGGAGAGGACGGAATGCATAGACGAGAAATGCTGCAGATCGCGGGCATGGCAACCGTTTCAATGCTGGCGCCATGGTTGTCGAGAACGACTCGCGCAACGGATGAGATCGTCATCGGCGCCGTTGTGCCAATCACCGGGCCGCTTTCGCTGTCAGGTCGTCAGTATTACGACTCGCTGCAGATGGCGCAGGACGACATCAATGCCAGAGGCGGGATCAACGGAAAGAAGCTCAAGATCGTTTTCGAAGACACGCAAGCCTCCAACAGCATCGCGGTCAATGCTTTCGTGAAACTCTATCAAGAATATAGGCCGCCACTTGTCTTCCTCAGCAGTTACAGCACGCAGAATTTGGCAACCGCCCCGGAAGTCGCCAAAGTGCAAATCCCTGTCTTCTATGCCGGCGGCGCCGATATCGTTGCGGAGCAGAACAACAAATGGTTGTTCCGCATCCGGCCGAACGACGGAGCGGCCGCCAGCGCAATGGTGCAGTTTGTAAAGAATAGTTTGAAAAAATCGAAGCCCGGAATTTTGTAGATTCAAAACGACTTTGGCCAGGGCGGCACGAGGGTTGCGGCAGACACCTTCAAAAAGCAAGGAATCACCGTTGTCGGCAACGAGGCCTATGGTCAGAACGACAAAGACATGTCGGCGCAGATTTTAAGCCTAAAGGGAAAAGGCGCGGATGTGTTGTTGGCCTTCGTCTATCCGGCCGATGGCGCCCTGTTGGTTCAACAAATAAAACAGCTTGGTATAGATGTCCCCATCGTCGCCTCCTCGGCTCTGTATTTGCCGGCTGCTCTCAACCTCCTTGCCCCGCAGGATCTGGAAGGCGTTTGGGGTGTTGTCGATGCCTACCTTGACCCGACCCAGGACGAGCGGGTCCGAAGTTTCATTGAGCGATATCAGAAGCGGTTTGGCCGCGATGCGGATCCGTATGCTGCGTCGTATTACGATGCCGCCATGATCATGGCCCAAGGCCTGGCCAAAGTGGGGCCTGACGGCGCAAAGCTCCGCGACTACATCGCCGGCGTCAAGAATTACAAGGGAATCGGCCACACTTACACCTTTGATGCGATCGGCAACGGCGTCCACGATGTCGCTGTGGTCAAAACCAAGCCGGGAAGCAAGGTGCTGACACTCGTTGAGCGGATCACGCTTCCGCCACGCGAATAAGCGGGATTCCGCCTTGGGGGCTTTTCGCGCCACGCAGCAAACAAAGGGAATCAAATCGGCAGCATGCTCCAGCTCACGATCAACGGCCTTGCCTTAGGCAGCATCTATGCGCTGGTCGCGCTGGGCTTCGTGCTGATCTACACTTCAACCGGCGTCGTGAATTTTGCTGCCGGCGAGTTCGTCATGATCGGCACTTTTCTTGGCGTGGCGACGGTCATCCAGGCGCATTTGCCTCTCGCCGTTGCTTATGTCGCAACGCTGCTTGGGATGGCAGTGTTCGGCATCATCTTCTATGGGCTCGTCTGCCTGCCCTTGCAGAAGCGACCAACTGTCGCGGTTATCATCGGCACGGTTATGGCCGGCGTGGTCATGCAGAACACAGCATTGCTCATCTGGGGCTCCTTCCCGTTTCGGCTGCGCTCGCCGTTCACCGGCCGGCTTTTCACAATCGCCGGCACAGTTGTCCCGCTTCACAACGTTGCTGTGATCGCGATCACAGCCGCGCTGATCATCGCGCTTTACCTCCTGCTCTACCGCACTCCGATCGGCGTTTCGATGCGCGCGACAGCGCAAGATCCCGAGGTCGCCCGCCTGATGGGGATCCGGATCAAGCTGCTGCTGACCTTCACCTGGATCTTGGCGGCACTGCTGGCGGGGATCGCCGGCCTTCTTCTCGGCCCGATCTGGTTTGCCGACATCAACACGGGTGGTCCGGTCGCGTTAAAGGCCTTCGCGGCAACGATCATCGGCGGCTTCGGCAGCGTTCCTGGCGCAATCCTCGGCGGGTTATTCGTTGGCCTTGCCGAAATTCTCGGGGCTTCCTACATCTCGTCAACCTACAAGGACGGGTTCTCGTTCCTGTTGATGATCCTTTTCCTGCTGCTGCGACCGCAGGGTATCTTCGGCGAGCGCATCGCCGAACGGAGCTGATGCCGTAATGGCCGGGATTAAGCAGGAGCTTCGTATCACGTTGGCGGCGCTTATCGTCCTGTTCGCGGCGCATTTCTTTGCGTCCGAGTACACGCTCCGGCTGCTGAATCTTGCGCTCATTTCCGCCATCACTGTGTTGGGGCTGAATTTTGTCTTTGGATGGGCCGGGCTTATCAGCTTGGCGCAAGCGGCTTTTGTTGGCTTCGGCGCATATGCTACTGCGTTGCTGACAACCCGCCTCAAACTTGACCCTTGGTCAGCTTCCGCTCTAGCCATCGCAGCCACCGCTGTAACAGCCGTCCTTGTCGGTTCCCCGATACTTCGTCTTCGCGGCCATTATCTTGCCTTGGCAACGCTTGGTCTCAATGTCAGCTTCGAGATCGTGACCTCGAATTGGCTCGGCCTGACCAGCGGCACAAATGGAATTACGGGAATTCCGCCTTATCGGTTCGCTGGGATAACACTCGACAGCGAAGCCGCATTTTTCCCACTGGTCTGGATCGCGCTCCTGGTGGTGACGCTCGCCGCTTATCAACTGCGGGATTCCCGCTTTGGGCGCGGAATGATTGCATTACGAGACGACGAGATCGCCGTTTGCATGTCCGGTATCAGCGCAGTCGCGCTGAAGATCATCGCCTTTGCGCTCGGCGCGACTTATGCGGCGGTATCCGGGGTCGCGTTTGCGCATCATAGCAACTTCATCTCGCCTGGTGACTTCAATTACATCCACTCGATTTTTTATCTCTCGATGCTCATTGTGGGAGGGGAGGGGTCGGTGCTCGGTGCCATCGGGGGCGCTATGCTGGTCACGTTTCTCCCGGAATGGCTGCGGCCGCTCGGCCAAGCCTATCTCAGCGTGTTTGGCGCGCTGGTTCTCATTATCCTCGTGTTCCTGCCGAAGGGAATTGTCAGTTTGATCCCACTTTCCGCGCTGGGGCGCGCTTCGCCGACAGATGCGCTGGCGCATCGGACGGTCCGCCGGGGTGATCCCGCATGACCGTCTTGCTCGAGGTAAAGTCCCTTTCGCGACACTTCGGCGGCTTGCTGGCACTCGCCGATGTCGATCTCAGGATCGATCCCGGCCACATTGTCGCGATTATCGGGCCCAACGGCGCCGGCAAGAGCACCCTGTTCAATGTGCTCACGGGCCTACTCGCCCCGACGTCAGGACATGTCATGTTTCGTGGCCGGGATATCACCGGCTGGCCAACCCACCGCATTATTCAAAGCGGCATCGGCCGCACGTTTCAGAATAGCCGGCTCTTCGCTCGTCTCTCCGCGATGGAAAACATCATGGTGGGCGGCTTCATTCGGACGAAAGCGGGTTTGTTCGCTTCCCTCCTGGGCTTACCCGGATTCCGGCGTGAAGAAGCTGATCTCCGCGAGCGTAGCTTGGCGCTCCTGGTCAAGCTGGGTCTTGCCGATATCGCTGACGCCCCGGTCGGCGCGCTTCCCTATGGCCGGCGCCGTCTTGTCGAACTGGCTCGCGCTCTTCTGCCAGATCCGAAAATCCTGTTGCTCGATGAACCAGCCGCCGGCCTCAACTCGGGCGAAGTCGAAGAGCTCAAAGAATTGTTGGACGGTCTGCGTCAGGACGGGATCGCCATCGCCATCGTCGAGCACAACATGGGTCTGGTAATGCGGTTGGCCGAACGAATCGTCGTGCTGAATTTCGGACATAAGATCGCCGAAGGCACGCCGACCGAAATTCAGCATGATCCGATCGTTCTCGAAGCCTATCTTGGCCGAGGGTATCATTGTGCTCCAGAGTAAGGAACTGACCGTTTCATACGGTCCCGTAACGGCCCTCAAGTCGGTTAATCTCCGTGTCGAGGCAGGAGAAATTGTTGCACTTCTCGGTGCAAACGGGGCCGGTAAGACGACGCTGTTGCGGACGTTGTCCGGCCTCATTCGACCGCGCGAGGGAGAGATCATTCTCAACGGGATAAATCTGGCAAATGTCGGTGTTGAACGGCGCGTGCGTATGGGTGTTGCACATGTTCCGGAGGGGCGCCGCATTTTTCCCGGACTGACCGTCCTAGAGAACCTCACGGTGGCAACGAACGCTTGGCGTCGGCGCGGCCAGAGCATCAAAGAAGTCCTCGACGATGTGATGGCGCTTTTTCCGCGTCTGCGCGAGCGGGCGGCCCAATATGGATGGTCGCTTTCGGGCGGCGAGCAGCAGATGCTTGCGATCGGCCGCGCTCTTATGGCCCGACCGCGCCTGCTTCTGCTTGACGAACCATCGCTCGGGCTGGCGCCGCGCGTTGCCGAGGAACTCTACGAAAAAATCCGCGTCATTAACCGGCAGGGCGTAACCGTGCTTTTGGTCGAACAGAACACGGTGCTTGCGCTTGCCGTCGCAAATCGAGCCTACGTCCTCGAGCTCGGCAAAATCGTCTTGGAAGGTCCGGCCGACGAAATAGGGCGGCATCCGCGTGTGCGAGAGGCATATCTGGGAGCGTGAACTGTCATGACGAAAACACGCAATGCCGACTACGTTTATCATCGCGAGTGGCGCAAGGAGTATCCGATCGCGAAACGAGGCGAGGGCGTCTACTTATACGATGATCACGGCCGTCAATTTCTTGATGCCGTAGGCGGCGTGTATGTCGTGAACATTGGGCATGGTCTGCAAGAGGTTGCCGAGGCGATGGCCGATCAGGCGCGCATGATCGCCTTCCCTTATGCCGGCTTGTTCACCACGGAGGCCGAGCTCGATTTGGCGGAATGCATCATCGAGATGGCACCGCCAGGGTTTGTAAAAGCCTTCTTTGTCTCGGGCGGGTCAGAAGCCAATGAGGTCGCTTTCAAGCTTGCACGCAAGTACCAGATGGTCAAAGGCCGCCCCGAGCGGTGGCGAATTGTGGGCCGATGGCAGAGCTATCACGGCGCCACCATGGCCACCCTTTCGGCAGGAGGAAAAGCCGGTCGGCGTGCAGACTTTCAGCCCTATATGCTGAATTTCCCCCACATCGATCCGCCATACTGCTATCGTTGCCCTTGGGGAAAAACCTATCCTGCGTGCGGTGTCGCTTGCGCCGATGCACTCGAAAGACTGCTGGTGCAAGAGGATGTGAACAGCATCGCAGCCGTCATCTGCGAAACGATCGGCGGAGCGGCCTCAGGCGCCGTTGTGCCGCCTCCAGAATATTTTCCGCGCCTTCGCGAAATTTGTGACCACGATGATCTTCTTCTGATCGTCGATGAAGTCATTACCGGCTTCGGCCGTACCGGTGCCAATTTCGCGATCGATCACTGGGGTGTCTCCCCCGACATCATCACGTGCGGCAAGGGAATCGGCAGCGGTTATGCACCGCTTGGCGCGGTTTTGATCCAAGAGCACGTCTACCAAGCGCTGTTGGCCTCGCCATATGGCAGCGTGTTCACCGGCTATACATACTCCGGCCATCCGGTGGCGTGCGCCGCGGGTCTCGCCGTCCTGCGGTATCTTCGCCAAAACGACCTGGTCCGCAAAGCGCGCGAAGACGGGGAGTGGTTTTTCACGCAGGCGCAGGCTCTTTGGCGGCATTCCTGCATTGGGGATATCCGCGGCAAAGGCCTTTTCATGGGTATCGAGTTCGTCGCTGATCGGGAGAGCCGCCGCCCGGTCGAGCCGGCAGGAAAGTTCCTTCGGGACGTCGTTGACGAAGCTTGGCGGCGCGGTCTGATCGTGCGCGGTGAAAGTGGGACGATCGACGGTCAATCCGGCGAGCATATCCTGATTTCCCCGCCGCTCATCGCCACACGCGCCGAACTCGGCAAGATGCTCGATCTCCTTGACCAATCCATTGCGGCCGCGGAGCGTTCCCATGGGCTCGCCTGAAACAGCCCAAGATAAGGACCTGCGCGGATACGATGCCGGGACAGACAGACTCCGCCGAAGCATCATGCTGGCCAAGAGAACCCTTTCGATCAACCAATATCGTGACAGTCGTAATCCCGCTCGAGGACGCCCGACGGGCCGGCAAAGGTAAAGGAGTCCCTCTGATGACCTCACCGCATCATAGCTCCGAACGGCTGCAGAATTCGCGCCTCCGGCGTGCGGTGCAGGAAGCCGAACGCCGCTATGCTGCAGCCAACCCGGAAAGCGAGAAGCGTTTCCGTCGCGCCGGCGCAGTCATGCCCGGCGGTAACACCCGGACCGTTCTCTACTACACCCCGTTTCCGGTCACTTTTCAATCGGCAGAGGGTTCGACGCTTCGGGACGTCGACGGCCACACCTACGCCGATTTTCTGGGCGAATACTCGGCCGGCCTCTATGGCCATTCGCACCCCATCATCATGGCCGCCGCCGAACATGCGCTCCAGCGCGGGACGGTGCTCGGAGGACCGAACGAATACGAGGCCGAGTTCGCGGCTCTGATCCAGTCACGCTTTCCCAGCTGCGAACTCTTGCGGTTCTGTAATTCTGGCACGGAAGCCAATTTGATGGCACTCGTCACCGCCCGGGCGGTAACCGGGCGGGAACTGATCCTCGTGTTCGAAGGCGGATACCACGGCGGAGTGCTGAAATATGCCAAAGGAGGATCACCAGTCAACGCGCCGTTCCCGACGCTGTCCGCGCAATACAACAACGACGATATCACGGCCGCGTTGATTGAGCGCCATGCTGACCAACTGGCCGCCATCATCGTCGAACCGATGATGGGAAGCGGCGGCGCCATCCCGGCCGAGCCGGAATTCCTGAAATTGCTGCGGGCACTGGCGACGCGGCATGGGATTGTTCTCATCTTCGATGAGGTGATGACCTCACGCCTTTCGCCGGGCGGCCTGCAAGAGAAGCTCGGCATCCGTCCTGACCTGACGACTTTTGGCAAATATCTCGGCGGGGGGTTTAGCTTCGGCGCCTTCGGCGGCAATCGAAAACTCATGGAGCGATACGATCCCAGCCGCACTGACAGTTTCGCCCACGCCGGCACCTTTAACAACAACGTCATGACGATGGCAGCGGGTCTTGCTGGGCTACGCGATGTTTACACGCCCGAGACGGCTATTGCGCTTAATCAACGTGGTGACCTCTTCCGCGCTCGGCTCAACAGCGTCTTGAAAGCGCGGCAAGCCCCGGCGCAGGTCACGGGTGTGGGCTCTTTAATGTCTATACACTTTCAACGCGAGCCTATTCGGGCACCATGCGATATCCGCCCAGCCCCAGAGGCACGCACCCTTTTCCATCTCGATATGATGATGCGCGGCTATTATTTCGCCCGGCGAGGTTACATGACGCTTTCGATTGCGTTGAATGAGGCTCAGTATGAGGGCTTTGTCACTGCCTTCGAAGAATTCTGGCAAGCTTACGGCGGACTGTTCGAGGAATAGAGCGGGTAGCCGCCGAAGACGGCTGCGGTTCCGAAGGGAAACGCGCGTCTGCCTCAGCAGCATTGAGCTTACCTCTCAACGGCGCCATTATGTCGAGCTTCTCTGCCAAAGCCCGTGTGAAGTGGAGCGACACAAAAATGAATCAGGAGGAAATCGCCAGAGCGATCGAGGAGTTTGCCGCCGCACGCCGAAAGGGCGAATACTTCCCGCGTGCTTGGCACGACAGATTAAGCCTTGACGATGCTTACCGGATTCAGCTCGGTCTGATCAAGCGCGATGCCGCCAATCCCGCTCGACGGCGGATCGGCTGGAAGGTTGGGCTCACATCCCGCGCCATTCAAGAGCAATTCGGCGTGCACGAGCCCGTGTTCGGCTGCCTCCTCGCCGAGGGGCAGCTTGAGTCCGGGCATCTTCTCGGCGCCGACCTCATCTCCCCAGGGTTTGAAAACGAAATCTGCGTCGCCCTCGCGCGCGACCTCGCACCGCAAGCCGATGCGGCCTCCGTCGCGGCTGCTGTCGGCGCGTTCTTCCCGGCGCTCGAGATTGTCGAGACACGCGGCGAGTTCACGCGCCGGCTGGCCCTCGCGCTGGCCGACAATGCCCAGCAAAAAGCCTTTGTGCTGGGGGCAGCAATCCCCCCCGATTGCTTCGTGCTATTCATCTGCCTTGGGCGCTGCGCCGGCCCGGGACGAAGCGGAAGGCGGCGCGCAAGAGCCGCGGATGATGAGCTCGGCCTCGACGGTAATCCGGCGCGGCGGACCGTTTCGGTCCCCCTCAAGCCGTTCGAGCAGCAGCTCGGCCGCCACCCGGCCAAGCCTCACATAGTCCCAGCGAAGCACGCTGATCGGCGGCGTGCCGAGTTCGGCAAGGTCCGAATCGCAACTGCCAATAACCGAAACGTCGTCCGGAACGCGTAAGCCCCTTTCGCGCACGGCGCGGAGCACGCCGGGCAGCATCGCGATGCCGCCAGCGATAAACGCGGTCGGCGGTGGCAGACGACTCAGCAGAACCAGCGTCTCGCGGTAGCCAAATTCGGTCGTAAAGCTCCGCGCGCGAATGAGGTCGGGATCGAGCTCAACGCCAGCTTCGGTGAAGGCATCGCGGTAGCCGAGCGCCCGCTCGGCTGCCGGACGAACGCTGTCAGACCCCGTGAGAAGGGCGATCCGACGGTGCCCGAGGCTCAATAAATACGCAACCGCGCGGCAGACGGCCGTGCGGTGATCGATGAGCAGCGCATCGCAGCTCTCTGGAACCGTACGGTCGAGAAGAACAACCGGGATTTGCAGCGCTTCTCGTCGCTGCAGCAATTCCTCGTCGGCTTCTGACGAGGTCGTCAAGATCAGCCCGTCAATCCGCCGACTGGAAAGTGCATCGAGCAGTTCAATCTCGCGCTCTCGCTGATCATTCGAGCCGGCAAGGATCAGCGAATAGCCGGCGCTGCGCAGAACCTGCTGTACCGCCTGAATGAAACCGGCCAAGACCGGCAGCGTGAACTCGCGGAGCATAATGCCGACCGCGCGCGAATGGCCGCGGCGCATATTTTGGGCCAATGCGTTCGGACGGTAACCGAGATCGAAAATCGCCCGCTCGACGCGTGCACGGATCTCCGGGCCGACCGTTTTCTGGCCGTTGAGCACGCGCGAAACGGTGCCCAACGACACACCCGCCCGTTTCGCGACCTCCTGGATGGTAATGCGCTCGGCACCCATGGCGCTCATCCGCCGTCCGTGCGCGCCAGCTGAAGGATCTCTCCCACGTCCGCAACCTCGTCGAAAGCCAAAATCGCGTGTCGAAGCGCATCCGCCCGACGTGCACCGAGGACCGGCGTTGCGAGCGCATCAAACTTTGCCACCAGCTTGCGCTCCTGCTCGTCAAGGTCGGACATCGGCACGCCCGAATCGTGCCGTGCCTCAAGCCGGCGCCCGTCGCGCAGCTCGACCACAAGCTCGCTCAGCGTATTCGGCCAGCCGCTGGCGAATTCCACCACAATCCGCTCGCGCGCCGTAACCAAAGCGGGTTCGTTCGCCGTCGCCGCGCTGAAAGCAGCAATTCCCGACGTGTCGATCCCGGCAAGCGCCATGGCGGTGGTGTGCCGAAGGCTGAATTTCGCCTGCAGCCCATCAGTTGGATCCGCAATGTTGCAAACACGGTCGCAGGCACGATCGACACGAATGATCGCGCGCCCGACATCCCTAAGGTCGATGCCGTGGCGGCGACGCAGGGCGATGGCGTTTTCAATCGAAGCATGCGTCAGGTAGCAGGCTGCGTGATACTTGAAGAGATTGGAGCAGAGGTGGAAACCACCTTCCGGTTCCGCCAGTGCGGCCTCGGGCCGAAACTTGGGGCTGTGCGTCTCGGCAAAGCCTTGCACGCATTCGATGACGTCTTCGCGCGAGGTGAAGCCCCGCGCTGCAAGACGCGCCGCACGCATGCCATTCTCGCCAGCTTTTCCCGCATGGAACGGCTTGCACATTGTTCCGAACATGGATTTGAGACCGGCCGCTTGGGTGCCGGCGATGCCAAGCGCTCGTGCCGTCTGCTCCGCGTCAAGACCGAGTAACCGCGCGCAAGCGGCAGCGGCCCCAAACGTGCCCACGGTGCTAGTGGTATGGAACCCAAGATCGTAATGTGCGGGCCCCAGCGCGGCGCCGATACGGCACTCCGTCTCGTATCCGGCGACAAAGCTCTCCATGAGGGCGCGCCCGCTCGCATGCCGCTCTTCGCCGAGCGCAAGGAGTGCCGGGAGAAGCGTCACGCTCGGATGCCCCAGCATCGCCAGATTGACATCGTCATAGTCGAGCGCATGGGAGGCAGCGCCGTTCACCAAGGTGGCGGCGAGCGGCGGCAAGCGTTCGGCGTGGCCGATGACCGTGGCACGTCCGGTCCCTGCCTCGGCGCGTGCATCATCTCGGAGGATGGTGACGAGCGGTTCGGCCGCACCTGCCAGCGCCACCGCGAAGAAATCAAGCACGCACTGCCGTACCAGCCGCTGCACGCCCGCCGGCAGCGCTTCGTAGCGCACATCTGCGGCGCGGCGCGCGAGCTCGCGGGTAAGATTCTTTGATGCGTCGCCATGCTCGCCGGTTTCAACCATTTCGGGTCTCCTGCTGATGCTCATGCCTCATGCGATGCTGCAGCGGTGCGAGTAAAAACCGGCGATGGCGCGCGAGGCGGATGTGAGCCACGTCGCCGGTTCCCGGATTGTCGGCTGTCTTAGCGCCCTTTGAATTGCGGTTTGCGTCTCTCGTTGAAAGCAAGCACGCCTTCGTGGCGGTCTTCGGTCGATACCATTCGGTTGTAAGCCTCGATTTCAAACATCATGCCGCTGCGGAGATCCATCTGCATTCCGTAACGAATGGCGTGTTTGGCTTGACGAACCGAGATAGGCGCATTGTCGGCAATTCTGCGCCCCGTGATGACGGCCTCATCGAGGAGCTTGTCGGGCGCACAGACCTTGTTGACCATGCCCCATTCGTATGCCTGCTGCGCGGTGAAGGGCAGCCCGGTGAGAATGATCTCCATGGCCCGCCGCTCACCCACCGCCCGCGGCAAGGTTTGCGTTCCCCCGGAGCCCGGCATGATCCCGAGCGTTACCTCGGTCAAGGCGAATCGCGCCGTCTCGGACGCGTAGATAAAGTCGCAGAGCAGCGCCAGCTCGCAGCCACCGCCATAGGCGACGCCGTTGACGGCTCCGATGACCGGCACCGGACAATCGAGGAAAGCGCGCGCTGCCCGCTCGAAGACAAGATGTTGCTCTCGCCAAGCCTCGTCGGTCATGCCGCGGCGTTCCTTCAGATCGCCACCGGCGCTGAAAGCCTTCTCGCCTGCCCCAGTGAGAATGATGCAGCGGTAGTCACCCGGCTTTTCGTTGATACTCTCCCAGAACGCCAAGAGGTCACGCCCCATCTGCGTGCCCATCGCATTGGCGACGTGCGGGCGATTGAGCGTCAACAAAAGCAATCCGCCACCGAGATCCTTGGTAAGCAACGTTTCATAGTCCTTCATCCGCGCCTCCGGTTTTCGCAGCCATGCCGGCTGTTGGTTGAGCTGTGCTTTTGACAAAAGGCCTAGGGGGTCCATGACCGCGTGTCAATGAAACGATTCACTAGCCGACCAAAGCAGCCGTGAAGTTCTTACGACTCACGGCTGCGAACGCCGCGCTGCCAAAATTGAAGCGATGAACCCCTCGGTCACCGAGTTCGAGCTTGACGCGGCGTTTACGGGTTCGCCCGCTTTGGTCGAGGGATTTGCCAGCCAGGCGCGTCGGATGATTGCGGGAGGCGCTGATCTTGTCATTCCCGCCGAAGGCGTCATCAACGCCGTGCTCGTGCGCAACGCGTGCGCTGCAGTGGACGGGGTCCCGGTCCTGGATTTCTACGGCGCGCTCCTGAGCTTCGCCGAAATGCTCGTGCGACCCGTCTCCGGTGTGCTGTATCGTACCGATTTCGGCTGCGCATTGCGGGCGCTTGCCGATGATCGCGCGGTAGCTATGGCGCTTGGGATCCGACCGCGTTTGCTCTCCCCTCTTGCTTTCGCGCTGGCGACCGCGCTCGCGGGTCTTACCGGCGCTTTAATGACACCGATTCTGACGCTCTCGCCGCATATCGGCGACCCGGTCCTCACCATCGCTTTCGCGGTAGTGATTCCAGAGGCCTCGGCAGCATTATTGACTCAATTGACTCGATCGTCGCTGCCTTCATCGTCGGCCTCGTCGAATCCTATTCGAGCATTTATCTCGGCGGTTCGAAAGGAGCGCTTGCATTGTTCGTTCTTGTTCTCTTGATTCTTGCGATGAAGCCGAGTGGCTTGTTCAGCTGCGAGGTACGCCGAGCTTGAGGCTGCCGATATGATCGCCCGGCAGGCGGCAGCGCTGTTCGACAACGCACAGGAATGCGGGGCCGACGCCAATATGGCGAAACTGCTGGCCTCCGAAGCAACGTGGCATGCCGCCGAAGCCACGCTGCAGACCTTCGGAGGGTTCGGTTACGCCAAAGAGTACGACATCGAGCGCAGGTGGCGCGAGGTACGGCTTTACCAAACGGCCCCGATCTCGACGAACCTCATCCTCGCCTATATCGGCCAGCATGTGCTCGGGTTGCCGCGCTCCTATTGAACGCACCCTGCTTCATGCGTCGTGGCCGGCATGGCGCGGTTCCGGTTCTGCCGGAAATGGGCGGATGGCGTCCCGTAGGGGATTCGAACCCCTGTTGCCGCCGTGAGAGGGCGGTGTCCTGGGCCTCTAGACGAACGGGACTTCCCTTCCTCGATTAGCCGGGAACGGCGCTGCCTGCAAGTCTCGGCGCGGCGCTCGCGCAAACCGCCCTCAACGGGCGCGCGGATGGGCGTTTCGCCAGACCGCGAGCAAGCGCTCGCTATCCACCGCCGTGTAACGCTGCGTGGTGGAGAGGCTTGCATGCCCCAGCAACTCTTGAATTGCCCGCAAATCCGCCCCGCGCGCCAGAAGGTGCGTGGCAAAGGAATGCCGCAACGCATGCGGGGTGGCATGCTCCGGCAAGCCTGCCAGACGCCGAAAATTCCGCACCGCCCGCTGCGCCACGCCGGCCGCCAACCGCCCGCCGCGCGCACCCACAAAGAGCGGCGCATCGGGCTCGGGAGACGGATGCACCGCAAGCCAGGCCGCGAGCGCCGCCTGAACGGCCGGCAAGACCGGAACGATGCGCTCCTTTCCCCCCTTGCCGCGCACGATGAGGGTGCCGTCAGCCGCAAGCGTCTTCGCCTCGCGCACCGAAATGCCCAAGGCTTCCGAAATGCGCAGCCCACACCCGTAAAGCAACGTGAACAAAGCTTGATCGCGCGCGGCAAGCCAGGGACTTTCAGACAATGTGCCGATCTCTCTGCCGATCCGGCGCGCCGCGTCTTCCGGCAACGCCCGCGGCAGCGGCCGCTTCGCCCGAGGTGTTGCCAACAACGAAAGGGCCGGATTTTGCACCCCGCGCCGCAAACGCAAATAGCGAAAGAAATTTTTCACCGCGGCGAGCTCCCGCGCGCGCGTTGCCGCCCCAGCACCATTGCCCGCACGCGCGGCAAGCCAGGCGCGAAAATCCGCAAGCGAGATCGCAGCAAGATCGGCAAGGGTTGGCTCCTTGCCGAGATGCATGCTGAGAAACCCCAGAAACCCGGCAACCGAGCGGCCATATGTGGCAACGGTCAACACGCCGGCCCGCCGCTCATCGGCCAACCAGCCCTGCCATTCCCGGCAGGCGGCTTGGGCCGGCGTTTTCATTTCACCTTGCTCTCCCGCTTGGGGTAGGCAAGGAGAAGATCGCTTCGATCTTTTCGCCCCTCGCGGATGGCCGCTCATGTCTTCTCTGCCCAAGCTTTCGATCCATTTCACGGTTATGCTAGAAAATCGGGGAGCGGGATGAAAAGCCGTAGGCAGAAAAACATCTCGCGTGTGTCTGTTTTGCTTCCCTTTCCGTTTTCCGGCCCGCTCGACTATGCGGTCCCCGAAGGGCTTGCCCCAAAGCCCGGGGATATCGTGCAAGTGCCGCTCTCGAACCGGCGCGTCATCGGGGTCGTGTGGGACCCCCCCCCGTCAAACGCCCTCCCCGAAACGCGGCTGAAGCCGATGAGCAAAATTCTCGACGTGCCGCCGCTGCCTGCATCCATGCGTCGCTTTCTGGACTGGGTGGCCGCCTACACGCTGGCTTCGCCCGGCGAGGTACTCGCCATGAGCCTTAAGGCCAACGCGCTGCGGGCAGAGCCTCCGCGCTACGGGTGGCAGCCGGCGGAGGTGCGGCCGGCCTCTGCCCGACTCACTCCGGCACGAGAACGCGTGCTCGCCGCCCTGATGGAACGCGCGCCGCTGACAACCGCCGAGCTTGCCCAAGCGGCCGATGTCAGCCGAAACCTCGTCGAGGCCATGGCAGAAGCAGGGCTGCTCGTCTCCGTTATGCTTCCGCGCGCACCGGCCTATGCCTTGCCCAACCCGGAGTACGCGCGACCCGAATTGTCAACGGAGCAGCGGGAAGCCGCGCAAGCGCTTCGTCAAACGGTGGCGGCCCGGAAGTTTTCCGTTACCCTGCTCGAAGGCGTGCCCGGCTCCGGCAAAACCGAAGTCTATTTCGAGGCCATCGCGGAATGCATCAGGCTTGGCCGCCAAGCACTGGTGCTCTTGCCGGAAATTGCGCTTTCCGCCCAGTGGCTGGAACGCTTCATTGCTCGTTTCGGCACGGAACCCGCCGTTTGGCACTCCGAGCTCGGAACCGTGACGCGAAGGCGCGCGTGGCGGGCTGTTGCGGAAGGCTCTGCGCGGGTGGTGGTGGGGGCACGCTCCGCACTGTTCCTGCCGTTTCCCGAGCTTGGTCTCGTGGTGGTGGATGAAGAGCACGAGGCAGCGTTCAAACAAGAAGATGGTGTCATTTACCACGCCCGCGATATGGCCATCGTTCGGGCTCGGCTTGCCGCGGCTCCGGCGGTGTTGGTCTCGGCAACGCCAAGCTTGGAAAGCGTGACCAATGCGCAGGCGGGCCGCTATCGGCATTTGGCGTTGAAAGAGCGCCATGCCGGCGCAAGCTTGCCGCAAGTGGCCGCCATCGATCTTCGGGCCGAGCCCCCGCAACGCGGCCAGTTTCTCTCTCCAAAGCTGATCGCCGCTGTTGCGGAGACCCTCGCCAAGGGGGAACAGGCGATGCTGTTCCTCAACCGCCGCGGCTATGCGCCGCTGACGCTCTGCCGGGCTTGCGGATATCGGTTTGCCTGCCCGAATTGCACCGCATGGCTGGTTGAGCACCGCATGCGGCGCGAGCTTCTGTGCCACCATTGCGGCCACACCCAGCCGATGCCGCAAGCCTGTCCGAACTGTGGGGCAGAGCAAAGCCTGGTTCCGATCGGCCCGGGCGTTGAACGCATTACCGAAGAAGCCGCAATGCATCTCCCCGAGGCCAAGCAATTGGTAATGGCCTCCGACACCATCCCCGGGCCCACCGCGGCGGCCCAGGCGGCGCGCGCCGTGATCGAGGGAAAAGTCAATCTTATTATCGGCACACAAATCGTCGCCAAGGGCTGGCATTTTCCATTATTGACGCTGGTCGGCGTGGTGGATGCCGATCTCGGCCTTTCGGGCGGGGACCTCCGGGCGGCCGAGCGCACCGTACAACTTCTTTATCAGGTCGCGGGGCGCGCTGGCCGTGCCCAAACTCCCGGAAGAGTGTTCCTCCAGACCTATGCGCCGGAACACCCGGTGATGCAGGCGCTGGTTGCGGGAGATCTTGGAAAATTTCTTGCATGTGAGGCGGCGGCCCGCAGGCCCGGCAACTGGCCGCCGTTCGGACGGCTCGCCGCCATTATCGTGAGTGCAAAAACGGCAAGCGAAGCCGATGCGGTTGCAGCTGCACTCGGGCAAGCGGCGCCAAGGGCGCCAGGAATTACCGTGCTTGGCCCAGCCCCTGCACCGCTTGCGGTGTTACGAGGATGGCACCGCCGTCGGCTGCTTCTGAAAACGCAACGCGAAATTATGGTGCAACCGCTGCTCCGAGACTGGCTTTCCGCGATTTCTATCCCGCGCAGCGTGCGCATCGCAATCGATGTGGATCCGATTTCGTTTCTTTAACGAGAGCAGACCGCAAAGGCGCGTGTCGCGCGGCTCCGCGCAGCCGCTCCGATGCTGCAGATCTCGTTGCCTATGTTCATCTGGCCGATCACATGGAAAGAAGAGATAAAATTCGGCCCGCCCATACCGAAAAAGATGCGCACGGTCTCGCCGATATTGGCCTTCAATGGGTGTCTGTTCGTTAGGCTATCGACGGCGCCGTTGAAAACAAAATCATCGGGCCTCAATGCCTCCAATCGATTTCGGACCTCATGAAGCCTGCCTTCCCGTCTTGCCTCCTCCGGCAGAGATGGACAATGGTTCCCATCTCTGTATCATCCCAAGCGCCGTGCGTATTGATGAAGATCAATGCAGCTTCACCGTCGGCCCCATTCCCCGTGAAAAAGCGCGTGCGAGAGAGGACATCAACGCCCGCCATGGGCCAAACAATGCCATTTCGTGCATGAAATACAGCGCGCGGTACATGAGCCGGGCAAAATACCCTTCGATGAAAAAGCTCCGGCCGACCAAAACCCCCATCAAATTGCCGACAGTGCTATAAGAGCCGAGCGAGATCAACGAGCCGAAGTCTCGATAAACAAATGGTTTCAGCGGCTGGCCGGCAAGTTTGCGCTGCAGCTGCTTGTAAAGATGGGAAGCCTGCTGGTGCGCCGCCTGCGCACGCGGTGGCACCGGGTGCGGGTGTCCGGGCCAGGGGCAGGCAGCGCAATCGCCGATTGCGAAAATATCAGGATCGCGCGTGGTTTGCAGGGTCTGCAAAACCACCAACTGATTGGTCCGGTTTACTTCCAATCCGTCAAGATTTTGCAGCACTTTTGGGGCCTTAACCCCTGCTGCCCACACCACCAGTTCGGAGGGGATAAAGCTGCCATCCGCCAGCCGAACGCCGTCGGCCCGAACCTCGCTCACCCGCGCGTTTGTGCGCACCTCCACGCCGAGCTCGGTCAGCAGTTTTGCTGTGGCAAGCGAAATCCGAAGCGGCAATGCCGGAAGCACACGATCGGCCGCTTCCAGCAAAATGATGCGTATATCGCGCTCGGGGTTCACGCGATCAAGCCCGTATGCCACCACTTCGCGCACGGTGCGATGCAGTTCGGCTGCGAGTTCCGAACCCGTCGCACCCGCGCCGATAATGACCACATGCAATTGCCCGGGGCGGAGAGGCGTGGTTTGCACATGTGCTCGAATACAGGCATTCACCAAACGGCGATGAAACCGCGCAGCCTGTTCGGGCGTCTCCAGCGGCACGGCGTATTCAGCTACGCCGGGAGTTCCAAAATCATTGGTGGTGCTCCCGATTGCGATCACCAAAGTATCATACGGAACAGAGCGCGGCGGCGTAATTTCGCGGCCTTCTTCATCATGCGTCGCACCAAGCAGGACGAGCTTCTTGGTGCGATCCAGGCCGATCATTTCTCCATAGCGATACCCGAAATGATGCCAGTGCGCCTGCGCCAGATAATTCAGCTCGTGCTCGCTTGGATCCATACTTCCTGCCGCAATCACGTGCAGAAGCGGCTTCCAGAGATGCGTGCGAGCACGCTCTACCAGGGCAATCTCCGCCTTGCGGTATCGGCCGAGCTTATCGCCAAGGCGTGTGGCAAGTTCCAGGCCGGCCGCCCCGCCACCGACAATGACGATTTTGTGCAAATCGGCAGGCATCGAGCGATCTCTTTCGCTATTCAGCATAAGAGAATTGTTACCGAAACCGATCGCAAAGGAAAGCGAAAGTTTCCGCCTGGTCGGCCCCGTGATGTGCACAAGATCGGCTCAAGCAAAAAGTCTTGACTATCCCCTCATTTGGCCTCGCTATGGAAAAATGCCTTCAGGTGCAAACCCCATTCGGAATTTCACCACCCCGCCCACCGCGGCAGAGCTTGCCGCTCTGGCCGAGAAGGCGCTGCGGGCGATCCCCGCAAACCTAGCGCAACATGTGCAAAATGTGGCGATCCTGGTGGAAGAAATGCCCGATGATGCCACGCTTGCCGAGCTTGAGATAGAAAGCCCCTGGGATCTCACCGGCCTCTACCGCGGCACCCCGCTGATCGGCCGCAGCATTCAAGACATCGCCCGGCCACCCGATATCATCGTGCTTTATCGTCTGCCGATCTTGCTGGAATGGATCGAGACGGAGGAAAATTTGTTTCGCTTGGTGCGCAATGTCTTAATCCACGAAATCGCGCACCATTTTGGCTTCAGCGATGAGGAGATAGAGCGGCTGGAGCAGGACTCGGGCTAATCACGTCCCGAACCATTGTCCGGAGTGTCGGCAAGACTTCCTCGGCAAACCAGGGATTACGCCGCTCCCAGCCCGTGGTCCGCCAGGAAGGATGCGGAAGCGGAAAATATTTCGGCAAAAACCGGCGGAAATTCCGCACCCGTTCTTCCATACGGCCCGGCCCCAGAACAAATGCCTGCGCGTAGGTGCCTACCAGGAGCGTCAGCCGAATATCGGGCATCCACGGCAGCAGGCGCGGATGCCACAATGCCGCACAGCCCGATCTGGGCGGCGCATCGCCCCCGTTGGGCAAACGCCCGGGATAGCAAAGCCCGACCGGCAAAATGGCCACCCGTTTTGCATCATAAAATTCCGCGCGCGAAACGCCCAGCCAACTGCGTAATCGATCACCCGAGGCATCGTTAAAGGGAATGCCGGTTTCATGCACCTTTGTGCCCGGGGCTTGACTGGATATTAAGAGCCGCGCGCTCTGCGAAATTTGGAAAACCGGCCGAGGGCCGAGCGGCAATTCGGCCGCGCAACGCGTGCAAGCTCTGACTTCGGCAAGAACTCCTGCAAACGTCGTCATGATTTTCAGCCAGGCAATCGCGGACAGAAAGCCTCAGGCTGCGCTCTTGGAAACGGTCCATCCATCACTGCATGTGCATATGAGAATGATCCTCTTTGCCCGTTCCCCCATTCATGGGCCGCACATCAAAATCCACGTCGACCGAGCCAGCATTCTCGAATCTCAGCGTGCATGAAATTTTGCCGCCCGGAACGAGCTTGTCTTTGAGATCCATCATCATCAAATGCTTCCCCTCCGGGGCAAGCTTAACGGTTTTTCCGGGCGGGAGATCCACCGCCGTTATTTCCCGCATCTCCATAACGTTGCCGACGCGCTTGGTGTCATGGAGCACCGTCATCGCTGCAATCGGACAATAGGCACCAAGGAGCCGGTCCGGATTGGGGCCGTTATTCCGGAGTGTCATGTACCCGACGCCGGAACTGCCGACCGTGGCCGTGGGGCGGGTCCAGAGCTCGGAAATCTCGATCGTGCCGCGCGTATAGTTGGCAGAAAGCGCAACGGCCGGGCCCAAGCCTGAAAACGCCAGCGTGATCAGAACCCAAAACATCCTTGTTCTAAAGAAGCGCATACTCTACCTCCTGCGTATAGACGGTTTGCTCTTTTCCCAAACGCGAGCTGAAGAGCGTGAAATGTTCCACGATGACGGGATCGGCACGAAACAGGTTATGCGCCTGCACGAATGCCGCAAGCTTTGCTTCCGGCGCGCTATCAAGCCGGGCGAGCGTCACATGCGGGGAAAAACGACGCCGCTCCGGTTCCAGGCCGATGCGTTGCAGCGCCGTCTCCACCTTGGCTTGCAAATGGTCCAACGGCTCGCTTCGTTCGACGCCAACCCAAAGCGTGGTGGGTTTGCCGCCTTTTTGAAACAACCCAATACCCGCTAACGCCAGCGGAAACGCCCGCACCTGCACGCTCTCTAGAGCATGATCGATTTCTTCGGCGTAATACGCCGGCGTTTCGCCGATAAAGCGCAAAGTCAGGTGCAGGTTTTCCGCAGGAACCCAGCGCGCACCCGGTATGCCCGTGGCAAGCCCCGCTAACCGTTGCTTCAGATTCCAAGGGAAATCAAGGCCCACGAACAATCTCATGACGATCGAACCTCAGCCAGCAGACGTTCGACATAGGGCAGTATCTGCTTCACAATCAACCGAACGCCGTCCGGATTGGGGTGGATGCCGTCGGCTTGAAGCAGCTCGCGGTGTCCTGCCACCCCGGCGAGAAAAAAAGGATAGTAGAGCACGCCGGGCTGGTGGCCGAGCTTATCAAATACGGCCCGGAATGCCCGACTATACGCCTCGCCCATATTCGGGGGTGCATACATGCCGCATAATAAAACAGGAATCTTGCGGGCGGTAAAGGTATGAATCATTGTGGATAGGGCCTTCTCGGTATCGGAGGGGTCTAAGCCGCGCAAGGCATCGTTGCCGCCAAATTCCACGATCACGGCTTGCGGCGAGACTTGGGTCAGTGCCCAGTCGAGCCGTTCCTGCCCGTCCGCCGAGGTGTCGCCCGCAGCTCCGCCGTTAATGATGCAAACATCATAACCCTTGCGCCGCAAGGCGTCGGTCAGCTGATCGACAAACCCCTGCCCCATGGGTAAGCCGTAGCCGGAGATCAGCGAATCGCCAAACGCCAGAACTTTCACCCGGGCTGCGCGCACGGGGGATACCGAGCCAAAAGCTGAAAGCCAGGCCAGGGCAAGCAGGGCCATACCTTCCCGTCGTGCCACAGCGGTGCCATATCCTTTGGCTATGGACGTCACGGCCGATCCGAATCGCCCCCCTTTCTCCACTGCCTCTTCACCCCTGCTGGAAATCGAGAATCTTCATTTCACGGTGCCGTCTCGTGCCGGACCGGTCAACATACTGCGCGGCGTGACGCTTTCCGCGGAAGCGGGAGAGGCGGTCGGGGTCGTAGGACCGTCTGGGTCTGGAAAAACTTCGCTTCTCATGGTGATTGCCGGATTGGAACGGGCCAGTGCGGGAAGCATTCGCCTCGACGGGATGGAGATCACCACCCTTGATGAAGGCCGGCTTGCGCGGCTCCGCCGCGAAAAAATCGGCATCGTCTTTCAGGCCTTTCATCTGATCCCAACCATGACGGCGCTGGAAAACGTCGCAATCCCCCTCGAGCTTGCAGGTCTTGCCGAGGCGCGCGCCCGCGCGGCGGAAGTTCTGCAGGCGGTTGGGCTCGGGCAACGGCTCTCCCACTTGCCAAGCCAACTCTCCGGCGGCGAACAGCAGCGCGTTGCCCTGGCTCGGGCTTTTGCCCCGGAGCCGGCCCTTTTGCTTGCCGATGAACCCACCGGCAATCTCGACCAAGCAACCGGAGCCCAAGTCATGGATCTTCTCTTTGCGCTCCGGGCCCGGCGAGGGACAACCCTCGTTCTGGTGACGCATGATAGCGATTTGGTGCGGCGCTGCCAGCGTGTGGTCCATCTGCGTGACGGTCAAATCGCGGAAATTTCAATGATGAAGGCAAGGTCGTGAAGCTTGCTTTCCGCATGGCTTGGCGTGAGCTTCGCAACGGCGCGCGGGGTATGCGCATCGTCTTGCTTTGCATTGCCTTCGGCGTTGCGGCGATCGCCGGGGTCGGCTCTCTCCGCGAAAGTGTCGACCAGGGGCTTGCTCAAGAAGGCCAGCGCATTCTGGGCGGCAATTTTGAAATCGATACCGGCGCCGAGCCACCTCCGCAGGCGCTACGCAACTGGCTTCTCCAGCGCGGCCAAAAAATCAGCCAAATCACGCGGATGCGGTCCTTGCTCGTCGCCACCTCGGGAGAGCGGCTGTTGGTGGATGTCAAAGCCGTCGATGGAAATTGGCCTATGGTCGGGGCGGTGCGCCTGCTGCCGCAAGCCAGGCTTCCAGACGCCCTCGCTGCGCGCGCCGGCCGTTTCGGCCTGGTGGCGGAACGCCTGGTTCTGGACCGCTTGGGGTTGAAACCGGGGGATCTCGTCCGGCTTGGCCGGGCCAGCTTTGAAGTGCGCGCCGTTTTGGCCGATGAGCCCGATCGGGTGGCCACGATCTCCCTCTTCGGCCCGCGCGTGGTGATTTCGGATGCGGCCCTGCCTGCCACCGGTTTGATCCAATTCGGCTCGATGGTCGAGCATCGGCTGCGCGTGCTGATTCCTGCCGGCATCGATCGGGAGGAAACCGAGCAGGCTTTACGCACCGCCTTTGCGGACCAGGGCTTCCGCATCCGCGATGAAACCAACGCGGTCCCCGGAGCCAAGCGCTTTCTGGATCGAAACGCCCTGTTCCTTACTCTGGTTGCCCTGACCGCGTTGCTGGTCGGCGGCATCGGGGTCAGCAAAGGCGTGGACGCCTGGCTCACGGCGCGCATGAAAACACTTGCCACGTTGCGCTGCCTGGGGGCCTCTCCGGCCTTGGTTTTTGAGATTTGCCTCGTGCAGGTGATGCTGCTGAGCACGGTTGCGGTCGTTGCGGGGGCGCTGGCCGGTGCGATGTTGCCACCGCTCGGCGCTCGTTTCCTGCGCGAAGCGCTGCCGGTGCCGCTGCAATTCGGGTTTTATGCGAGGCCCTTGGCGTTGGCCGGCATTTACGGTTTGCTGACGGCCGGGTGTTTCGCATGGGTTCCGCTCCGTCGCGCCGTTGCCGTTCCCGCCGCGGCGCTGTTTCGTGGCGCGCTGGCACCCGTTCCGGTAAGCTGGCAGCCTGGGTTGATCCCCGCCATCGTGGCCTTCGCGGCAAGTCTGATCGGGCTTACCATTCTGGCCATTCCGGATCGGGTCCTCGCGTTATGGTTTTGCGGCGGGGTTCTCGGTAGCTTTGCTGTATTTGCGCTTGCGGGGCTTTTGCTGCAGCGCCTCTCCCGGTGTGCCCCTTATTTTTCCTCTCCCTCTGTCCGGCTCGGGCTTGCCAATCTTTACCGGCCCGGCGCTTCCACTCTTTCCATGCTGGTTGCGCTCGGGCTCGGGCTTTCCACCCTTGCGACCGTTGTGCTCATCGAGGGCAATCTGAAACGCGAAATTCTTGAGGATTTGCCGACGACCGCACCCAGCTTCTACTTCATTGACATTCTGCCGAGCGAAGTCAGCCGTTTCGATGCCGTTATCCGGCACATGCCGGGGGTGCAGAAGTTAGACGAAGTGCCAAGCCTGCGCGCCCATGTGGTCGCCGTGGCGGGGGTTCCGGCCAATCAGGTCAAAGCCGCGCCCGGAACCGAATGGGGCTTGCGGGGCGATCGGGGGCTAACCTACGCCGCGGAGCCGCCGCCCGGCACACGTATGGTCTCCGGCCGCTTTTGGCCGCCCGATTACCACGGTCCGCCTTTAGTCTCCTTCGATGCCGAGCTTGCCCGCGGATGGGGGGTGAAAGTGGGCGATACGCTGCGCATAAACGTGCTCGGCCGCGATATCGACCTCAAAGTGGCCAATCTGCGCGAGATCAATTGGCGATCGCTGGCCTTGAACTTCACTTTGCTGGCGAGCCCCGGCATGTTCGAGCATGCGCCCCGGATGTACATCGCGGCGGTAAAGACGGCGCCGGAGCTGGAGGGAAAACTGCTGCGCGCGGTCACTGACGCATTGCCCAATGTGACCGGTATCCGGGTGACCGACGTGATCCAGGTGGTGGGCGATTTGCTTCGCCACGTCGCTGCCGCATTCACCGCTGCGGGTTTGCTCGCACTGGTCTCGGGAGTCTTGGTCCTGGCCGGGGCGCTGGCGGCCTCCCAGCGCCGACGGACGCACGAGGCAGTGATCCTCAGAACGCTGGGGGCGTCGCGGGGCCAGGTCCTGCTTGCATGGCTCACCGAATTCGGCGCGCTCGGCTTGACCGCCGGACTCATTGCCGCGGTGGTGGGCACGGCGGCAAGCTACGGCGTGGTCCACTTCCTCCTACACGGGGTTTGGATCTTTTTGCCCGGCGCGCTGGCGGCAACCTTGGCCGGGGCAGTAGCGGTGACGCTCGGCTTCGGCTATATAAGCATTGCGGTGGCGCTGGCTGCCAAACCAGGACCGCTGTTGCGCAACGAATGAAACCGCCAACAATCAACGATATGCCGTTGTCTGAAAAGGATGACACGCCTACCGATTTTGCTTGCATGGCGACATTCAGCGCACAAAATAACCGGCATAGGCAACTTGCCTGAAGGAGACAAACAGACCATGGCATACAGTCCCGACTATCGGAGCTTTCCGGGCGCATCCCAAACGGCAGCCTCCGCCGCCGTGTTGGATGCGGGGCTGCGCGCCTATATGCTTCGCGTTTATAACTGGATGGCCTCAGGGCTGCTGCTGACCGGGATCGTCGCGTATGGGATCGCCCATACCTCGTTGATCGACCTGTTCTACCCGGTTGTCGCGACGCCCTATGGCCTGCATCGGACCGCAAGCGGACTTGCCTTCCTGGCCATGCTCTCGCCGCTCGCGTTTGTTCTGGTGTTGAGCTTCGGGGTTAATCGGCTTTCCACCGTTGCCGCGCAGACGCTGTTTTGGCTGTTCTGCGTCGCGATGGGCGCAAGCCTGACCAATATTTTCCTGATCTACTCCGGCACTTCCATTGCACGGGTGTTTTTCATCACTGCGGCCACCTTCGCGGCGATGAGCATCTGGGGATACACAACCAGGACCGATCTCTCCCGATTCGGAAGTTTCCTGCTGATGGGGCTGATCGGCATTATCATCGCAGGGCTGGTGAACATATGGCTTGGCTCGGCGGGCTTGCAATTTGCCATCAGCGTGATCGGCGTGGTCGTCTTTGTGGGATTGACCGCCTATGACACGCAACGCATCAAGGCGAATTACATCGAGTACGCCTATGCCGATGGGCCTGAAATGGCGGCCAAGCGCGCCGTGTATGACGCTCTTGCCCTGATGCTGAACTTCATCAACCTGTTCCTGCTCCTGCTGCAGCTGACCGGAAATCGAAGCAGCAACAGCTAAACCGGGCCATCTTTGTTACAGCATATGCCCCCGACCGATGTCGGGGGCATTTTTCGTCCGCGGCTTTGGTGAGCTCAATCAGGCCGGATCAGCGTGCCGATCCCGCCCTCGGTAAACAGTTCCAAAAGGCAGGCATGCGGCAGCCGTCCGTCTAGGATCACCGCGCCCTTCACCCCTCCGTCCAAGGCAGCGATGCAGGTTTCTACTTTCGGGATCATCCCCCCGGTAATGGTGCCGCCTTGAATGGCCGCGCGCACTTCGGACACCGTAAGTTCCGGGATCAGGCGCTTCTCGGAATCCAGCACACCCGGCACATCTGTCAGCAGCAAAAGGCGGGTGGCGCTCAGCGCCGCGGCGATAGCGCCGGCCGCCGTGTCTGCATTGATGTTGAAGGTTTCTCCCCCCTCACCCATTGCGACCGGGGCGATGACAGGGATCAACCCGGCGCCGGTGAGCGCGTGGATCACCCGGACGTCAATGCGCTCGGGCTCGCCGACGAAACCAAGATCGAGAACTTTTTCGATATTGCTTCCAGGGTCGTACTTGGTGCGGGTCAGCTTGCGCGCCCGAATCAGCCCGCCATCTTTACCGCAAATCCCGACAGCCAGCGCTCCGGCACGGGTAATGAGCCCGGCAACGTATTTGTTGACCGTGCCGGCCAACACCATTTCCACCACTTCCACCATCGCGGCGTCGGTCACGCGAAGGCCGTCGACAAATTCGGATTGAATCGCGAGGCGCTTCAGCATGGCGTTGATCTGCGGGCCGCCGCCATGCACCACGACCGGATTGATGCCGACCTGCTTGAGCAGAGCGATGTCGCGTCCGAACCGCTCGGCCATAGCCTCCTCGCCGATGGCATGGCCGCCATATTTCACCACAATGGTGGCACCGGTGTAGCGGCGCAGATACGGGAGCGCGTGCGCCAAAATACGGGCCTGCTCTTCGGCGGAAAAAGATCGCTCGCTCATGGCCAGGGCTGTAGCCACGCCGGCTTTGCCCGGTCAAGGGGAAGGAAACGAAAACCCGCCGAACGCGCTCAGGCGCCCTGTTCGACGCCCAGCAGCTCAGTCAAAGCAAACCCGAGAACGATCGGATCTTAAATCGTATCGTCCAGATCCCCATCGAAGGAGGAGTCGAATCCCGAGTCTGTATTGCTGGCATCATCCCAGCCTGCCCCCGGATCCGCCACGGAATCATCGGTGGGGATATCGAGATCCGGGTTGTTCTCCGCAACATCCCACGGGTTGGCGTTCGCACCGGCCGCAGGACCCCACGGGCTTGCGCCGGCTCCGGGTTCCACGATTTGGTTTTCGATAATGGTCTCCCCGGGCGCCATCCCTCCACCAAAACCGCCGCCGATCGCCCGATGCGGAGAAAAAAGATCCATCAGCGCATTGCCGAGAACCATGCCGCCCGCCACGCCTGCCGCGGTGGTGAGCGCGGACCCCAAGAACCCTGAGCCGGAACGCTGGAACATTCCGGGCTGATAACCCGGCGGATATTGGGGCGGCGGCGGAGGCGGGGATTGCGGCTGATAATTTGCCCCAGGGGCATACTGGGGCTGCGGGGGCGGTTGCGGCTGCGGGTGCGCCGGGCCGCCGCCGAAGAGACTGCTGAAGAAGCCGCGCCCTTGGCTTTGCCCCGCTTGCCCTTGCTGGGCAGCCTGTAGCGCTTGCACCTGATTGCGCAACTGCTCGACTTCCCACTCCAACCGCTTGATGCGGTTCTGCGCTTCCGCCAAAGCGTGCTCCTGCACGAAGGCCATTTGCGTCAGCCGATAACGGGCTTCCGGATAGCGCGCAAAAAGCTCCGCAATCAACGCATCCGCCTCCGGGTCGATCGGCGGCAATGCCGGGGCCGAGCTCGGAACCGAGCCGGCAAAGCCCGCTGCTTGTCGACCACTGACCCGCTCGATGAAGCGGGTGATAATTTCGCGTTCCTCATTGGTCATGGTTTGTATCTCGCTTATTGGAATTTTTTGGCCGACACGACTGGAACGACCGCTCCTTTCCAACGGCCTTCTCAGACAGCACCACGCTTGCCCCGCCGGGGCGCGGCCCTTATGGTGCGCTGCGGTCTCATATATCCATACACGCATTTTCGATGTACGCCAAAACTCCGAGCTTTCAAGACCTGATCCTTCGCCTGTCCGCTTTCTGGGCCGAGCAAGGCTGTGCGATCTTGCAGCCTTACGATATGCAGGTGGGCGCCGGCACGTTCCACCCGGCAACGGCGCTTCGTGCGCTCGGCAAGAAGCCGTGGCGGGCGGCTTACGTTCAGCCGACGCGTCGGCCCACAGACGGCCGTTACGGAGAGAACCCAAATCGACTGCAACATTATTACCAATATCAAGTCATCTTGAAGCCTACCCCGCCGAATTCGCAAGAACTTCTGATCGAAAGTTATCGCGCCTTGGGAATCGACCCGGCTGCGCACGACATTCGTTTCGTCGAAGACGATTGGGAGAGCCCCACACTTGGCGCCTGGGGACTGGGTTGGGAAGTCTGGTGCGACGGGATGGAAGTGACCCAGTTCACCTATTTCCAACAAATCGGCGGCATCCCCTGCGCATTGCCCAGCGTGGAGCTGACCTATGGGCTGGAGCGCCTGGCGATGTACGTCCAGGGCGTGGAAAACGTCTTTGCGCTCGATTTCAACGGCGCCGGGCTCTCGTATGGCGATGTGTTTCTTCGCGCCGAACGTGAATTCAGCGCCTACAATTTCGAGCTGGCCAATACCGAGATGCTGGTGCGCCAGTTTGTCGACGCTGAAACCGAATGCCAGGCGCTCCTCGGTCATCGGCTTGCCTTGCCGGCGTACGATCAATGCATCAAAGCAAGCCATCTCTTCAACCTGCTCGACGCGCGCGGCGCGTTGAGCGTTGCCGAGCGCGCCGCCTATATCGCGCGGGTGCGCGAACTCGCAAAAGGCTGCGCCGAGGCGTGGCTCGCGGACGAGAGCTAGCCATGCCGGAATTTTTTCTGGAGCTTTTCAGCGAGGAAATCCCCGCAAGCATGCAAGAGCGGGCGGCGGAGTTTCTCTATAAGGCGGTGGTGACAGAGGCACTTTCCGCGCTGCAGCCTTCTCCGGCCAGCCTGCCCATGTTTTGGGGGCCGCGGCGGATCGCAATCGCCGCACATGTCAATGCGGAAGTGCCGGCGAGCGAAAGGGTTGAACGCGGCCCGCGCATTGGCGCGCCGGAAGCCGCGGTGCAGGGATTTCTGCGCAAGCATGGCGCCCGCCCCGAGGATCTGCAAGAAGAGGGCGAATATTTCGTTCTGCGCCGGAGGATTCCGGGAAAGCCCGCAACCGAGCTGATCGCCGCAGAGCTTCCCAAAGTGCTCTGGCGCTTTTCCTGGCCGAAATCCATGCGTTGGGGCGAGAGCCAATTGCTTTGGGTCCGCCCGCTGCGGCGCATTTTGTGTTTGCTGGATGGCGAGCTCGTGCGGTTTGCGCTTCGCCAGGGGGACGATGAGGCACACGGGCTTGCCTCCGGCAACGAAACCGAAGGACACCGTTTTATGGCCCCCGGCGCCGTTGCCGTGCGGAGTGCGACGGACTGGCAGGCCCGTCTCTATGATCGGTTTGTCATGGCCGATGCCAAGGAACGTCGCGCGCGCATTGCGCAGGGGCTGAACGCGGCGGCGGCACAGAGGGGTTTTGCTCTGGAGCCGGATGAAGGCTTGCTGGATGAAGTCACCGGCCTTGTCGAGTGGCCGGTCGTGCTGATCGGGCGCATCGACCCGGCGTTCATGGATCTGCCGCCGGAAGTCATGCGGGTTTCCATGCGTATGCATCAGCGCTACTTTGCGCTCCGCGACGCTTCCGGCCGAGCGGCTCCGGCTTTTGCCTTCGTCGCCAATACCGAGGCGCCCGACGGCGGGGCTGCCATTATCGCCGGCAATGAGCGGGTGCTGCGCGCGCGCTTTTCCGATGCCCGGCACTTGTGGGACCAAGACCGCAAGGTGCGACTGGAAAGCCGAGTCGAGAAGCTGAAGTCTATGGTGTTTCACGCCAAACTCGGCACGCAGTACGAACGGGCGGAGCGACTGAAACGTCTTGCCGGCCGCATCGCCGGCGCTATCGGCGCCGATCCGGCGCTTGCCGAACGCGCGGGGTGGTTAGCCAAGGCCGATCTCACCACCGGCATGGTCGGTGAATTTCCGGAATTGCAGGGCGTCATGGGTTATTATTATGCCCTGCATGATGGAGAAAGCCCGCTGGTCGCGGCGGCCATCCGTGACCATTACCTGCCGAAAGGCGCCGCTGACGCGGTACCGACGGAGCCGCTCTCCATTGCGGTTGCACTCGCCGATCGGATCGACCAACTCGCCGGTTTTTTCGGCATCGGCGAGGCGCCGACCGGGGCCGGAGATCCTTACGCTCTGCGCCGCGCGGCACTCGGCGTGATCCGCATGATTCGCGAAAACCGGCTGCGGCTCGCGCTCCGTCCGCTTATCGCGGCGGTTGGCCACAAATTGACGGAAGAAACAATTTCGTCCTTGGTCGGTTTCATCTTGGAACGCCTGCGCGTGCAACTGCGTGAGGAAGGCATGCGGCATGATGTCGTCGCTGCCGCCATAGCGGCCAGCGAGGGCGTCGATGATATTCTTTGGCTAGCAGAGCGTGCCAGGGTTGTTGCAGATCTTCTTGGCTCCGAAACGGGTGTTGATTTACTCACCGCCTATCGGCGCGCGGCCAATATTCTGAGGATTGAGGAAAAAAAAGACGGATGCTCCTACGCAGGAACGCCCGACCCCGCTCTCTTTCGGCTGGAGGAAGAGAAAAATCTCAACGCCGCGCTCGCCGAAGCGCAGGAAGCCATTGCAGAGGCCAAGCATGCCGGACGTTCCATGGATGAAGTGCGGGCGATGGCCGGTCTGCGCGAGCCGATCGATGCCTTTTTTGCAAAGGTCACCGTGAATGCACCGGAACCCGAATTACGCCACAATCGCCTGAAACTTCTCTCCCGCATCCGGGATACTATGAACCGTTTCGCTAATTTCTCGCGGATCGAAGGTTAGGAGGATCTCCGCATGAGCAAATGGGTTTATTGCTTCGGCGCCGGCCGTAACGAAGGCAAGGCGGAGATGCGAAACCTGCTTGGGGGCAAAGGAGCAAACCTTGCGGAAATGGCCGCGATTGGCCTGCCCGTCCCCCCCGGCTTCACCATCACCACCGAAGTATGCACCGCATTTTATGCGAACGATCGGCGCTACCCCGATGGCCTTGTCGAACAGGTGCGCGAGGGGCTGGCCCATGTCGAGAGAGCCGTCGGTCGCCAATTCGGCGATAAACATAATCCCCTGCTGGTCTCGGTCCGCTCGGGCGCACGCGTATCCATGCCCGGAATGATGGATACCGTGCTCAACTTGGGCCTCAACGACGTGACCGTGGAAGGGCTTGCCACGCAGGCGCGTGACGCCCGCTTTGCCTGGGACAGTTATCGCCGCTTTATCCAGATGTACGGTAACGTTGTGCTCGGCGTGGATCATCACCGTTTCGAGGAAATCATTGAACACGTCAAACAAGATGAAGGCGTGTCGGAAGATACCGCGCTCTCGGCGCAAGATTGGCACCGTGTCGTGGAAAGCTACAAAGATATGATCCGGGCGGAAACCGGCAAACCTTTTCGGCAAGATCCTGAAGAGCAGCTTTGGGGAGCGATTGGAGCCGTCTTCGGCAGTTGGATGAACCCGCGCGCCGTTACCTATCGCAAGCTGCACGACATTCCGGCCGATTGGGGCACGGCTGTGAATGTGCAAGCAATGGTGTTCGGCAATATGGGAGACGACTGCGCAACAGGGGTTTGTTTCACGCGCGATCCTTCAACCGGCGAAAACGTTTTTTATGGGGAATATCTTCCGAACGCTCAGGGCGAAGATGTCGTTGCCGGAATCCGCACGCCGCAGCCGCTTTTGAAGGCACGTGCAAAACCGGGTGAGGTGAGCCTGGAAGAAGCGATGCCGGAAGCCTTCGCCGAGCTCTGCCACGTGCGCGAAATTCTGGAGCGCCACTACCGGGATATGCAGGATATTGAATTCACGATCCAGAAAGGCAAGCTTTATTTGCTGCAGACCCGGAACGGAAAGCGCACGGCGGCCGCTTCGCTCCGCATTGCCATCGACATGGCCAAAGAGGGGCTGATCGACAAAGCGGAAGCGGTGCGACGGGTCAATCCCTCTGCGCTGGATCAACTTTTGCACCCCACCTTGGACCCCAAGGCCGAACGCAAGTTACTGGCCAAGGGCCTCGCCGCAAGCCCCGGTGCGGCCTCCGGCGCGGTGGTGTTCAACGCTGATGAAGCAGAAAGCCGGGCGGCAAAAGGCGAATCAGTGATTCTGGTGCGTATTGAAACCAGCCCCGAAGACATTCACGGCATGCACGCCGCCAAAGGCATTCTGACCACGCGCGGCGGTATGACCAGCCACGCTGCCGTGGTGGCCCGCGGCATGGGCCGGCCGTGCGTTGCGGGCGCCGGCAGCATCACCGTCGATTACGCCACCCAGTCGCTCACAGCCGGCGGATATACAGTGCGCGCCGGAGAGATCATTACGCTGGACGGAGCAACCGGTGAAGTCTTTCTCGGCAGCGTGCCGATGGTAGAACCCGCAATGTCCGGTGAGTTCGCGACATTGATGGAATGGGCGGATTCTTTTCGCAGGCTCAAAGTGCGCGCCAACGCCGAAACGCCGCTGGATGCCGGCACTGCCCGCAAATTCGGCGCCGAGGGGATCGGTCTTTGTCGCACCGAGCATATGTTTTTCGATCCGGTGCGAATTGGCGCGGTGCGCCAGATGATTATGGCCCCCGATGAGGGCGGACGCAGGGCGGCGCTCGCCAAATTGCTTCCGTTTCAACGGCAGGACTTCATCGAAATTTTCCGCATCATGGCCGGCCTGCCGGTCACCATTCGCCTGCTTGATCCACCGCTGCACGAATTTCTTCCGCATTCCGATGACGAACTTACAGAAGTGGCGGAAGGACTTGGCCTTGATTTGCAGGCCATCCGCCGACGCGCTATGGAACTTGCCGAAGCGAACCCAATGTTAGGGCACCGCGGTTGCCGGCTGGGCATCACCTATCCCGAGATCTATGAAATGCAGGTGCGTGCCATTTTCGAAGGCGCGTTGTTTGTGGAGCAAGAAACCGGCGCGGCACCACTGCCCGAAATCATGATTCCGCTTGTCGGAATGCGCCGAGAGCTAGAAATAACGCGCGCGCTTGTGGACGAGGTTGCCAAAAATGTGTTCGCAGAAGCAGGCCGGAGTATCGCCTATTCCGTGGGCACCATGATCGAACTTCCTCGTGCCGCGCTCACCGCATCGGAAATTGCCGAAGTTGCCGATTTTTTCAGCTTCGGCACCAACGATCTCACCCAAACCACGTTCGGCCTTTCGCGCGATGATGCCGGAAAATTCCTGCCCCGTTACATTGAGCTTGGAATTTTGCCGAAAGATCCTTTTGTCTCGATTGATCGCAGCGGCGTCGGTGCTTTGGTGCGCATGGCGGCCGAAGGCGGACGGAAGACAAAGCCGACGTTGAAAATGGGAATTTGCGGAGAGCATGGCGGCGATCCCTCCTCGATCGCCTTTTGCGAGGAAACACGGCTGGATTATGTTTCCTGCAGCCCTTATCGCATACCGATCGCGCGCCTGGCAGCAGCCCAAGCCGCACTGGGCGCCGGCGACGACCGCACCGTATGAGGCAGATAACCTCTCTTGGCGCGCGCAGAAAACCGTTGCCGAGGGAGTTTTTCAAAAATGCCGGCTTATTCCCGATAGCGCCGCCGCGGGTTAAGGAAACCTCCGCCCGATGCCGCTCAAGAGCATTTTTTCGGTCAGCCAGCCGCGATCGGGCCACCATGTGATGGAAATGATGTTACGCGCAAGCTTGCGCGAACGCTTCCGTTACTGCGAATTTTACACAGAGCCGGGTTGTTGCGGCGCCATTCCATGCATACGAAGGCAGGAATTCGCGTCTCGAAACTACGTGCTTTTCATGCAGAAAAGCCACGATATGAAGGCTGAAGACCCGTTGCCGAACGGTGTTGACGTGATACTTATTCAAATGCGTGAGCCGACACTGCGGTCGCTTTCCAACTACGAGCTTGATCTTCGTTTTCACAACCTTGCGCATTCAACCGCATATTTGCAGTATTTTCTGGCAACGGAAGCACTTTACGACGTCCGTTTTTACCACAAATGGATAAAACGGAAGCACGATAAGGCTTGGTTGCTTCGCTATGAGGATTTGCTTCTTAATCCAAACGATTCTCTCGCGCGTCTTTTGGAGCATTTGGAAATAGAAATCAGCGAAGATGATCTGGCGGCCGGCGTGAAAGAAGTGCATTTTTCGTCTGCTGATCGCTTTTCTTTTACGCCAAGAAAAATGGAGACAAGCCGGTTTTTCGAACCCGGCATATTCCGGGAGTTTCTCAGTCTGCTTTGCCATGAAGCCAACTATATCGATTATCCGCCATGGAGTGAGCCGGCAGAATCAACCGGAACGATCGGGGCAATCTATCAAGCGCTGCGGGCTTCGCACGAACGCAATTTCCCTGCCGTTCTTGCAGCGCTAGGGCCCATCCTGCATCCGCAAGCGGTCTGGCCCGCTGTCTGGCAGCTTTATGCCGAGGCATTATTTGGAATTGGCGAGCCCAAAATTGGCCGCAGTATGTTGGAAAAATTGCTGCGGATTCACCCGGAATACCTCGATGGCTATCTCGCCTTGGCAACTATCGAGCGCAATCACGGCAATCTCCAAGCGGCGCGGGCCCTGATTCGCACCGGCGTGGAGCGGACGGGCAATGTCATTCGCGCGCGCGAATTTCTGACGTATGACTGGCCGGATGAAGCGCTTCGTGCTTGGCTTCCGAGCGTTATAGAAACGGTCAGCCGTGAAGATGTTGTTGCAGCGTTCCGCTGGATTCTGGGCCGGGAACCCGAGTCTGAGAACGTCATTGCGGCGCATTTGCGCTGCCTCGGTGCACAAGACCTGCGGCTGACATTGCTTCGATCGGACGAATTTCGGAACTTTTTTTCTCGCTTCCGTCAAACGCGCTTGCGCGATGAGTCTCAATTACAATCCCAGATCCCGGTCTCGGCAGAGCTTGTTCGGGAAGCATTTCGCTGGATCCTGGGCCGCGAGCCGGAATCGGCAGCCGTTATCGCTGCGCATCAGCAGGCCCGTTCGCCGGAAGAACTACGAAATATTTTGCTGAACTCACAGGAATTTCAAAAGTTCTTCTCTCACTGAGGCGGCAAATTCCGCCACGGTTGGGTTGAATGCGACGTTGCGGAGGCTGCAGAGGCGATGAACCTTATCGTATTCCGTTCCAAACCCAGGTTTTGGAGGATCGTTCACCAAATACCGCTTGAGATGGCCGGCTCTTGGAAGATACAGTTATCGACCATGGCGGGCAGAACAACCGTGGTTCAGACACAATCAGGAAAGTTAAGGAAACGAAAATGGGTGTAACCCGGTTCAGCGGCGTTCGTGCGTGCGTGTTCGATGCCTACGGCACCCTGTTCGATTATGCCTCCGCTGCCTCACGGTGTCGTGACGTTCTTGGCGATCGGCTGGATTGTCTCAATGCGCTCTGGCGGGAAAAGCAGCTTCAGTATACGTGGCTTCGCACCCTGCAAGGACGGCATGCGGATTTCTGGCAAGTGACTGGCGAGGCGCTCGACTTCGTGCTGGAAACCCTCGAGATCCCCGATCCCGTGCTGCGCGAACGGCTGATGAATCTTTACCTCACGCTCGATGCGTTTCCTGAAGTGCCTGCGGTGCTGGAACAGATCAAGAAGGCTGGGTTTCAAACGGCAATTCTCTCCAATGGCTCCCCCGCCATGCTTCAGGCGGCGGTCAACAACGCCGGAATCGGCCATCTCTTGGATCACGTGTTGTCCGTGGAAGATGTCGGCGTCTATAAGCCTCATCCCAAGGCTTATCAGCTTGCGGTGGACCGTCTCGGTGTTGCACCTCATCAGATTGTCTTTCAATCGTCCAACGCCTGGGACGCTTATGGCGCTTCCGCCTTCGGCTTACGCGTGGTTTGGTGCAACCGCTATGGCCAGCGCCCAGAACGCCTGCCGGGGAAACCGGACTGCGAGATCCGTTCGTTGAGCGAACTTCCTGCATGGATCGGCGCATAGCAAACCTTCGGCCTTGGCGAAGCGGAAAACCATTTTACACTGTGTGAAATGTTCGATTCGAGCGCAGTGCTCAGCGCGCAAAGAACACCCGTGATCATCACTGATGATCCCGTGCTTGTCTTCGGCGGCGTCTACAGCAATCTCGAGGCACTTGAGGCGCTGCTCGCCGAGGCGCAACGGCTGGGCATTCCGCCCGCGCGCATGGTCTGCACGGGGGACGTTGTGGCCTATGGCGCCAATCCGGCGGAATGCGTCGCGCTCATCCGGAAGTATGAGATCGCAACCGTGCTCGGAAACTGCGAAGAGCAGCTGGCGCTGGATGCGGAAGATTGCGGCTGCGGATTTGCGCCGGGTTCCATCTGCGATCGTCTGTCCAGTGCGTGGTTCGCTTATGCCAGCGCCCGAATTGATCGGGATGCCCGCCTCTGGATGGCGCGCCTGCCGCGGCGCATCGATCTCATCATCGGCGGTCTTCGCTTTGCCATTGTTCACGGCGCGCCAAGCCGGATCAATCGCTTTTTGTTTCGCTCGCATCCCGAGGAATGGTTTGCTTGCGAACTCGATCTCGTCGAGGCGGATGGCGTAATCGGCGGCCATTGCGGCATTGGGTTCAGCCGGGCGGTGGGCAGGCGGCTATGGCACAATGCCGGGGCCATCGGTTTGCCAGCAAACGATGGAACGCCGCGCACGTGGTTCTCGGTCCTTTCGCCTTCCCCGGAGCGGAAGAGAGGCCTGATGATCGCGCATCTTCCGTTAACCTACGATCACCAGCGCGCCGCGCAAGCCATGCAAAAAGCCGGCCTGCCCGAGGCTTACGCCGATGCGCTCGAGTCCGGCATATGGCCGAGTTTCGACGTTTTGCCCCGCACCGAGCAGGCTGCGACGGGCGTTGCGCTCTCGGCCAGCGGCTTTCAGTGGCCGGATGAGCCCACTCCGGCGTTGCCCGCACCGCCCGAGACGGTGGCATCGGTCGCGCTTGAATCGCTCGAAACACTCTGGTTCAACACGGGCACGCTCTGCAATATCGCTTGTGCCGGCTGCTATATCGAAAGCAGCCCGCGCAACGACCGGCTTGCCTATCTTTCGCTGTCCGAATTCCTGCGCCTGCTCGCGGAGGCCGAAGCCGCGTACCCGGAGCTTGTCGAGGTCGGCTTGACCGGCGGTGAGCCGTTTCTCAATCCTCATGCGCTTGCCATGATCGAACACGCCCTGGCCCGCGGTCATCGTGTGCTGGTTCTGACCAACGCCATGCGGCCGATGCAACGCCACCAAAAAACCTTGCGCCGGCTCCGCAGCCTCTACGGCAAGCGGCTGGCGATGCGGGTTTCGCTGGATCATTACACAGCGGAAGGGCACGAGCGGGTTCGCGGCGCCGGCACCTGGACACCGGCACTCAAGGGCCTGCACTGGCTTTGCGCGGAGGGGTTTGCGCCTGCGGTCGCCGCGCGCTTCAACCCGGAAGTTGAGGAGGAAGCCGCTTTACGGGCAGGGTTTGCGCAGCTTTTTGCGGCAGAAGGCCTGGACATCGACGCCGCTGATCCGCGCGCCCTCGTGCTGTTTCCGGAACTCGGCGAGTCGGCCGAAATCTGCTCCGTCCCGGCTTCCGCATGGTATGCCATGCACCCGCGCGGGCGCGATACCATGTGCCGGACCTCGCGCATGGTGGTGCAACGCAAAGGCTTCGCGCGCGCCTCGGTGGTGGCTTGCACGTTGCTGCCGTATGATTCGCGTTTTGATCTCGGCGAGACCCTGGCGGAAGCTGCGCGCCCGGTGGCTCTCGCCCACCCCCATTGCGCCCGGTTTTGCGTCTTCGGCGGAGCATCCTGCGCAAGCGCCCGATAAGGCGCGGTGGGCTGCGCTTTCCGCGGAGTGCTGATTTTCGCAAAGGATCAAGGGTTTTGGAGATGGTATTGCCAAAAGCCGTGCGCGGTGATTTTCCACCCCGCCTTCGCATTGCCAGAAGTCTTCGAACCCGGAGTCCAGAGCGGCCTTTTATCAAGTCTCGTCAATCCGGTATTGCCGGCCCGATCCCACCCCGCAAGACATTCCAAGGCGCCGATCATTCCGGGTCCGCCATTATGCTGGCAGACATGCGCCCAAACCGTATCGCTGCAGACGCAAGGTGCATCCTGATCAAGCTTCGGCTGTGCGCCGAAAACGTCCGATGCTTTCTCCCAATCGACCTTCCGCACACGGCCCAAACCGTAACGTGTATCCCCGCCCAAGAAGAGGCGATCGATCTGCGAGATCTCGCCGGCAATCGCGTCATCACGGCAAAACACATAGCCGACGAGGCCGACTGGCTTTGCTTGCTCCTCATCCCCGGCTCGCCAGAATTCGCTGATGCATTCCGTTTCCCGGAGGGATCCCTCGGCCGCGGCATCGGCGGTCGCCTCGATGGCTGTGCCCGGCCGCGCGTCGAGCAGACGGCTTCGGAAAACCCGATCGGTCTCGCATTTTTGCGTTTCGCGGCGCCAGACGAGACCTACCCCGGGCTCGAACATCGGCAGCCAAGGCACCCAGCGGTTTTTCGAAAGCTCCGCCGGAAAGAGATACGTAAAGCGCGCCTGCTCGCAAAGTTTCTTTCCCTTCTCAACGTATTTTGGGAAATCGCTGCTGTCCTTGCGTGCCAATTCCGCAGTCAGAGCGCCCCAAACCGTCCGCGCCGGCACGTAAAGGCGGCATCGGTTCAGGCTGCCGGAGGGTGGCATGCCGATGAAAAGCGGGGATTCGAGTTGCCAGACCCAACGATACAGCGACCAGCTCACGTTCTACTTTTCCGCCTCGTTCCGCGCTTTGGCGTGATAGCGCGCGTAGATCAGCGCTTGGCGAAGAAGGTCGCGCGCGAAGAGCAGCTGGTCCAAGTTCATCGCCAGGTCTTGAAGAAATTGAAGGGGTTTTTCGGCGTTCGTCTCGGCGTGGAGGATCTTGCTCAGCAGCTTCGTCGCGCACTCGGTGATTTGTTTTCCCGCTTTGCATTCGCGCGCCTGAAGGTAAAGAAAACAAGCATATGGCCCTTGTTCGTCCAGCACGCCGAGCGCGGCGGTGAGCAGCTTATCCTCAGAACGAGCAATGCGGGCAAGGTCTTCGCCAAGCTTGGCGCAGGCCAGATCGAGATTTTCCATCACGATCCCTCCTTTGCCTTGCTTTCAGAAGAACCATCGCTGCCGGTGTTTTTCGACAGCACTCTGAGCCGTCCCATGCCGCGCGTGCCCATGCCGCCGATGCCGAGATGCTCCAGGTAAGGATGAGAGAGACTTACCACTTCGAAGACCTGACCCGGTGCTTTGATGACTTGGTCGTTGATCTTTGCGCTCACTGCTTCCCCGCCGACTTTGAAATGCGCCGGGTTTTTGCAAATAACATCCCAGACCAGCACGGTGGCGCGCGGAAGAGCCTCGTAACTGAACAGCGCGCCCTCTTCGGCGGCGCCGGTCTCCGGGTTGATGGAGACCGAGGTCCGCACCTCCAGATTGCTGTTCACGACATGGGAAAAGATCTTGTCGGAGACCACGGCCAAGTTATCGATGACATGGCTTGGAACGTCGTGTTTTTTCAGATCATTCTTGAAATTCTCGATAATATTGAGGGGCTTTCTCGGTAAGAGCAACCAGCCTAGGTTGAGCGGTTGGTTGGAGCCGTCGTTTCGATAGACGGTATTCTCCTCCACACCCTCCCTGTCACGCCCGAGCGCTTGTGCCGCCATCGGGCATGTCAGCCAGACCGGCCCCTCCCGCGTCGCCACCGGGAACAGCAGCACATGCGCATCGCTGAAGGCCGCAAGCCCGGCAAAACCGCCGCCGGTGCCGCGCGCAAAACCGAAGACCGTGCAAACGGGGCAGTCCGCTTTGCCGCAATGGCCGCCTTTCCCGTATTTGTCGGGTTGGCCCTGGCCGGCGCAGTTGGGGAATTTGCCTTCGGCCATCGCCGCATAGCTCCGTATCACGCCCGCCAGGCTGGAGCCCGGAATCTTCGGCACGCGGGTGACGGGGTCCCGAACAATCGTGTTGTCCACCCGGCCGAGCCTTGCACCCCCGGTGCCGACGTGGATGGGGTCAATCCCCATGCCGATGACCGCGAAGCGCTTATAACTCTCCGTCATTTTGGCGCCCCTCCCAAACTTTCCTTGAGCCAGGTCAGATGCCAAGTAAGCGCCCAGGCCAGCGTGCCGCTGGCCGCCGCCTCCACCAAGGCCTCCCGCGCAGCGCCCGAGACGCCCAGGCGGTCGTGCAGAATCGCCCCGGCGAGCCCGCGCCATTGGGCCTCTGCGCCCGGAAGCCAGCGCCCATGGGCATCGCGCCAGGTTTGCGCGCGCTCTTCCAGCTCCAACCAGGCCCCACGCAGCGCCGAAAGGCTTGGGCTCCAGCGCGTCAGTTGCTCCCAAACCGCCCGCATGCGCGCGAACTCCCCGAGCGGCCGCACCTCGGGCGGCTCGAAGCGCCGCGCTGTGGTATCCAGGAACACCGCGGCGATGCGGCTTGCATCCACCTCTATGCCGTCCCCGGGCAGCAGATCCGTGACATGGCGAAAGACTTTCCCCTCGGGGTGCCGAAAGTCGTGCGGAAAGCGCAGATCCCGGGCTTGGACGCGGAGATAGGGGTAAAAGACGTCATCGCGGCCGCCGGGAAGCTTGCAGGGTAAAGCGACGCATTCCTGGCCGCGAGCGTGTTGGAGAGAAAGGGCCGTGGTGCCGTCGCGATGGCAGCACCCGATCACCCACCAGATTTCGGTGCCGTTCTGATCCAACGCCTCTTCAAGGTTGCGTGCCGCCTCGATCACGGCCTGAAACGGGGTCAGGCGCGGAAACGCCACCACGCCAATCCTAAGCGGCATCCGATCCCATACGCGCGCGAACTCCTCCTGCCATTTCGCGATCGCTGCTTCGAGGCAAGCCGTTGCGCGGTCCAGCGGCACCAAGACCCGGAACCGCTGCGGGCTTAGGTCCAACGGAATCACCGGCGCGTAGACGCCGATCTTCTCCGGCGTGGAAACCGGCTTTGCGCGCAGTTCTCTCTGCCTCCCATCATCGCCCTTCACCATGATGGGTTGCGTCTCCTGCTCCAGAGCCTGCGCCGTTTCCCCGGGCCGGAAGCACCGCGCCAGGTTGGAGATGGTTATGAAGGCTTTTTGATCCTCGAGGTACAGCACCTCGAACGGCTCGTTACGCCAGCTGCCCAGATAGGTCTCGCGGTCCTTCCATACGTCGTCGGCGGTCTGGTCGGCGGGTTTGAAGCAAAGCCGGCGCGTGCGCCAGCGGTTCTCGTGCGCGGACGCAATTTCCTGAAAGCGCTTCAGCAGGTCGTCGAAAAATGTTTCGGCTGTGCGCCAGAACCGATAGATGCGCCCCGGCGAGGGAAGTTTGCGGAAGCTTTGGAACACGAACCATCTGGCATTCTGCATATGGTCGTTGCTCCAGGAAACCTGTATCGCGCGGTCTTCGACAAGGCGTTTAAAAATGGCTTGAAACCCAGCGGCGCCTGCTTGTTTGGATCCCGAGAACTCCTTCTCCAAACCCTGAAGAATTTTGGATAATATTCCGTCTTTCGCGGGGCACTTCGGTGGGTTCGTTAGGCGCTTCTTAAAGTGCTCTTCTAAGGGCTGGTGGAGCGGCTCACTATCCCTTAGTTTGATCTGATTCCTGATGGATCTAGCGATTTTCTTATTGTGTCGTTCCCAATCTTCCAGCGATTGCGCCCGAAGCGAGTCCACGTGCCCACCCCCCAGCCACGGGTCCAAGCCGAGGCTCAAGGTGAGCAGAGCCACCCGGTCGTTGCCGTCGGCCACCTCGGAGATCCAGATCGTATCTTCATCCCTGGAGAGCCATGCAACCAAACGCCCGGGCCGACGTTCGCGACAGACGGAACAGGGTAAGCTCTTGCGAGCGTTATCGGTATCGGTGGCGACGCCTTCCGGGGGTTCATTGCGCCGCACCAGGCAGACGGGGCAGACATGTTGCGCCTCCGTCGCCGCGGCGCCGCCGGCTTCGCAGACGGTCCAAGGCCGATGTACCGGCACAGCCAATTGCTTCCGGGCTTTTTGAAGTTCCGACAACATGGGAACGAAAGACCGCGTCGAACCGGAAAGCTGGCAAAGCGGTGGCGTTTCGAATTGCTCCTTTTGGGCAAGAGAATCGACTTCCTTCGCAATCGCACCTTTGAGCTGATCGGCACTCTTGTCATCCAGGCCGGCAGTGTTCGCGTGCAAACCGGGGAAGGTGAATGCCAAGCACTCATCGTCGCGATAGACGAGCGAGCCGACGGCAAGGTCCACCTCGATCAGACGGCGCACGCATTGGAAGAATGTCTCGATACCTCCCCGCGCGCCCGTCCAATCGCCGATCTTCACCGCGCGGGCTTCATAGTGGCGCGCGCCGAACCCGATGGTAAGCACTCGCCACTGCGTGTTCGATTTCACTTCACCATCGTTCCAGGGAAACGTGTCTGCGGTGAGGATCGCTCCCGCCAAAGCGCTCTTGAACAACGCGGCGGTTATGTAGGATTGGTCCCAAAGGGTAACGTCGTTGTTTGGTAGACGCGTCTCGGCAAGCGTGGAGGAAAACGCCCTACGCAGAAAACTCTGCGGCCCGATTGCCGCTTCCCGCCACTTCCACCAGTCTTTGACGCTGGCGGTTCCTGAAGCACCGAATTTCTTTAGATCCTCAAGCATCCGGCTGATCTCCGCGATCAGCCTCTTCCATCCCTCCTCGGCGAGCAGTTCCGGCGGGTCTGCAAGCAGGTTGCGCATGGGGTGGCCGAACGGTGAAGCCAGCCACATATGGGTGACATCTTGCTTCAAATAGTCCGATGTGGATTTCGGCAGGTTCTTCTCGATTCCGGAAGTGATCCCATGCGCGTCGTGCAGCAGCCCAAGAAGCGCCTCGCCTTTTTTCTCAGTGTATCCGTTGCATTTTTTCTCGGTGTGTCCCTTGCATTTTTTCTCAGTGTATTCAATCATACACTCCGCAAAACTATCGGGCCATTCGATCTGCTTTGAGCTATTGCACGTGCTTTTGACCCAGCTCAGAAGATCGTCCCAATCAAATGGCGGATTCTCTCGTTCATGCCAGCGTCGATAATCATACCCCGTCTTCTGGCCCCCTTGGCTGCGCAGAAAATCCGGGTGCGCTTTGCCGGTCATGTGCAGCCAGCCGATGGCCTCCATCGCGAGCAGATGCGGCCGGTGACAGCGAAGCCTCTCCAACATCTGGGCGCCGTCGCTCATGGCGTATTTCCCGGGCTCGGGAAGAGCTGCTTCAGCAAGCCGTCGCCACTGGAGCTTTCGATCGGTTGAGCGGTTGGTGTATCCTTTCCCCACGCCTTCCACGCCGTGATCTTCGCCGTGCCCCAGCCAGCCGTGCGCTTGGCCGAAATGCCATAGGCCTCGAGCAGCGCATCCGTTGCACACAAAAGCTTGCCGAGCGCGTCTGAGGGCTCCACCTTGTCTCTGTCAGCGGCGCCGGGCTGCGGAGCATAGAGCAACCTGAGTTGCCCTTTGGTGCATGCTGGTACCACTTCGTAATAAATCGGCATGGTCCCGGCGCGTGTTTTGCGGCTGTGCGGATTGATCACTTCAAAGCCGATTTTTGAAAACCAGGTGGGACGGAAGGCCAACGCGCCGCTTTGGAAATGCTCGTCCTCCTTCTTTTCGTTTCCGAAAAGATGAGTAATCCAAGGAGGGTCGTTCCATTCTTGCAAACTGCCGTTATGCTCTTGCAGATGCGTCTGCAACCCAGCCTGCATCCGAGAGGCCCAGCGCAACAACCCTTTCCAGCTTGCCGCCGCCATGAACGGCACGCCGAAGACCCGGTCTTTGCGCACCGGATTGTCCAGCACGTGGAAAGGCCGGTCGTCTTTGGAGTACCAAGGCGTCTCCAGCGTGAAGGCGATCTCGAAGGCAATCCAATTCGGATCGGGAAGTTCTACAAAACTGCCGGCGAGACCAAGCGTTTCAATTATATCAATCTTTAACTGATTCCGCGACACATGTTCCATGTAGCAGCGCCGGGCATCATTCTTCTCGGCATTTCCGCGCGTTGACCTAGACGTGCATTCGTCCACGAAGCCTGATGCCAGACCCTCCGGAAGCTTCCTATCCTTCGGGCACGCCTGCAGTCCAGCCAGCGCTGCGTAGAGGTCGAAGCTCATGGCGGATTGTTCGTTTCGTATTCAAAAATCTTGTTGAGGATTTCTGCGCCGGTTTGAAACTGGCTTTCTTCGAGAGTTGGCCATGCTTCTTTCAGCCTTTTCTTTATCTCCTCGTACGTGACTATTTCCCGCTTCACGAATCCAAACGTCCTACGGGCATCCTTGGGTTCCTTGAAGCTGAAAACCTTTTTGCTCTTTCCAGGCTCTCCCGCCAGCCATTTGGCCTCGGCGCCACCATTCTTCAGGTTTCGTGCCTCTGTCTTCGGTTCCTTCCGACCGATTACCTTGTTGAAATTGCTCCTCCCCTCGTCCTGCCGCGCGAGGTATTCTTTCTTCACACACCAGAAATATTCGAGAGACGCCCAAGCGAAATTGCCATGGTCAACTTTCCGCCAATGGTCCGGCTGCACGTAATGTTCCAGTGTCTTGCGGTCGACAGCCTTAACCGGAGATTTTTTCCTCAGGATTTGGATAAGCCCGTAGTCCCTGTGGTGTTCTTGGTCAGCGCGAGATTTATCATCCGATGGTTTGAGCACGGTTCGCCCGCCTATGGCACCATAATCCGCGATCAGGCGAAGCGTTATATCCAGGAGCGCCCATTCCTCATCGGTGACGGGCCGCAGCGGAGTAAAGCTCAGTTGGAATTTCTGGTCTGCTTTGATCTGGCATTTTTGAGGCTTGCCGTCGGCATCCAGCACCTGAAAGCGAAACTTCCGCGCCCAGCCGGTGCAGCCGAAGAGCTCGCAGACCACGCAATGGTTCTTATCCCGACACTCGGTTCTGGTAGGGTCGCACGCTCTTCCGCCCAAGCCGCGCACCAGCACCTCGAACCACCAGCGAAGGGAGCCGAGAAGCCCGGTCGAGATCAGGCGGCCGCCTTTCCTGTCGGCATCGCCGGTCCAAATATCCGTCAGTGCCTTGCAGCACCAATTTTTCGCGTCTGTCGTGTTCAGTTTCCGCCCATTCGGTTGTTGGCGTCACGTTACAACGCGCAACCGCCCGCCATCAAGACAATTTCAATGAGGCGAAAACCACCTACCCGGCGTGCGCCGCGAGGGGGCGCAAGGCCAGGGACTGCAGGGCTCTCTCCGCACCCCCCTCCAGCAGCGCCAGCACCTTCCGCTTGAGCAGAGCCCCTCCGGTTTCGGAGACCGGCATATCCGCAACAATCCGCCCAGGCGGCCCGGCCATCACCAGCAGCCGGTCGGCAAGCGCAATGGCCTCGTCGAGATCATGGGTAATGAACACCACGGTCAGGCGCACACGGCTCAAAAGAAGGCGAAGCTCCTCCTGCAAATGCCGCCGGGTGAAGGCATCCAACGCGCTGAATGGCTCATCCAGAAGCAACAGGTCGGGGGCGCGTGCCAGCGCCCGGGCAATCGCCACCCGCTGAGCCATACCGCCGGAAAGCTCGGAAGGCCGGGCCTGCGCCCAGCCGCTCAGGCCGACCTGCGCCAAGGCCTTCGCCACCGCGTCCCGGCGCTCCGCGCGCGGAAGATGGGCGAGGCCGAAGGCCACGTTGCCGGCCACGCTGAGCCACGGCAAGAGCCGAGCGTCCTGGAACACATAGCCGATGCGCGGCCGCCCTTGGCGCCCCGGCGTTTTCACCTCACCCCGGCTCAGAGTGAGCAGCCCGGCCAGGCAGCGGAGCAGCGTTGTCTTGCCGGCCCCGCTCCGTCCCACGAGGGCGGTGATGCTGCCCTCGGCAAGGGTGAAGCTCACCGGGCCAAGCGCCGCGCGATCGCCGAAGTTCACAACGAGATCCCGAACCGCAATCGCCTCCGTCATCATGACCTCCAAACCAGCCGGGCCGCGAGAGCGGCAAGCGCGCGGTCGCTTACGCGTCCGCACAGGGCAAACATGACAATCGCCGTAAGCACCGTCTCCGGCCGGCCGGTCTGCTCTCCATCGGTCAGCAGGAAGCCGAGCCCCTGGCTCGCGCCCATCAGTTCGGCGGCCGCCACGAACATCCAGCCGAGGCCGAGCCCGCTCCGCAAACCGGTGATATAGGCCGGCAGGCTCGCGGGTAAGGCGATGAAAAAGAAGCGGGTCAGCCGGCCCCGCTCGCAGACCGCGGCGAGTTCATCCCAACGCGGATCGGTTCGCGCCAGCGCGCTGGCCAAGTTCAGATAGACCGGAAAGAACACACCCGCGGCGATCAGCGCGATTTTGCTGGCCTCGAAAATGCCGAACCACAGCACAAACAGCGGCACCCAGGCGATCGAAGGCACGCTGCGCAACCCCTGAACCAGGGGATCGAGGCATGCGTGCACAAGCCGGCTGGAGCCGGAGAGCGCCCCGAGCACGCTCGCCGCCGCGGCGCCGATCACAAAGCCTGCGGCCATGCGTGCGAGCGTCGCCCCGAGATGGTGAACAAGCGCCCCGCTCACGAGGAGCGCTTCGGTGGTGCGCAAGACGTCGCCGGGGCTCGGCAGCAGATCGCGACCGATCCAGCCCTGCCGGGAGGCAAGCGCCCACAGCGCGAGGAGAAGAAGCGGCAGAAGGCTGCCCAGAAGGGCACGCCCGAACCGCGGTGCATAGGGCGGCGACGGGGCCGCATCCGCGGCAAGGGAGGGAAGAGAAGAGGCGCTCACGGGCTTCGGTTCGGCTCTGCAAAAGGGGATTTCGGGAAGTCGGGCTCGGGGAGAGCGGCGGCGAGGGCCGCCGGATCGCTCCCCGGCCGCAACGTGCCGCTGGCAGCCAGCACCTCGCCGCAGGCGCGCAAATTGGCCTGATCCGCCGCCGTGAGATGCGGCTGCGAGAAATCGGTCCTGGCCAGCTGACGCGCCGCAACCTCCGCGGGAAGGCCGCTGGTTTTCGCCAGAAGGGCGGTCAGCTCGGCTGGGTGGGCGAGCGCCCAGCGTCGGGCCTCCTCATAGGCGGCGAGAATCAGGCGGAGCCGATCCGGTTCGGTGGCTGCAAAACTCTCACTGGTGACCAGCACGCCGGGGGTGATGAGGCTCGGGTCGCGAAAGACGAGGCGGTCGTGCTGGCTGAGCTCGGCCTCTGCCATGAACGGGTCAAGGCCCGCCCAGGCATCGACATTCCCCCGATCCAGAGCCAGCCGCCCTTCTTGATGCTGCAGCGGCACCAGCGTGATGGCGGTTCGGTCAAGGCCGGCCCGAGCCAGGGCGCGAAAGAGAAAAATGGCAGGATCCGTGCCCGGGGTTGCCGCCACCCGCCGCCCCCTAAGGTCCTCAAGGCGGCGGATGGGGCTTTGCGCCGGCACCACGATTGCCGTCCACTCCGCCCGCGCGAACACATAAACCACGCGAAGCGGCGTGCCGTTGGCGCGCCCGAGCAGGGCCGCGGAGCCCGCCATCGAGGTGACGGCCACGCTGCGGCTGCGCAGGAACTCGAGCGCCTTGTTGCTGCCCGCACTCAACACCCAGCGGACGGTGACCTCGGGGCCGAGCCGGCGTTCGAGCCCGTGGGTCTCTCGCAGCACCAGGCTGAGGGGATTGTAGTAAGCGTAATCGAGAACGAGCTCGGCGGCGCCCGCCGGCAGCGAGCAGGTGAGGAGAGAAGTGAGAGCGAGGAAGGCGATAAAACGAATGGGCATGAGGGAACTGTACAAATTGCCGAACTTCTCTAGGGCAATACTGTATATACTGTCAATAACAGTTAAATTGAAATTTTACAGATTGATATGCAGCTTTCATCGCGGGCCGCTACGGGCCGAAGGGCGATGCCATTTCACGACCATGGAGCCGCGAGAGCGGCAACCTTTCGGTCGGCGGAATTTGCCGATTGGATTGAGAGCCCCCGCGCTTGGGACCTCTATGGGTGCCGGAATCGTCTCTGGGAAAACCCGCTATGGCGAACATTGTTGGTGCCGGAGCCGCACGAAACGCCGAGGACTCTTGGCATCACACCCCCGCCCCGCCGCCGAGATCCGCCACGAACGGGCTCACCAATTGATAAAATTGGCTCCCGGAGTAGGACTCGAACCTACGACCCAGCGGTTAACAGCCGCTTGCTCTACCGACTGAGCTATCCGGGATCGGCAAAGTTTGATATAGCGAAGCTCCATTAAGGACGCAAATCGCTCTTGGCAAGACGCAAACCTCTGGCCATCCGGCGCGAGATTTGCCAAAAGAAACGCCGGGCGAGAGTGGCGGAACGGTAGACGCAGCCGACTCAAAATCGGCCGACGCAAGTCGTGTGGGTTCGAATCCCTCCTCTCGCACCACTGGCAAGACGGGCATTTCCCTCGGCACGAACATGCTGTTTCAGCGGATTAAGGACCCTCGGCGGCGCGTGCTTTTGCAATGGCGGGCCGCATTTGGCGGCGCGGTTGTGCTGTTGGCGTCGGCTTACGGTCTGATCAGCCTATTCGGCGGGCCCAAGCTCCTGCTGAGCTTTTGCTTCACTCTGTTGGCGTTGAATATTTTCGGCTTCATTTATACCTTTGTTGGGCTCTGACGCATTGTCCGGTCCGGCCGGAGAATCGAGAATCGGGCTGGGCAGTCCCGCAGTGGGACAGGGCACATCGAGATCCGGGCCGGCCTGAGGCAAATCCGGGCTGGCCCTGGAGCTGCGCGGGTTTCGCCCGCATGCACAGCGAAAACGGCATGCTGCGGAAAAACGAACTGCCATCGCCCGGCTTGCCCTTCCCTCGCCGTGCGGCTAAGGCTATATGCCCAAGCTCGGTCGGAGTGTAGCTCAGCCTGGTAGAGCACAGTGTTCGGGACGCTGGGGCCGGAGGTTCGAATCCTCTCACTCCGACCATGGTTTTCTCGCGGCTGCAACCCGCGGATCGCAGACCCCGAAGGAATGAAGGCACCACGAAATGGATCTCAAAGATCACATCCGCGCGCTCCCAGATTTTCCGAAGCCGGGGATCACTTTTTACGATATTTCCACGCTGCTTCGGCATCCGGACGCCTGGCAGGTGGCCATGGGGCGGATGGCGCGTGCGGTGCTTACCTACCAGCCCGATTTGCTCGCCGGGGTGGAAAGCCGGGGATTTCTCATGGCGGCGCCCTTGGCGCTCAAGCTCGGCTGCGGGTTCATTATGCTGCGCAAGCGCGGCAAACTTCCGGGCGCTACCACCGGGCTGGATTACGCCCTGGAATACGGCACCGATCGCATTGAAATCCAAACCGACGCCGTCACTCCCGGCCAACGGGTGATCCCGATTGATGATCTTTTGGCCACCGGGGGCACCATGGCCGCGGGCATTGCTTTGTTGCGCAAAGTCGGCGCAGTGGTGCCGGCCGCTGCCGCCCTGATCGAGCTGACGTTCCTGAACGGGCGCAAACGCATCGATGTGCCCGTCGAAACGCTGGCCGCTTACGATCAGTAAGGGATATGTCGCTTGCGCCGCCCTTTCTGTGACATCCGGGGTTTCCCGATGAAACACGGGACAGGGCGGGAAATGCGCGCGTGCCGCTTGCCCCCTGAGCGCCGCGGCGCTCAGGGCAGCGCCGCGATCGGCCGCAGAGCGCTGCTTCTGGGCTCCTTGTTGCCGGCCGTCGCGCCGGCATGGGCAAAATCGAACGCGGGGAACCCGCTCGCTGCCGGCGGCACGGTGCTGATCGCAGGCCCCCATGGCGGGAAGCTTGAAGCAATCGCAACATCGCTGCTGGCGGCGCTGGAAAGAAGGTTTCCCAAAGGCACGGTTCTGCACGCGACCGCCGTTGGCGGCTTCGACAGCGTTACTGCGGCAAACCAATTTGACGCGTGGATCATGCCTGACGGACTCACGGCGCTTATTGTGCCCGGCGCGGCGGCCATCGCGTGGCTTATCGGCGCTCCTCGCGCGCAGTTCGATCTTGGCCGGTGGGTCCCGGTCACCGCCGCGCTTGCACCAGCCGTTTTGCTCAGCTCGGAGAGGCTTGGCGAGCTCAGACCCGGCGGTACGGCGCCCGTACGGCTCGCGCTGTCCGATTTTGCCAGCCCCGAGCTTGCCGGGCTATTGGGTCTTTCGCTCGGCGGGGTAGATGTCGCCCCGGTGGTCGGATTGCGGGGAGAAGATGCCTTCGCCGCGCTTCATACAGGCGTTGTCGATCTGCTCATGGTCCAGGGCGCGACGCTTGCGCCGCCGGCCGAGCTTTCGCGCTACGGCCTCAAGCCTCTGCTCGCGCTCGGGCTGCCGAGCGGGAACGGCCGCTTTGCACGATCGCCCGCTTATCCGGGCCTTCCCACGCTCTCGGAATGGCATAGCCATTGGCTCGGTGCGCCCCCGGCAGGGGCGCTCGCCCGCGCCTGGGGAAGCCTCGTGGCGGCCGCGCAACTGATCTATGCTCTGGTTCTTCCCCAACTCACCCCGGCAGCGATGGTCGCGCTTTGGCGCCAATGCGCCGATGCGGCCGTGCCCGATCTTACGGCTGCTGCACCTGGCCAGCCTCCGCAACTTCTCGAAAGCTCGGAAGCAATGACGCTCAGCCGGCTTATGGCGGCTCCGCCGGAAGCGCGCTTGGCGCTTAAGGAATGGTTGGCCAACCGTTACCAATGGCGGCCAAGCTGAACCCCTGAAGCTCAGCCCCAACGAATCAAGCGCTCGGCCGCCTCTTGCATATCGGCTTCCGGCCCGGCGTAGCTCAACCGCACAAAGCGATGCCCCTGCGCCTGATCGAAGTCCACGCCCGGAGTGGCCGCAATGGCAATTTCCCTCAGCATCCGCGTGCAAAATCTCACGCTGTCTTCGCCGCGCGCGCCGATATCGGCGTAAATATAAAACGCGCCATCGGGGCTGCTCGGGATATGAAACCCGGCCCGGGGAAGGGCCTCAAGCAGCAGGGCGCGCGCCCGTCGATAACGCGCGATATGCAAGGAAAGCTCGCTCTCACAATCAAAGGCGGCTTCCGCGGCAATCTGGGAAATGTGCGGCGGGCAAATGAAAAAGTTTTGCGCCAGCCGCTCGACCGGGCGCACGAGCTCTTCGGGCAACACCATCCACCCGACCCGCCAACCCGTCATGCTAAAATATTTCGAGAAACTGTTCACGACGATCGCGCTCCGGCTCATTGCCGCAGCGGTGGTGAACGCGGCGCCATAACTGATCCCGTGGTAAATTTCATCGCTCAGCAATCGGACGTTCTCGGCCTCGCACCACGCAACGATTGCCGAAAATTCCTCGGGCGCGAGCATTGCCCCGGTGGGATTTGCCGGGCTTGCCAGAATGAGCCCTTCCGGGGGCGGGTCCAGCCGTTTCAGTGCCGAAAGGCTCGGCTGAAAGCCTTTTTCCGCCTCGGTTTCCAGAAACACCGGAGACAAGCCGAGAGCAATCAAGATATTGACATAAGGCGGATAATACGGGGCAGCCAAGGCAACCCGGTCGCCGGGGTCGAAGGCAGCCAAGAAAGCGAGCGGAAATGCCCCGGATGCTCCGGTCGTTACCGCAATCCGATCCGGCGAGACGTTCAGCCCGTACCAATCTTGATAATGCTGCGCAATGCGCGCGCGCAGCGATGGCAGGCCGAGCGCTTCCGTATATCCGAGCGGACGGCCAGACGCGAGCGCAGCGTTCACGGCCGCAATGGCGCCCGCGGGTGCGCCGGTGGCGGGCTGGCCCACTTCCATATGCAAAACGCGTGCGTGCTGCTGGTTCTGGGCCGCTTGCGCGTTCGCCGCAGCGATGACATCCATCACCATAAACGGCTGCCCATGGGCCGCCCGGCCGATTTTTAACGCCATTACCCTTACTTTCCCTTCGATTGAGGGTTCTCTTGCTCCATCTCTTTCGGCGATTTTTCGCCCAGGGCGGCACCGGCCCCGCGCGGATCGGCCACCCATTTGCAGCTTTCCTCATCGCCGGGCAGCCCCTGCGGACACGAAATAATCGCAAGCCGGCCGGGCTCGGGCGGCAGCGGCTTGGGCATCGGTTCCTCTCCGCGCAACGCCGAAAGCAAGCCGTCCGCCAAAGCGACAGGTGCACCATCCTGGCCGGATGCGGCGGCCGTGACGCGAAATGCGTTGTTCTCCGGCAGCCAGCCGATCGCCGCCGCGAGCAGCGGCAAAGGCGCCACCCGCGGAGACGCCGCGAGCAAAATTCCCGTGCCCGGGGCGACCCGCCCCGTGCCGAATAAGTTATTCATCGTCAAAGCGCAGCTGACCGCATTACCCGATCGGTCAAGGACAACAAATGCGCTGGAAGCCGGCAACGGAGGAAGCGAAGCCTTCGGCAATACGGCTGACAGAAGCTCATTGGCATCCCCGCCTGCGGCCCGCCAACGTGCGGCAACGGCAATCGCACGTTCCTTTGCGGCGGCAAACGCATCAGGTTTCTGCTCGAGAACGCGAAATGCCGCCGCCGCGGCAAGGCCGCCATCGGCCGGCGGCGGCAGAAAGCCGATCCGCACCGCGCCTGCGCTCAGGACAAGAGCGTCGGCATCCTGCACCGATGCCTTGGCGAAGTCCGAAGCGCTGAGCCCTCCGCCGGCGGCCGCCGCAGCGGTTTGCAAGCGCTGCGCGAGCACGCCGTGATAGAAGTCCGCAAGCCCTGCGATACGCAGTTGCGAGAGACTCGTCGCCAAATCGCGTTGATAAAGAACGCCGCCTTCATCCAATACCAGACCGCCGGCGCCGAAGATCGCCCGCGCTGCCGGATCCGCCAATAGCGGCTGCGCCACCACTTGAAGATCCCGCGCGAGCGCGCGGGAGACCGGCACGCCGAAACGCGCCAGTTCCTCCGCCGGCGAAAGCAGCCGATCGAGCGGCAGATGGCCGAAGCGGGCGTGCAATGTCTCCAACCCGATCGGCAGCATCGGCACCGCGGCAGGACGATCGGCATTGAGAGCCGGACTGGCGCCCGCTTTCGGCAGGAACAAAAGCGCGCGCGGACCTGCCATGCCGGGCCGATAGACAAGGCAAGCCCCCCCACCACCGAGTCCAGCCCGGGAGGGCAACGTCACGGCGAGGGCAAACCCAAGTGCCGTTGCCGCATCCGCTGCGTTGCCGCCGGAAGACAGCACCTCGCGCGCCACCAACGTCGCCCGCGGCTCATCGGCCACGACACCGCCCAGAAATCCCTCCACATGGCCGGGCACGCCTTCGGGCGGCGACCCGACGATGAATCGCTTCAGGCTGCTACAGCCCATCAGCGGCAAAAACACCAAAAAGAGCTTCACCGCTTGTGCCAGTGCTCTGGCAACCGCTGCTGGAACCACCCCCCGCCTCTTCTCCGTAAAGCGCGTTCGGCTGCTTTGCCCCACCGCGCCGGCATGACGAAACAATGCCATAGCCTTGCGCCGGCAGCGCGGCAACTCCACCCGCGCAAGATTGACGCTGTTGTCATGCACCGGCAGAGTGCCCCCCAAAGGTAAGGTTCCTGCGGCATGACGTTTTATCGATCTCTCCTTTGCGCATTCGTCGTCTGGCTTGGCGCCTTCTCGCCCGGCTTGGCGGCTGCCCAAGCGCAAACCGAGAACGCACCCGCCGAGACACAAGGGCAATTTACCGCTTCGCAGCGCAAAGAAATCATTGCGATTGTGCGTGAGGCTTTAAAATCAGACCCCACCCTGCTGCGCGATGCGATTTTGGCTTTGCAGGCCGAGATCGCAAAAGAAGAGGGGGCAGCCAGCGGCCAGACTCTGGCCGATCACCAAAAAGCACTGCTGCACGACCCCCTCGATGCGGTCAAAGGCAATTCGGCCGGGGATGTCATGGTGGTCGAATTTTACGATGTGCGGTGTCCCTACTGCCGCAAGATGGAGCCTGCTCTGGCCGAACTGCTCCAGCGCGATCCCAAGATCGGCTTGGTTTTGAAGGAGTTTCCAATCCTGGGCCCGCCGAGCGTGTTGGCTGCGCGTGCTCTGCTCGCTGCCGCGCGACAAAATGGCTATTTCCGCCTGCGCGAAATCCTGATGCAACAAAGCGCGCCGCCCAGCGAAGAAACGCTTCGCATCGACGCCGAGCAAGCGGGGCTGGACTGGAAACGTTTGCGGCAGGATATGGACGACCCTGCGATTCAGCAGAAGATCGACGCAAACCTAGCCCTTGCCCGCGCCATCGGTATTGACGGAACCCCCGCCTTCGTCGTGGGCACAAGGTTGATTGGCGGGGCGGTGCCGATCGCCGAATTGCAGGAAGCCGTCGCGGCGGCCCGCGCAAGTCAGCAGGACAAAGCTGCGCGCTAACCGGATCCGGTAAGCCGTAAGAAGCCGTTCACGTTTTGCCGCTAAAATTTGGGCCTCGCGCAGGCAAACCATGAGGTTCCGCCGCGCATCGCCGGAGAGGCAGAGGCAATTGCCAGAGAGCCACAAGCATGAACGAGCGGACGCATATCTTTATTGCCACACCGTGTTATGGCGGCTTGGTCACCCAGACTTATATGCAGTCGGTCATTGCGCTGATGCATCACGCGGCGGGGGCCGGCTTTGACCTCAGTCTCGCCATGCTCGGCCATGATGCGTTGATTACCCGCTCACGCAATACGCTGCTTGGGCAATTTCTGGATTCGTCTTCCGCATCGCATATTCTTTTCATTGATGCCGACATCGGCTTTGAAGCCGCTCAAGTCGAGCGGATGCTGGCATTTGGAAAAGACGTCGTTGCCGGCATCTATCCTCTGAAAACGTTCCATTTCGGCAGTCAGGCGCAAGCGCGCATGCGGGCGGGCGAACCCATTGCCACGGCCGGCATGCTTTATGTGGGATGCCTCTGCGAGGGCGATGAGCTGGAACACGAAGATGGTTTCGCAACCGGAGTATATGCCGGTACCGGTTTCATGCTGATTCGCCGCAACGTGATCATACGCATGATCGAAGCCTATCCGGAAACCCGTTATGCGCAGATCCATGCGTTTCCGTTTCCGGAACGGGGGGAGGAGCCACGCTATGCCTTGTTTGATTGCATGATCGATCGGGAGAGCGGCGTCTACCTCAGCGAGGATTACGCCTTCTGCAAACGCTGGCGCGACATCGGCGGCAAAATCTGGCTCGATACGAAAAGCCGGCTCACGCATTCCGGCCCGTTCGATTTTCACGGCAATCCGGCGCTGCGCTACCGCGTATAGGAATCGGCAAGCCGGGCAAGCCGGAAAAGAATGGCTTCCGCATCAATCCCCTGCGGCAGCGTGCCAAAAGCCTGCCCGTAATCTCCTGCCAAGCGCGTGCGGCAATAAGCATCGAAGACGGCAGCAGGGGCGGCCCGTTGCAAAGTAGCCGCAATAAGAAGTTGCGCCATCATTTCGGTCAGACGCCGCGCGACATATTCCGGAATCTCCCCCTGTCGGAGCAGTTCTTTGAGCTTTTCGCAAGCGCTATCAAAGCCCCGATCGGCGCCGCGCGCGGTTTCTATCTCCGCGAGAAACGCTTCGCGGGCCTCCGGCTCACGGCGAAGCGCGCGCATCACATCAAGGCAAATCACATTGCCGGAACCTTCCCAGAGCCCGTTCAGCGGAGCCTCGCGATAAAGGCGGGCCAGCAAATGATCTTCGATAAAGCCGTTGCCGCCATGGCACTCCAAGGCTTCGGCCACCAAGGCTGGCGCGCGTTTGCATGCCCAGAACTTTGCCACCGGCACGCCGATTCGGGACAGCAACCAGGCTTGGCGATCTCTTGTTCCGGCATCCAGCGCCGCCGCTACCCGCAAGCCAAGCCACATCAACGCCTCGCTTTCAAGGGCGAGATCAACAAGCACGTTGCGCATCAAGGGCTGGTCGATCAGCTTGCGCTGAAACGCGATGCGATGCGCAGCATGGTGCAGCGCCTGCGCTACGGCTTGGCGCACGATACCGGCGGAGGAAAGCGCGCATTCCAGCCGTGTCAGATGCGCCATTTCCAAAATGGTTGCGATCCCACGCCCTTCTTCACCAATCATCACCGCATGCAGGCCGTGATATTCCACCTCTGCGGATGCGTTGGAGCGATTGCCGCATTTGTCCTTGAGCCGTTGCAGGGCCAAGCGATTGCGTGAGCCATCGGCAAGCCAGCCTTCGGCAAGAAAGCAGGAAACACCTTTCTCCGTGCGCGCGAGCGTCAGAAAAAGATCACAGACCGGCACCGAGAAAAACCATTTATGGCCATAGAGCCGATAGCGTGCGCCGGGGCCTTTCTTGTCACTTTCCGGCTTGGCTTCGGTTTCTGTTTGCCGCAGATCAGACCCGCCCTGTTTCTCGGTCATCGCCATGCCGACGATGATGGAGATTTTCTCTCCAATAGGCACCGGCCGAGGGTCATAGCTCGTCGCAAGAATCTTTTCGCGATAGTAAGCGAGGAGGTCAGGAGCGTGGCGCAGGGCCGCAAACGCGGCAAAGGTCATGCTGGCGGGGCAGCAGACGCCGTTTTCTCCCTGATTCCAAAGGTAGCTGATCACCGCGCGGGCCACGTGGGCGCCTGGCCGAGGGTCCGACCAGGCCATCGAATGCAGTTCCGAGCCGAAGATCAGGCCCATCAATTCGTGCCAGGCGGGATGAAACTCCACCCAATCGATCCGGTTTCCGAACCGATCATGCGTGCGCAGCTCAGGCGGATAGCGGTTTGCGGCCCGTGCCAACAGCTGCATCCGCTTACTGCCGATCAACGCGCCACAGGCTTCCAGTTTGGGCCAGGCAAAATCCGCGCCGAAGAATCGCGCCGCCTCGGTTAATGCGAGATCGCCGGTAAAGGCGTTATAATCGGCAAACTCGCCGGGTTGATTCCGCGCAAACCGTACGGCGTCCTCCTCGCTTGCTTCGCGCATCGTCCGTTCCTCGCTCCTCTCTCTCGCCAACTCGCAGCCTTCCGCACCCGGTGCAGTTTACGCCGGACAGAGGCAAAAGAAACGAAGAACAGAAACCTCGGCGGCCAGCGCGTTCAGGCGGCCACGGAAAGCGGAGCGGGAATTTCGCGCCAGGCGGAGGGGTTTTCGAACAGCGCGCGCAGCAATCGGTTGTTCAGGGCGTGGCCGGAGCAGTGCCCGACAAAGCGTCCATGCAACGCTGCGCCTGCCAGAGCAAGATCCCCCACCACGTCGAGCAGCTTGTGGCGGACGAACTCTTTCGGCATGCGCAAGCCTCCGGGATTGAGCACGCGGTCTTCGTCAACCACCACCGCATTCTCGAGGCTCCCCCCAAGTGCCCGACCATTCGCATGAAGTTGGGCAACTTCCGAAGCAAAGGTGAACGTGCGTGCGCGCGCCAGTTCTCGGCGAAAACTCTCCGGATCCAATCGCATCGTCCAGGCTTGGCTGCCGACCGCAGCAGCCGGAAACGCGATGGAAAGCGATAACTCCAACCCCTCTCGGTCAGCGCGGGGAGGCCGCAATTCCACCCAACCACCCCCGTCTGCGACCCGCACGGTGCGGAGAACTTCAATGCGGCGGCGGGGTGCATCCTGTTCGGTCAGACCAGCGCAATCGAGAAGAAACAGAAACGGTGCCGCGGAACCGTCAAGGATCGGCACCTCCGGGCCATCCAGCGTAATCAGCGCATTGTCCACACAGCTGCCGGCCAAAGCCGCCATCAGATGTTCAACGGTTGCCACCCTTACGTCCGGCCGTTCGGCGCTCACAAGCTCAGTGCATAAAGGGGTTTCCGCCACCCGATCATACCGCGCGGGAATATCCACAGGCCCGCCTGGGATATTGATGCGCCGGAAGACAATGCCCGAACCGGGGGCAGCCGGAGCCAGCTCCAGATGCACCCGGCGGGCCGAGTGCAAACCCACACCGACGCAGCCAATGGCTTGCTTCAGCGTGCGCTGCCAAAAGAATCGTGTGGCCGGCCCCGCGTCGAAACCCGGCGAGTCTCCCCGATAGTCTTGCACCAGCCCGTCCATGCGTCGTTCCGTAACTCTCCTTGGAGGCTTCCCCTCGCCGGCTTTGCCCCGGCGAGGAGTCGTCTGCCAAGTTAGGCCCGCCGGACTGGGCAGGCGAGTCAATCATTATTTCTGAATGTTTCGATCTAACTCCTTGTTTCCAAAGAAAATCTTTTTGGTAAACACAATGCCGGTGAAACCCTCAAGAGGACTGGCGGCGCAGAAAAGCCGGAATATCCAGGCCGATATCCTCGCTCGCGGCAAGGCGCACCGAAGCCCGCTCCCGTTCCGGCTCCGGGGCCAGCTCGGGGGCCGTTTTCTCCACACGCGGGGCCGATACGGCTTCCGCGGCGTTTGGTTGGCCACCGGGCAAATTGCGGCGGATCGCCCCCGTGACAATGCCAAACAGGCTGGGCCGTGCGGGATGGACCCGCGCCGGAGAAGCCGGGTTAGCAGCCGCAGCGGCCGAGGCGTTCCGACCCGAGGCGGCAAACATCCCGCGCGGCGGAACGGATTGCGTCGGATCGGGCGCAGTGGCCGATGCGGCGCTGCGCGTCCCGATGCCAACCGAGGGCGCGGTGTGTGCCGAAGCACGGGGAGCAGTCGGCTGCGCTGAGGCGGCCAGCCGGGATGCCGGGCGGAGTTCGATCGGTTGGGCCACCCCTTGGCCCGCGATCGTTGTATATTCGGTAGAAGAAACGAAATTCGGCTCGGGCGTTGCAGGTTCCGCCGCGGCGAAGGCTTCCGCAGGAGCCATCGCAGTTTCCGCCATCCCCTGAGCGGCGACCGCCATCGGCGCGGCAGGCGAAGCTTCCGCGACGCCGGCCATTCCGCCGACCGCTACAAGGCGCGGCCGTGTCGCTTCCGCACGCACGGGGGAATCGATCCCGGTTGCCACGACGGAAACGCGGATGCGGCCCTGCAGCTCCTCGTCAATCGCAGAACCAAAGATGATGTTCGCATCTTCGTCGACTTCTTCGCGAATGCGGTTCGCCGCTTGATCCACTTCGAACAGCGTCAGATCTTCCCCGCCGGTAATGTTGATCAGCAGACCTTTCGCCCCGGCCATGGAGGTATCCTCCAGAAGCGGATTGCTGATTGCGGCTTCTGCCGCACGAATCGCGCGGTTCTCTCCTTCTGCCTCCCCGGTGCCCATCATCGCCTTGCCCATCTCGGCCATCACGGTGCGAATATCGGCGAAATCGAGATTCACGAGGCCAGGCATCACCATGAGGTCGGTCACGCCGCGCACACCCATATACAGAACCTGATCCGCCATCTTAAAGGCTTCTTTCCAGCCGGTGCGCTCGTTAGCAAGTCGGAACAGATTCTGATTTGGAATCACAATCAACGTATCGACATATTGCTGCAGCTCTTCGATGCCTTGTTCTGCAACCCGTGCTCTCCTGCTGCCTTCGAACGCAAATGGCTTGGTCACGACACCGACGGTAAGAATGTTCCGTTCACGGGCCATGCGCGCAATGACGGGCGCTGCTCCTGTGCCGGTGCCGCCACCCATGCCGGCAGTGATGAAGAGCATATGCGTTCCGTCCAAGTGGCGATAGAGCTCGTCAGCGGCTTCTTCTGCCGCAGCACGGCCGATCTCCGGTTTCGCTCCGGCACCTAGCCCTTGCGTAATATGCGGGCCGAGTTGAATGCGTCGATCGGCGCGCGAATGCATCAATTGCTGAGCATCCGTATTGGCAACAACGAATTCAACACCCTGCAAGTTAAGCGCGATCATGTTGTCGACGGCGTTCGTGCCTCCTCCACCAACGCCGATCACGGTAATCCGCGGCGAGAAATCGGTATGCACTTGCTGTGGAACGGTAAGGTTCAGGGTCATCGAGCCATAGCTCCTTCTTCAGTGCGTTGGTTTGATTAAGCCGTAAGCTGCGCGAGACATCACACCCTCTCGCGCAGGAAGTTCAGAAAGCGGCGCAGCAGACCGCCTTTGCGCTCGCTCTCGAAGTCGATGTCTTGCAAACTGCGCCCATCGCCCGCCGCCCAAATCAAAAGGCCGGCGGCGGTGGCAAAGGCCGGGCCCGCTGCGGCATCAGGCAAGCCGCGCAGGCCCATCGGTTTGCCGATGCGCGCATGGCGGCCCAAGATCCGGGCCGCCAACTCCCGCACGCCGGCAAGCTGCGAAGCGCCACCGGCAAGCACAACGCGCGGGCCGGCAATGCGCGAAAGCCCGGAGGTTTCCAGATGTTCTTTGACCAGCTCGAAAGTTTCTTCGAGCCGCGGGCGAATAATGCTCACCACCATCGAGCGGGGAACTTTGGCGATGTGGTGCTCGTCTTCGCCGACCAGCGGCACCGGCAGCATTTCGCGCTCGTCATCGGGGCTTCCTTGCACATTGCCGTAAAGTGTCTTCAATCGCTCGGCATGGACGACGGTCGTTGAGAGCAGACGCGCAAGGTCGTTGGTCACGTGCACTCCGCCCACCGGCAATTGCATGGTGTGCAACAATTGACCTTCGCCGAACACGGCAAGGCTGGTGGTGCCGCCGCCCATGTCGATGACCGTGGCACCAAGCTCGCGTTCATCGGGCACCAACACGGCGAGTGCCGTGGCGAACGGGGCGACGACCAGTTCGGCAATGTCGAGATCCGCCCGCGCGATGGAAGCGGAAAGATTGCGCAGCGCGGTTTCGGAGGCATCGATCACGTGCAGGCGAGCCGTGAGTGTGTCGCAATGCAAACCGCGGGGATCGGAAACACCGGTGGTGTCGTCCACAGCAAAGTTCAGCGGCAGGGCATGGACCACCTCGCGCCCTTCCACATAGGCGCGGGAGCGTCCCTCCAGCACCACGCGTCGGATGTCTTGCTCTCCCACCGCACGGCCGCCAACTGGCCATTGCACGTTAAACAGGCGGCTTTCCGGCTGCCCGCAGGAGAGATTTACGGTCACCGCGCGCAAGCGGGTATCGGCCATATCTTCCGCCTGGCCCACAGCGGCACGAATGGCGCGTTCGGCCTCTTCCAAGTCGGTAATGCCCCCGGCGCGCACACCGCGCGCTTTCTGCCAACCAAAACCCAAAACGCGGAGTGTCCGGTCCGACTCGACCCGCCCGATAATGCAGACAACTTTGGTGGTCCCAATATCCAGCACCCCGAATGGCCCGCTGCGCAGACCATGACCGCGTGCAGGGCCGAGAGGTTCAGCCGGAGGGAGGAAGCGATGAGAAAGATCGTTCATGGTGCGTTCCCCTCACGTCGGCCGCCGGGCCGCCTGCTGGCCGGGCGGCTTGGCGTTCGAAGAGGGCGGCTGTGGGGGAGCCGGTTCGGTCTCGGCGCGGGGGGCGCCGGTCGGGCGAAGCACCAATCGATCGGGCAGGCGCATGTCGACAATTTGCAGCGGCCGCTCCAGCAAGCCGTGCTCCCGCTCAAGCTGCTCCAGCCGCTCCAAGGCGGCCGCTTCATGCCCCTCCGGCAACAACACGTCGAGCCCCGAGGCGAGATGCAAATTCCAGCGGCGTTCTCCGACGCGGATCGCCGCCGTCACCTTTTCCGCAAGCAACGGATGCTGGCCGAGGGCATCCAAAATCTCGGCCGCATGCACGGGCGCGCCGGCGCCAACCACCAGCGGCAAATTGCGAAAGCGGGCCAAATCTTCGCCTTGCACCACCTGGCCTTGGCGGTCGATCAGGCGGAATTTTCCTTCATGCTGCCAAATCGCGAAGGGTCGGCGCTCGGTCAGAGCCACCACGATGGTGGAAGGCCAACGGCGTTCCACTGAGGCGTTCGCCACCCAGGAAAGGGTTTCAATTCGGGCTCTTGCCGCAGCCACGGAAAAGCCAAAGATTGGCTCGCCCGGGGCCACGCCGAGGGCGGCCCGAAGCAGCGGCTCAGGGGTATTCGTTCGGCCTTCGATGACGACCTTGGAAACCGTAAAGCCAAGGGCGGCGGTGGCGCGGGCGAACCAACCCCGAAGCGGGCCGGCCGCGCCGTTTGGCCCGGCTTTGCCATGATCCGCAACCAGGGCGTAAAGCAGCACGCCGCCGAGCAGCACCAGCGCCACGACCGGGGGTTTCAGCACCCGACGGGCGCGCCGCAGCCAGAGTTTTCGCAACGAGGGGCGATCAGCCACGGCGCTTGCGCGTGAACGGCTTACTCCCGGCATGTCGCCTGCTCCACCATCCATGCGCAGAGTTCCGGAAAGCTGATGCCGAGAAAGGCAGCCTGCTCCGGCAATAACGATGTACGCGTCAGCCCTGGCTGGGTGTTGACCTCGAGCAGAACGAGCCGCCCCGGTTCACCGGCAGTATCGTCGTAGCGAAAATCCGCCCGCGTCGCCCCGCGGCAACCCAAGGCCCGATGCGCGGCAAGCGCAAACTCCAGCGCCTTTTCGGTAATCGCCGGGTGGACCAGCGCGGGCAAGACGTGACGAGAACCTCCCGGCGCATACTTTGCCGCATAGTCATAAAACCCTTCGGCGGGAAGAATTTCCGTCACCGCAAGCGCCCGCTCACCCAACACGCCCACCGTCAGTTCACGGCCCGGGATATATTCCTCCACCAACGCAATGCGACCGAACCGCCAGGAGCGTGCAATGTCCGCACGCCGATTATCGCCCGGCTGGATAATCACCACACCGACGGAAGAGCCTTCGTTGACCGGCTTGATCACGAACGGGCGCGGAAGCGGATCCGCATCCGCCAAAGCGTCTATCGAGACAACTTTCCCCTCCGGCACGGGCAGACCTGCGGTCCGGAAAATGGATTTCGCGGCGCGCTTGTCCATGGCCAAAGCCGAGGCCCGCACGCCGGAATGGGTATAGGGAATCCCCAGCCAATCGAGCACGCCCTGGATGGTGCCGTCCTCGCCATAGCGGCCGTGCAAGGCGTTGAACACCACATCCACAGCCGGCCGGCCGGCCGGCGCAAGCGCTGCGATCACAGCGGCCAGATCATGTCCCACCTCGATCGGCAGGACATCGAACTCAAGCTTGCGCAAGGCTTCGATCACTTGCGCACCGGAAGCAAGGCTCACTTCCCGTTCCGCGGAGATTCCGCCATAAAGCACCCCGACGCGCATCACGCCGCCGCCTCCGCGGGAACCAGCGGAATGCCGATGCGGCGGATTTCCCATTCAAGCTCCACGCCCGAAGCAGCGCGAACGCGCCGTTGCACCTCTTCCCCGAGCGTTTCCAAATCCCAAGCCGTGGCGTTGCCGGTATTGATCAGAAAATTGCAATGCAGTTCCGAAACCTGTGCTCCACCAAGCCGAAGCCCGCGGCAGCCCGCGGCGGAAATCAGCTCCCAAGCCTTGAGGCTGGAGTGATGCGGCAACGGATTGCGGAAAGTCGATCCGCCCGTGCGCGCCCGCACCGGTTGGGTGGCTTCGCGGCGCGCGCGGATTTCCGCGATGCGCCTGGCAATGGCGGCGGCATCACCGGGCACGGCATGAAGCCGCGCGCGCACCACCACCGCCCCCTCCGGCAAGGCGGATTGACGATAAGCAAAACCAAGAGCCGCGGCCGGTAAGCGTTGCAGCCGGCCGTCCCGGGTAACGATCTCCGCCCAATCCAGAACCGAGGCGGTATCGCTTCCGTAGGCTCCCGCATTCATCGCGATCGCCCCTCCGATCGTGCCGGGTATGCCGCTGAGGAACTCAAGCCCTGCCAGGCCGGCCGAGGCGGCATGCTTGGCAACGTTCGCGCCGACCACGGCAGCGCCCACGAGGAGGCCGTTCGGCTCGAGCTTGACCCCGCCGAAACCGCGGCCGAGCCGCAGCACCACCCCGGCAATGCCGCCGTCGCGCACAATCAGGTTCGAAGCGGCGCCGATGACATGCACCGGCACCATCGGCGGCAGAGAAGCCAGCAAACGCTGCAGATCTTGCGGATCGGCAGGGCTGATCAGGACTTCGGCCGGGCCGCCCACGCGGAACCAGGTGAACGGTGCCAATGCGGCGCCCTCCTGCACGCGGCCGCGGATGGGCGGGAGCATTGCGCTCAGCAGGCCATGCTTTGCGGTCGGGATCATGCGCCCCCTCCGGCCGCCAAGGCTTTGCCGCTTTGTTGGAGTGCGGCAAGCTCCCCGGGCAGCGCCTGCGCCCATGCGGTAATGTTGCCCGCCCCCAAACACACGACGAAATCTCCGGGGCGGGCGATGGCATGCACCATTTCCGCCAAATGCTCGGGGCCCGGCAGCGGTACCACGCTCCGATGCCCCCGCGCGCGCAGCCCTTCCACCAAAGCGTCGCGGTCGACCCCCTCGATCGGGGTTTCCCCGGCGGGGTAGACATCGGCGACGATCACCGTGGCAGCATCGTTCATGCAGGTGCAGAATTCGTCAAACAGTGCCGCAAGCCGCGAATAGCGGTGCGGCTGCACCACTGCGATCACCTCACGCGCGCCGGCCTGTCGTGCGGCTTTCAATACGGCGGCGATCTCCACAGGGTGATGGCCGTAATCATCGATGATGGTGATGCCGCCGACCTCGCCGGTTTTGGTGAACCGGCGCTTGACGCCGCGAAACCCGGCAAGCGCCATCCGGATTGTTTCGTCATCAATTTCCATTTCCACCGCAACGGCAATCGCGGCGAGCGCGTTTTGCACGTTGTGGCTGCCGAGCATCGGTAACCGGAACGGGCCAAGTCGCCGCGCCCGGTTATGCAGCCGATCCGTCACCACCACCTCGAAGGTGGCACCCAATCGGTCGGCAACCAGGCGGTCTGTGCGCACATCGGCCTGCGGCGAAAATCCGTAGGTGATGATGCGATGATCCGCAAGCTTCGGAATCAGCTGCTGCACCGCAGGATGGTCAAGGCAAAGCACCGCAAAGCCATAAAACGGAACATTGGAGACGAATTGCTGGTATCCTGCAATCATCGCCTCCGTAGAACCCCAATGGTCGAGATGTTCGGGGTCGATGTTGGTCACCACCGCAATCACCGCAGGCAGGCGGAGAAAAGATCCGTCGCTTTCATCGGCTTCCACCACCATCCACTCGCCGGCGCCAAGCCGCGTGTTGGTGCCGTAGGCATTGATAATGCCGCCGTTGATCACGGTGGGATCAAGGCGCGCCGCTTCCAAGAGCGCCGCAATGAGGCTGGTGGTCGTGGTCTTGCCGTGCGTGCCGCCGACCGCGATCGACCATTTCAGCCGCATCAACTCGGCAAGCATTTCCGCGCGCCGCACCACGGGAATAAAACGCGCGCGCGCCGCCACCACTTCCGGATTGTCGCGCTTAATGGCGGAAGAAACCACCACCACGCGTGCATCGCCCAAATTCGCAGCATCATGCCCAATGCGTACGGGAATGCCCAACTGTCGCAACCGGAGTACGTTGCCATTTTCGACAACGTCGCTTCCTTGCACGCTGTAGCCCAAAGTGTGCAGCACCTCGGCAATCCCGGACATGCCGATGCCGCCGATGCCGACGAAGTGCATTGTCCCGATGCTGAGGGGAAGTTCTCTCATACGCGGCTCTCCTCGGAAAGCAACGCTTCGACCTGATCCGCAAGTGCCATTGCCGCCTGAGCCCGACCGAAACCTTGGGCGGATTTCGCCGCCACCGCCAGGCTATGCGGCTCCTGCCAAATACCAATCAGCCAAGCGCGCAACGCCTCCGGTGTAAATTCGTGTTGGGGCATGACCCATCCCCCTCCGGTTTGCGCGAACGCGCGGGCGTTGGCGGTTTGATGATCGTCAATCGCATTCGGCAGCGGCACAAGCAGCGCCGGGCGGCCAATCACGCCAAGCTCCGCTATGGTGGAAGCACCGGCACGCGCAATTACCAAATGCGCCGCCGCCATTTTTTCGGCAACATCCGCAAAGAACGTATCGATCTCGCTACGAATACCGACCTCTCCATACGCAGCGCGCACCCGGGCCATGTCCTCAGGACGGCATTGCTGCACAACCGCAAGCCGCGCACGCAAAGCCTCCGGCAGTGCCGTCAGTGCTTTCGGCACCACGTCACTAAATACGCGCGCGCCGAGAGAACCGCCGAGAACCAACACGCGAAATTCGCCGGCAAAGGGTTCGCCGTAGGGCCGCGCGGCATGCGCGCAAATTGCAGGCCTGACGGGATTGCCCACCACGGCAATGCGTGCGCTCTTCGGCACGCGCGCCGTGCGGGGAAAACTCAAGGCCAAGAGATCTCCAGCATAGGAAAGGAATCGATTGGCACGTCCCAGCACAGCATTTTGTTCGTGCAATATAATTGCCGGACGTCGCCACAGCAGGCGCGCGGCAAGCACCGGGGCAACCGCCGGATAGCCGCCAAAAGCCACCACCGCGGCAGCATCGAGTTTTGCCAGAATGCTACGTGCCTCAATGATTCCCGCAGCCAACTGAAAACCGGCGCCGACGGCATCAAGCAAACTGCGCCCGGCGAGGCCGGCCCCGCGAATCACAAAGCGGTCGCGGCCGTCAAACCCGGCAGGCACGAAACGCAAAGAACGCTTGTCGGTAATGAGCCCGACCCAATGCCCGCGCCTTGAAAGCTCGGCAAGCAGCGCTTCCGCGGAGAAGAAATGCCCGCCCGTGCCGCCGGCCGCGATTACGATGGGATGAAGCTTCGTCCCCCTCATGGCGCTGCTCCATAATGGCGCTGGCGCGTAAAGCCGAGCAGCATGCCCATCTCCAAAGCAACCGCCAGCACCGATGAGCCACCATAGGAAATGAACGGCAAGGTCATGCCTTTGGTGGGGATAAGATGCAAGGACGAAGCCATATTGACGAACGCCTGCAAACCGAAACTCGTGGCAAGACCCGATATTGTCAGGATGATAAAGAAATTCTGCTCGCCGCGGACGCGTAACAGAGAGTGCAACACGATGAACGCAAAAACGCACACCACGGCGAGGCAGACCAAAAACCCGAATTCCTCTCCGGTCACGGCGAAAACGAAGTCGGCGTGGGCATCGGGCAAAACATTTTTTACCTCACCCTCACCCGGCCCTCGCCCGAGCAGCCCGCCATTGCCGAACGCTTCCAATGCCGTTGTGATTTGATAATGATCACCGGTCGTGGGATGCAGAAAATGCATCACCCGGTTATGCACGTGCGGGAAGAGAAAATACGCGCCGACGCCGGCCGCCGTCATACACGCAAAACCAACACCCACCAAAAGCAAATTAAGGCCGGCAATGAAAAGCTGCGTCAGAAAGACCGCGACCACCACACTCAGCATGCCGATATCGGGTTGCGATTTCAGCACCAACACAATCAGCCCAAGAATGGCTGCTGCAATCAGCATGCCGGGGAAACGCGGCTGGCGTTTGCCCTCGGCAAGCAGCCAAGCGGTGACGACCGCAAAGCACGGCTTCAAAAACTCGCTGGGCTGGAGCGAAAATCCCGGAAATGCAATCCAGCGCCGTGCTCCTTTGATCTCTACGCCGATCAGAAGCGTTGCCGCCGTAAGAGCCAATGCCGCAGCGCATCCGATGACGGCGAGCCTGCGCAATTCCCGCTCGGACAGTAATGAAACAGCAACGACAAGCGCGCCTGCCAAAGCAAGAAAAAGGACTTGTTTCACAATGAACGCATTGCGCGGCTCGCCGATCCGCTCGGCAACGGAGGGGCTTGCCGCCAGCGTCATCACGTATCCGAAACCGATCAGCCCAACCACGGCGAATAATACCCAGCGGTCGATACTCCACCACCAGCGCCCCAAAACAGACGTATCCGCGCGCGAAAGAGCGGGCATCAGCGAACCCCCTCCGGCTGGGCAGCAAGCCTCTGCACAAGACCGCGAAACTGCTCGCCCCGAGCCTCGAAATTTTCAAATTGATCAAAACTTGCGCATGCGGGAGAAAATAACACAGTGGCTCCACTCTCGCGCGCGCGTTCAAACGCGGCAGGCACGGCGGCAGCAAGTGTGTTCACCACCCGATGCGGCACGCCCGCCGAGGCAAGCGTCCCGGCAAGCAAGGGGGCATCGCGCCCAATCAGCAGCGCCTCCACGATACGGGGGAAAAACGGCGCCAGCGAGGTAACACCGCCAGCTTTGGCAATGCCTCCGGCAATCCAGATCACCCGGGGGTAACACGCCAAAGCGCGGGCAGCGGAATCGGCATTGGTGGCTTTGCTGTCGTTGACGAAAACGACGCCGTCCACCTTGCCGACAATTTCTTGGCGATGCGCAAGGCCCGGAAACGTCAGAATCCCCTCGGCAACTTTGTTACGGGAAACTCCGAACGCAAAAGCAAGCGCGGCCGCTGCGGCGGCATTTTGCGCGTTGTGCACGCCCGGCAATGCTTTTGCCTCGCCCAAAGCAACGATGGCAGCGGAACGATCAAAAAGCACGCCGTCCTTGCTGAAAATGTCGGCCTCTTTTTCTCCGGAAATCCGCACGATTCGTGGTCCATAAATTTCGCCTGCAAGAGCGCATGACGGCGCATCGTCGATGCCGATCACCGCGGTATCGTCCGTCGTTTGATGCGCGAAAATGGTGCGCTTTGCGGCGATATAGCCGGCCATGTCGCCATGGCGGTCGATATGGTCCGGACTGAGATTCAGCAAAGCCGCGCCGTCAAACCGGATGGTCTCGATACGCTCCAGCATATAAGAGGACATTTCCAGCACATAAACGCCGTCGTCTGGCAAAAGCGGCAGCGAAAACGTTGCCGGGCCGAGATTGCCGCCTGCCGCCGCCGGAATATTTGCCGCCTTGAGGATATGCGCAAGCAATGCCGTGGTGGTGGATTTGCCGTTCGTGCCGGTAATACCGACAAAGCGCGCGCGCGAACCAGATTTTCTCACCGCGCGATAGAACAGCTCCGCATCGGAAAGAATGGGCACGCCTGCTCTCTGCGCTGCGGCCGCAATCGGATGCGGCTTCGGGAAAATATGCGGAATTCCGGGCGAAAGCACGAGTGCATGGCACTGCCCGATGCGCTCGGATAGCTCTTGCACGGAAACACCTTCGGCGCGCGCGCGTGCACGGGCGGGCTCGGCATCGTCCCACGCCAAAACCTCGGCCCCCATCTCGGCCAAGGCCCGCGCCGCCGGCAAACCGCTTCGGGAAAGACCCAAAACGGCAAATCGGTATCCGGAAAATATGGTGGAAAATTCGCTCATCGGATTTTCAATGTGGCAAGGCCAATAAGTGCCAATATTACGGAAATGATCCAAAAGCGGATCACAATGGTGGGTTCCGCCCAGCCCTTCTTTTCAAAATGATGGTGCAACGGCGCCATCAGAAAAACGCGCCTGCCTGTGCGTTTATACCAAAACACCTGCACCATCACCGAAACCGTTTCCACCACGAACAACCCGCCCACAATCGCAAGCACGATTTCATGCTTCGTGGCCACGGAAACCGCGCCCAAAGCCCCGCCCAGCGCAAGGCTTCCGGTATCTCCCATGAACACTGCGGCGGGGGGCGCGTTGAACCAGAGAAACCCCAAGCCGGCCCCGATCAACGCCGAGCAAAATACGGCAAGTTCGCCGACACCCGGCACTTCATGCAATTGCAGATATTCTGCAAAGACGCGGTTGCCGACGAGATATGAAATCAGCGCAAAAACGCCGGCCGCGATCATTGTGGGGACAATCGCAAGCCCGTCCAGCCCGTCGGTCAAGTTAACCGCATTGGACGCCCCCATCATCACAAGCGATCCGAAAATCGGAAATCCGATCGGGCCCAGCGGAATCAGCACATCTTTAAAGACCGGCACCGCAAGCGCCGTGCTTAACGGGCCATGAACGAGAGAAGCAACCCACAACGATGTCGCAAGCCCGATCGCGGCTTGCCCGAGAAGTTTCACCCGGCCGGGTAGTCCGCGCACATTGCGGCGAGAAAGCTTCAAATAGTCGTCGGCAAAACCCAGGACGCCATAGCCGAGGGTCACGAACAACACCGCCCAAACAAAGGGATTTGCAAGATCCGCCCAGAGCAATGTCGAGACGAAAAGTCCGATCAGAATAAGCACCCCGCCCATGGTCGGCGTGCCCTTCTTTTCCAGAAGGTGCCGCTCGGGACCGTCGATCCGAATGGGCTGCCCATGGCCCTGCACCGATTTGAGCCAACGAATCAGCTTCGGGCCGACCCAAAAACTCACCACAAGGGCGGTCAAACACGCCGCACCGGAGCGAAACGTGAGGTAACGGAAGAGATTGAAGATCAAGTATTCGTGCGCAAAGGGCCGTGTGAGTGCGTACAACATCAGTCCGGCTCCTTGCTCAGCGCGGCAATGACAAAATGCATCGCGCTGCCTTGGCTTGCTTTCACCAAAACCGCATCCTCGGGCAACAGCGCTGCCGCCACGATGGGCGCCAGCGTCTTGGCATCTGGCGCATAGGCGCCGCGCAAGGCAGGCGAAATCGCGTCGAACAAATGGCGCATCAACGGACCACACGCAAAAACAATGTCGGCGGCCCCCTCCACTGCAGCGGCAAGCCCCGCATGTTCCGCCGGCCCGAAGGCACCAAGCTCCAGCATATCCCCAAGCACTGCGACGCGCCGTCGTGCCGAACTCAGCGCCAGCACCGCCAGCGCGGCGCGGATGGAAGCCGGAGACGCGTTATAGCTTTCGTCCATAAGCAGCGCTTTTCCCCCGCGCGGCAACGCAATCCATCTTCGTGCGCCCCGGCCCGGAACCGGCTGAAATTGTTCCAACGCCTCCGCCGCTGCTGTGACATCAAAGCCGCCGGCCGCCACCGCGGCGAGCACGGCAAGCGCGTTCATGGCCAGATGCCGTCCCGCGGCAGGCAAGCGAAACCGCACGCGCTCGGCTACAATTTCCGCCGTAATCACACTGCCTTCCGGGCTTTCGCTGAACGAAAGCAAACGCGCCTCGCCGGACTCGCCGAAGCGAAGCACCCGCGCTTTCCCCGCATGGCGCAAGAGCACCGGTAGAAACGGCGTATCGGCGGGAATCACGGCAACGCCGTCGGGCAAAAGCCCCGAGAAGATTGTCGCTTTTTCTTCCGCAATCGCCTCAAGACTGCCCAAATGCCCGATATGTGCCGATGCGATTGCGGTGATGATCGCCACATGAGGACGCACCAGCCGCGCCAGAGGCGCAATTTCGCCGGGGTGGTTCATGCCGATTTCAACAACGGCGGCCTGCGCATCTCTCGGCAGGCGCGCCAGCGTCAGTGGTACTCCCAAATGGTTGTTATACGAGGCCTCGGCGGCGTGGACGCGCGCTTGGCCGGAAAGTGCCAGCCGCAGCATTTCCTTGGTGGTCGTTTTGCCGACGCTGCCGGTCACGGCGAAGACACGGGCAAAGCTCCGCGCACGGCCATAGGCACCAAGCGCAGTCAACCCGGCCAGCGTATCCGGCACCACCAAAAGCGGAGCATCGGTCGGAAAGTTTTCCGGCACCCGCTCCACCATCATCCCGCTTGCGCCCCGACGCACCGCTTCTGCCACGAAATCATGTCCGTCGCGACGATCCCCCTTCAGGGCAACAAACATCTCTCCAGGCACAAGTTTGCGGGTATCGATCGCAACCCCCGTTGCTTCAAACGGTGCCAGAAGGCGCCCACCCGTCGCTGCCACCAAATCTTCGGCCGACCAAAGCCCGTTCATGGTGCCAGCCCCAGTAAGCGGCGCACGACGGCCCGATCATCAAACGGAATGATGTCTGTGCCGACAATTTGGCCTTGTTCGTGGCCTTTGCCGGCCACCACGAGAACATCGCCGGGGCGAAGCATTTCCAACGCGGCCGCAATGGCTTCTTCCCGCCCGGCGATTTCCCGCGCCCCCGGACAGCCCGACAAAATCGCAGCGCGGATCGCTGCAGGATTTTCCGTGCGGGGATTGTCATCGGTCACAATAATCGCATCGGCCCCCTTTGCGGCTGCGTGACCCATGAAGGTACGCTTGCCCGGATCCCGATCCCCTCCGGCGCCGAAAACAACCACCAATCGCCTAGCGGTGTGCGGACGCAACGCCGCCAAGACGCGTTCCAGCGCATCCGGGGTATGCGCATAATCCACATAAACCGCCGCGCCGCTGGGAAGCCGCGCCACCAGCTCCAACCGCCCGGGAACTCCCGCAAGTTTGGGTAAAAATCGCAACGCTTGTTCTTCTCCCGTGCCCCATGCCAGAGCAACAGCGAGCAGAGCATTTTCTGCCTGAAATCTCCCCGGCAGGGGCAAGAGCAGCTCTTCTCGGAACCCGTTCGCCTCGAGCTCAAGAATTTGTCCTTCAGGGCAAGGCGTAGCGCGGTGCAGATGAATAAAATCGCCCCCTTCCCCCACCAGGCAAAGCCGCAAACGGCGCGCATCAGCAACAGCCCGCAAAGCGGCAAGCGTCTCTGATTCCAACGATGTGGGTGCGGCCGCGACGGCTCCCTCCGGCAACAACTCTTGGAACAGGCGAAGCTTCGCCGCACGGTAGTCTGCCATGCTCGGGTGATAATCCAAATGATCCCGGCTGAAGCTGGTAAACGCGCCCGCAGCCAGCGGCACGCCGTCAAGCCGAAATTGCGCAAGCCCGTGCGAAGAAGCCTCCATCGCCACGTGTTGCACCCCCTGGGCGGCGAGGGACGCAAGAAGCTCGGCAAGCTTCACCGGATCAGGCGTTGTCAGGGCAGAGGTTTGCGCAATTCCGGGCGCGTGCACTCCAAGCGTGCCAAGGCTGGCCGCCTTGCGCCCGCCGAGCTCCCAAACTTGGCGCAAGAACCACACCGTGCTGGTTTTTCCGTTCGTTCCCGTAACCGCCGCCACGACGCGCGGCAAAGAACCCGCCAACGTCGCCGCAAATTGCGCAAGCCGCCGCCGCGGCTCCGGATCCTCCAAAAGCGGCCGGTCCGGCACGCCGGCGGGCCAAGAGGTGCCCGGTGGGGCCAGCACCGCCGCCGCTCCGCGCGCAACCGCATCCGCAATGAAGCCGCGCCCGTCCGCCTTGGTTCCGGGAACGGCGACGAACACATACCCCGGCTTGACCGCACGCGAATCCGCCGCCACGCCAGCAAGATCGAGCTCGGCATGGTGCTGCCAACCCGACGGCAACGGCATTCCGCACCTCAGCATCAGTTCAGCGAGCCGCATCTTCGTTCACCGGATACCGATAGCCGGCAGGAAGCACGGACGCGGGCGGCACCTCCATTGCTTCATGACGCGGGTCATGCCGCAACGGCGGAACCGTCGGCAAAAGGGGCGGCAGCAAAGACCGGCGGGATGCGCCACCGCCTGCGTGCGGGGCCGGCTGAACGCTGGCGGCAACTGCATGCGCACCGGCGGGTCGGCCCGGCTGCAGCGGAATGGCAAGCGAAGCCTCGATAGCGGCCGCATTTTGCGTCTGCGGAAGCAACCCAAGCATGGGCGCGATGCGAAGAATCACCCGCCCCGCCGCCGGCGCCGTCACCTGCCCTGCTGTGGAGAAGAACCCGGTTGAGGCATTTCCGTGCGGCTCGTCCAACATCATATAGACGGCGTAACGCGGCGCGTTCATTGGAAAAACGCTGACAAAAGCGCTCACGTTGGCATGTTTTTTGTAGCCGTGGCCGCCCACTTTTTCGGCGGTGCCGGTTTTTCCGCCAACGAAATAACCTACCACCTCGGCCTTTTTGCCGTACCCCTCCGTCACCACCAGACGCATGAGCTTGCGCATCAGATCGGAGGTGGACTGTTGCATCACCCGGGTTCCGTTCACCGGCTCGTCTTCACGATGCGCAAGCAGCGTCGGTGTCAGCAAAATGCCGCCATTGGCAATGGCGGCGGTGCCGCGCAGCACGTGTAAAGGCGAGACCGCAATCCCATGGCCGAAGCCGATCGTCATGGTGGCGGCTTCGCCCCAATTTGAAACGGGAGGCGCCAAAGGCCGTCCTGCCTCGGGCAATTCGATACCGATCCGGCTGAACATGCCCATCGCTTTCAGCCATGCGCGCTGTCGTTCCGCGCCGACCAGCAGCGCGATGTGAGCCGCCCCGAGATTGGAGGAATAAGCCAGCACTTCCGGCAAATAAAGGAACCGATGCTTGCCTTCGAAATCGGTAATAGTGAACCGGCCGATATGGATCGGGTGCGCGGCATCGAACTGATCCCAAATGTGGACGATCCCGCCGTCCAAAGCCATTGCGGCGGTTTGCAATTTGAACGTGCTTCCCGGCTCGTACATTCCGGTAACCGCCCGGTTGAAACGGTCTTCCGGCGGCGCGGATCCCACGTCATTGGCGTCGTAATCCGGCAAGCTTACCATGGCCAGCATTTCGCCGGTGCGCACATCCATCACCATCCCGCAGGCGCCGATGGCGTGGAATTCCTCCATGGCCGCAGCCAGTTCTTCGCGCACCACCGCTTGCACCCGTACATCCAGGGAAAGCCTGAGCGGCTCGGCCGAGGTGGTGAGTCGCTCATCAAAATGTTTCTCCACGCCCGCAATGCCGTGTTCGTCGATATCGACCCCGCCCAAAACCTGCGCCGCAACCCGGCCAAGCGGATAATGCCGTCGCTCCGAAGGTTGGAAATAAATGCCCGGAATGCCGAGCGCGTTGATGAGAAGCTCCTCGCGGGGTGAAATGTGGCGCGCCAGATAAACGAAAGCCTTGTTGCTGGAAAGCCGCGCGAGAAGCTCCGCTTCATCAAGCCTCGGCAAAACACGCTTCAGCTCGTGCGCAACCTCGCGCACATCGATCATTTCGCGCGGATTGGCATAGAGCTCCACGGTCGGAAGCGAAACCGCCAAAATCTGATTGTTCCGATCGACAATCATGGCGCGGTGCACGCGCGGCCCCAAAGCAAGCTCGGCCGTCTCCGGAGGTGGCACAACCACCGGCGCGGCAAGATGCGGTTTCATCGGCGCGATGAGGGTGACCATGGCAAGTTTGCCTGCCACTGCCACAAACAGAGCCGCAAAAACAGCCGCAACCAGAACAAGCCGCGATCGGGTTTTTTGCAATGCCGCACGGCGCGCGAGATCCGGTGCGGTCAGACGCACCGTCTCCACCCGCGGCACCGCGGCATTCCGGGGCGCGCCGAAGATGCGCGTCGGTGCGCTGTGCGGAGAAGGCGGATCCGGCGAGGGGGGCGGGGGAAACGCGCTCATGGCTCATCCCGCTTCTCTGCCGGCACCGGTACCGGCGGCGGCAACTCCGGTGTCCCCATTCCCAAGGCGGAAGATGTGACGGGAGTACTGACGATGAACCCTCGGCCAACCCGGAAAACCGGGGGGGCAGATGCCGGGCGCGCCTGCGGTTCGGCCGGATGCGTCACTGCGGTGTGCAGCACCGACGCTCCCACCGCCGCCTCGGCCCTCCGCGGCGCGGCCAACGGCAACTCCGTCGGGCGCGGCGCAAGCGCGCCGGTCGCCACTCGGGTTTCCGATGGCTTCTTGGGGATGCCATGTTGGGCCGGCGCGGGTTGGGCAGACGCAGAGGTGCGATCTTGCGCAATCGGCTTCTCGCGGGCAGAGGGGGCATTGCCGGCAACTTGACGGGCCGGCGGCTCCGCATGGAGCGCCGGCTGGGGTTTTGCCGGAACCGGTTGAATCACGGCAACTGTCGCCGGCTTGCGTTCGTTTTCCGTAATCGGCTTTTCGATGGGCTTTGCCTCCTGCGAGTCCTGCTGTGTCTCCTCGGCTGCCGGGCCTGCAGGAGCAAGGCTCGCAAGACGCTGATCAAGATCGGCCGCGGTCACAAACTGACCGGGAGCCACCGGCTTCAGCGCCAAATAACGCTGCGCAAGCTCGCTGAGCCGGTCCGGTTGGTTCAGCAACGTCCATTCCGCTTTCAATACGCCGATGCGCTGGCCCGCAGCTTGCGTCTCCTTCACAGTCGCCGCGATCGCACGATCCAACATCCGCGTGCGCTGCTTCACCTGATAAAGGTAAAGCCCGGAAGCGGCAGCCAATACCATGCAAAGCGCAGTCGCCGGCCGGATCATGCTGCCCTCGCATGGCTCGCGGTTGCTACGGAATGTTCGGCCAGGCGCTCCAAAGCGCGCAGCCTTGCGCTTCGCGCCCGCGGATTGGCCGCCACTTCGGCCGCGCTGGGACGCAGCGCGTGCGGCGTAAGGAGGCGAAACATCGGCGATAAAGGTTGGGGATCCGGCTCCGGGGTGTGGCGCGAAGGCTTCGGAGCGCGGCCGGCCTGCGCTGCCATGAACCGCTTCACCAGACGGTCTTCCAAAGAATGGAACGCAAGCACCACCACCCGTCCCGCCGGGGCAAGCAGATCTTTCGCCTGTTCCAACGCGTGCGAAAGCTCGCCAAGCTCGTCATTCACCGCTATCCGCAAAGCTTGAAAGCTGCGCGTGGCAGCATCGATGCCGGATGCATCCGCGGGCACGACGCTGCGCACGATCGCAGCAAGCTCTCCGGTGGTGGACAGCGGCGCGCGTTTGCGCGCAGCTATGATCGCGCGCGCAATGCGCAGCGCATGCCGCTCTTCTCCGAATTCCCGGAGAATGCGGGCAAGCTCGCGCTCGGAAAGCTGGTTGACGAGATCTGCAGCGCGCGGCCCCTGCTGGTCCATCCGCATATCAAGCGGACCGTCCGCACGGAACGAAAATCCACGCCGTGGTTCATCAAGCTGGAATGAGGAGACGCCGAGATCAAACACAATGCCGTCGAGCGAATGCACTCCGGCATCCTGCAAAAGCGTGCGCATTTCGCCGAAGCGGCCATGCAGAAGATGGAGCCGCCCCGGGAAACGGGCAGCCATGGCGGCACCGCGGGCCATCGCCTCGGGGTCGCGATCGATCGCCCAAAGCGTGCAAGCCGCGGCGGAGAGTATCGCTTCCGCATGGCCCCCGCCGCCAAACGTTGCATCTAGGTAACGGCCCCCATCCCGCGGTGCAAGCAGCCGCAACACCTCGGCCCCCATCACCGGAATGTGTCGCGTCATGCTCATCGTTCGCCCCCGCCCGGAAGCGTCAAGCTCTGAGCACGAACACGCTCACGCGCCTCGGCTCTGCGGCGTTCCGCCGCCGAAGGTTCCCAGATCTGAAAGATGCGGCCGCAGCCCATGAACACGACGGCGTCTTTCAACCCGGCATGTGAGACCAACGGTTCGGGCAGAACGATTCTGCCCTCTTTGTCGGTTTCCAACGGATAGGCATCCGCATAAAGCGCCACGGCAAGGTCGTCATGGATATCGCTAAACAAATCCAGCCGTGCCAGCGGCGTGGTAAGCTCCTGAAACACGCTCTGCGGCCAGGCTTCGATACAGGGGTGTTTGTGCGACGGGCGCAAGACCAACGTCGCGACGCCATTGCCCTCTCCGCGGAGCGCTGCCCGAAACGGCGCAGGCACGGAAACGCGGCCCTTAACGTCCAGCCGGTTATGATGTGTGCCCCAGAACTGGGTCATCGGCCGGGCCCGTTCCTCTTCCCTGACAACGCCGTTCCCTCAACGCAAGCCGGCTCTGCGAACCCTCGCCAGCGTTACGGGTGATCCCTCCGGCGCGTTTCGCTTGGAGGAATCGCCCCGTCGGCTGGGAAGTCATGGGATATCATGGGCAAACATGGGCGTCAAAGGTTTTTCGTGGGAACGCATCGTTCGAGAAATATTCAGAGAGACCAAATTTGGCCCTGAATTGTTCCGTGATGAATGTCCCTCTTGGGCCGCACCATGGCCCCTCGCGCAAAGGGGATGTCTCGATCAGCATCTGGGCAAGCCGCTGCGAAACCTTTGCCGCGCGGTTTTTCTGCTTCTCCCTCGGGGGGAAAAGCACAAGCGCCAGACGGTCTATAAGCCGGGTTCTGTCCGCATCCGATCAAAGATGCGGGACGACCATTCCTCTGGGACGCGCCTTGCGACGCGCCTCACGCGACCAACCCGGGCGGCAGGGCGGGAACACCCTCGGTTTCGGCTCTTTCCGCCGTAACCTGCTGCCCCTATTCGGTCTTGCTCACGGTGGGGTTTACCCGCCACCAACGTTGCCGCTGGCGCGGTGCGCTCTTACCGCACCTTTTCACCCTTACCCGCAGGGCCAAAGGCCAAATGCGGGCGGTATGGTTTCTGTGGCACTTTCCCTAGGGTCGCCCCCGCCGGCCGTTAGCCGGCACCGTGTTCCCGTTGAGCCCGGACTTTCCTCCAAAGCCTGTGGCAAGAATATCGCACAAGCTTCAGCGGTCGTCCGACCGTCTGGCACTTCCAAGATGTGGTGTGCGGCCCCATTGGTCAATTGCCGCAAAGTCGCGCAAGAGCGGCAAGCCGCGCGCGCGTGCCGGCATCCGGCAGGCCCGTGACTGCCTCCGGCCGCCAATGTCGTTGAAACGCACGCAAGGTTTGTGAAAGCGAACGATCGAGCCCGCCTTCGGGGGCGATGCAATAGCCGATTTGCGCCAGGCTCCGACGAACCGAGGCAAGCGTCTCCGGGTCGCCGGCAACCCCGGACGTATCCTGGCCCGGCACGTTCTTGGGCCACAGCCCCACGCCGTTGGCAGCAAAACCCTCCCAATCAAACAGCTCGCCGGGATCTTGCTTGCGCTCCGGCGCGATATCGCTATGGGCAACGACATTTCGGGCCGGAATGGCATGGCGGGAGAGAATGGCAAGGCAAAGATCGCAAGCAGCCGCAAGCTGCAAGGCGGGGAAAGGCCGGTAGCCCCATTCATGGCCGGGGTTGACAAGTTCAATCCCGATGGAACGGGCATTGAGCTCCCGCATGCCGCGCCAACAGGAAACGCCGGCATGCCACGCGCGCCGTGCCTCGGGCACAAGACGCCAGATCGTGCCGTCCTCCTCCACCAGGTAGTGGGCGGAAACGCGGGCTTCCGGGTCACACAGGCGCGCCAGCGCCGCCTCGCCGGTGGGCATGCCGGTGTAATGCAAAACCAGCACGTCAATGGGGCCGCCGGCGGGGCGCTCATCCTGATTGGGGCTGAGGAGATCGCGAAAGAACAGGCTCACAGGCCCCGCTCACGCTTGATCCGGTCCCAGGCGGCGTTAATGCGGGCGACCTTGGCGCTCGCGCGTTCAATGAATTCGGGGGGCACCCCGCGCGCGGCCAAGCTGTCGGGATGATTCTCCCGCATCAACCGGCGCCAGGTTTGGCGAACCTCCTCGTCGGATGCATTGCGTGTCAGCCCCAACACGGCGTAGGGATCAGCATCCTCGGCCTCGCTGCCGCGCGGGGTGCCGGCGCGGGCTCTTTCCCAAGCGCGGCGGGAGAGGCGAAAACCGCGATGCACGCGCGCCAAAAACACCTCCTCTGCCCGGTTCAGCGGCTTATCCGCCCGCGCAATGGCAAACAACGCGGTCAGCACATCTTCAAGCACGCCGGGGTTGTCAGCAAAACTCTCGCCAAGCTGATCGGCAAATTCCTCGAAGCCTTGGGGAGATTCACGCGCTTGGTCGAATAGGCGGCCGACTTCGCGAAGCGCCTGCTCGGGGATGCGAAAATGCTGCCGAAACGCCTGGATTTCCACGCGGTTGACCGGCCCGTCGACTTTTGCAAGCTTGGCCGCCAGCACAACCACCGAGATCGCGAAAACCTGCTCGCGCGAGCCGAGCAGGGCGGCAAGCTGGGCCGAGCCAAATCGCAGCGGGGCAAACGGGAACGGAAAGCCTGCGCCGGACAGCGCGCCGCTATCGGCCGCGTGGCCAAGCGCAGCGCCGATAATCGCCCCGAACGGCCCGCCGAACCAGAAGCCCGCCATGCCGCCAATGATTTTGCCCCAATACCCCATAAGTGCAAATTTTAGCACGCAATTGTTGACGGCGACAAAATTTTATCACGCCGCAATTCTCGGATTTTCCGCAAAATTCATCGCAAATGCCCAACCGCTCGCAAACGCGCGGGCGTCAACGGCTGCTGCCGGCAACGACATTCCCAAGCTCCCGGCCGCGGGTTTCCGGCAGCGCGTAAGCCGCAAAAAACAACAACGCATAAGCCGCCAGCGCAAACACCGTAATCGCCGTTGCCAATGAGAGATGCACGGCCAGAAAACCGACCAACGTGGGAAACAACGCGCCGATGCCGCGGCCGAAATTATAGCAGAATCCCTGGCCGGATCCGCGCATCTCCGTGGGAAAGAGTTCGGTCAGAAACGGTCCCATCCCCGAAAAATAGCCCGAGGCGAAAAACCCAAGCGGAAAGCCGAGCCATAGCATCGCCTGGTTTGGTATCGGCAATTGCATGTAAAGCAATACAATGAGCACGGCCCCCGCGGAAAAAACCATAAACAATGCCCGCCTGCCGATCCGATCGGAAAGCCACGCGCCGACGAGATAGCCCGCGAAAGCACCCGCGATGAGAAACGCGAGATAGCCGGTAGAACCAACCACACTCAGCCCCCGCGCCGTGGTCAGAAACTTCGGAAGCCAGGTGGTAATGGCATAATAACCACCCTGTGCGCCGGTGGCTGCAACCGAGGCAAGGACGGTTACGCGCAAAATATCGGGAGCGAAAATACGCCCGATCGGAGCATGCGTTCCCTCCGCCGCGGCGCGCGCCCGCGCTTGCTTGGCAATGGGGGGCTCGGGAACACGGCGACGGATATAAAGCACGAGAAGGGCCGGCAAGACGCCCACCGCAAACATCGCCCGCCAGGCAAGCGCGGGCGGAAAGATGGAATAGAGCACCGCTTGTGCCGCCACCGCCCCCGCCCAGCCGATCGCCCAGCCGGATTGCACGGTCCCCACTGCCCGGCCCCGAAAAGCGGGGCGAATCGCTTCGCCCATCAACACCGCACCCACCGCCCATTCGCCGCCGAAGCCGAAGCCGAGCAAGGTGCGGAACACCAAAAGCTCGGTGAAATTGCGGGCAAAGGCGGAAAGCAGGCTGAATGCCGAAAACCAGAGAATGGTGATCTGCAGGGTGCGCACACGCCCGATCCGGTCGGACGCAAATCCGGCAAGCCATCCGCCGAAGGCGGACGCGAGCAGGGTAGCCGTCGCGGCCAGCCCCGCCAGACCGGCGGAAACATGCCAAAGCTGCATGATCGTACCGAGCACCAGCGGATAGATCATGTAATCCATCCCGTCCAGCGCCCATCCCAGGGCACAAGCCACAAACGTGCTGCGCTCGGGCCCGGTCATAGATACGAAAAAACTGCCGAGTCCCGTTCCGACAGGCTGCTCAACGCTTTCCATATGTTCAGAAATGGCCGCTTCCTTTCCCCACCGATTCGTTTATCTCGCCACGCGCGCAGATTGGCAGATTGTAATAGCCGGAAAGCGTATGCAATCTCGGACAAAGAGATTCGGTGGAGTTGTTCACTACCTATCAATAGTTTGTCAATGCGATCGTCACGAAGGAGAGCCACATGGCCGAAACTCGCTCGGAACAAAGCCCCGCGGGCAATGCAGGGCGCGCTTGGCAATTCTGGATCGACCGCGGCGGCACGTTTACCGATATCGTCGCACGCACGCCGGAGGGCACCCTTCGCACGCACAAACTGCTGAGCGAAAATCCGGGCCGGTACCACGATGCGGCAATCGCGGGAATCAAATCCATGTTGGGCCTTGCTCTCGATGCGCCCATTCCGGCGGGTTTGATCGATGCCGTAAAAATGGGCACAACGGTTGCCACCAATGCGCTGTTGGAACGGAAGGGCGAGCCCACGCTGCTGGTGGTAAACCGCGGGTTTGCGGACGTGTTGCGGATCGGCAACCAGGCACGCCCGCGGCTGTTTGACCTGAAGATTTCGCTGCCTTCACTGCTTTACCAAGAGGTGATCGAAGTTTCCGGCCGCGTCAGCGCAGACGGCGAAGAACTCGAGCCGCTGGATGAAACCGCGACCTTCGCGGCCCTGCAGACTGCGCGCGCGCGTGGTCTGACCGCCTGCGCCATCGTGCTCATGCACGCCTGGAAATACCCCGAACACGAACGGCGCCTTGCCCGCCTCGCGCGCGAGGCCGGCTTTCCGCAAGTCTCGGCAAGCCATGCGGTCAGCCCCTTGTTGCGCCTGGTTCCCCGCGGCGACACCACCGTTGTCGATGCGTATCTTTCGCCGCTCTTGCGCCGCTATGTCGAGCAGGTTGCGGCAGAGCTGCAGGGCGTGCGCCTTTATTTCATGCAGTCTAACGGAGGGCTGACAGAAGCGCACCATTTTCAGGGCAAAGATGCGATTCTCTCAGGGCCTGCTGGCGGCATCGTGGGTGCGGTGCGCACAGCGGCACAAGCGGGGCTCGAGCGCATCATCAGTTTTGACATGGGCGGAACGTCCACCGACGTTGCACTTTATGCCGGCAGTTTCGAGCGCACGTTCGAAAACGAAATCGCAGGGGTTCGCCTGCGCGCGCCGATGATGGCCATCAATACCGTGGCAGCAGGGGGTGGCTCGATTTTGCACTTCGACGGCGCGCGTTTCCGCGTCGGGCCGGATTCGGCTGGCGCCAATCCCGGCCCGGCCTGCTATCGCCGCGGCGGCCCGCTTACAGTAACCGATGCCAATCTGTGCGTAGGCAAGATTCAACCCGCTCATTTTCCCGCCATTTTCGGCCCGGACGGCAACATGCCTCTGGATGCCGAAATCGTATACAAAAAGTTTGCCGAACTTGCCGATGAAATTGCCGCGGCTACCGGCAAGCGCCGGGATCCGCGTGAGATCGCCGAAGGATTTCTCCGCATCGCAGTGGCAAATATGGCCAATGCGATCAAACAAATTTCCGTGCAGAAGGGCCATGATGCCACGCGTTTTGCTTTGGTATGCTTTGGCGGCGCCGGCGGCCAGCATGCTTGCATGGTCGCCGATGAACTCGGCATGGAAACGGTTTTCATCCATCCCTTCGCGGGCGTGCTTTCTGCTTACGGCATGGGGCTTGCCGATCAGACGGCGATGCGCGAACAGGCGGTTGAATTGCCGCTTGATGCCTCGGCCCTGCCACGCTTAACCGCAGTGGCCGAGAGGTTGGCTGAAGAAGCAACCGCGGCATTGCTGAACCAAGGCGCAAACCGTGCCGATATTCATGTCGCCCGCTTCGTCCATGTGCGTTACCTCGGCACGGACACGCCGCTTATTGTTCCATTCACCGATGAAGGCGGCATTCGCGAAGCGTTTACCGAAGCGCATCGCACCCGTTTCGGATTCGCCACACCGGAACGGGCGTTGATTGTCGAAACGGTCGCGGTAGAGGCAACCGCCAAGGGCGAGCCCGTGTTTGCAACACCGTTGCGCCCGCGTATCCAAGGTGCCCCAGAAGCCATCGACCACGTGAAAATCTGGAGCGACGGCAAGGAACACCGCGCCCCCGTCTTTGATCGTGTCAGCCTGCTTGCCGGCGATACGATTCGGGGGCCGGCTCTGATCCGCGAAGCAAACGCAACCACCATCGTGGAGCCGGGTTGGGCAGCGGAGATAACCGCCCAAGACCATTTGCTGCTGCGCCGGGCGTTTGCGAGAGAACTCCATGTTGCGGCAGGAACCGATCGGGCAGATCCGGTTTTGCTCGAACTCTTCAACAACCTCTTCATGAACGTTGCCGAACAGGCCGGCGCGATTTTGCAGAACACGGCGCTTTCGGTAAACATCAAGGAACGGTTGGATTTCAGTTGCGCAATCTTCGATTCGGAAGGCAACCTTGTCGCCAACGCGCCGCATATTCCGGTGCATCTTGGCGCCATGGGTGAAAGCGTACGCACCGTGCTGCGTAACCGGCGCAAGACATTGAAGCCGGGCGATGTCGTGGCGCTCAACAATCCGTTCAATGGCGGCACGCATTTGCCTGATGTCACCGTCATCACCCCTGTCTTCGATGAAGCAGGCAGGAATATTCTCTTCTTTGCGGGCTCGCGCGGGCATCATGTCGATATCGGCGGCATTACGCCGGGTTCCACCCCGCCGGTGTCGCGAAGTTTGGAAGAAGAAGGCGTGATCATCGATGACTTTCTTCTCGTCGATGGCGGGCATTTCCGCGAGAAGGAATTTCGCGCGCTGCTTGCTTCGGCAAAGTATCCCGCGCGGTCTCCGGATACGAATGTGGCCGACATCAAGGCGCAAATTGCCGCCAATAACAAAGCGGTACAGGAATTGAAGCACGTCGTTGCACAATATGGCTGGCCGCTTGTCTCCGCCTACATGAAGCATGTGATGGACAACGCCGAGGAGCATGTGCGCCGCGTCATCGATCGGATCGGCAGCGGCAGTTTTACTTACATAATGGATGACGGCACGCCGCTCTGCGTCTCCGTAAGAGTTGATCACAGCACACGCACGGCCATCATCGATTTCACCGGCACCGGGCCGGAGCGCAAAGAAAACAGCTTCAATGCCCCACCCGCAGTCACACGTGCGGCTGTGCTTTATGTGTTTCGTTGCCTTGTCAATGACGAAATTCCGCTCAACGACGGCTGCCTCAAACCGCTTCGGTTGATTATTCCTCCAGGAACGTTTCTTTCCCCTTCTCCGGGCGCTGCGGTCGTCGCCGGTAATACCGAAGTTTCGCAAGCCACCTGCAATGCTCTGTTCGGCGCATTGGGGGTCATGGCGTGTAGCCAAGCCACAATGAACAATTTCCTGTTTGGAGATGCCACGTATCAATACTACGAAACCATTTGCGGCGGTACCGGCGCCGGGCCTGATTTTGACGGCACCTCCGCCGTACAAACGCATATGACCAATACGCGCATAACCGACCCGGAGGTCCTGGAGCTGCGGTATCCTGTCAGGCTTGAGGAATTTTCCATTCGCCGGGGCTCGGGCGGCCGGGGGCGCCATCGCGGCGGTGACGGAGCGCTGCGGCGGATCCGCTTTCTCAGGCCGATGACCGGGGTCATCGTGGCCTCCCGTCGCACCGTGCCACCCTTCGGCCTTGCCGGCGGTGAGCCCGGCAAAGCCGGAGAGCAATGGGTCGAGCGCGCGGACGGCAGCCGGTTGATTCTTTCCGGCGCTGATTCCGCTGAACTCGGCCCGGGTGATATTTTCGCCATCGCCACACCGGGCGGTGGCGGCTATGGCGCAATCTAAGGTGCGGGCACTTCGCGCTCTCGGTTTCCTTGCGGTTTTTCTGGCCTCTCTCGCCGCCGCCGCGGCGGCGATTGCCCCGGAACTGATTGATTGGAACAGCTATCGCGCGGAAATCGAAGCGTTGGCATCGACCAAATTGCACACAAAAGTGCGGATCGAGGGGCCGATTGCCCTACGACTTCTCCCTGAGCCGGAGTTCGCCGCGCAAAACATCACGGTAGAAGAACCTCGGCTCAGCGCACGCTTCGCAGCCAAAAGCATGCATATGCGCCTGGGCTTATTGTCCTTGCTGGCAGGGCAATTTGCCATTGAAGACATTGCGCTCCGCGCTCCGGATGTGCGGCTTTCGTGGCCGCTCTCGCCGCGCATTCGCCTGCCGCGCAGGCCGCCGTCGCCCGGCGCCCCTTTGCACATGCGCGTAACGGCCGGGCGCCTTGCAATCGGCAGGCTTGTCCTGACCGAGATCAACGCCGGTTTTCTCATCGGCGGCCCGGCAGGTGGATACACGGCGGAAGGCACGGCAGAGGCTTGGGGAAGGCCGTTTTCCTTTGCTTTCCGCGTAACCGATGTCGGCTTGGACGGCGCGGCAGGATTAACCTTGACCCTTCGCGAGACGGGGCCTTCCGGGCTCAACGCCCGTTTTTCGGGACAAATCGCAACCGACGGCTCCCTTGTCGGGACGCTAAGGCTCGCCAGCACCGATCTCTCCGCGTGGGTTCCTGCCCCCGCTTCGCCGTTTTCGGCCGAAGGGCGGTTCACCATGGCACAAGGCCTTGCGGCGGCCGACAATCTCCGTTTCCAAATCGGACAAACCCCTGCGCAGGGTGCGGTCGCGCTCCGTTTTGAGCCCGCCTTGCGGCTTGACCTTGCGATTGCCGCAGGTAGCCTTGACCTCGGGCCTTGGCTTGGCGCCATGCGGCATTTGCAAACTCCGGCTTTCCCGACCGGACTTGATCTCTCGGTAGAGGCAGCAAGCCTGGTCGGAGGCACGCTCCGCCGGCTGCGGGCAAGTTTCGAATTCGACGCGACAGAAACGAGCCTGCGGGAACTCAGTGCCATCCTTCCCGGGGAGGCAACCCTTTCCGGCTCTGCCGTTGCGCGTAAAGCTCCTTCCGGCGTGTGGAAAATGAGCGGGCAAGCGCGGCTGGATGCCCCCAATTTCCGCACCACGCTCGCTTGGCTTCATCCGGGCACCGCCTCGGCATTGCCGCCGGACGTGCTTCGGCGGACCGTGCTGGCTGGCGACTTTACGCTCAGCCAAGGGCAACTCCATGTCGCAGGGCTCTCCGGGACGCTCGATGACAGCCACGTTCAAGGGGCGGCCGAGGCAACCTTGTGGCCTTTGTCAGAACTTGCCCTGCAACTGGAGCTCGACACGCTCGCGCTCGATCCGTGGCTGAAAAAGGGGTTTTGGGATTCCCTGGCAAAGCTCTCGGAGCAGGGGCCGCCCTTTCCCCTGGATCTCCGTCTTTCCGTGGGTCACATGGAGGTTCCCGATATCTGCCTTGGCCATGCCGAAGAGGCATGTCGCGCTGTGGCCTTTTCCAAGACGAGCTTCGGCGGGGTTCGTCTTGATCTGTCTCTCCGGAACTGTTGCGTCACGTTGCGCACGCTGAAGGCCAGCGCCCAAGATGCCGAATTTCATCTGGCGGGGAGCTTGCAACGCGGCATACTCACCGGGGTTGCATTCGAGCTCGACGCGCAAGACGCAAGCAAACTTTCCAAGCTGCTGCCGCAAGAATGGCTCAGGCCGGAGAGTCTCTGGCACGGCCCGGCGCGCTTGGAGCTGCGCGCGTTCGGCCCGCCTTCCGCACTGACGATGGATATCGAGGCCGACATGGCGGCAGCGCGGCTTTTTGCCCATCCTGTGCTGGACTGGCCGGCACGCCGGGCAGCGGGCGCGTTTCGGCTCACGCATCCGAATGCTGCGGAATTTCTCCGCGCGCTCGGTTGGGAAGCGCTTGCGGGGTTGATCGGGCCGGGCACGCTCGACGCAGAGGCCCGGATGCAAATCTCCCCCGGCAACGTCGTGGCCGAGGATTTGGCCATCCAGGCCGCAACCGTGCCGATAAAAGGCGAGCTCGCCTTGGAGGTTGCGGAGAACGAGCCCTTTCTTCGCGGCCGGATCACGACCGGGCTGATCCGCCTTCCGGCCGTTTCGCTCCGTTCGGAAACGCCGCTCTCCCTCTCCTGGCTCGAAGGTTGGAAAGCCGAGGTGAAGATCCAAGCCGAAGCGCTGGAAACAAGCTCCGGGACGCGATTGCGCGCGGCCGAGGCAGGGGTTTTTCTCGGCAACCGGAGGCTTGACCTGCACGGCCTTTCGGTTGCGCTTTCATCGGGAACCCTGAAGGCCGACGCAAGCCTTCAGGCCGCGGCAACGCCGCCGGAGCTTGCCTTTGCCGGCACGCTCGATAGCGTGCATATCGACCACCCGCTTCTTGGTTTGCCGATCGATCTTGCACAGGGGGTTTTATCGGGGAAATTCCGCCTCTCCGGGCGCGGCTTCAGCCTCGCGGCCATGCTCGCGACCTTGGAAGGAACGCTGCAGGCAAACATGGAAGACGGGCGCTTTCAGGGTTTCGATCTGGCGCAGATTGCTTCCGCCTGGCAACAGAAAGCGCCGCTTGAGCCCGGCCTGAAGGGGGGTGAAACGCCCCTTGACCATATGCGCCTGAACGCAAGCATCACGGCAGGCGTTGCCCATGTCGATTCCATGCATTTCACGGGCAAGGACGGCGAAGGCACGTTCTCGGGCAGCATCAATCTTCCCGACCAAACGATCGATCTGCATGCCGTCCTGCGCCCCAGCCTGCCGCAACCGCCCGCACTCGGGCTTGTTCTGTCCGGCCCGGTTTCCGGCCCCACAGTGCTGTGGGATTTGGCTGAAGCCCAGCACCGCCCAGGCAATTAGGAAAAGCCCTCCAGCACCAGCTTACCGCGCACGTGCCCGCCTTCTATCAACGCATGCGCGTGCCGGAGATTGGCGGCATTGATCCCGCCCAGATGTTGCGAGACCGTGCTTTTCAGCGTTCCATCGTCAAACAGCGCCGCCAGCCGGTTCAAAATATGGTGTTGGGCAATCATGTCCTCGGTTTCGAACGAAGAGCGCGTAAACACCCCTTCCCAGTGCAAAGAGACCGATTTCGGCTTGAGTTCCAAAATGTCCAGATGCTGCGGGTCATCGATCAGCCCGACCTTTCCTTGCGGCCGGATGGCCCGGACAATCGCCGGCCAGTGGTGATCGGAGGCGGTGATCCCGAAAATGTAATCGACATTGCGATGCCCCAGCGCGGCAAGCTGGGCCGGAATATCGCCATGATGATCGATGACCGCATGGGCGCCCATCTTCAGACACCAGTCTTTGCTTTCCGGCGAGCCTGTGGTGGCAATCACGCGAAGCGCGGTCAGCCGGCTGGCGAGCTGCGTGGCGATCGAGCCGACACCTCCGGCCGCACCGATAATCAGCAGGCTTCGCACTTCGGCCCCTCGCTGCGGTACTTGCAGCCGATCGAACAGCATTTCCCATGCGGTGAGACCGGCAAGCGGAATGGCGGCGGCCTGCGCCCATGAAAGATGATGGGGTTTGCGTCCGACAATACGCTCATCGACCAGCTGAAATTCCGCGTACGACCCGGGGCGGCCGATATTGCCCGCATAAAAGACATGATCGCCAAGGCCGAAATGCGTCACCTCCGGGCCGAGGCCCCGCACAATCCCCGCGGCGTCAAATCCCAACACGCGTGGCTCGCCGACCGGGTCGGCATGGCGGCGGAGTTTGGTATCGACCGGGTTCACCGAAATCGCCTTGACCTCGACCAAAAGATCCCGATGCCGCGGCAGCGGTTCCGGCAATTCAATATCCACCAGCGCCTCCGGGTCCGAGACAGGGCGGCAATGGGTATAGGCAACCGCTTTCATGGGCTCTTCCTTTCATGGGCATGGGACAAAACCTGATCCCTATGAGATCGGCGGAAAAGCGGGCCAAGACAAGCCCGGAACCGCGCTCTGCCGGAACTTGGTCAGCCCACTCTGAGCAGCCCGGTCCCTTCCTTCTTAAGCCAAGCCATTGCGCGCGTGCGATGCGGCGTGAGCAGATCGACCAACGCCCAAAACTTCGGCCCATGATTCATGTGCGCCAGATGCGCAACTTCATGTGCCACAACGTAATCTTGCACGAAGGGCGGGGCCATCACCAGCCGCCAACTGAACGCCAGCGAACCGTCGGGGGCACAACTGCCCCAGCGGCTGCGTGTGTCTTTAATGGTGATTCGGCAGCTTCTGGTGATACCCGCAGCCGCGAGTTTCGCCGCAACCAGGGCCTGGAAGCTGCGACGCGCCTCCGCCCGGAGGAAATCGGTCACCCGTCGCGCAAGAAATGCGCTCTGGCCGGTGACGATAATTTCCCCCTGTTCCGCCCAAGCACCTCCGCGCTCGTGCGGGGCGTGGCGAATGCGATGCGGGATTCCGTGCAGGGGAACGCAAGCGCCGTCTTCCAACGGCACCGCGGCCGGCAAAGCGGCAAGCCGGCGCGCGACCCACTCGGCCTGGTCCATTAACAGGGCTCTGCCGGCGCGCCGTCCCGCGCGGAGCGGCAGCGTCACCACCACCGATCCGCTGCGCGGATCAATCCGCAAGCTCACTCTGCGGGCGCGGCGGCTCCGCCGCCACTGAACCGGCGCGGAGCCATGGGGCAAGAGGAGTATGTCCGGTGGCGGCGATTCGACCATGGATTCCGTCCGGGCGGAGCATGCCGGGAACATTTGCTTCCGGCAACCACCGGTCTTAACGTTGCGTCACACCGCGGAGCGCGCGCCACCCTTCCACGAGCTGCCAAGCCAGTAAGGCAGGCACGCCAATCGCCAGATCCCGCCCCCGGCGGATAAAGGAAAGCGCTAACGCTGCCGGCGGGCTAATGCCGAACAGCGCCCCCAGCATGATGTAGCCGCCTTCTTGCAGCCCGATCGCCCCCGGAAGAAAGAACACCAAGCTCCGCATGCCGTAGAGCAGGCTGTCGATCACAAGCGCCGCAGAGATGCCGATATGAACGTTCATCCAGCGCAGCGTCAGCCACGCTTCCACCCCGTTGCCGAGCCAGCAGAAAAAATGGCCGAGCAGACAAAGGCCGAGCATCAGGCGGTGGTCGTGGATCGCCCGAATCTCCCGTTCAAGCTTTTGGACGAGTTGCGTGCGCCCGGCCAGCCAGCGCGCGCCAAGTGCGGCTCCGACCCGTTCCAGCACGCCAAAGCCGTGCGCCTGGATCACCAAAAACCCGCCCGCAAGCACGCTCATGGCAAGAAGGCCGGCAAGGATCGGAATCACCAAATGATTCCGCGGCTCCAGCCGGAACAGCAGGGCCACTCCAAGCAGCGCATAAAGACATTGGGCAATCAGCTCCAGGCTGATGTCCACCACCGTAGAGGCAACGGCAAATCGCGCGGAAACCCCGCTCAGCGTCAGCGCACGCGCGCCGAGCACGTAGCCGCCGAGTTGCGAAAAGGGGAGCGCTTCCGAAGCGGAATCCCGAATCAAGCGCCCCCAGACAAAGTTGCGAAGCTCCGCCTCCGGTCTTTGTCGGCCAAGCAGCCACCAGCTGGCCCCCATCAGGATGAACAAGCCGAGGTGAAAGAGCACGACGAGCGCAAACCCGGTCCAACCCAGCGCCGCCAGCGCCTGGATCACGGCAGACAAACCAAAGCGCGCCACCAGAGCGAGCGCCACGCCAACGCCGATCAACAAGGCGATGCCAATTAAGCGCTTCATGGTGGCAGCCTGAGCCGAAATTGAGGTTTCTGCAAGTTTTGCAGGGTATTGTGACGTTATTTCTGAAAATCAAGCCGCATCGCCTTGCCGATCCGATGATCGATCAGGCTCATGCAAGAAGGGGCTCATGCTTCGAGTGCGGCAGCAAGCCTCGCAACAACCTCGGAGAACATCGCTGCTGTTAATCGCCCGGTTGAGGTGTTGTATCGCGAAACATGGTAGCTATCGAAAAGAATAAGGTTGTCTCCAAGCCTGTGCTCCGCCCCATGTTGGAATGGCGCTCTGCGCGGGGGAAGCCCGCGTGCGCGCAGCACCGCTTCATGCGCAATGCGTCCGAGCGCAAGCACGGCCTTCAACGCCGGCATGGCTGCAAATTCCGCGGTAAGAAACCGGTTACAGGTTGCAATTTCCTTGGGCAACGGCCGATTGGCGGGGGGAACGCAGCGAACCGCGTTGACAATTCGGCACCGGGTGAGCCGAAGCCCATCGTCCATGCGCGCGGCATAGGTGCCGGTCGCAAACCCTGCGGCAAGCAGTGTTTCATAGAGCAAGACGCCGGCATAATCCCCGGTAAAGGGGCGGCCGGTGCGATTTGCTCCGGCCAGGCCCGGGGCCAGCCCGACAATCAGCACCGGCGCCGAGCGTGGCCCGAACCCCGGCACCGCGCCGTTATACCAGTCGGCATGCGCGGCACGGTTGGCCGCACGAAAGGCAACAAGCCGCGGGCAGAGCGGGCAATCACGCTCGGGCTCATCGGCGAGCCTTTGCTGATCAACCGACAGGGTTTCGTCCACAGGCTTAGCCGAGGTCCGGAGTTTCCGCATAGGGCTCGGCAGGGGCTTGTCGCCCGGCCGGCGGACGGGGTTTTTGCTCCATTTGACGGCGCGTGAACTCCGGTGCGATGTCTCCGAGTTCGATAAATTGATCGGCTTGCCTGCGCAGTTCATCCGCGATCATCGGTGGCGTGGTTTTAATGGACGAAATGACCGACACACGCACACCCTTGCGTTGCACCGCCTCGACCAGGCGGCGGAAATCGGAATCCCCGCTGAACAGAATCGCGTGATCGAGTTTCGGGGCCAACTCCAACATATCAATGGCAAGCTCGATATCCATATTGCCCTTGATCCGGCGGCGGCCGGCGCTATCCGTATATTCCTTGGCGGGTTTCGTCACGAGCGTGTAGCCGTTATAGGCTAGCCAATCCGTAAGCGGCTTCAATGGTGAATATTCTTCCGTTTCCAGCATTGCGGAATAGTAATATGCTCTGATAAGATGCGTTCGTCTGCGGAAGAAGTCGAGCAAATTCCGGTAATCCACATCGAAACCAAGATTTCTTGATGCTGAATAAAGATTGGCCCCGTCAATAAAGAGCGCGCTTCGTTCCGTGGCAAGGAAATGCATGGCTTTTCAATCCTTCCAATCCATAGACTTCCAATCGAGAGAGACGAGGGCCTTCGCAGCATATTGCCGCTGTGAAGGTCTCCTCTCAAGTCTAATGAGGCGGATCGTTTTTCGGAAGAGGCTGGCGTGATTTTCATTGCAGTCGGAGCGAACCTTCCCGCACCGGATGGCAGCTCGCCGCTGAGCACTGCCAAGCGCGCGATGGCCGCTTTGGCGAACTTGTCCGGTTTGGAATTGCGCGCGCTTTCCAGCTTCTGGGAGAGCGCGCCGATCCCCCCTTCCGATCAACCGCTGTACGTGAATGCGGTCGCCGCGCTCGCCGGCACCACAACGCCGGAAGCGCTTTTGCAGACACTTCAATCCATTGAACAAGCGTTCGGGCGTGAGCGCTCCGTCCCGAATGCGCCTCGAAGCCTGGACCTTGATATCATCGACCTGAACGGATTGGTGCGGACTGATTCCAATCCGATTTTGCCGCATCCGCGTGCGCATCTTCGTGCTTTCGTTCTGTGTCCTTTGGCGGAGCTCGCGCCGAGCTGGGAACATCCGGTACTCGGCAGCAGTGTGTTGGAACTTCTCGCCGCGTTACCGCCGCAAAGTTTGCGGCGAATTCGGAGTACGTAGAATGCGTTGCTGTTCCTGCGCTTGAGAAACAAAAGCCGCTGCACAGGCCAAAAGATGTTGGCAGGACGTCAGCGAACGCGAAGGCGCCGTTCCAGCAAAATATCATTTGATATGATTTCAAAGTGAGAAAACCTTCTTGCATAGGTTTGCATTGTGTTTCTCAAACAAAAATTCCTGACCGTTCAGGAGAATAATCCGTGCGGCGATATCTCTCGGCGCGAAGGCGGCAAGCGGCTCATTGTCCATCCTCTCGCGAGGAAGCCGGCATTCCCGCTCAATCCCGATCGGTCAGGATCGCTCGGAACGTTGCGGTTTATGCGTCACCAACGCCAAGGTATCAGCCCTCCGGGCGTCGGTGCTTCAGCATAGCCGATGCTTCAGCATAAAAGCGCTTCGCCCCGACATGCCCCGATAACGGTGCCCGCAAACAACACCGACCGGATGGCTGCAAGGCTTTCAGGTGGCAGCGGCAAACCAGACGCCGAAATGCTTGCGCTTGGTGTTTGGCGTCGTGAAAATTGGGGCAATTCCAGCCCTTTCCGATCGTCTGCGGCGCCTGAATGGATGTTTTTTTCGTCAAGCGAAGACCATCCATACCACACAAAATTTCACAAAATGCAATATTCCGGCAGTTTTCATAGCCGGTATGGCCCTCGCGAAACTTGACGATGAAATCGCAAGAATTTGATCTTCTTCAAAGAAATGCCTGCGTCCTGTCGGCGTCATAACTGCGTGGTGTTCCGCCGGCAAACGGAAACATCAAGCAAAAAAGCTCTTTGCAGGAGGCAGGCGGATGGCTTGCAAACGACAAACCGCATCCCAGATAATGCTCAGAGGTTGGTCATGGCATGCCCCCTGCGGGGAGGGAACACCGGGCCGATCGGAATTCTTCCGGTCGCCGGCAGCGTGACCCGAAGCGGTCCTTTTGGCATGGGCCGTATGGCAACATCAGATGGAGAGAGTTTATGTCTAACGTGATGAAGTCGGTTTTGTTGGCTGGGGTCGCAGCGATCGCGCTTGGGGGTCCTGGGGTTGCCTTCGCCGGCCAGGCCGGCAGCCCGTGCGTGGCCGCGGTATCGGGAGCCCAGGTGATCACCGGACCCGGTCAAACCGCCGCGCTCCGGACCGAAGGCAATTCCACAGTGGCGGCTATGCCCACCCCGGAGAACCAGAAGGTCGCGGCGCAGCGGACTGAGCAGAACTCCACGGTAGCCGCGCTTCGCACCCAAGAAAACTCTACGGTGGCGGCGCTTCGCACCCAGGAGAACTCCACAGTCGCGGCGATGCCCACCCCGGAGAACCAGAAGATCGCGGCGCAGCGGACTGAGCAGAACTCCACGGTGGCAGCGATCCGCACGCCGGAGAACTCTACGGTAGCGGCGCTTCGCACCCAGGAGAACTCCACAGTCGCGGCGATGCCCACCCCGGAGAACCAGAAGATCGCGGCGCAGCGGACTGAGCAGAACTCCACGGTAGCCGCGCTTCGCACGCAGGAGAACTCTACGGTGGCGGCGCTGCGCACACCGGAGAACTCCACAGTCGCGGCGATGCCCACTCCGGAGAACCAGAAGATCGCGGCGCAGCGGACTGAGCAGAACTCCACGGTAGCCGCGCTTCGCACCCAAGAGAACTCTACGGTGGCGGCGCTGCGCACCCAGGAGAACTCTAAGATTGCCGCACTGCCGACCCAGGAAAACCAGACGGTTTCCAAAGTGGCGGCACAGCGGACCGAGCAAAACTCCACGGTGGCCGCGCTCCGCACGCCGGAGAACTCCACGGTTGCGCAGAATCAGGCCGTACCAGGAGCTGCCAAGCTGGAGCTGACCTCGGCGGTTGCTCCCTGCCCGAATTAAGCAAGAGCTTCGGCTCTTTCGATATCGACACACCAAACCCCCGGCGCCGACCGGCTTCCGGGGGTTTGCGCGTGGAAGAAAACTTGCCAGGGTAAGCCTTTGTGCCTATATACCCTCTAGACTTTGCGCGAAAATGTGAATTGTTGCTTTGTCCCGGAGCAGTCCTGAATGGCACGCGTCACTGTTGAAGATTGCGTCGAGCGGGTTCCCAACCGTTTCGAACTTGTTTTGTTAGCGGCCCAACGGGCCCGCAATATCAGCCGTGGTGAAGAGCTCACGGTAGAACGGGATAATGACAAGAACCCTGTCGTCGCCTTGCGTGAGATTGCCGAAGGCACGATCTCGCTGGAGAAACTGGAACAAGACCTGATCAAGTCTCTCTCCCGCGTTCCCGAACCCGAGCCAGCCGACGAAGAGGTTCTGGATCTCATCCCAACCGACCAAAACATCTTCGGCCTGCAGGATGTCTCCGCAGAGGAAGAGGCGGCGAATCTCGCGGCCGAAACCGAGAGTCTCTCTGCTGAAGAGATCGAAGCGGCCATTGAGGCAGAGCTCGGCGGTCGCAGCAGCAAATAAGAATGGCGTCCCATGCAGCCGGACGGCCCTGTTACAGTCGCGGTAAATCCACCGCTCCCGTCCGAGGCTTTGGAGAATACTCGGCCCGGGCCCGCGGCACGGGGGGATGACGCTGGTCCGTCCGAGCTTATCGAGCGGGTTCTCAGCTATAACCCGCGGGCCGATATCGGCCGTATCAACGCCGCCTATGCGCTGGCCATCCAAGCCCATGGGCAGCAATATCGCGAAAACGGCGATCCATACATCACACACCCGCTCGCGGTTGCAGATATCTTGGCCAGCTATCGCCTGGACACCGATAGCATTATCACCGGCCTTTTACACGACGTTCTCGAAGATACGCCCGTCACGCTGACGGAAATCGTTGAACGCTTCGGCTCCGAAGTTGCCGGATTGGTCGACGGCGTTACCAAGCTGACACGGTTGGAGCTGCAGTCTGATCGTACCAAACAGGCAGAGAATTTTCGCAAGCTGGTTCTTGCAATCAGCAAAGATATCCGGGTTTTGCTCGTAAAACTCGCAGACCGCCTCCACAATATACGCACACTGCATTTCGTACAAAATCGAGACCGGCGCATTCGTATCGCTCGGGAGACAATGGAGATTTACGCGCCGCTGGCCGAGCGCATCGGCATGTATGCCGTGCGTTCGGAACTCGAGACTTTGGCTTTCGCCCAGCTCGAACCGGAGGCATACGAAACCATCCAGGCGCGGCTGAATTTTCTCCGCGGGCAGGGGGCCGACGTTATTGAAGAAGTGGCTATAGAATTGCGGCGTGTATGCGAAGCCGCGGGCATCGAGGTTCTGGAGGTCACAGGCCGCGAGAAATCGCCGTATTCGATCTGGCAAAAAATGCAGCGGCGCAGCATTACCTTTGAACAACTCTCGGATATTATGGCGTTTCGCATCGTGGTACCGACGAGAGAGGCTTGTTACGCTGCGCTTGGTGCGGTGCATGCGGCTTATCCGGTTATTGCCGGGCGTTTCAAAGATTATATTTCCACGCCGAAATCGAATGGTTATCAAAGTCTGCATACGGGCGTGACGCTCCGGGCGCCGCACAACCAAAAAATAGAAGTGCAGATCCGCACCAGGGAAATGCACGAAGTGGCGGAAAAGGGCGTTGCCGCGCATTGGCATTACAAGGAAGCCGGGGAATCGGTGCCGGCCGGCAACGAAGCGCAACGTTTGCGTTGGGTGCAAGACCTTCTGGACATTCTGGAAAATTCCTCCGCCCCCGACGAATTTCTAGAAAATACAAAGCTTGAACTCTACCAAGACCAGGTTTTTTGTTTCACGCCGAAAGGCCAGCTTATCCCCCTGCCGCGCAGCGCAACGCCGGTTGATTTTGCTTATGCGGTGCATAGCCAGATCGGAGATACGTGCGTAGGCGCGAAAGTTAATGGTCGTCTTGTTCCGCTCCGTTATCAACTTCAGAACGGGGATCAAGTTGAAATCATCACCGCGCGCGGCGGGACACCCTCTCCGCAATGGGAACGTTTCGTCGTTACCGGCAAAGCCAAAGCGCGGATTCGCCGCTTCATTCACCAGCAGCAGCGTCAACAAACGCGCGATGAGGGGCACGCCATGCTTGCCAAGGCGTTCCGGCGCGAAGGCCTCGATGGCAGCGAGCGCGTTTTGGAAACAACCCTCAAGACGCTCAAATGCGCAACTCTCGATGATCTTTACATCGCGGTCGGAAACGGCAGCATCGGCCCCAAAGACGTTGTTCATGCGGCCTATCCGGAACTGAGACCGACCGAGCGTGCGCCGCGCCCGCTTGTCGGCCTGCCTGCGCGCGGCGATAAAAAACGCGGCAAAGATGAACCGAAACTCCCCATCACCGGGTTGATTGCAGGGATGAGCGTTCATTATGCCGGTTGTTGTCATCCTCTGCCTGGTGATCGGATCGTCGGAATCGTCACCACCGGCAAAGGTGTTACGATTCACATCGCCGATTGCCCGACCTTGGAAAGCTTCGCGGCAACACCGGAACGTTTTATCGATGTGGATTGGGATGCGGAAGCGTTGGCGCGTGATCATCCCGCACACACCGCACGGCTTTGCGTGATTGCTGCGAACGAACCGCAGGCAGTTGCAAACCTAGCCAATGCGATCGCCAAGCACAAAGGCACCGTCTCGCAACTCAAGATCGCCAACCGCCAGCAAGATTTTTGCGAGGTTCTGGTGGATGTGGAGGTGCGCGATCTCGGGCATCTCTCCTCTGTTATTGCCGGGCTGCGCGGTGCTCCGAATATCGAGCAGGTTGAGCGCGTGCGCGGTTGATTGTTCGATGATTCTCGGAATCGGCTCCGATATCTGTGATATTCGCCGCATCGAAGCGGTTATGGCGCGATACGGAGAGCGTTTTCTGGCTCGCGTGTTTACCCCGATCGAGCGAAGCCGCGCGGAACGGCGAACGGAACGCATCCGCGCCGCGACCTACGCCAAGCGGTTTGCCGCTAAGGAAGCAACCGCGAAGGCTCTGGGCACCGGCTTTCGCAACGGCGTGTTCTTTTCCGATATCGGCGTTGTCAACCTGCCTTCCGGACAGCCGACGATCTTGCTCACCGGAGGTGCCGCTCTGCGTCTGGCGAAATTAACTCCACCCCATACCGAGGCGCACATTGCGTTGACAATGACAGACGAATATCCTTACGCGTTCGCGCAAGTCATTATATCCGCCATTGCAAAAGGCGACGCTTGGTAGAAAGACTTCGTGGCTGTTGCGAGGAGGGGGCATGCAAAAGCGCCAACTTGGCCGTTCCGGCATTGAAGTCCCGCCGCTTATCTTTGGCGGGAATGTTTTCGGCTGGACGACGGATGAAGCCACTTCCTTCCGACTTTTGGATCGGCTTTTCGATACGGGCTTCACGGCAATCGATACCGCCGATGTTTATTCCGTATGGGTGCCCGGCCATGCCGGCGGCGAATCGGAAACGATCATCGGCAAATGGCTCAAGCAGCGCGGCGGCCGCGATAAAGTGATCATCGCCACCAAGGTGGGCGCAAAAATGGGCTCCGGCGAAAAGGGGCTTTCCAAAGCCTGGATCATGCAAGAAGTCGAGCATTCTTTGCGCCGCTTGCAGACCGACTATATCGACCTCTATCAAGCACATTACGATGATGAAGCAACGCCGCTGCAAGAAACGCTGGAAGCATTTGCCGCGCTGATCCGGCAAGGCAAGGTGCGAGCCATCGGCGCTTCCAACTATTCGGCCAAACGCCTCGAAGAAGCGCTGCACATCAGCAAAACATCGGGCCTGCCGCGCTATGAATCGCTGCAACCGCATTACAACCTTCTGGAGCGCGCGGCCTATGAACAGGAGCTTGAGCCGCTCTGCCTCAAAGAGGGGCTTGGTGTCATCCCGTATTACGGGCTCGCCAGCGGATTTCTGACCGGCAAATACCGCAGCGAAGCGGATCTCGCCAAAAGCGTGCGCGGGCCGAATCTCCGAAAATACCTGAATGCGCGCGGCCTGCGGGTGCTTGCCGCGGTGGATTCGGTTGCCAAACGCCTAGGCGCGACGCCTGCGCAGATTGCGCTGGCATGGCTTATGGCGCGGCCTTCCATCACGGCGCCGATTGCCAGTGCCACCAGCCTTGCCCAGCTCGACGAAATTTTGAAGGCGGCAGATTTGCACCTCGATCAAGAAGTCGTGAAAGAATTGAACGATGCGAGCGCAAGCTGAATGGGCGAACCAAGAACCGATCAGGTGAACAACCCCGGATCTTTGTCATGGCGCGGCTGAGCACCGGCGAGGCTGTGGTCGAAAGCCTGCTGCAAGCAGGCATTGACACCGTTTTTGCCGTGCCGGGCGTGCACAACGACCCGTTTTTCGACGCCATGGCACGGGCGGCGCCGCGGATTCGGGTTATTCACGCCCGCCATGAGCAAACTGCCGGCTACATGGCCCTCGGCGCGGCCATCGCCACCGGGCGCCCGGCTGCCTTCACGGTCGTGCCGGGCCCCGGCCTGTTGAACGCTTCGGCGGCCTTGCTCACTGCTTACGGCCTCGGCGCGCCGGTTTTGGCGATTGTCGGGCAAATCCCGCAAATCGCGATCGACCAAGGCTTCGGCCATTTGCACGAACTGCGCGACCAGCTCGGCTTGCTTCGCCATGTCACCAAATATGCGGCGCGCATCACCCATCCTGCCGAAGCCCCGCATTTGGTGGCTGAAGCGCTGGCCGAGGCGATGTCTCCGCCCATGCGGCCGGTGGCGTTGGAGTGCGCCATCGATGTCTGGCCCCGGGTCGCGGAGATCACTGCCTTTCCCGAAGCGCGGCCGCGTCCCCTCCTCCCGGATCCTGAAGCCGTTGCCGCCGCGGTGCGTGCCCTGGCTTCCGCCCAGCGGCCCTTGATCATCGCCGGCGGGGGTGCGGTGCATGCCGGCCCGGAGCTTCGAGCTTTGGCAGAAACCCTGGGCGCTCCGGTGATGACCTATCGCCGCGGCCGAGGCCTTTTGCCGGGGGAACATCCCTTGGCAATTCCCGTCCCGGTGGCCCATCGGCTTTGGGCGGCAACGGATGTGGTGTTGAGCGTGGGCAGCCGGTCGCTGTTTCCTCTGGCCTGGTGGGGCACCGACCGCAACCTCACCATCATCCGCATCGATGCGGATGCCCTGCAGATGGAAAAACCGCGCCCGCCGGATCTGCCGATCGTGGCCGATGCCGCCGCCGCCCTCTCTGCAATCGGCGGCGCGCTTTCTTCAACCAAGCGCCCGCCGCGGCCGGATCTGGCTGGCGCGCGCGCCTGGTTCGAGAAGGAAGTTGCCAAGCTCGAACCCCAAATGAGCCTGCTTCGGGCGATCCGCAACGCCCTGCCGGATGACGGTATCCTGGTGGAAGATGTCACCCAGCTTGGCTTTGTCGGGCGGCTTGCCTTTCCGGTTTCCCGTCCGCGGCTTTACCTTTCGGCAGGTTACCAAGACAATCTTGGCTGGGCCTATGGCGCGGCGCTCGGAGTTGCGGCAGCGCTTGCCGGCCGAAGCGTGGTGGCATTGGTCGGCGATGGTGGGTTCCTCTATCAAGCCGGCGAACTCGCAACCGCGGTGCATCATCGCCTGCCCGTCGTCGCACTCGTCATCGATGACGGGGCTTTTGGAAACGTTCGTCGCATTCAGCAAGAGATGTTCGGCAATCGGCTGATCGCATGCGACCTCACCAACCCCGATTTCGTACGCTTCGCAGAGAGCTTCGGGGTTGCGGCCTTTCGGGCAAACAACGCCGAAACATTGGAACAGGCGCTGCACGCGGCCTTGGCGCTCTCCGCACCGGCTTTGGTCCATGTTCCCGTCGGTCCGATGCCAAGCCCCTGGCGGTTTATTCACCTGCCTCGCGTGCGCGGTTTTGACGAAAGCTGGCGCAGGCAATTGCCCTAAATGGCCCGCGCGGGTGAAGACGTCATGCCGAGTGTTCGTAAAACGCCCGCCCGCGCATTTCTGAGCGCACTCTGCCTGCTCGTTTTTGCGCTCTCGGGGTGCAAATTGATCGACCAGACCACCTTCGGCGCGAAGCCCGAGCCTCCCGCCCCAGATTTGCTGGCCGAGGCTTTGAAGCCGGACTCACGCATCCCGCTTGTGGACATTCGCTTTGACGGCAGCGAGACCGCCTATGGCCAGGAGCTTCAAAGAGCCCTGGAAATGGCCGAGGCGCGCCGGCCCGAGGCGCAGTACGACGTGGTGGCCGTGGCCCCGGCAAAAGGCAACGCGGACGAGCAAATCAAAGCGGCCGACCAAGCAAGCACGGCCGCCCGCGCCGTGATCGACCAGATGATCGGCTTCGGCATCAACCCCTCCGCCATCCGGCTTCTCGCCCGCACGGAGCCGGGTATCAGCGTTCAGGAAGTACGCATTTACGTGCGTTGACCGCCCCAGCGAGTGCGCGCCCGCTCAACGAAGCAGAATGTAGTGGATGGTGAGATCGAACGTAATCGTCGGATCGGGCGAGCCGAACGGCAGGGGCGGCAAACGGGCGTCGTGAAACAGGCCGACGGTTGCATCATCCAACGTGCGGTAGCCCGAGCTCTGCCGCAGCGCCACCGAAACGATGGTGCCGTCGGCGTTCATGACAACGCGCACGGTGCTCAGCCCCTCTTCCCCACGCATGGCCGCATCAGGCGGGTAGTATTTATGCGCTTCTAACCAGGCCGCGAACAAGTTGCGCCAATCCGCACCGAGGTCTTGGGCGGTGGCAAAATCAGCCCGCGGCGTCAACACCATGGCTCCCTTGCGATGGGGTCCTTCCAACATGGCGGTGGACGTGCCGTTGAAGGTGGGGCCGAAGGAGAATTTCATCGGGGCAGGAAATTTCAGCGGCGGCCGCGGCCGCGTGAAGGGGTGGACCATTGGGCGCGCTGCTGCCATTTCGCTCTTTTGCGCCTTCTCCGGGGCAGGCTTGCTGGGAGAGACAACCTCCGGCGCCGGGCTGGCGAGACGCGCCGGCTCCGTCTGACGCTGCGGCTCGAGGGGTTTGGCCATCTGCTTTTGCACCGCAGGGGCGGGCGGGCGGACGGCGGTCACCTCCGGAGCCGGTGTGGCCAGGACCGGCGGGGCCGGGTTGCGCGCCGCGCTTGTGCTTGGCGTGGCAGGGGCCAGCGCTTTGGAGGGCTGTGTCGCGGCTTCAGCCGAGGAGGGCCGAGGCGGTTCCTGCGTTGTCGGCGGCGGCTGCGCCTCTACGCGCGGCGCCGGGGCGGGCGAAGCGGCCTGCTCCGTGGAGGTCGAAGGTGCCACTTGGGCGGGGGCGGGCGGCACGGCGCGCTCGGTCGGAGGGGCGGACGGGGCGGCCGCTTCCGGCGGGGAAGGTGTGGGCGGAAGCTCCTTCGGCATCGGCGTAGGTGTTGCCTGTGAACGCGGCAGCTCTTGAAACGGCGTGGGATTGGGCACCGCGGGTCCGGTCTTGCTGCCGGACTGGAACACTACGGCCACGCCCGGAGGCGGCAACGGTTCCGACGGCATCTGTTGGCGCACCGTCACCACAAGCAAAACAAGCAAAATAAGGTGCAGCAGCGCCGAGCGGCCCAGCATCGGCCGCAGGCCCCCTTCTCCCCGACGCTGCGAGAGAATATGCAAAGGGCGCGCATAAACCGGCGCAAGGCGCATTTTCGGCTTCTCGGGCAAGAGTGGCGCGATCTCGGACCCGCGTGAAGTTTTCATATGCGCAAAGCCAGGCTAAGGCAGCATCGGACTGGCAAGGCATCTCCGCTCATGCGCGATTGCCCGTTCCAGCGGCGCGTGAAAGCCACCGACCATGCCATCTCCTTAAACCAGTCATGCACGGGCTCAAACAGCAAGCCCGCTTCCGTGAAAAGCAAAAAGCCACGTTCGTCCCAGCCTGGCAAGGTTTTGACAGAAGGTATGCTGCACCGCACAGCTTCCATTTGATGCAAGCACAGATCGTGCTTATGTTAAAACTCTGTAAGGTTCAGCTCATGGATCACCGCAGGAGATACCAAGCGGAGATGATCTCATGAAGTATGAACCGTTCTCCTGCTCTTGAAGAGGAGGAAACACCCATGACGATTGCAGCCATCCTCAAGCATAAAGGCTACGGCGCCGTCTCCGTCAGCCCAGCCGATAGCATTGCCCATGTGGCGCGCGTTCTGGCCGAGCACAATATCGGCGCGGTACTCGTCAAAGATGAGGCCGAGCGGCTGCTTGGCATTATCAGCGAGCGCGATATCGTGCGAGCATTGCCACGGTATGGTGCAGACACGCTTTCCATGAAAGCAGAAGATCTCATGAGCCAAAAAGTGCTCACCGTAAATCCGGAAATGACCGTAGAGGCCGCCATGGCCATGATGACAAAAGGCCGGTTCCGGCATCTGCCTGTGGTCAAGGATGGGCGGGTGATCGGCATTGCCAGTATCGGCGATGTGGTGAAAGCCCGGCTGATGCAGCAAGAACAGGAGATGAATAGTCTCAAGGCTTATGTCGCCGGCGCCGTCTAGTGCCGGCGATCGTTGCCGCCTCGCCTCGCATGCTCTTCGCCTCACCTCCTTCTCCGTCTGCAGAAGACAGAAGGGGAGTGTTGGAAGCCTTATGTGCTTGCGGCAATTTTCTGCTATGAGATGGGCAAAGGGGCCGTAGCGGCCGTTACAGGGCTTGAACAACGTGAGGAGAGCGAACGCCGTGGCATTGGCATCTGGCTCGAAGGAAGTTGCCACGCCGGAGCGTGAAAACGCGCAAGCCGGTGTGCCTCAGGAAAAGCCGAAAACCCCGGCGCCGCGGCCGAAGGAGATCGGCGGGCCGAAGGGGCCGGAACCGACGCGCTACAACGATTGGGAACGAAACGGCCGCTGCATAGACTTTTGAGAGTTTCGAGACTTTCGACCTCCGCCCCTTCTGCTGCAGCTGCCGGGCGCTCGGTCTTTGCCGGCGATCTTCGCGCGCGAGGGGCGTTGCCGCTTATCCAAGCACCCGCTCCGCCGGGAAAAACAGGGTCACGCGTGTGCCGATCCGCGCGGCGGTCTCCATCAAAAGCCGCCCGCCATGTGCCTCCATCAGCGCGCGCGCCAGCGTGAGCCCGAGCCCGATGCCGCGCGTTTGCGTGCCGGATGCTTCGCCGTCTTGATCCCCGGTGAGCAGCCGGCCCCCTTCGTCCTCCACAATAACCGCCACTCCGCCCTCAACAGGCTCGGAAAAAATATAAATCCAATCGCCTTCGGCGGAGGAGCGAACCGCATTCACCAGCAACCGCTTGATCACATGCTGCAAGGCGCGTTGGTCGGCGCGCAGAGAAAGCGCCTTCACGGCTTCTCCGATCCACCAATTCCGATAGCTCGGCCCAAGCGTAGCGGCCACTGCGGCAACGGCGCCCGAAATCAGCTCTTCGAGGGAAACGGCGTCCTCTTTCAGTGCCCGCGGCGCATCGAGCGATACGCCATAATCATCCAGGTCATCCGCCAGCGCCAGCAATTCCGTCGCAAGCGCAGCGATCGCAGCCGCCTCATGCGCGATATCCTCCGGGCGGTTTTCTTGCAACCCTTTGCTGATTCTCTCGGCGGCGGATTGCAAACTCAGCATGGCCTGCCGGAGTTCCTCAGCCGCAAGGCGCAAAAGGCGTAAGGCCGAAGCTTCCTCAGCGTGCGCCGTGTTCCGCTCTTTTCCCAGCCCTGCGCGCGCGGCATTGACCCCACGCAGGCACAGAAAAAGCGCGAGCGCGGCTCCAACAAGAATGACGATCCCAACGCTTTCGCCGATAAGAATCATTGCGGCCGATGACATGGCCGCACGTTACCGCGACGGCGGCAAAACGAAGGTTAACGGCTGCCGCGCCTCGCATCGATCGCCCGGCTCGCAGCCGCTATGGGGTGATTGAGCCGTTGCCTCCCAAGCGCGCTTGGGCCCGTTCGAGGCGACGCTTGATCACCCGCACCTCGGTCGGAAGCCGCCGATCGGGGGTGGACAGCAGGAAGGCATCGATGCCACCGCGCCGCTCGAGCGTGCGAATGGCACGGGTGGAAAGACGCAGACGAACCCGCTGGCCCAAAAGATCCGAAAGGAAGGATGCCTCCTGTAAATTCGGCAGGAAGCGGCGGCGTGTCTTGTTGTTGGCGTGGCTGACATTATTGCCGGTCAACACGCTTTTGCCGGTAATTTGGCAACGGCGAGACATGAGATCATCCTTATTGCGACGGCTTTGGCTTACGCGGACGGCAGTAGCCGCAAGAGCGCTTGCTTATTGCGGAACTGTCGTGCCCAGTCAAGCCGTGGCGGTCCCGCCCGGCTCATCCCGCCTGCTCTTTGGGCTCAGCCTCTTGCGCTTTTGCCGGCTCTTCCGCTGCGGCAGAGCGGCGCAAGTGCCCGGCTTCCACGCTGGCGATGGCGTTTTGCAACACTTTCACAATCGCCGCCTCATCAAGTACCCGGGAAAGAACCTCCATAGCTCCGCCAAGAAGGGCGGAAGCCACTGCAAGCGCATCGAGCTCCATGCCCAGCATGTGCTCGATCGATTTTTGTACCACCGCACCGGCGCGACCCAGATCCTTGGGAATTTCCAGATCTTCAGGCACTTCCGCCATCTCGGCGTGTATCGGCGCGGGATTCGGATTTTGCTGCATCATACCTCCTTGGCCGCTGGCAAAATCAGGGCCGTTTCTTCACAGCGGCCTTCATGCCGGCGCATGCGGACGCTCGGGATCGAGCGCTGTCTCTTCTGCTTGCATCGCCCAGAGATGGGCATACAAGCCGCCATATGCCAGCAATTCTGCATGGCGCCCGCGTTCTGCCACGCGCCCCTCTGCCAGAACCAGGATCTCATCGGCATCAACCACCGTGGAAAGCCGATGCGCAATCACCAGAGTAGTCCGATCACGCGATACAACCCTCAACGCCGCTTGGATTTCCTGTTCGGTTCTGGTATCCAGCGCGCTGGTCGCCTCATCCAAAATCAGAATGCGCGGATCCTTAAGCAAAGTCCGTGCAATCGCCACGCGTTGCTTTTCCCCCCCGGAAAGTTTCAGCCCGCGTTCTCCCACCCGAGTCGCATATCCCTCCGGAAGGCTCATGATAAAGTCGTGAATTTGCGCTGCCTTGGCCGCCCGTTCGATCTCGGCCTGGGTTGCGCCCGGCCGGCCGTAAGCGATGTTATAACCGATCGTATCATTGAACAAAACCGTATCCTGCGGCACCACGCCGATGGCTGCGCGCAAGCTTGCCTGGGTGAGCTCGCGGATATCATACCCGTCGATCAGGATGCGGCCGGCATCCACGTCGTAAAACCGATAGAGCAGCCGGGTAATGGTCGATTTTCCTGCCCCCGTCGGTCCCACAATGGCCAGCGTTCGCCCCGGCGCAATGGCAAAGCTCACCCCCTTCAAGATCGGCCGGTCGCGGCGATAGCCGAATTCCACCTGCTCAAACCGTACCGAGCTACCTCTTGGCCCGGTGCGGGCGATCATCGGCAGGGCGATGGCTCCGGGACGATCGGTCACCTCGACAGGCACCGAAAGCAGACGAAACATCTGTTCCATGTCTACCAGGCCTTGCTTGATTTCGCGATACACGAAACCAAGGAAATTCAGCGGCTGATAGAGCTGCATCAAATACGTATTCACCAGCACGAATTTGCCCACGCTCATCTGGCCCGCATGGACCTGCGCTGCCGCCATCAGCATCAAAATCACAAGACCCGCGGCAATGATAACCGCCTGCCCAAGATTGAGGATATTGAGGGTAACCATGGAACGCACGGCCGCACGTTCGTAACGTGCCAAGGCATCATCGAAACGACGGGCTTCGTGCGTTTCGTTTCCGAAATACTTGACCGTTTCAAAATTCAACAAACTGTCGATGGCGCGGGTGTGGGCTTCACTGTCGAATTCGTTCATAATACGCCGGAAACGAACCCGCCAATTGGTAAAAGCCATGGTAAAGCCGACATAAAGGCTTACCGCACCAAAAGTGACCAAAGCAAAACGCCAATCGAATAACCGCCAAACGATAGCGGTTACCAACAGCATTTCTACCAATGTCGGCAAAATGTTGAACACGGCAAGCCGCAACACCTGTTCGATGCCGCGGGTGCCTCGCTCGATCGCGCGCGCAAGACCGCCGGTTTGGCGATCCAGATGAAAGCGTAGGCTCAATGCATGCAAATGCTGGAATGTCGCCAAGGCCACGCGCCGCGCCGCGCGCTGCTGGACGGCCGCAAACACGGCATCACGCAGCTCGCCAAACCCCGCGGCGGCCATGCGCAGCACGCCGTACCCGACGATCAACGCCACCGGCACCGCGGCAACAGACTGTGCCGCACGCGGCGCAAGCACATCGACGATACGCGCATAGGCGATCGGCACCAACACCGTGGCGAGCTTTGCCAATAGCAACAACGCCGCGGCCAAAACCAAGCGGAGATGGGCGCCGTAATCACCCTTCGGCCACAAATAGGGCAAGAGTGAGCGCAACGTCCTCAAGCCCGAGCGGCCGAGACCGGCGGTGTTCACAGCGGCGGCAGCTCTCTTCGTCGCGAGCGCCTGTTGCTGATCTGTCTCGATCCTATGCACAAACCTCTCTCGCTTGCCAACCGACGCGGCTCTCGCATTGCAAAAAGGCCAGGCCGAGACCCGCGCGTGGCAGAAAAGCCGATCGCTTACATGGAAGCGAAGTCATGATTCAGCAAATAGGTTTCCGCAACCGATCAAGACATACCATCCATGCGGCACCCCTGCCTTGAAGCGGTGTTTTAAAGGAGAACCAATTGCTTTGCTGCCAATTCCGCGCCATCCCACGGGAGTGGGACGCGAAACGCCGAACAATCGAGCCCGCTCAGGCGCTCCCCGTTCAGGCCCCATTTCTGACAAGCGTGGTCAAACCGTTGCGCCAGCAGTTCGGCGAGCGCTCCCTGGCCTTTCATGCGATGATGAAACCGCGGCTCATTCAGCCGCCCGCCTCTGAGGGTTCGAATCAGATTCAAAACATGCTGCGCTCTGGCCGGAAAATGCGCATTCAGCCAGGCTTGGAACAGATCCGCCACCTCCAGCGGCAAGCGCACCAGCACGTAACCCGCAAAGCTCGCTCCGGCCTCGGCCGCCGCGGCAAGGACTCTCTCAAGCTCGGCATCGTTCAGGCCAGGAATAACGGGGGCGAACATCACCCCGGTGGGAATGCCGGCCTGCGCGAGCTCCCGGATCGCTGCAAGCCTCCGTTGCGGTGAGCTGGCGCGGGGTTCCATTCGCCGTGCCAGCGATGCGTCAAGCGTGGTGACCGAAAGGCACACGCGTACCAACCGCCGCGCGGCAAGCGCCCGAAGAATGTCCAGATCCCGCAACACCCCGGCCGATTTCGTGACAATACTCACGGGGTGATGAAACCGATCCAACACCTCCAACACGGAGCCGGTCAGCCGCAACGTGCGCTCCACCGGCTGATAGGGGTCCGTGTTGGTCCCCAAAGCCAACGGGCGCACACGATAGCCCGGTTTGCGAAGCTCCCGCTCCAACAGGGTTGCGACTTCGGGCTTGAAAAGCAGCTTGCTTTCAAAGTCGAGGCCGGGAGAAAAACCCAGATACGCATGCGAGGGCCGCGCATAACAATAAATACAGCCGTGCTCGCACCCGCGATAAGGGTTGAGGGAGCGGTCGAAACCGAGATCCGGGCTTTCATTCCAAGTGATGGCCGAGCGGGAGTGATCGCGGATCAACGTGGTCGGCAAGGGCGGCAAGTCGCGTAAGTCTGCCTCAAGAGTATCCCAACCATCATCGAAGGCCTCACGGCGGCTGTGCTCGAACCGGTTGGGAGGGTTAAACAACGCTCCGCGCCCTTTCCGCGGCGGGATCGCGGTACGGGAAACGGCACCCTCGGCCGGGGCGTTCCCGCCGGCTCGGGCAAGGCTGCGCGCATTTTGCGGTTGCCATGTGCGGGCAGTGTGCAAAGGTTTATCCATGGCATGTTTCCTGTTTGTTCCGTAAACCCTGCCCGGAGCTCCGTAAAATGTCAAGAACAAAAAAAGAACCCATACAGAATCCCGGGCATAAAAGCAGGATGCGCGAATGGCGCTGAAGCACGCACTCAGCATCGTCATTCCGACGCTGAATGCTGGGCGCTGGCTGCCGGCGTGCCTTGAGGCGCTTCGGCGCGAAGATACAGATGCGGAAATCGTCCTGGCCGACGGCGGCAGCACGGATCAGACCCTGCGCATTGCCGCAGCTTCATCCGCAAAAATTGTCTCAGCGCCGCGGGGAAGGGGCGTGCAGCTTGCCGCCGGCATTTCGGCCAGCAGGCATCCGTGGCTCCTGCTGCTGCACGCCGACACCTGCCTTGCGCCGGGCTGGCGGGATGCAGCGGAAGCGTTCATGGCGGAGCCTGCGAATCGGCAACGCGCTGCCTATTTTCGCTTCGCGCTTGCCTCTTCGGCGCCCGAGGCGCGGCGGATCGAACGCTGGGTGGCCTGGCGATGCCGCCGGTTGGGCCTGCCTTACGGTGATCAAGGTCTGCTGATTGCGCGGGATTTCCTCGACGCGCTCGGGGGGATGCGCCCGCTGGTCTTGATGGAAGATGTCGATCTGGTGCGCCGTATCGGCCGCAAGCGGCTGAGGGAATTCTGTGTTCCCGCGGTCACTGCCGCCGAGCGTTATGAACGCGAGGGCTGGCGGCTCCGTCCCCTCCGGAATATGGCTTGCCTTGCCCTTTACTCTCTCGGCGTTTCCCCGCGTCTGATCGCGCGTCTCTACGAATGAAGGATACCGTCATCGTGTTTGCCCGTGCGCCTCGTCTGGGGATGGTCAAGCGGCGCCTGGCGGCGGGGATCGGCGCGCGCGCCGCGCTTCGGTTCCATCTTGCGATGCTCGGGCGGATTGTTCGCCTTTTGGCAGGTCATCGACGCTTTCGCGCCGTGTTGGCCACCACGCCGGATCGCGCGCATGCGCGCTGGCCGCGCGGCCTTGCCCGCATCCCGCAAGGGCGGGGCGATCTCGGCCAACGCATGGAGCGGGCGGCGAACCGCTACCGGCGCGGCCGTGTCGTGTTGATCGGCTGCGATATCCCGGGCCTTGCTTTATCGGACCTGCACGCCGCCTTTAGGGCCTTGGGCTCGGCCGATGCCGTTTTCGGTCCGGCGGAGGACGGCGGCTATTGGCTCGTGGCCCTGGGCACGCGGCGTCCGGCGCATCCGTTTGCCGGGGTGCGATGGTCGAGCCCCCATGCCTTGGCCGACACGCTGAGGAATTTCGCGCACCGCAAAGTCCGCTTCCTGCGTCGGCTGCGCGATGTCGACGATGAAGCGGATTACCGGGCTTTCCAGGCGGCTGCGCCATGGCGTTGATGAGAATTTCGCCGCGACGCATCGTTCTCTTGATCCGGATCGCGCGTGTTTCGCAGGCGCGCTGGCTGCGTCGTCTGCTGTTTTGGATCGGCGCCCTCTTGGTGGCGGTGGCAGCGATTTTGCTCGCCAGCTGGGCCGATTCGGCCCAGCATGCGTATTTTTGGGTCATTCGGCAAGCCGCGACGCACGGGCTCGGCTTTCTTCCCGCGTTTGTGGTGACCCCTTTGGGATTGATGGTCTCGCTTTTGCTGACCCGAAAGGTTTTTCCGGGCGCGCAAGGCAGCGGCATCCCGCAGGCCATCGCGGCGCTGCGCATGCGGAATCCCGAAACCATCCGGGCGGTGCTCTCGCTCCGGATCGCGTTTGGCAAAATCCTTTTGACGCTGCTCGGGCTGGCTTGCGGCGCTTCGATCGGCCGCGAAGGGCCGACCGTGCAAGTGGGGGCGGCGCTGATGTTCAATATCGGGTTTTTGTTGCGCAACCCGGGGCGGGATTTGCAGCGGGCGCTGATTTTGGCAGGAGGGGCCGCCGGCATCGCCGCCGCCTTCAATACACCGCTTGCGGGTGTGATGTTCGCGGTGGAGGAAATGGCCGGCTCGTTTGAGGCGCGCACCAGCGGAACCACGCTGACCGCCGTCATCGTGGCAGGAATTGCCACGCTCGCTTTGGTTGGAAATTACACGTATTTCGGCTCGACCGCGGCGGATCTCGCCATCGGTCCTGCCTGGCTTGCCGTGCTGCTTTGTGGCGTGGTGGGCGGTGCTGCCGGGGGGCTGTTCGCCTTCACGCTGTTGCATTTCACCGCAGGCTTGCCGGGCGCTCTGGGCCATTGGATCGCGCGCCGGCCGATGCTGTTCGCTGCCAGTTGCGGACTTGTGCTGGCGCTGATCGCCTGGGCTTCCGACGGGCGCACTTCCGGTACCGGTTACGCCGTCGCCCGGGCGGTGATCGAGGGACGCGCCTCGGTTCCCTGGAACTATCCGTTTTTGAAGTTTGCCGCCACGGTGGTTTCCTATATCAGCGGGATTCCGGGTGGAATCTTTGCGCCGTCGCTTTCGGTCGGCGTCGGCTTCGGCGCGTTGCTGGCGCCGTTGGTGCCGAGCGCTTCGCCGGCCGCCATGGCGTTGCTCGGCATGGTGGGGTATTTTGCCGGTGCGGTGCAAGCGCCGATCACCGCTGCGGTCATTGTGATGGAGATGACCAGCAACCAAGCGATGACGGTGCCCTTGTTGGCAACGGCGATGGTGGCGTTTGGCGTCTCGCGATTGATTTGCCGCCGTTCCCTCTACGGGGCTTTGGCGGATCGTTTTCTCGTGGCAACAGAATCACGAAGTTAGCGAAGCGACCGAATGGCAGAAGGAATGCGCCCTGCGCTCACGCGCCTTACGCGAGCGAGGCTTTCTCCTCGCGCTTGGATGCGGGGTGTGCCGCAGAGATCCGCGCGAAGCTTGCAAGCGCACGTTCCCGCGCAGCGCGGTGATCGACGAGAGGCGCCGGATACGTGGTGCCGAGCTTTATCCCCGCGGCAGTGAGAACCGCCGGCGGAGCTTCCCAAGGCCGATGGATGAAGCGCGCGGGAAGCTTTGCCAGCTCCGGCACGAACTTTCGCACGTAATCCCCGTCGGGATCGAATTTCTCACCCTGCAGAACCGGATTGAAGATCCGGAAATACGGCGCGGCATCGGCCCCGCACCCCGCAACCCACTGCCAACCTGCAGCATTGTTTGCGAGGTCGGCATCGACAAGCGTATCCCAGAACCACCGTTCGCCGTGTTGCCACGGCATGAGCAGATCCTTCACCAAGAACGACGCGCAAATCATGCGTACACGATTATGCATCCAGCCGGTCTGCCAAAGCTCGCGCATGCCGGCATCGACAATCGGATAGCCCGTGCGCCCGCGTTGCCAGCAGGCCAATGCTTCCGCGTTCTCTGCCCACGGGAACGTTTGAAAGCGCGGGTCGAGGGGTTCTTCCGGCAGTGACGGGAAGGCGGAGAGGAGATGATAGCTGAACTCGCGCCAGCCGAGCTGGCGCAAAAATGCCTCTGCGTTTGGCTGGGTTTTCGCTGCATGCCAGACCTGGCGCGGGCTGATTTCCCCCCAATGGAGATGCGGCGAGAGCCGTGAGGTCCCGGCTTGGTCCGGCCGGTGACGTGCGCTCCCGTAGCGATTGAGCCCGTCGGCCAAGAACGCTTGCAGCCGCGCCTGTGCACCCGCCTCGCCGGGCTGCCACGCCGCCTGCAAGCCGCCGGCCCAGTTCGGCGCCGTCGGCAAGAGCCGCCAGTCTTCAAGCCGTTCCCCGAAAGGGAGCGGGAAACCGCGCGATGCCGATAAATCCGGCAGAGCGAGTGGTGCGGGCAGCTCGGGCGCGGCAAGGCAAGCACGCCAGAACGGTGTGAACACGCGATACGGCTCGCCGTCTCGGGTGCGGATGGAAGTCGGTTCGAAAAGCAGCGAGGCGTTGAAGCTCCTCACCATTACGCCCGCGGTACGAAGGCTGTGCTTGATCTGCCGGTCGCGTTGCATAGCCCAAGGTTCATAGAGCCGGTTCCAGAACACCGCCTGCGCGCCGGTCTCGCGCACCAAGCGATGCAGAACGAGACCGGCAGGACCGCGGAGCAAAAGCAAATCGAGGCCGCTCTTGATGAAAGAGCTTTTCAAAGCCGAAAGGCTGTGGTGCAGCCACCATCGGGCCGCCCCGCCTGCAGCCCAAGTTCCGGGGGAGTGCTCATCCAGAATATAAACCGGCACGATCGGCTGCCCCAGAGCCGAGGCCGCCGCCAAAGCGGGATGATCCGAGAGTCGGAGATCGTTACGAAACCACACTATGACCGGCGGTATTTTCACTTATCCTCATCCCTTTGCAAGAGAATGCCGCGCTGGTATGAAATGAAAAACTTTGCCGATAAAAACTCACCGCAAATCAGCAGGTCCAACGTTTCGGCAAACGTCGCAAGCAACGCCGGTTTCTAAGCCGCCTTTTGCTTTGCCTGAATCAGTTGCACAAAATCGCCGACAGAGCGAAGCCGATCGATCTCGCGCGAGCGCGTCTTGATTCCAAAGCGTTCCTCAACCGCGATCAGAATCGAAACCATTCGGATGGAGTCCCAACCGGCCACATCCTTGGCGGTGGTCTCCGGCGTTACGACCAGCTGATCATCTGCAAAGGTTTCACGTAAGATCTCCGTCAGTCCCGCAAGAATTTCCTCCTCCGTCATTGTTTATTCCTCCTCAATTGCGATATGGGTTTGGCGCGGCACATAATCGCTCAATGCAAGCGCGAACCGAGCCGTGCCGCTCTCGTTCCCGGCAACAGGCGCAAAACCCAATCTCGGATAATGCTTTGCAACCATTCCGTTGCGCGATGAAGGGCGATATTCACCCAGCAATCTTCGAACACCGAGGCGGTTTGCCACCGAAGCCAGAACGTTCAAGGTTGCGTCCTCTACCCCCCGGCCCAAAACCCGGCAACTCATCAGCCATGTATCGAGGTAAAGCTCGCCGTTTTCCTGCAACCGTCCGATCACAACAGCAATAATGCCGTTATCGCCGAACCGATCCAGCAAGCGGAATTGCAGCCCGATCACATTTGGGTCTTGCATCATCATGCGCACTTCTTCCTCGGTATAGCGGCGCGTCGTCAGGTTGAACTGATTGGTTTTGTTAATCAGTTGCGTGATGCGTTGTAAACCGATGGCATCAAAACGGCGCCATAGCAAGCGCATCTCGAGGCTGCGCAAATAGGAGTCGAGATCTGTCGCGGACTCTCGCAGCAGTGCGCGCTCGCGATTCGCGTGATATTGCTTTGTGCGCACGCGGTCTTCCGCCGTGATCGCAATTGCCTCAAAATAGCCAGATTGCGCCAAGCAGTCGGCATACAGTGCGGGATCGTCCGGCACTTCGGGAACGGCGACCATTGGCAGCTCTTTGCGCACAAGCTCGCGCTCAAACGGATTGTCATCCACAAAAACGATGGCATCGAGCCCGATATTCAGTTGCTTCGCTATTTCGCTGATATTCGTCGGTTTATCGTTCCAATTTGCAACAAAACAGGAAATATCGGAAAGTTTCAGGCGCATTTCTGAATGCAATTCAAATGGGGCGCGTGCAAGATCGGCATCATTCTTCGAACAGACGGCAAGAATAACGCCGCGCTCGGAAAGCGCCCGCACATAGTCCTGAAAAGCCAGATACGCCTCTCCAAGCGCGCTCCCTTGGCCAAGCACCAGCCCTTCCACCCCATCATCGCCGACCACGCCGCCCCAGAGCGTATGATCGAGATCAAGCACAAGACATTTGCGGGAACGCCCCTGCATGGCGGCAAGCAGGCGGCCGACCAGCTCGCCATAAAACGGCGCGGCGGCGGGACTGATTTCTTGTTTGCCTCGGTACCACCATACCGGGTCATGCCAGGCATCCAGCCCATGGCGTGTCGCCCAGGTATCCACCGAAACGAGACTGACGCTCTCTTGCCCGGCAATTTCACGAAGCTTCGCATTCAGCTCCAAGAGAAACGCTGCCGGCGCCCCCGGCATGGCGTGTTCGTTGCTTCCAAGCAAAGAAGGCAAAACCGGCAACGCTGTTTGTTGCAAAACTTGCGCATGCATACGCTCGCGCGCGAAATTCCAAAGCGTACGGAGCCGATCCAGAGCCTCATTGATGGCGCTCTCGCCGTGTTTGGCATCGCCTGGCGGCGATAAACCGGAAACGAGATGATGCGCGTCGAATGCAAACAAAACAATGTCCGGTTGAAAACGATAAAGCGCCGAGCTTTCGTTGAGAAGTTCTTGCCAGTATTGGCCGTAATCCGGCTCATAGCAGGCGAGCCAAAGCCCGTGCCGCAACGCGCCCACGCGCAGGCCGGCAAGAAGATGGCTGCTTGTTGAAGAGGAAAGCAGCGCAAGCCGAACGGGGCGTGTGGCAAGCTCCTTCGGTGGCGCATGTGCGTAGAAACGCTGCAGCAAACGGTCAAGCCGTTCGGTTTGCAAAAGATCGATCCGATAATTGGCGAGCTGGGCAAGCTCCGCCCAGCCGACCTTGCCCTGCTGTTCCAAGGCCTTGATACGGGAATTCCACCCGGGATCCGCTGGCAGCCAGCCGAATTCGGGCCTTCGCATCACGCATCCCTTCTCCGCTTATGCCGGCTCAGAAAGCCGCAAAACCCCGGCGCGGTCAAGCCTGCCAACACGGAAAGCCTAACGGACAGGCTGCGTTGATCCGGATGGATCCCGCCCAGCTAGCCAAAGCGCAACTGCTTCCTCGGCAACGGCAAGCCATGTCTGACGCGCCTCCTCGGTATCCCATTGCTCGCGGAAATGGCGCGGCATATAGGCTTTGATGATCCCATCGCCGAACGGCTCCACGGTTGCGGGCGGATGAATTTCCGCGTAAGGGGAAACCCAAAGAAGCACGTTATTTTGGTTGTAATGTCGTAATGCTTGCGAAAGCGCGACAATGCTTGCAACCGGTTGGCGCTCCGGTTCCTTGAACACAAAAATTTTGTCGCTTTCTTCTAAATCTTCTATCAATTTCTCTCGCAAGAAAGCAAGCCTGGATAATTCTCTTTCTAACAATTGTTCGGCCGGCATGTCGTCTTTTTTGACAAAGGTATGCCGTAGGGAACCGTAGGCAGTGTCGATAACAACGTATTCGCCGCCTTGATCGACCTCTACCTTGGTGGAGCCGGGCTCGCCAATCTTCTTGAACCGGTCCTGAAGCATTGCCATCAGGCTTCCGAGTGGCGTGGTGCCGAAGCGCAGCAATCCAAGAGGTTCGGCATGAAACGCTCGTTGAATAACCCCTAACTCGCAATCATGACCGAGGCTTTGCAAGCGCAGGAACAATTCTATGTGTGCGCCGTTCTCTTTTTTCGTAACCAATGGCGGCTCGTCCGAAACCGGATAAGCCGCATCGGCAGCCAAGGCTTCGCCGTGTTGCTCCGCTTGATAAAGCCGCGCTTTGAAAAAACAAAAAGCAAGCAGGCGCTCATCCGGATTGTCGGTATAATCGCAAGGGCGCGCGGCATCGGGATGCTCAAAGCATATCGTGATCCGATCCTCTCCTTCCTCCAGCTCAAAATCGAAGCCGATCACGGAATGGTTGAAAACATGCAATGCACCTATGGTTCGGCCGTTTACCGACGCAGCCAAGCGTTGCGAGGGCAAGGCATCGACAACGACGTAAGGGTGGAGATCAAGCTCTATGGTAAATTTGGCACTCCCCGAGGGGCGTTTGAACAAAAGCATGCTGCGGTGCCCGACGGTCCAAGTCCAAGCTTCCTCGGGGAAGCTCCAGCCTTCAAGCTGAAACATCGCGCTGTTGCCAACCGCGCCGAATTCCACACGCTCAATGAGCCGAAGCTTCCGTGCAGGATCCGCCGTCTGCTCAACCTCCGATTGTTCCGAGCGTTCGAGGTCCACGGACATGCCATCACTCCCAAGCTGGCCGGCACCGCGGTCCCGCGGTTCGCAACTCACCACGGCGCAGCCGAAGCTTTACCCGCAAAGTCTGCTCGAATTATACCGTCGGACGCAAGAAAAGAGAAACTTTTCGCGATTGCGTGCGCCCGCGCGCCGCTTTGCGGATTTAACGCCGCGCGCGCTCCGCCCGCCAAAGAAGATAGGCTTGTTCCACAATTGTAACCCAGGCCTTGCGGCAATCCTGCATTTGCCATTCTTTCGGAAAATAACGATGGAGATAAGCCTTGATCACGCCGTCTTGAACGCATTCCACCATCGTGCTGGGATGCCGCTCATCATGCGGGGCAACCCAAAGGAGCGCATTGCGCGGGTTGTACCGCCGCAATGCGTGTAAAAGCCGCAGCATATCCTGCTGAGGTCGCGGCTCGTGATCTTTGAAAACGAAAAGCTTCTCCCCCTCCTCAAGATCCAGCAGCAGCTTGCGCTTCAGAAAGGCGATGCGCTTCAGTTCACGCGCAAGCAATTGTTCCGGCGACAACGCCGCTTTGTTGATCCAGGTATGCCGGCTTGAGCCGTACGCCGTATCATAAACAATATATTCGTTGAGGTGGTCGGGTTTGGCCTCGGTATATTCGGGCGCGCCGAGTTTTTCAAACCTGGCCTCTAACATGGCAAGCAAGCTCGGCAAAGGCGTGGTGCCAAAGCGGAGCAAGCCGAGCGGCTCAGCGTCAAATGCCCGCTGGATCATGCCGAGTTCGCAGTCACAGCCAAGACTTTCCAAATGCAAAAGCAACTCCGTATAAGACGGGCCCTGCCCGCCGGTCGCCTTGGATGTCGCGCGATCAAGACCGTCAACGCGAATCGGCAACGCGCTCTCCGCCTGCGTTTGCATCCGGTAGAGCCGCAGGCTGCGAAAGTAAAAGCTCAGCGCGCGCCGGTCTTCGCTCTGGCTGTGCTCGCAGGGGCGCGCCGCGTCCGGGTGCTGAAAGCACAGTTTGATCACCGGCTCCTCTTCGCCCAAATCAAATTCAAACCCGATCACCGAACGGCCCGCGACCCGGAGCGCCGCAACCGCCCGTCCATTGACAAACACGGCGAGCCGCTGCGAGGGAAGCACATTGGCCACAACAAAAGGCTCGATATCCATTTCCAGCAGAAAGTGCCTGTCTTCGGGACGCCGGGACAGCAACACCATGCTTTCGGAGCCGATTGCCCAGGTGGCGAATTTCTCGGTATGGCTCCAACCATCCAGCACATACGCCTCGCTATTGCCGCCGAGGCCGAAATCGACCCTATGAACAAGCTCGAGGCTTCCGTTCGGCGCGCCCTGGATGGCGGGAACACTCTGCTGCTGACGGTCCAAAACAGCCGACATCGTAACGTCTCCCGAAACCAAGCGCCGCAATCGCCTGACCCCGATCTTCGCTTTATTGTCTGCGATCTCCTTACAGACAATAACTGAAGAGCGAATGCGTTAACCAATTTACAATTATCGCGCGCATCCATGCAACAGAATCTTTGCTTCTGTTGCGCGAAAGAGGCCGAAGCCTACCGTTGGTGGGAGAAACCCCCGGTGAACCCCGAGCGAATGCCCGCGATGGTTGTCAATAGGGTGTGCAGCCCAAAGCCGATGAAAAGAAGCCCGGCACCGCGTCGGAACCACGCAGCATAGCTCCGGTAGAAACGGCGCACGGGCGCGGCGCCGGCGGCAGAGATCAATAACGCGTCGGCAGCGATGATGCCGGCCGCCACCGCAACGAGAAGCGAAGGCAAACGCGCCGCGGTGAGGTTCGGCCCCGAGCTTGCCAGCAAAGCGGTATAAGTGGCCAGTGCCACCGGATACCCTTTGGGATTGGTCATCCCGAACGCAAGACCGTGCAGCCCCGGCCGAGGCAAGGCCACCGGCTCCGCAAGCCTGCTTGGGCCGAGCAGCGCGCGCCCGCCGAGCCATGAGAGGTATGCTCCGGAAATGAGGCCAAGCGCGGTAAACACGCCGGTGCCGAGTGCGTGCGCCCCGATCAGCGCCACCAAGGCCAGCGCATTCCAAAGCAAATCCCCGGTCAGGTTGCCGAGCACAAAAAGGCTGCCGGCCCGGCGCCCCTGCTCCGCGGCAATGGCCAACAAAGCAAGAAAGGCCGGGCCGGGCACCAAAATATAGACGGCGCCACCCAAGAGAGCCTTCAGCCAGACCATCTCCGGCGCTCCCCCACGCCCGGCGGCCGCAGCCGCGGGCGTGGCTGCATGGGCAAGGTCATTCCGCCGCTATGGAGCGATCCGGAATCGCCGGCGTGGCGGAAGGCAGGCGTTGCCGGTCGCGCCCGGCGGCAATCGCGCGGAGCCGGTTCATCACGCTGCCGGTGCCGGCCGGAATCAACCGGCCGACAATGACGTTTTCCTTCAAGCCGGTCAGCTCGTCCACCTTGCCCGCAACGGCGGCTTCCGTCAGCACACGCGTGGTCTCTTGGAAAGAGGCCGCGCTGATGAAGCTGTGCGTCTGCAGGCTCGCCTTGGTAATGCCCTGAAGCAACGGGGTTGCTGTTGCCGGCCGCTCGCCCGCTTGCACCCGCTTGGCATTCTCCGCGTCGAAATCCAACCGGTCGACATGCTCGCCCACCAAGAAGGTGGTATCACCGGGGTCGACAATTTCCACTTTCTGCAGCATCTGCCGAACGATCACTTCGATGTGCTTGTCGTTGATCTTCACGCCTTGCAGGCGATACACGTCTTGGATCTCGTTCACCAGATACTCGGAGAGGGCCTCCACCCCGAGCACGCGCAGAATATCGTGCGGAACGCGCGGACCATCCACCAACGGATCCCCTTTGCGCACGAAGTCTCCTTCCTGAACCGAAATATGTTTGCCTTTCGGGATCAGGTATTCCATCTCTTCGCCGGTTTCATCGTTTTTCACGATAATACGGCGCTTGGCCTTGTAGTCCTTGCCGAATTCCACCCGCCCGTCGATTTCTGCGATAATCGCATGGTCTTTCGGCCTCCGCGCTTCAAACAGCTCGGCAACGCGCGGTAGGCCTCCGGTAATATCGCGGGTTTTGCCGCCCTCGCGCGGCAGCCGGGCGAGCACGTCGCCAGCATGCACCTCGGCGCCGTTCTCCACAGAAAGAATGGAGTCGGGGGGAAGGAAGTAGCGCGCATCGTTGCCCGTCGGCAGCCGCACCACTTCGCCTTTGGCGTCCCGAAGCTGCAGCCGGGGCCGCAAATCCGCTCCGCGCCCGGCCTGTTTGTAGTCCACCACGACTTTGGAGCTTAAACCCGTTACCTCATCGACCCGCTCCACCAATGTGATTCCCTCGATCAAATCAAGGTATTCCACGCGGCCGGCGCTTTCGGTGATGATCGGCAAGGTGTAGGGATCCCATTCGGCAAGCCTCTGGCCGCGCGTGACATGCGCGCCTTCGTCCACCAACAGCCGTGCGCCGTAGGGAACGCGATAGCGTGCGCGTTCGCGTCCCTTCTCGTCGGAGATGACGATTTCACAGTTGCGCGACATCACAATCGGCACGTTCTGGCTGTTCAGCACCACGTTTCGGTTGCGAATGGCCACCGTGCCTTCGTGGCTGGCCTCCACGGCCGATTGTTCCGCGCCGCGCTGCGCCGCCCCGCCGATGTGGAAGGTGCGCATGGTGAGCTGGGTCCCCGGCTCGCCGATGGATTGCGCGGCGATCACGCCGATCGCCTCGCCCACGTTCACCGGCGTGCCGCGTGCGAGATCGCGCCCATAGCAACGCGCGCAGACGCCGACGCGCGAATCGCACGTCAACACGGAACGGATTTTCACTGCTTCCACGCCGGCCTTTTCGATGCGATCGGCGTCTTCTTCCTCGATCATCCGATTGCGCTCCACGAGAACGCTCCCGGTGCTCGGGTCGAGTACGTCTTCCGCGGCCGTGCGGCCAAGGATCCGTTCCGAAAGGCTCGCCACAACCTCGCCGCCATCCATGACGGCGCGAGCCGTCAGGCCCCGTTCCGTGCCGCAATCCTCCTCGACGACGATGCAGTCTTGCGCAACATCCACAAGACGCCGGGTCAGATAACCGGAGTTCGCCGTCTTCAGCGCCGTATCCGCCAATCCTTTGCGGGCACCGTGCGTGGAGTTGAAAAACTCCAACACGGTCAGGCCTTCTTTGAAGTTGGAAATGATCGGCTGTTCGATAATCTCACCCGAAGGCTTGGCCATGAGCCCGCGCATTCCGGCAAGCTGGCGCATTTGCGCAGGCGAGCCGCGCGCGCCGGAATGGCTCATCATCCAAACGGAATTGATCGGCCGGCCCGGCTCCTGCTTGCCAATCTCGCGCATCATCGCGGCCGCAACCGCGTCGGTGCAGCGCGACCACGCATCTACCACCTTGTTGTAGCGCTCGCCGGCCGTAATCAGGCCGTCTTGATATTGCTGTTCAAACTCCTTCACCTCGGCTTGCGTGCGCCGGATAAGCTCTTCTTTTTCAGCCGGAATGATCAAATCATCCTTGCCGAAAGAGATTCCCGCCTTGCAAGCCTGCGCAAAGCCAAGGCCCATCAGCCGGTCAGCGAAAATCACGCATTCCTTTTGCCCGCAGCTGCGATACACGACGTCAATAACGTCCGAAATGTTCTTTTTCGTCAACAATTTGTTGACAAGAGCAAACGGAACATCCGGATGCCGCGGCAGAATCTGCCCGATCAATACCCGCCCCGGCGTGGTGACCACCAGCTCCGATCGCGTCTTGCCGTCGGAACTCATGGTTTCCATCCGGATTCGGATCTTGTCGTGCAAACCGATCGCCTTTGCCGCCAGCGCGAGTTCCATTTCCCCGACATTGGCAAAAGCGGGCGCGCGTTCATCAGGCGTTGCCAGGAACTCGGGCGTCTCCAACGAAAGATAATAGAGGCCGAGCACGATATCCTGGCTGGGAACGATAATGGGCTTTCCGTTGGCCGGACTGAGAATATTGTTCGTCGACATCATCAACACCCGCGCCTCAAGCTGCGCTTCGAGGCTCAGGGGGATGTGCACGGCCATTTGGTCGCCGTCGAAGTCCGCATTGAAGGCGGTGCAAACCAACGGATGCAATTGAATTGCCTTGCCTTCGATCAATACGGGTTCGAACGCTTGAATCCCCAGCCGATGCAACGTCGGCGCGCGGTTCAACAGCACCGGATGTTCGCGGATCACCTCTTCCAGAATGTCCCAAACCTCGGGGCGTTCCTTCTCCACCATCCGCTTGGCCGCCTTGATCGTTGCGGCATGGCCATATTTTTCCAGCTTGCTATAGATAAAGGGCTTAAACAGTTCCAGCGCCATTTTCTTCGGCAAGCCGCACTGATGCAGTTTCAGCTCCGGCCCCACGACGATGACCGACCGGCCGGAATAATCTACCCGCTTGCCCAGAAGATTCTGTCGAAAGCGGCCCTGCTTGCCCTTCAGCATGTCCGAAAGCGATTTCAGCGGGCGCTTGTTGGCGCCGGCAATCGGGCGGCCGCGACGTCCGTTGTCGAACAACGCGTCCACCGCTTCCTGCAGCATGCGTTTTTCGTTGCGAACGATAATGTCCGGCGCGCGGAGTTCGATCAGCCGCTTCAGGCGATTGTTGCGATTGATAACACGCCGATAAAGGTCATTCAGATCCGAAGTGGCGAAACGGCCGCCGTCGAGCGGCACCAACGGGCGAAGTTCCGGCGGTATCACCGGAATCACGTCCATGATCATCCATTCCGGACGCGCGCCGGATTCGGCAAAGGCCTCCACCAACTTCAAGCGCTTCACCAGTTTCTTGCGCTTGGCTTCGCTGGTGGTTTCCTTCAATTCGCTGCGGAGCTTGACCTTTTCCTCATCGAGGTCGATCGCCTGCAGCATTTGTTTGATTGCATCCGCACCGATCGCGGCACGAAACGCATCTTCGCCGAACTCATCCTGTTTGGCGATCAGTTGCTCTTCCGTGAGCAACTGGCGCATTTTCAGATCGGTAAGCCCGGGCTCCAGCACCACATAATTCTCGAAATAGAGAACTTTCTCTAGCTCTTTTAGTGTCATATCGACCATCAGGCCGATACGGCTGGGCAACGACTTCAAAAACCAGATATGCGCCACCGGGGATGCAAGCTCAATATGCCCCATGCGTTCGCGGCGCACTTTCGCCAGCGTAACCTCAACCCCGCATTTTTCGCAAATAATGCCGCGGAACTTCATCCGCTTGTATTTGCCGCAAAGGCATTCATAGTCCTTGATGGGACCGAAAATCCGCGCGCAGAACAAGCCGTCCCGCTCCGGTTTGAACGTGCGGTAGTTGATGGTCTCGGGTTTCTTGATCTCGCCGTAGGACCACGACTTGATCTGCTCCGGAGAGGCAATCGAAATGCGGATCTGGTCAAAAGTCATGGCCTGGCCGGTCTGGCCGAGTATTTTCAAAAGCTCGTTCATGAGTGGCTTACCTCTGTTCGGCGCCCCGTTGTTCCTGTTGGTTGCCCTCGGAAGAAGATTTCCGCAACATCCCGCTCGGCATCTTTAAGGCGTTCGGCTGTTGAGCTCGACATTAAGACCGAGAGAGCGAAGTTCTTTCACCAGAACATTGAAGCTTTCCGGAATGCCCGCCTCGAACGTGTCCTGGTCGCGAACGATCGCTTCATAGACTTTGGTACGGCCGGAAACGTCGTCAGACTTCACGGTAAGCATCTCCTGCAACGTATAGGCAGCGCCATAAGCTTCCAAAGCCCACACCTCCATTTCTCCAAAGCGCTGGCCGCCGAATTGGGCTTTGCCGCCCAGCGGCTGCTGCGTCACCAAGCTATAGGGGCCGATGGAACGGGCGTGGATCTTGTCGTCCACCAAATGATGCAGTTTCATCATATAGATGTAGCCGACCGTCACCTTACGCTCAAACGGCTCGCCGGTGCGTCCGTCGATCAGCGTGGTCTGGCCGCTCACATCAAGCTTCGCTTCCCGCAGCATCGCTTCGATATCGCCGATCCGCGCGCCGTCGAAAACCGGCGAGGCAACCGGCACGCCGCGGCTGAGAATGCTTGCGAATTCGTCAAGCTCAGCGTCGGAGAGCTTTGCAATATGCTGCTCGTAAATCTCATCGCCGTAGATTGTCCGCAGCTTTTCTGCCAGATCTTTGCGCTTGGACTGATCGCGATGATACGCCTCCACCAGCGCCCCGACCTGCCGGCCCAAAGCGGCGCAAGCCCAACCGAGATGGGTTTCAAAAATCTGCCCGACATTCATCCGGCTCGGCACGCCAAGCGGGTTCAGCACAATGTCAACAGGCGTCCCGTCCTCCAAAAACGGCATATCCTCAATCGGCACCACGCGGGAAACCACGCCTTTGTTGCCGTGCCGTCCGGCCATCTTATCGCCTGGTTGCAGCTTGCGCTTCACCGCAATAAAGACCTTCACCATCTTCATCACGCCGGGCGGCAATTCATCGCCGCCTTGCAGCTTGGCAACCTTTGACTGGAAGCGATCTTCCAACCGTTGCACGGCGGCATCGAATTCCCGCTTCAGGGTTTCGATCTCCGCCATCACCGCATCATCCTGAAGCGGGATATTGCGCCATGCCCCGCGGGGGTGTTCGGCAAGGATCGCCTCGGTGATCACCGTGCCGGCCTTGATGCCCTTAAAGCCGCCCGCCGCCTTGCGGCCCAGCAACTTTTCCTGCAGCCGGTTGTAGAAGGAACGTTCCTGGATCGCTTTTTCATCGTCGCGGTCCTTGGCAAGACGCTCGATCTCGGCGCGTTCGATGGCCATGGCGCGCTCGTCTTTTTCCACGCCGCGGCGGCTGAACACGCGCACATCCACCACCGTGCCGGAAACACCAGGAGGCAGCCTGAGCGAAGTGTCGCGTACATCGGAAGCTTTTTCGCCGAAGATCGCGCGCAGCAATTTCTCCTCCGGCGTCATCGGGCTTTCGCCTTTGGGTGTGACCTTGCCCACCAAAATATCGCCGGGGTTGACTTCCGCGCCGATGTAGACAATCCCGGCCTCATCAAGGTTCCGCAGCGCCTCTTCGCCCACATTGGGAATATCGCGCGTAATTTCCTCTTGGCCGAGTTTGGTATCGCGCGCCATCACCTCGAATTCCTCGATGTGGATCGAGGTAAACACGTCATCGCGCGCGATGCGCTCGGAAATCAAAATGGAATCCTCGAAATTATAGCCGTTCCACGGCATGAAAGCGCAAAGAACGTTTCTGCCGAGCGCGAGTTCGCCGAGCTCCGTCGAAGGGCCGTCGGCAATGATATCACCCTCCTTCACCCGATCGCCGACGCGCACCAGCGGCCGCTGGTTGATGCAGGTAGATTGGTTGGAGCGCTGAAACTTCCGCAAGCGGTAAATATCGACGCCCTTGGTGGTGCCATCTTCGTTGGTCGCCCGCACCACAATGCGCTCGCCGTCGATCTGGTCGACCACGCCGGCCCGCCGTGCAATAATGGTGGCACCCGAATCCCGCGCCACCGCCTCTTCCATGCCGGTGCCGACCAGCGGCGCTTCCGCCTGGATCAGCGGCACCGCCTGGCGCTGCATGTTGGAACCCATCAACGCGCGGTTGGCGTCATCGTTTTCCAGAAACGGAATCAGCGCGGCCGCCACCGAAACCAACTGCTTCGGTGAGACGTCGATCGCATCGACCTGATCGGCAGGCACCAGGCGGAATTCGCCGCCCTTGCGCACCGAAACCAAGTCTTCGACAAGATATCCCTCTGCGTCGGTTTTCGCATTGGCCTGCGCAACCGTAAGCTTTTCCTCTTCCATGGCGGAGAGATATTTCCAGCCCGGCAGCACTTTACGGTTTTTCACCGGCCGATACGGTGTTTCGATGAACCCGTATTTATTCACCCGCGCGTAGGTCGCCAGCGAATTGATCAAGCCGATATTCGGCCCTTCCGGCGTCTCGATCGGGCAAATGCGGCCGTAATGCGTCGGATGCACGTCGCGTACCTCGAACCCGGCGCGTTCGCGCGTGAGCCCGCCCGGACCAAGCGCAGAGAGGCGGCGCTTATGCGTCACTTCCGACAGCGGGTTGGTTTGATCCATAAACTGGCTGAGCTGCGAGGAACCGAAAAACTCTCGCACCGCCGCTGCCGCCGGTTTGGCATTGATCAAATCGTGCGGCATGACAGAATCGATATCGACACTGCTCATGCGTTCGCGGATGGCGCGTTCCATGCGCAGAAGGCCGATGCGGTACTGGTTCTCCATCAACTCGCCGACGGAACGAACACGGCGGTTGCCGAGATTATCGATATCGTCGATGTTGCCGCGCCCGTCTTTCAAATCACAGAGCGTCTTGACCGTGCGCAGAATATCCTCCTTGCGCAGCACGCGGACCGAATCATCGGTCTCCATGCCGAGCCGCATATTCATCTTCACCCGCCCCACGGCAGACAGATCATAGCGCTCCGGATCGAAGAACAAGCCGCGGAACAGCGCTTCCGCCGTTTCCAGCGTGGGCGGCTCGCCCGGGCGCATCACGCGGTAAATATCGATCAACGCATCTTCGCGGTTGGAGTTCTTGTCCACCGCCAGCGTGTTGCGCAGCCAGGGGCCTTTCTGCTGATCGATCGCAAGCGTGGGCAGCCGTTCGATGCCGGCCTCTTCCAACAGGGTAAGTTTTGCCTCGGTAATTTCCTCACCGGCTTCGGCGTAAATCTCCCCGGTTTGGTAATTCACCAAATCTTCCGCCACGTAGCGGCCGAGCAAATCGGCGCGCCCGGTCAGCACTTCCCGCGTCGTCTCGGCGATTTTGCGGACAGCGCGCGCCGTCAGCTTGGTGTCGGCCTCCGCCACCACCGCGCCCGTTTCCGCATCCACCAGCGGTTCCAACAGTTTCACGCCCTTGAAAGATTGCGGATCAAACGGCCGCGCCCAGCCTTTCGGCGTGCGCGTGTAGACGATCTGATCATAGAAATAATTCAGGATTTCCTCGGCATCCATGCCGCTGATCTCTTCCGGATCAAGGCTTTTCCCCTCTGCGGCACGCTGCGCGCGCAATTCTTCCGTGGCCTTGCTATCCAAGGCATAAAGCAGCGTCGTCACCGGCAGTTTGCGCTTGCGATCGATGCGCACATAAATCAAATCCTTGGCGTCGAACTCGAAGTCGAGCCAGGAGCCGCGATAAGGAATGATGCGCGCGGCAAAGAGAAACTTCCCGGAAGCGTGTGTCTTGCCCTTGTCGTGATCAAAAAACACGCCGGGGGAGCGGTGCATCTGGCTCACAATCACCCGCTCGGTGCCGTTGACGATGAAGGTGCCGTTATCCGTCATCAACGGCATATCGCCCATATAGACGGGCTGTTCTTTAATGTCGCGGATCGAGCGCGCCCCGGTATCTTCGTCCACATCCCAGACGATCAGGCGCAAAATCACCTTCAGCGGCGCGGCATAGGTCATGCCGCGTTGCATGCACTCTTCCACGTCGTATTTGGGTTCTTCAAATTCGTAGGCGACGAATTCCAAACGGCCCCGCCCAGCGAAATCATCAATCGGGAAAACCGACTTGAACACCTCTTGCAGGCCGGAATGCGTGCGCCGGTCGGGCGAGACGTGCATTTGCAAAAATGCTTCGTAGCTCGCCCGCTGCACATCGATCAGATTCGGCATCGGGGCCACATCGGGGATGCGGCCGAAATTCTTGCGAATACGCTTGCGTCCGGTAAAAGATCCGTTCATCGCGTTCATGCTCTTCCCTCGAGCAAATGGGCCGAAAGCCCTTCTTTCGTAACGGTGCGGCCAAGCTTTTGCCCCGCGGCCGCTTGGGGTGGCCTGTTCCGGCGGTGCAGCGTGCTCGGAGCGAACACAGCCGCAGGTAAAAAAGGCACAAATGAAACGCTCACGCGGGCGGCAGCCGCGAACGGCTCCGCCCGAGCGCACAATCCTGAAAAACTGGCCCTAACGGGCGTGAAAAACCTGGGGTGAAGGCTCACTTAATCTCGACAGTGGCTCCCTGATCCTCGAGAATCTTCCGGATCTTTTCGGCCTCCTCCTTATTGACGCCTTCTTTCACAACCTTCGGCGCCCCTTCCACGAGATCTTTGGCCTCTTTCAAGCCAAGCCCGGTAATGGCGCGAATCTCCTTGATCACGTTGATTTTCTTCTCTCCTGCTTTGGCCAGGACGACGGTAAATTCCGTCTTTTCCTCAGCCGGAGCCGCCTGAGGCGCGCCCGCAGCCGGGGCCGCGGCAACCGCCACCGGCGCCGCCGCCGAGACGCCCCACTTTTCCTCCAGAAGTTTCGAAAGCTCCGCCGCCTCCAACACCGTAAGGCTGGAGAGCTCCTCCACCAACTTTGCCAAATCCGCCATGGTCAAGACCCTTCAATATGAGTGTTTGAGAGATTTCTTGCAAGCCTTTCTGATCCGCATACCCCGCCCGCGTTTCGGCGGGTTCGTTCAGGCTGCCTCCGCGGCGCGGGCATAGGCCCCGAAAACCCGCGCAAGCTGGCCCGCCGGGGCCTGCAGAACGCGCGCAAGCCGCGTCGCAGGGGTGGTGATCAATCCCACCAGCTGCGCCCGCAATGTCTCGAGCGAAGGCAACTCCGCCAACGCCTGCACGCCGGCGGCATCCAACAACTGTGTGCCCAACGCGCCGCCCACCACCACCAACTTCTCGTTGGTCTTGGCAAACTGAACGGCCGCTTTCGCCACCGCCACCGGATCCCGCGACCATGCCAGCGCCGTCGGCCCCTCCAGCAATGGCCTGAGCCCCGCAAACGGGGTGTCCGCCAATGCCAGCGCGGCCAGCCGATTCTTCGCCACTTTGAAGCTTGCCCCTGCCGCCCGCATCGATCGTCGGAGCTCCGTGGCTTCCGCAACCGTCAAGCCTTGGTTGCGCGTCACCACGATCATCGAGGCCGCAGCGAACATCTGGGCAAGCGAAGCGACGAATTCACGCTTCTCTGTCCGGTTCACGTCCCATCTCCTTCTCGTCCCGAGCGCGTGAAGCGCCGGGCTCGGTTGCTCTCACGACCACCCTTCCCGGGTGGTCCGGTTCGCCTGCCCTGAAGAGTCCTTTCCGGAACATCCCCCCCTTGCTCGGACGGCGCAGGGGCAAATCTCCGGAACTGCCAAACTCCTTGGAACATCTCCGCGGAGCCTGCTCACCCCATCTACCGCCCGCGGGCCTCTCACCCCTTCCGCCCCTTACGGGGCACGTGCGGTCTCGGACAGGTTCGGGCGAAGGCACACGCTTCACCCTGCCCACCGGCCGGGCTTCGGCCGGCGTATCTCTTGGCGCGTTCAGCCTGCGAGGCTGCCCACGTCGACGCGGATCCCGGGCCCCATCGTGGCACTCAACGAGACCTTCTTGACATAGGCCCCCTTGGCGCCCGCCGGCTTCGCCTTCTGAATCGCATCCACGAAGGCCCGCACATTCTCCAGGAGTTTTTCCTCAGGAAAGCTCGCTTTCCCGACCCCCGCGTGGACAATGCCGGCCTTTTCCGCACGGAATTCCACCTGGCCCGCTTTCGCCGCCGCCACCGCGCCTTTCACATCCATCGTCACCGTGCCCAGGCGCGGGTTCGGCATCAACCCGCGCGGCCCGAGAATTTTGCCGAGTCGGCCCACCAACCCCATCATATCGGGCGTTGCGATGCAGCGGTCGAAATTGATCTCGCCCGCCTGGATTTTCTCCGCCAGATCCTCCGCCCCCACAATATCCGCGCCCGCCGCCAAGGCCTCCTCGGCTTTGGGGCCGCGCGCAAACACCGCCACGCGCACGGTTTTGCCGGTGCCGTGCGGCAGCCCGACCACGCCGCGCACCATTTGGTCGGCATGGCGCGGATCGATGCCGAGATTCATCGCAATTTCCACCGTCTCGTCGAACTTGGCTTTGGCGGTCGCCTTCACCAGCCGAATCGCCTCGGGGAGCGGATACGCCTTGGTGAAATCGTAGGCCTGCCGCAGCGCCTTCAGCCGCTTGCTGAGCTTCATGGCCTCAACCCTCCACCACCGCAAGACCCATCGAACGCGCCGAGCCGATCAGCATCCGCACGGCGCCGTCGAGATCGTTGGCATTCATATCTTTCATCTTCTGCGCGGCGATTTCGCGCAACTGGCTCATGGTGACGCTGCCGATCGGGGCGGTTCTGCCGGGAGTGGGCGAGCCTTTCTCAAGCTTTGCGGCTTTCATCAAAAAATACGTGTTCGGCGGCGTTTTGGTCACAAAGGAAAAGGTTCGGTCGGCATAGGCCGTAATCACCACCGGGATCGGCATGCCCGGTTCCAGGTTCTGCGTGGCCGCGTTGAACTCCTTGCAGAATTGCATAATGTTCAGGCCGCGCTGACCGAGCGCCGGCCCCACGGGAGGCGAGGGGTTTGCCTTCCCGGCGGGAATTTGCAACTTGATGTAGCCGACAATTTTCTTCGCCATGACAATCCCCGGCTTTCGGGCTCGACCCGAGATCGAGCCTGCTGTGAGACCTCAGGGACCGCGGTACCTGCGACCGTCCTGCGCGTGGGGCGAAGCCGGTCTCCCGCGTTCCAAGTGAAGCGGCGCTGCTACACGAAACGCTTGCCTTTGTCCAGCACCGATCGGCCTCTTCCTTTGCAAGGAAGTCTCCCCAGTTATCACCCATCCGCATCCAAACCATAACCCGGGAGGAACACGGTATGCCTCAGCAATCTCCGCTCATTCGCGCCATGCTCGGCTTCGTTGCCGCCGCGATCGCCACCTTTACCTTTCATCAAGCCATGTGGGCCGTGCTCTGGGGTATCGGCCTGATGCCGGCTGCCCCTTTCCCCATGGCGCCCACGCATCCCTTCGGGGTGCCGCGAATCTTCAGCCTTGCCTTCTGGGGCGGCCTCTATGGGGCCATTTTCGGCCTATTTCTGCCGCGGATTCGCTGGCCGCTCTGGCAGGCCGGCATCGTGCTGGGCATTATCGCCGCACTGGTCGGGCTTTTCATTGTCAACCCGCTGAAGCACCTGCCCGTGGCTTACGGATTCGCCTGGCGCCCTTGGGTGATTTCCTTGCTGATCAACGGCTGCTGGGGATTGGGCGTCGGCATTATCCTGCCGCTTTTGATGCCGCGTGCGCCGCGAACGGCCTAGGCAATAGCCGAAACGATCCGGTTAAATCACCAGCTCGATCAGAAACGGACCACGGCGCCGGAACGATTGGGCGAGCAGATCGCCAAACGCCTCCAGCGTGTCGGCGCGGGCGGCTTCCACCCCCATGCCGCCGGCCAGGCGCACCCAATCGAGTTCAGGATTGCCGAGATCCATCAAATCCAACGCCGTGCGCCCGGGATTGGTTCCCACTTGCGAGAGCTCATAGAGAAGAATCGCGTATTTTCGGTTCGAAAAAATCACCGTGGTCACGTCCAGCTGCTCGCGGGCTTGGGTCCACAACCCTTGGAGCGTGTACATGGCCGAGCCGTCGGCTTCGAGCGCAATCACCCGCCTGCCCGGCGCGCCGATCGCCGCGCCGGTGGCCAGCGGCACGCCGGCGCCGATGGCGCCGCCCACGATTTGCAGCCAGTCATGCGGCGGCGCAGCCTGGGTTCCCGCGAAAAAGCCGCGCCCGAAACTGATGCTCTCGTCCACGACCACGGCCGCTTCCGGCATCAGCGCCGCCAGCGTCTGCGCCACCCCCTCCGGGCTGATGCGTCCTCGCGCCGGCTCGGGCCGCGGGCCGGGATCGGGCGGCGTCGCAGGCGGGGCCTCGAGCTCATCGGCAAGGCTGGCCAGCGCCAGGCGCGCGTCCTGTTCCGGCCGGGTCAACACCGCCAGCGTGCAATCCTCGGGGTAAAGCCGACTCGGTTTGCCGGGATAGGCAAAAAACCCAACCGGTGGGCGGGCTCCAACCAAAATCAGATGCCTGAGGCCGGCCAGCTGTTTCAATGCGGCATCGACCGGATAATGCACCCGCTCCAGCTTCACGCGGCCCCGTCCGCGCGTAATACGCGCGCAGGAGAAGGGCGCCAGCAACCGTGCACCGGTGGCGCACGCAATCCGATAGGCGGAGACCAAGGCCGCCTCGTCCGCAAGCACGGCTCCGTCCAGCAGCAGGGCTGCCGGCTCCCCGCGCCGAAGCACGGCTGCAACGTGGCGAATCCGGTCGGGGCTCGCCGCCGGCGGGCTTGGCACAGGCAAAGGTTCCGCCACCTCTCCGCCTTCGTTCCAGGCGACATCCGCGGGCAAAATCAGCGTTGCGATCTGGCCGGGTGAGGTGCGGGCCGCCTGCACGGCCACTGCAGCATCGCGGCCCAGATTCGCCGCGCTCGTCACCGTCCGCACAAAGCCCGAGACGGGTCGTGCCCAGCCTTCGGTATCGGCGGTCAGCGGCGCATCGAACGGGCGGTGATAGGTGGCCTGATCGCCCACGATGTTCACCATCGGCGTCTGCGCCCGGCGCGCGTTGTGCAAATTCGCCAGCGCGTTCGCCAAGCCGGGGCCGCAATGCAGCAAGGTGGCCGCCGGGCGCCCGCTCATACGGGCATAGCCGTCGGCCGCCCCGCTCACCACGCCTTCAAACAGGCAGAGCACGGCGCGCATTCCGCCAACCCGGTCCAATGCCGCGACGAAATGCATCTCTGAAGTTCCCGGATTGGCAAAGCAGACCTCAACGCCGCAGCCGATTAGGGTCCGCACCAAGCTTTCCGCGCCTTTCATGAGCTTTCGTCTCCTTCCCCTTGCGCGGGGAAGAGTGCAAACAACGCTTCTTGCTTGCAACCGCCTGCTTGCGCTTGGCTGCCCTGCCGCGCACCATGGCGCGTCGGAAGGAGGAAGCCCCCATGCCGCTTGTCGTGCTTTATGCTGAAACCCTTTACCCGGATCATCGCGAAGAACGGCGAATTTTCGGCCCCGATGTCGAGGTGCGTTTTCGCGACGCCGCCGATATCAGCGGGCTCGCCGAGGAAGATTGCGCCGCTGCCGATGGGCTGATGGTGATGCGCCATTTTCTCACGCGCGCGCATATCGCCCGCTTTCCCCGCTTGCGGGCGGTGGTGCGCATGGGCGTCGGCTACGATCGCATCGACCGAGCGGCCCTGGCGGAGCGAAATATCCTCTTCTGCAATGTGCCCGATTACGGCACCGCGGAAGTGGCCGATCATGCCATCGCACTGGCGCTGACGTTGCGCCGCGGCATCGCCCTTTATCACGACACCCAACGCGCGGATCCGCCGGCCGGATGGGTGCATGCGATACATCCCATGATCCGCCGTGCCGAATCCCTCACGTTCGGAATTATCGGCCTCGGCCGCATCGGCACCGCCGTGGCACTTCGCGCCAAAGCCTTCGGGTATCGCGTGCTGGCCTATGACCCCCACCAGCCGAACGGGGTCGAGCGCGGGCTCGGGATCGGGCGGGCGCGCACGCTGGAAGAATTGCTGACAGCCGCCGATACGCTTTCCATCCACGCGCCGCTGACCAAGGAAACCAGAGGCATGCTCGGGCGCAGAGAGCTTGCTCTGCTGCCGCAGCACGCGGTGGTGATCAACACCGCGCGCGGGCCGATTCTCGACCTTGACGCACTGGAAGAGCTTCTGCGCGAAGGGCACATCGCCGGCGCCGGATTGGATGTCCTGCCGCAAGAGCCGCCGGTCGAACCCCTGCCCAACTTGCTCAGAGCCTACCGCGCGCGCGAGCCGTGGCTGCAAGGGCGCCTGATCATCACGCCCCACGCCGCCTTCTACTCGCCCGAAGCCTGGCACGATATTCGGGTGAAATCGGCGGAGACCATGCGCGCGGCGTTGCTCGGCCCGCATCCGCAAAACGTGATCACCCCGGATATGTATTAAGGCACCCGGCGCTTTGTCCCGCCTGACCCGGCCCTGGACAGCAACAGGCGGGGAAGGCGCCGTTAGGTCTTTTGCGCGAGTCGGAAGGGGGCTGCGCGATAGACGCCCAGAATCCGCGCTTCGCGAGAGAAAAACATCAGCTCCTCCAGCGCGCGTGCCAGCGGCGGTTGCTCGGGGTGACCCTCCACGTCGCAGAGGAACTGCGTCGCCGTGAACTCGCCGTCGAGCATGTAGCTCTCCAGCTTGGTCATGTTCACCCCGTTCGTGGCAAAGCCCCCAAGCGCCTTGTAGAGCGCCGCCGGCACGTTGCGCACGCGAAAGACAAAGGTGGTCATGATGTCGGCGGCATCGGCGGGCGGTGTGCGCGGGGTTGCCGCCATCACGTAGAACCGCGTGGTATTGTGGCTGGCATCCTCCACGTTGCGGCGCAGAATTTGCAACCCGTAAATCTCCGCCGCCAGTGTGGAGGCAATCGCCCCCTCGGTCGGCTTGTTCCACTCCGCCACTTGTTGCGCCGCCCCCGCCGTATCAGCGGCAACCACCGCTTCCAGCTGAAGCTCCTTCAACACTCTCCGGATCTGGCCCAAAGCCACCGAATGCGAATGCACGCGTTTCAGCGTGGCGAAACTGGCGCCGGGCGGGGCCAGCAGGTTGTGCTCGATGCGTTGGAAATGTTCGCCGACCACGAACAGACCCGAATCGGGCAACAAATGATGAATATCGGGCACCCGGCCCGCGAGGCTGTTCTCGCAGGGTAACATGGCAAGCTCTGCGGCACCGCTGCGCACCGCTTCGATGGCAGCTTCGAACGTGTCGCATGGCAATGTTTGCACGCCGGGGAACGCGGTGCGGCAGGCAAGGTCGGAATAGGCGCCGGGGCGGCCCTGAAAGGCGATCGGTCCCTGCATTCTCGCTCCTTTGACGTTTACATGTTTCGCGGCGCGAGCAGTCTGCGCGCGCGGTCAAGATCGGCCGGCGTATCAACCCCGAAGGGGCCTTGCGGCAGGCGTCGGCAGGCGATGTGCATCCCGGCTTCCAACGCCCGAAGTTGCTCAAGCTTCTCGCGCCGTTCCAGCGGCGACTCCGGCAAGGCCACAAAGCGGCTCAGCGCCGCGCGCCGATAGGCGTAAATGCCCACATGGTGCCAACGCTCGCCCTCGCCCCAAGGAATCGGGAGGCGGGAAAAATAGAGAGCGCGCGCGATCGTGGCACCATTGGCAAAAGCGCAAGCGGCTTTGACCACCGAGGGAGATCCGGCTTCCTCCTCCGAAGCGATCGGCACCACCAAGGTGCCGATCTCCACCGCGGGATCCGCCAGCGGCTCCAACACGGCCTGCAGTGTTTCGGGTACAATGGTTGGAAAATCCCCCTGCACGTTCACCACCACGTCGTATTCCCCCACCGGATCGAGCAGACCGAGCGCGGCATGGACGCGATCGGAACCGGACGGAAGGGCGGGATCGGTCAACACCGCCTCTCCGCCGGCATTGCGAACCGCCTCTGCGATCTCTGCCTCGCCGCATGCCACCGCCACGGGGCCGATTCCGGCCGCGCGGGCTTTTTCCCAAACATGGACGATCATCGGCTTGCCGTGGATATCAGCAAGCGGCTTGCCCGGCAAACGCGTTGCCGCCATCCGGGCGGGAATAATCACAATGGGTTTCATGCGCGGTGCAGAATGATGCAGAAAAATACGTTCCTTAAGGCGGTATGGGTTGCTCCGGGCTTCGGCTTTGCCTAACCTGCGCGTAAGCTTATGTTCGCCGCGGGTCGGGTGCAACGCGGGGCGTGAATCGTGCCGCGGTGAAAAGGTATGTGTTTTTCATGGGTGTCGGTTGGGGAAGTCGCTCGATGGATACAATGGACGTCAATAAAATGATCGCGGCCATTTTGGTTGCCGGGATCGCGTATACGGTCGCGGGGGTGATCGGTCGCAGCGTGGTGGAGGAAGAGCCGCTGAAGCAACCCGCAATCAAGATTGAAGGCATGCCCTCGGCAGCCCCTGCGCCAGGAGCGGCCAAGCCCGCGGGGCCGCATGCTCCGCCCATTGCCGCGCTGCTCGCTTCGGCCGATCCGGCGGAAGGGCAGAAAATCGTGCAGAAGAACTGTTCCATCTGCCACAGCTTCAACAAAGGCGGCGAGTCGAAGGTCGGCCCCAATCTCTACGGAATTGTCGGTGCCAAGCGGGCGCATGAACCCGGTTTCAACTATTCCGAAGGGCTTGCCAAGCTCGGCGGCACCTGGACCTATGAGAATCTGAACGAATGGATCTACGACCCGCACGTCGTGGTGCCGGATACCCGCATGGCGTTCGCCGGGATCAAAAACGACAAACAACGCGCCGACGTCATCGCCTATCTCAGAACGCTTGCTGATCATCCCGAACCGTTGCCTTCACCCGCCGCCGCTGCGCCGCAACCGCAGCCGGCGCAGGCCGCCGCCGCCACCCCGGCACCGGCTGCGGAAGCCGCCAAACCGGCCGGGCCGGAGATCCCCTCGATCGAACCCTATCTGGCCAGCGCCGATGTCGCCGTGGGCAAGCAGAAAGTGGAGAGCCTTTGCGGGATCTGCCATAGCTTCAACAAGGGCGGCGGGCCGAAGCTCGGTCCCAACCTCTATGACATCGTCGACGCCAAGCGGGCGCATGAGGCCGGGTTTGCTTACTCCGACGGGCTGGCCAAGCTCGGCGGCACCTGGACCTATGAAAACCTCAACCATTGGCTTTATGATCCTCGGGCGGTGGTGCCGGATACCAAAATGATCTTTCCGGGCATCAAAAACACCAAGGAGCGCGCGGACGTGATCGCCTATCTCCGCACCCTTTCCGACCACCCCGCTCCGCTGCCCGCCGGGAGCGGGGCGGCTGCCAAGTAGTGCCGAACCTTGGACGCGGCCGAGCTTGATCGCCTGATCGCCGCGGCGGAAGCTGCCGCCGACGTCGCGGGCGCGGCGATCCGGCCGTTCTTCCGGCAACGCTTCGAGGTTCAGCTCAAAGCCGACCGTACCCCCGTCACCATGGCCGACCGCAGTGCGGAGGCAGCGATGCGTGCCGTGTTGGCCGAGCATTGCCCGGAAGACGGCGTCCTCGGTGAAGAGTTCGGCCCGAAGGGAATGAATTCCCGCCGGATTTGGGTGCTGGATCCCATTGACGGCACTCGCGCTTTCCTGACCGGGCGGCCCATTTTCGGCACTTTGATCGGCCTTTTGGAAGACGGCAAACCCCTGCTCGGGGTAATGGATCAGCCGATCACCCAAGAACGTTGGGTGGGCGCGCGCGGCCGGCGGACAATTTTCCGCGGACCTTTCGGCGGCACGGTCGGATGCCGCCTTTGCCCTTCCCTTGCTGCGGCGGAGCTTGCTTGCACGTCTCCGGCGATGTTCCAAGCAGAGCTCCAGCCCCGCTTTGAGCGCCTGGCGCGCGCCGTGCAGCGCGTCTCCTGGGGCGGGGATTGCTACAATTACGGGCTGCTGGCGCTCGGCCATATCGACGTGATTGCGGAAGCCGACCTCAAAATCTGGGATTGGGCGCCGCTGGTCCCGATTGTGGAAGGGGCCGGCGGCCGTCTCACCGATTGGCAAGGCAACGAACTCCGTCCCGAAAGCAAGGGAGATGTTCTTGCCGTGGGCAATCCGCGCCTTTTGGGCCCGGCTCTCGAATTGCTAAAATGATTTTATGGAAGCGATCCTCGCGAAAGTTAGGCGAAGTCGTATTCTGGCCCGGACATTTGGGGAGGGAACCAACCTTGTATCGTCGCACATTGCTTGCGGGCTTGCCACTTGCGTGCGTGATCGGCGCCGGGAAACGCTCGGCCCTGGCCGAGGAAAATCGTCGCAGCTACGCCCTCACCCTGCTCGAGAAACCGGGCTTGCCGCCGGATTTTCAGGCCTTTCCCTATGTCAATCCCGACGCGCCGAAAGGCGGTGAAGCCACCCTTGCCGCGATCGGCACCTTCGACAGCTTCAACCCCTTCATTGTCCGCGGCACCCCCGCCGCGGAATTAAACCGCATTTGGGACACGCTGCTGCAGCGCGACGACGACGAAATCAGCACCTATTATTGCCATTTGGCGCAATGGGTCGAACTTGCCCCGGACCGCTCTTGGGTCGCCTTCGAGCTGCATCCCAACGCCAAGTTCCACGACGGCCGCCCCGTCACCGCCGAGGATGTCGCCTGGACATTCGAAATGCTGCGCAGCAAGGGTAGGCCCTTTTATCGCGCCTATTACGCCGATGTGGCCGACACCAAGGTGGAAAGCGAACGGCGCATCGTGTTCCATTTCAAAACCACCACCAATCGGGAATTGCCGATGATCATCGGCGAAATGGTGGTCCTGCCGAAACATTTCTGGGAGGGGCGGGATTTTTCGCGCCCGCTTGCCGACCCCCCGCTTGGCTCCGGCCCCTATCGGGTGGACCACGTGGATTTCGGCCGCACCATCATCTATCAGCGCGTGCCGGATTATTGGGCGGCCAACTTACCAACCGTGCGCGGGCGATTTAATATCGATACCATCCGCGTCGAGTATTTTCGCGATGCCACGGTCGCGTTCGAAGCCTTCAAGGCCGGCAAAATCGACCTCCGCCAAGAAAATATTGCCAAGCAATGGGCCAGTGCGTACGACTTCCCAGCGGTGAAGAAAGGTCTGGTGAAAAAGGCACTGCTTCCGCAGCACCTGCCCGCCGGCATGCAGGGGTTCGCCATGAACACGCGGCGAGCGGTGTTCAAAGATCGGCGCGTGCGCTATGCCATGGCGCTGGCATTCGATTTTGAATGGTGCAATGAAAATCTATTTTACAATGCCTATACGCGCACCAACTCCTATTTCGCCAACAGCGATCTCGCCTGCTCCGGCATTCCGCAAGGTGAAGAACTCGCGTTGCTGGAGCCTTTCCGCAAAGATCTCCCGGCCGAATTGTTCACCGAACCCTTCAATCTGCCCGTCAACCGCACGCAGGACGAACATCGACAGAATTTGCGCAAAGCGTTGGCCATTCTGCGCGAAGCGGGCTGGCAAGTGAAAGAACGCAAGCTTGTCGATGCTGACGGCAATCCCTTCCGTTTCGAGATTTTGCTCAGCGAGCCCGCTTTTGAGCGCGTGGCGCTCCCTTACGTGCAATGGCTTGGCCGGCTTGGCATCGAGGCACGCGTGCGCACCGTGGATCCGGCGCAATATCAGAGGCTGATGGACGCCTTTGATTACGACATGACGGTTGCCGTCTTTCCCGAAAGCGATGATCCGGGCAACGAGCAGCTCGGCTATTGGAGCTGCGCCAGCGCCGGGCAGGAAGGCAGCGACAATCTCATGGGCGTTTGCAACCCCGTGATCGATGCGTTGGTGAAAAAGCTGATCAATGCGCCCGACCACGAGCATTTGGTTCCCATCGCGCGCGCGCTCGATCGGGTTTTGCTGTGGAATTGGTATATGGTGCCGCACTGGTATTTGCCCTATGTGCGCGTCGCTTATTGGAACCGCTTCGGCCGGCCGGAAAAGCCGGTGCGCTCGGGCTTTGTCTTTGATTCATGGTGGATCGATGCTAAACTTGCCGAGGTCACCGATAAAGCGAGGCAAGCTGGTATGGAATAGCATCTCATGGCTGCGTATCTGCTCCGTCGGCTGTTGCTCATCATCCCCACGCTGTTTGGCATCATCGCTATTAATTTCGTCGTGGTGCAATTCGCTCCCGGCGGGCCGGTGGAGCAAATGATCGCCGAACTCAAGGGGCGCGGCGGCGCGGTCATGGGCCGCATGTCCGGCGCGGGCGGACATGAGGCGGCAGCCGTGCAAGCTGGCCTTTACCGCGGCGCAAGCGGGCTTGATCCGCACATCGTTGCCGATATCCGGCGCATGTTCGGCTTCGATAAGCCGCCGCTCGTCCGCTTTTGGATCATGCTGAAGGGGTATCTGCGGTTTGACTTGGGCCGCAGTTTCTTTCGCGATCAAACCGTCCTGCATCTGATCCTGCAAAAAATGCCGGTCAGCATTTCCTTGGGGCTTTGGTCGACGCTGTTGGTTTATCTTGTCTCCATCCCCCTCGGCATCGCCAAGGCCGTACACGACGGCAGCCGCTTTGATGTGATCACCAGCATTGTCGTGCTGATCGGCTACGCGATCCCCTCTTTTCTGTTTGCCATTCTGCTGGTGGTGCTGTTTGCCGGCGGCTCTTTCTTCGAGTGGTTTCCGCTGCGCGGCCTGGTCAGCGAGAATTGGTGGAGCCTTTCCTGGCCCGCACGCATTCGCGACTACGTCTGGCACATGGTGCTTCCGGTCACCTCGCTTGTGGTGGGCGGTTTTGCAAGCCTCACCATGCTCACCAAAAATTGCTTTCTGGAAGAAGTCCGCAAGCACTACGTGTTAACCGCAGCGGCCAAAGGCGCAAGCCTCCGGCGCATCCTCTACGGCCATATCTTCCGCAATGCGATGTTGTTGGTGGTTGCGGGGTTTCCTTCGGCGTTGCTGGGGATCCTGTTTACCTCGGCCCTGCTCGTCGAGATCATTTTCTCTCTTGATGGGTTGGGCTTGCTCGGTTTTGAAAGCGCCATCGCGCGAGACTATCCGGTTATGTTCGGCACGCTCTATATTTATACTTTGTTGGGATTACTTCTCCAGATTTTGGGTGATTTTCTCTATACCATCGTCGATCCACGGATCGATTTCGAAGCCAGGCGATAAATGGCTCTCTCTTCGCTCACCAGACGCCGGCTCGCAGTGTTTCGGGCGCATCGTCGCGGCTTTTGGTCGCTATGGATTTTCCTTGTGCTTTTTTCCATCTGCCTGTTTGCAGAATTCGTCGCAAACGACCGTCCGCTGGTCATCTATTACGGCGGGCATTGGTATTTTCCTGTTCTTTTCGACTACAGCGGCGACACGTTCGACCCGGCGGCCATGCCAACCGAGGCGGATTATCGCGACGCCGAATTGCAGGCATCGGTCCGCACCCACGGGTGGATGCTTTGGCCGCTGATCCCTTACAGCTATGCCACTGTCGCGAATGATCTCGGCGGGCCCGCGCCATCACCGCCGTCGTGGCGCCATTGGCTTGGCACCGACGATGAAGCGCGCGACGTGCTCGCCCGCGTCATTTACGGGTTTCGCCTGTCCGTTCTGTTCGGTTTCACGCTCACCGCGATTGCCTCGGCCATCGGCATTGCTGCCGGCGCAGTCCAGGGTTTCTATGGTGGGCTTGTCGATCTCTTGTTTCAGCGCTTCATCGAAATGTGGAGCGGTATGCCGCAGCTTTATTTGCTCATTATTTTAGGCTCCATTCTCACGCCGAGTTTCTGGGTCTTGCTCGTTTTCCTTTTGTTGTTCAGTTGGATGCATCTCACCGGCGTGGTGCGCGCGGAATTTTTGCGCGGGCGCAATCTCGATTATGTCCGCGCCGCGCGGGCGCTCGGCGTCAGTGATATCGCGGTGATGTGGCGCCACATTCTTCCCAACGCGATGGTGGCCACCCTGACCTTTCTGCCCTTTACGCTGTCCGGCTCGGTGACCGTGCTGGCCAGCCTCGACTTTCTGGGCTTCGGCCTGCCGCCGGGCTCGCCTTCCCTGGGCGAGCTGATTTCCGAGGGCAAGAACAACCTGCAAGCTCCCTGGCTCGGCATTACCGCTTTCGTCGTGCTCGGCGGGTTGCTCACACTGTTGATCTTTATTGGCGAGGCGGTGCGAGATTCCTTCGATCCTCGCAAAATTCTCTTATGAGCCTGCTCGAGGTCGAAAATCTCTCTGTCTCTTTAGGCGGCCGCTTGATCGTCAAGGGGGTCTCGTTTCAGCTCGAGCGGGGAAAAACGCTTGCCTTGGTTGGGGAAAGCGGCTCCGGCAAAACGGTTACCGCGCTTGCCCTCTTGCAACTTTTTGCCCCCGGCTTGGCGAAGATTTCCGGGCGTGTCGTCTTGCAGGGCGTGGACATGCTGGCGGCGAGCCGGGAAACCCTTCGCCACATGCGTGGCAGCGCGGCTGGCATGATCTTTCAGGAACCCATGACCAGCCTCAACCCGCTGCATCGCATCGGCAAGCAGATTGCCGAAGCGATCCTGCTGCACCGGCGTCCACCGAAAGGGGGAACCCGTGCGCGTGTCATCGAGCTTCTTCAAATGGCCGGTTTTGCCGATGCGGAACGAAGGCTGGAAGCGTTTCCGCATCAACTGTCCGGCGGGCAACGCCAGCGAGTCATGATTGCCATGGCGCTTGCCAACGATCCTCCCCTGCTCATTGCCGACGAACCAACCACGGCTCTGGACGTGACCATCCAGGCACAGATCCTGAAACTGCTTGCCGATCTCAAGGCCGCCCGCGGGCTGGCACTGCTCTTGATTACCCATGACCTTGAGGTGGTCCGCCGATATGCCGACGAGGTGGTGGTGATGCGCGCAGGCGAAATGGTGGAATCCGGGCCGGTTGCTCGCGTTTTTGCCCATCCGCGCCATGCCTATACCGCCGAGCTTCTGGCCGCCGAACCGAAAGGCAATCCGATCCCGCTGCCCAATTCCGCAACGCCCATCCTGCAAGCCGAAAATGTTTGCGTGCGATTTGCCATTTCTCGCGGCTTGCTGCGCCGCACCGTCGGCTATGTGCGCGCCTGCGACGGCATTTCCTTGGAAGTGCGGGAAGGGGAAACCGTGGGGCTTGTCGGGGAATCGGGCTCCGGCAAAACCACGCTCGGCTTCGGCATTCTCGGCCTGACGCCGGCCCAAGGTCGCATTTCTTTTGAAGGGAAGGATTTGGCCAAGCTCGATCGGCGCAGCCTGCGCGCGTTGAGAGCGCGCATGCAAATCGTCTTTCAAGACCCGTTCGGCAGCCTTTCCCCGCGCATGCATGTCGGCGAAATCGTCGCCGAGGGGCTCGCCGTGCATGCCCCGCGGCTCTCCAAGGCCGAACGGGCAGCCCGCGTGGCCGAGGCGCTGGCCGAAGTGGGACTGCCGCCGGATGCCGCCGACCGCTTTCCGCACGAATTTTCCGGCGGGCAGCGTCAGCGCATCGCAATTGCGCGCGCGTTGGTCCTCAAGCCCCGCTTTGTGGTGCTGGACGAACCCACCAGCGCGCTCGACCGTTCGGTGCAAGCGCAAATCGTCGACTTGCTGCGGGAGCTGCAACACCGTCACACGATCGCCTATCTCTTCATCAGCCATGATCTCAGGGTGGTGCGGGCCTTGGCGCATCGCATCGTCGTGATGCGGTACGGCAAGGTGGTGGAGGAAGGTCCGGCGGAACGCATTCTTCGCCATCCGCGCGAGCAGTACACCCGCGAGCTCATTGAAGCCGCATTCACACTCGAACCGGTGGCGAACGGCGTGAACGGCGTGGTTCCCTGAATCGGGCGGAAGCTTCGCACCCCGGCTTGGCCCTTTCGGGGAAGCCGTGATAAGAAAGCTTCGGGGGGCTGGCGGCGGACGGGCGTCTCGCCAACCTGGTCAGGTCCGGAAGGAAGCAGCCATAACGAGTCTCCGCCCGGGTCGTTCGTCAGTCCCTCACTTTACGAGTTGCAATGCGCATGTCCCAGCTCATCGAGGACACTCCCCCCACCCCCGCCGCTTCCGCGCCCTCTGCTGGGGCAAGTCCCGCTGCTTATCGGGTGCTGGCGCGGAAGTATCGTCCGCAGACGTTTGCCGATCTGATCGGCCAAGAAACCATGGTGCGCATTCTGCGCAACGCGTTTGCGCAAGGGCGGGTTGCGCATGCGTTTATGCTCACCGGGGTGCGCGGCGTTGGGAAAACCACCACCGCCCGCATTATCGCGCGGGCATTGAATTGCACGGGGCCCGACGGCAACGGCGGGCCGACGGCAGATCCCTGCGGCGTTTGCCCCAATTGCACCGCCATTCTGGCGGATCGCCACCCCGATGTGGTGGAAATGGATGCCGCCTCGCGGACCGGGGTGGATGATGTGCGCGAAATCATCGAAGCCACCCGTTTTCGCCCCCTGCAAGCCCGCACGAAAGTTTTCATCGTGGACGAAGTCCACATGCTTTCGCGCAACGCTTTCAACGCTTTGCTGAAAACCTTGGAGGAACCGCCGCCGCATGTGAAATTCATCTTCGCCACCACCGAGTTGCGCAAAGTTCCGCTGACCGTTCTCTCGCGCTGTCAGCGCTTTGATCTGCGCCGGGTTTCGGTGAAAGAGCTCATCGCGCATCTGGGGCGCATTGCAGAGGCCGAGCAAATCGCCGTCGAGCCGGAAGCCCTTGCGCTGCTTGCCCGCGCCGCCGACGGCTCGGTGCGCGATGGGCTTTCCTTGCTCGACCAAGCCATTGCGCAAGCCGAGGGGGGCGGGCCGGTCACCGCGGCTGCGGTCAATGCCATGTTGGGCCTGGCCGACCGGGCGCAGGTGTTCGAGCTTTTGGAAGCCGTCATGGCAGGCCGCGTTGCAGAGGTATTGGCGCAAACCGAGGCAGCATACGCGCGCGGCGCCGATCTCGGCATGCTGCTTCAGGACATGCTGGAAATCCTCCATACCGTCTCGCGCATGAAGTTCATTCCGGAACTTCGACAGGATCTCTCGCTTTCCGAAACCGACCGCAGCCGCAGTGCGGCGCTCGCCGAGGTCCTGAGCGTGCCGGTGCTGGGACGCGCCTGGCAAATGCTGCTGAAAGGCTTGGCCGAGGTGGAAGCCGCGCCGGATCGTCGCGCGGCGGCGGAAATGGTGCTGATCCGGCTTTGCCATGTGGCGGATCTCCCTCCGCCCGGCGAATTGGTGCGGCGCCTGGAACAGCTGGAAAAGCAGGAAAAGATGGAGCCCCAATCTGCTTCCGCCGAGCTTGCTCCTCCCGATCGCCGCCCGCCGCGCGCCGCCCCGCCCGCGGAGGGGATCGGCGCCACCGCACTCGCGATGCCTGAACCCTCGGCGGCTTCCCTTCCCGCCGACAAACCCCGGCTTGCGAGTTTTCGCGACGTGGTGGCGCTGGCCGCGGCAGAGCGGGAGGCCCTTCTGCACGCGCGCCTGACGCACATGGTGCACCTGGTGCGCTTTGCCCCGCCGGTTCTGGAACTGAGGCTGGAGCCGGATGCGCCGCGCGAGCTTGTCTCCCAGCTTGCATCCCTGCTACAGCGAAGCACGGGCGAACGCTGGACCATCGCGCTCTCGCATGAGGAAGGCGAGCCGACACTGGCCGAGCAAGAGCAAGCAGCTGACGCCGCACGCCGCCGTGCGGCTGCTCAGCACCCGCTGGTTCAGGCGATTCTGCAAGCCTTTCCCGGGGCGCGGATCGACGCCGTGCATCAGGACGCAGAGGCGGATGCCCCTCATGGCCCGGGTGGTGGCATGGACGCGCCGGTTCCCGTGTTCGGAGAGGGTGCCGCATTCGTCCCGCTCGCACCCTCGGAAAGCGATCCGGATGAAATGACCGAACAGTCTGAGGAAGAAATGGAATGAAAAATCTCGCCGGCCTGATGAAACAGGCGCAACAGATGCAGGCCAAGATGCAGGAATTGCAGGCCAAGCTCGCGGCGATGGAGGTCGAGGGAAGCGCCGGCGCCGGCATGGTGCGCCTGACGCTGAACGGTAAAGGAGAACTTCGCCGGGTTTGGATCGACCCCAAACTTGCCGACCCCAACGAGATTGAAATGCTCCAGGATCTGCTGGTGGCCGCTCATGCCGATGCCAAGCAGAAAATCGAGCAGCTGGCCGGGGAGGAAATGCAAAACCTCACGGGGGGCCTCAAGCTCCCGCCCGATTTGAAGCTCCCCTTCTGAGGCGATCCCTGCCGCAAAGATGGGCGGACCGGAAATCGAACGGCTGATTGCAGAACTGGTCAAGCTGCCCGGGCTCGGCCCGCGGAGCGCGCGGCGGATTGCGTTGAAGCTCTTGAGCAATCCCGACAAATACCTGGCCCCCCTTTTGTTTGCGCTCACCGAGGCGGCGCGCGCGGTGCGCAGCTGTTCGCTGTGCGGCAATCTGGACAGCCGCGACCCCTGCAGCATCTGCGCCGATCCTTCGCGGGAAAAACGGCTGATCTGCGTGGTGGAAAGCGTGGGGGACCTCTGGGCCTTGCAGCGCACCGGAATGTTTCGGGGGCTTTATCACGTGCTTGGCGGGCTGCTTTCGCCCCTCAACGGCACCGGCCCCGACGATCTGAATGTCGCCCCTTTGCTGGCCCGCATCCGGGCCGGCGGCGTTGACGAAGTGATCCTGGCTCTCGCTGCCACCGTCGATGGCGCCAGCACGGCGCATTGGCTTGCCGATCAACTTCGCCCGCTCGGCGTCACTCTCTCGCGCCCGGCGCAAGGGGTGCCGATCGGCGGCACGCTGGAGGCGATGGATGATGGCACGCTGGCCGCCGCTTTGCAGGCCCGCCGTGTGGTGTGACCACAAGCGGCCCGGCCGAGGGGGCCGGGCTCATGCTGCTGTGCATCACGCCCCTGCATCGGTTCAGCTAGGCAAATCCCCTCCAAGCCGGTAGACTTGCAAGTTCGTAAAGCTCGGAAAAGGGCCGCAACCGCGGCAAGAGGAGACCTTATTCATGGAAGACATCGTCATCGTGGCTGCCGCCCGCACCCCGATCGGCAGCTTCAACGGCGCTTTCGGTGCCATGCCCGCCCACGAACTGGGCTGTGTCGCCGTCAAAGCCGCCATGGAACGCGCACGCCTGAAGCCGGAAGAGGTCGATGAGGTGATCCTGGGTCAAATCCTCACCGCCGGGCAGGGCATGAACCCGGCGCGACAAGCGGCGCGGGCGGCCGGCATTCCGGATGAGAAAACCGCGTTCGGCATCAACCAGGTCTGCGGCTCGGGGCTGCGGGCGGTGGCGCTCGCGGCCCAGCAAATCCGCACGGGCGAAAGCGCCATTGTGGTGGCCGGCGGCCAGGAAAGCATGAGCCAATCCCAGCATGCCGCGCATTTGCGCGCCGGCGTGAAAATGGGCGAGCTCAACCTTGTCGATACCATGCTGAAGGACGGGCTTTGGGATGTGTTCCACGGCTATCACATGGGAATTACCGCCGAAAACGTCGCCAAGGCCTATCAGATCACGCGCGAAGAACAGGACCAGTTCGCCCTGACCTCGCAAAAGCGCGCCTCGGCCGCGCAGAAAGCCGGCAAGTTCAAGGATGAAATCGTCCCGGTCACGGTCAAGACCCGTAAGGGCGAAACCGTCGTCACCGATGACGAATACATCCGCCACGACGCCACGCTGGAGGCCATGGCGAAACTCAAGCCCGCCTTCGCCAAGGACGGCACGGTCACCGCCGGCAACGCCAGCGGCATCAACGACGGGGCCGCCGCCGTGGTGGTCATGACCGCTGCCGAGGCCGCCAAGCGCGGGTTGACGCCGCTCGCCCGTATCGCCGCTTTCGCAACCGCCGGCGTGGATCCGGCCGTGATGGGCACCGGGCCCATTCCCGCCAGTCGCAAGGCGCTTGCCCGGGCGGGCTGGAAGGTTGCGGATCTCGACCTGATCGAAGCCAATGAAGCATTCGCCGCTCAAGCGCTCGCGGTCAACAAAGACCTCGGTCTTGATCCGGAAAAGGTCAACGTCAACGGCGGAGCGATTGCGCTCGGCCACCCGATCGGCGCTTCGGGCGCGCGCATCCTCACCACCCTGCTTTATGAAATGCAGCGGAGAAACGCCAAAAAAGGCTTGGCCACACTGTGCATCGGCGGCGGGATGGGTGTCGCCATGTGTGTGGAGCGCTGATCTCGGCTTTCTCGGGATCCTCTCACCTTCTCGCTTGGGCGAGAAAACTGCCGGCGCATGCGCAAGGCAAAGTTCTTGTGCATGCGCGGCAGAAAGCCGGTTTGAAATTCAAAGCTTGAAGGTCTCGCGTCGGGGACGGAAAGAAAACGGTCAAGCAATTTGTGCTTGTGTCCGAAATAACCCCGCGCTTTGATTTGTCTCAAGGGATCGATTTCCGCGTTGGGACAAGCTCCACGCCAGCAAAGGGGGAAACCGACAATGGCCAGGGTAGCTCTTGTGACCGGTGGAACACGGGGCATCGGCGCCGCGATCAGCCGGGCGCTGAAAGATGCCGGCCGCACCGTGGTGGCAACCTATCACGGGAATGAAGCCGCGGCACAGGCATTCCATGCCGAAACCGGCATCCGCGTGATCCGGTTCGATGTCGCAAAATTCGAGGAATGCCAGGAGGCTGCTGCAAAAATCGCCAACGAAGTGGGCCCTGTGGAAATTTTGGTCAACAATGCGGGCATTACCCGTGATGCCGGCTTCAGCCGCATGAGTTTTGAGATGTGGCAATCCGTCATCGACACAAACCTCACCTCGTGCTTCAATATGACGAAGGCGGTCTATGAGGGGATGCGTTCGCGCAAATTCGGCCGGATCGTCAACGTCAGCAGCATCAACGGACAAGCCGGGCAAGCCGGGCAAGCGAACTATTCCGCGGCGAAAGCCGGCATTTTCGGCTTCACCAAAGCGCTGGCTCTGGAGGCTGCCCGCTTCTCCATTACGGTCAATGCCATCGCCCCCGGCTATATCGATACCGATATGGTTCGCGCCGTGCCGGCGGACATCTTGGAAAAGATCATTGCGCGCATCCCCGTGGGCCGGCTTGGCCAGCCGGAGGAGATCGCGCGCGGCGTGGTGTTTCTCACCGCCGATGAAGCAGGCTTCATCACGGGTGCAACCCTGTCCATCAACGGCGGCCAGCATATGTACTGAAAAACTGCCAGAGCATCCGGCGGGAAGGGTAGGGCGCGGTTAGCGTTTCAGCGTGGCCCGAAAGTGCTGCTCCAGCTCCCGCCGCGCGGCAAGCGCCTCGCTCTCCGGCACGGTGACGTCGGCCCAGCGGATCATTTCGCCTCTTGCGATAGGGCGCTGCAGCGTCACGTGATGCGCAAGCCCGATGGGCAGCGCACCTTCCGCAAGGCTGCGCTCGGCCGGCACCAGCTTGCCCCAAACCGTATAGCCGCCTTCGCCGTCCAGCATTTCGCCGGCGCCGAGGTTGCGCTTGGCCACCGCAACAACATCGCCGCGCCAGGCTTGCGGTTGCCCGGTCGGCTCGCCGCGCAGCGCCGCCGAAAGAACCGAAATGCCTAGCTCCAAGCCGATCAGATGGTAGGGCTTATACATCGCGGCATACCAACCGCTTGCGTCGGTTTTCAGCCCGTATTCCCGAAAGCAAGCGCGCGCGTAAGCGTTCGGCGCCTTCACGACGACATACACCCCCCATCGCAGATCGCGAAACACGGGTCGGCCGTCCCGCTCGAGGCAGGAGACAACCTCCACCACGCCCTCGCGCTCCAGCGCGCCGCCGGCATCGCGCCCACGCAGCACGTGCGGCAGATCATCCACCCCGCAAGGCGGAAAACCCAAGCCATCGGAGGGAACATCCAAGCCGGTGGCATTGGCGATCGCCGCCATTTCAATCGCCGACTTGGTGCCGTCGAGGAAGGAATTGAACATTTGCGGGTTCATGCCGGCAAGCCGGGCTTCCTCCGCCGTTAACCCATAGTGCTCCCAGACCCCATCCGGGGTCACCTCGTGATAGGTGGGAAGGTATTTGGTGCCTTTCCCCGCGGCAATCACTGCGAAGCCCGAGGCGCGCGCCCAATCGACAAGCTCGCAGGTCAAGGCCGGCTGGTCGCCGTAGGCGAGCGAATAGACCACGCCTCTCGCCCGCGCCGCCTCGGCCAAGACCGGCCCGGCCAGCACATCGGCTTCAACATTCACCATCACGATGTGCTTGCCGGCATCGATCGCGGCGCGTGCGTGGGCAATGCCAGCGGCCGGGGAGCCGGTTGCCTCAACCACCACGTCCACCTCCGGGTCTGCGCTCAATTCGGCGCCGGAGTGAAGAAATCTGGTCCGCGCGATGCGGTCCGGCTCCCAGCCCACCTTCCGACACGTGGCCCGGGCCTTCTCCGGATCGAGCTCGGCAATGGCCGAGACCGCAACCCCTGCCATACTCGGCACTTGACTGAGAAACATCGCCCCGAACTTGCCGGCGCCGATCAGCCCGACCTTCACCACCCGCCCCGCCTCGGCGCGGGCGCGCGCCATCCGGTAGAGGTTCATTCGGCCGCCGCCTTCCGCGCGCGGGCGTAGTCGCGCAAGGCGCTGTCGGCCACCGGCACAATGGGCGTGAAATCCCGGTGCGCAATCCATTCCGGCCGAGTCGGCTTGCGGATGTGGTTGGAGACGGCGCAGAGCGTCAGATAAACGATGCGGCGGGGATAAGGGGTGATATTCGGCGCCGAGCCGTGCACCAGATTGCCGTGAAACATCAGCACAGAGCCGGGCTTGCCCGTGGGTGCCACAATGCCGCCCTGCGCCACCAGCCGCGTGACGGTTTCTTTGTCCAGCGTCCACAGCGGGTAGGAGGTTGTCTCCTTATCGTGGCCTGCCTCCAGAACGCCGTGGACATGGCTTTTCGGGATCAGCATCAAGGGGCCGTTGATTGGCATCACTTCGTCCATGAACACGGCAATGTTCATCGCCCGCGGCTCCGGCATGCCGTCGTCGCGCGCCCACGTGCCGTAATCCTGATGCCATTGCCAGACATCGCCCTCAAACGCGGCCTTCGCGTTGATCTTGAACTGATGCATGTAAAGCTCTTCGCTGAAGACCTGTTCCACCGGCCGGATCAGGCGCGGATGCGCGCCCAGGAGCCGAAAGGCCTCGTTGTAGGTGTGCGCGGCGAAGGCGGTGCGCGGCGCGCCGGTCTTTTCGCGCCAGACTTCCGGGCGGTTCGTCGCGTAAATCTGCTCGGCTTCCTCGCGCAAGACCGCGACCTCTTCCTCCGAGAAGCAATCGGGCAGGAAGAGATAGCCCTCTTCGGCAAACTGCCGCAGCTGTTCAGCCGTCAACTCCATGGCAATTTCCTCCCTCGACAAAATCCGATTCACTCGGCCTCGGTCCAGTGTATTCCGAATTTCCGGTTGGCACGATAGGCGGGCCTTTTGCTCCCTCAATGCGCCTCGGCCCAGTTTTTGCCGATCCCGGTTTCCACCACCAAAGGCACGGAAATCTGCACGGCATTTTCCATCACCTTCCGCGCAACCTCGGCGGCGGCTTTCGCTTCCGCCTCCGGCGCCTCAAACAACAATTCGTCGTGCACGTGCAGCAGCATGCGCGCTTTCAGCCCGGCCTCCGCCAACGCCTTCGGCAAACGCACCATGGCGCGCTTGATGATATCCGCCGCCCCACCCTGCAGCGGTGCATTGATGGCCTGCCGTTCGGCATAGTTGCGGCGCGTGGCGTTGCGGTCCGCGATATTCGGAATATAGCAGCGGCGGCCGAACGGTGTCAGAACGTAACCGTCTCGCCGTGCTGCTTGGATGGTTCGCTCCTGATACTCACGAATTCCGGGGTAACGGGCAAAATAAGCGTTGATCATCATGCGGGCTTCCTCCGGCGGAATGCTCAGCTGGCGGGAAAGCCCGAAGGCGCTGATTCCGTAGATAATCCCGAAGTTGATCGCCTTGGCGCGGCGGCGCGTCAGCGCGTCCATCTCCGCCATCGGCACGCCGAACACTTCGCTTGCCGTGCGGGCATGAATATCCTCTCCGCGCAGGAAACTCTCTCGCAATGTCGGAACATCGGCCACATGGGCCAGCAAACGCAGCTCGATTTGCGAGTAATCGGCGCTCACCAGCAACCATCCCTCTTCGGCAACGAAGGCGCGGCGAATGCGCATCCCCTCTTCGGTGCGGATCGGAATGTTTTGCAAATTCGGATCCGTTGAGGAAAGTCTGCCGGTGCTGGTGGCAGCCATGGCAAAACTCGTGTGTACGCGGCCTGTTTCCGGGTTGATCTGTTGCACCAGGGCATCCGCGTAGGTGGATTTCAGCTTGGCGAGCTGGCGCCAATCCAAAACGCGCTGCGGCAATTCGTGGCCCTGCTCGGCAAGTTCCTGCAAGACCGAGGCATCGGTGCCGAACGCGCCCGTTTTCATGCGCTTGCCGGCGCCGAGTTTCATTTCCTCAAACAGAATCTCGCCGAGCTGCTTGGGGCTGGCCAGATTGAAGCTGCGCCCGGCCAGTCGATGGATTTCGCGTTCCATGCGCGCCATGCGTTCGGCGAAATCTTCCGAGAGGCGGCGGAGTTCCTCGGCATCCACCTTCACGCCGACCTGCTCCATGCGCATCAGCACGCGAACGAGCCGCCGCTCCACCTGCTCATAGTGCGCCAGCGCCCGGTTGGGGCGAAGCTCCGGCCGCAGCTTTTGCCAAAGCCGGAGCGTCACATCGGCATCCTCGGCGGCGTAAGCGGTGGCGCGGTCCAGGGGAACCGAGGCAAAAGGAATGCGAGCCCGCCCGGTGCCGGTGACTTGGTCGTAGCTGATCGGCTGATGATGCAAATGCAGCAGGGAAAGTTCATCCATGCCGTGCCCGTGCGCGCCGGCCGCCATGGAATAGGACATCAGCATGGTATCCGCGATGGGACCGATCTCTTCGGCCCCGGCCCGCGCCAGCACCTCCAGATCGAACTTGGCATTGTGAAAGACCTTCAGAACCGAGGCATCGCGCAGCAAGGGAAGCAGCGCGGAAATAGCGGCCTCGGGCGCAATCTGGGGCTGCGCCGTGGCATGCCGCAGCGGCACATAGCAAGCCCGGCCGGGGGCAGTGGCAAGGGAAAATCCAACCAGCGTGGCGCGCAGCGCATCGAGGCTGTCGGTTTCGGTATCGAGCGCCACCACCCTGGCTTTGATCGCCTCCGCAATCCACGGCTGCAAGGCCGCGAGCGAGGTTACGGTCTCATAGGGTCCGAAAGGCGGCGCGCTCTCCGGTTTGCCGTGCGCGGATTTCGGCTCCGCGTCCGAGCCTGCCGCATCCGAGCCTGCCGCGGCAGTATCCGCCGATGCGGAGGGTTTCACGGGCTCCAGCCCGAAACGGGTCAGAATGCTGCGAAAACCCTGGGTGGTGAGCCATGCGGCAAGCTTGTTCGGCTCCGGCTCCCGCACCGCAAGCGCTTCCAGCGGCAGCGGCAGCGGCGCATCCTCGCGCAGCCTGACAAGCTCGCGCGAAAGGCGCGCGGCATCGGCATGTTGCAGCAGCAAATCCCGCCGCCGGGAGGGTTTCATGCTCTGCGCCGCAGCCAGCACCCCCTCCAAATCCCCGTATTCGGCAAGCAGTTGCGCCGCCGTCTTCGGCCCGATTCCGGGCACGCCGGGCACATTGTCGGTCGGATCCCCGACCAAGGCTTGCAAATCAATCATTTTCTCCGGCGGCACGCCGAATTTTTCGACCACCTCCTCCGGCCCGATGGGTTTTTGCCGGATCGGGTCGAGCATGCTCACCCCGGGCCGGATCAATTGCATCAAATCCTTATCGGACGAAACGATGGTGACCTCGCCGCCGGCCTCCAACGCGGCACGGGCGTAAGAGGCGATCAGGTCGTCGGCCTCCCAATCGGCAAGCTCGATCGCGGGCACGTTGAAGGCTTCCGCCGCTTCCCGCACCAAGCCGAATTGTGGCGCAAGCTCCTCCGGCGGCTCGGGGCGCTGCGCCTTGTAGCCTTCATAAAGCCGGTTGCGGAAGGTTTTGCGGCCGGCGTCGAAAATCACCGCGAGATGCGTGCCCGTGTGTTCGCGCAGCAGCTTGGCAAGCATGTTGGTGAACCCAAAGACGGCATTCACCGGCGTGCCGTCCGGCCGCTGCATCGGCGGCAAAGCGTGAAAGGCCCGGAAAATAAACCCGGAGCCGTCGATCAGCACCAAATGCAAAGCAGGTTTTGGTTTAGTGGCCGTTTCCGTGTCCTTCGCCGTGGCCGCCCTCCTCATCCAAGACAAATCGCCGCGAACAGTATGGGCAGACAACCTCCTTCTCTGCGATATACAAAAACACGCGGGGATGGCCGAGCGGACCGCCGTTCCCGTCGCAGAACACCCGACGGGTGTGCACGCGGACAACGTCTTCAGGTTGGGCGGGAGGGACGCCTACATCCGGCATGAATAACCTCTTTGCTAGGAAATTTCGCCAAATGATACAAGCTTGCCCCGGCCGTGCAACCTCTCTGGTTCGTTCGCGCCGGGAGGTTCTGCTCACGCTCGCAGGCATGAGCCTCGTGCAATGCGCGGCGGCGGAGAGCCCCGTCAAAGCCTATCCGCCGCCCCCGCCCACCGTGACCGACGGCTATTTTCTCCTGCGCGACGGCATCCGCCTGCCTTATCGGCAATGGCTGCCCGCGCTTGCTCCCGGGCAGAAGCCGGACGCCACGGTGTTGGCTTTGCACGGGTTCAACGACAGTCGCGATGCGTGGGAAATTCCCGCGCCATGGTTTACCCAGGCAGGTTTTGCCTTGATCGCACCGGATCAACGCGGTTTCGGCGCAAGCCCCGGGCGCGGCCGTTGGCCCGGCACGGAAACCCTGGTCTACGATGCCGCCGATATCGCCGGCCAGATCCGGATCGGCGCTCCCGAGCAGCCCCTCTTTCTCATGGGCGAAAGCATGGGGGCGGCCGTGCTCATGTGCCTGGCCGACAAGCCCTTTGCCCCGCCGGCAAAAGGCTACGTGCTGGTCGCCCCCGCGGTCTGGGGCCGGGCCGAGATGAACCCGTTCTATCGCGGGGCGCTCTGGTCCGTCTCGACCTTTCTGCCCTGGATGAAGCTGACGGGGAGGGCGGCGAAGGTGCTGGCGTCCGACAATCGCGATGCGCTGATCCGCCTTTCGACCGATCCGCTCACCATTCATGAAACGCGGATGGACACGCTTGCCGGGCTGGTCGATCTGATGGATGCAGCGTTGGACGCGGCCAAGGATTTTCCGGCGCCGGCTTTGGTCCAATACGGCGGCCATGACGAATTGATCCCCGCCCATGCCATGCGGCGCGCATGGCGGCGGCTTGCGGTCTCCGGGAACCCGGCGCTGCGCTTTGCTTATTATCCGGGGGGCTACCATCTGCTGCTGCGCGACCGCGAGCGCGCCAAGCCGCTCGGCGACATCATCGCCTGGCTGGACAACCCTGAGGCGCCGCTGCCCTCCGGGGCGGATCATGCCGCACGCCTTTGGCTGCAACACGTGTGAAGGCCTACCCGCGATTCGTGAAACGCGTTACTCTTCGCCACCAAATCGGAAGGTTGTCCAAGTCATCGACCAGGAAAGCAAGCCATGATGGATGCCCCCGCGCAGAGCCGCTATGCCGAAGCTTATCAACGCTGGCAGCAAGACCCGGAAGGGTTTTGGGCAGAAAAGGCCGAAGCCGTTCACTGGCATCGGCGTTGGAACAAGGTGTTTGATCCTTCGCTCGGGGTTTATGGCCAATGGTTTGCGGGCGGGGAGCTGAACACCGCGGAAAACTGCCTGGATCGGCATGTCGCGGCGGGCCGCGGGGGGCAGCCCGCGCTGATCTGGGACAGCCCCATGGCCGGGCGCAAAGCCTCTTTCTCTTATGCCGAGCTCCGCGACCGCACCGCCCGCGTGGCCGGGGCTTTGGCCCGGCTTGGCGTGCGCCGAGGCGACCGGGTCATTATTTACATGCCGATGGTGCCGGAAGCCGCCATCAGCATGCTCGCCTGCGCCCGGCTCGGGGCCATCCATTCCGTGGTCTTCGGCGGCTTCGGCGCGGCTGAACTCGCCAGCCGGATCAGCGATGCCACGCCACGCGTGATCATCTCCGCTTCTTGCGGGCTCGAACCCGGCCGCGTGGTGGCTTACAAGCCACTTCTGGATGCGGCCATCGGGCTTTCCTCCCACAAGCCGGAGTCCTGCCTGATCTTGCAACGCGAGCAGGCGCGCGCCGAGCTGATCCCCGGGCGCGATTACGATTTCGCCGAGGCCGAGGCCGCCGCGATCCCGCATGATCCGGTGCCGGTTGCCGCCACCGACCCGCTTTATATTCTTTACACCTCTGGCACGACCGGGCGGCCGAAAGGAATTGTCCGCGACAACGGCGGGCATGCCGTCGCCTTGCTGAATTCCATGGGCATGATTTACGGCGTGGAAGCGGGCGATGTGTATTGGGCGGGCTCTGATGTCGGCTGGGTGGTGGGGCACAGTTACATCGTCTATGCCCCGCTTTTGGCCGGCTGCACCACGATCATGTATGAAGGCAAGCCGGTCGGCACGCCGGATGCCGGGGCCTATTGGCGGGTCTGCGCCGAGCATGGGGTGCGGGTGTTTTTCACCGCTCCCACCGGCATCCGCGCCATCAAGCAGCAAGACCCCGAGGCCAAGCTCTTGGCGCGCTACGACCTTTCCCGGCTGGAGGCGCTGTTTTTGGCCGGCGAGCGGTGCGATCCGCCGACCGCCCTCTGGGCCGCCGAGAAACTCGGCAAGCCGGTGATCGATCATTGGTGGCAGACCGAGACCGGCTGGGCGATCACTGCAGGGTTTCGCGCATTCGGCCTGTTTCCGCCGAAACCCGGCTCCGCCGGCCGGCCTGCGCCCGGGTATGACTTGCAGGCGCTCGATGATTCGGGAAAAGTCCTGCCGCGCGGGCAAAGCGGCAACTTCGCCGTGCGTTTGCCTCTGCCTCCCGGCTGCTCGCCCACGCTGTGGCAGAACGACGAGGGCTTTCGCGCCGCCTACCTTGCCGATTTTCCGGGTTGGTATCGCACCGGCGATGCCGGCTATATCGATGAGGACGGCGATGTCTGGGTGATGGGCCGTACGGACGATATCATCAACGTTGCCGGCCATCGGCTCTCCACGGGCGCGATGGAGGAAGTGCTGGCCTCGCATCCGAATGTGGCGGAATGCGCCGTGATCGGGGCGCGGGATGCGGTGAAAGGCGAGGTGCCGGTCGGTTTGGTGGTGCTGAAGGCGGGGGTGTCCCGCCCGCATGCGGAGATTGCCGAGGAGCTCGTCGCGTTGGTGCGCGAGCGCATCGGCCCGGTGGCCTCGTTCAAGGAGGTTTATGTGGTGCCGCGTTTGCCGAAGACGCGTTCGGGCAAAATTCTGCGCGCGAGCCTTCGCCGTCTGGCCAATGGCGAGCCGCCCGCGCCCCCGCCCACCATTGAAGATCCCGCCGCCCTGGATGAGGTCAAGTCCGCCTTTGTCGGCAGGGGATGAGAGCCCCTCCGCACCCCTTGGGCTCTCTTTCACCCTTTCTTCCCGCGCAACAAAGCCTACAACGCGCCGCCACGCCTGCCGGCACGCGCGGCAAGACGAAGCCTGAGCGCCTGCAGCTTGATAAACCCCTCCGCATCGGCTTGATCATACGCGCCGAGATCTTCCTCAAACGTCGCCACATCGGGGAAATACAGGCTGTTCGGACTCTCCCGCCCGATCACCGTCACGTTGCCTTTGTAAAGTTTCAGCCGCACGCGGCCGCTGACCGATTTCTGGCTCTCATCGATCAACGCCTGCAACATGCGCCGCTCCGGGCTGAACCAGAAACCGTAATAAATCAGCTCGGCATAACGGGGCATTAAACTGTCTTTCAAATGCGCGGCCTCACGGTCCAGCGTCAGGCTCTCGATCGCCCGATGCGCCGCCAGCAAAATGGTGCCGCCCGGCGTCTCATAAACGCCGCGGGACTTCATGCCGACGAACCGATTCTCCACCAAATCCAGCCGGCCGATCCCGTTCACGCGCCCATAGTCATTCAGCCGCGAAAGCAGCGTCGCCGGCGAACACCGCTCCCCGTTCAGCGCCACCGCATCGCCCCGTTCAAAATCGATGCTGATCACGGTCGGATGATCGGGCGCATCTTCCGGGCGCACGGTGCGTTGATAGACAATCTCGTCCGGCTCCACGGCGGGGTCTTCCAGAATTTTTCCCTCCGAAGAGGAATGCAGCAAGTTCGCATCCACGCTGAAGGGCGCCTCGCCGCGCTTGTCCTTGGCAATCGGGATCTGGTGCGCCTCGGCGAACTCCAAAAGCTTGCTGCGCGAGGTCAGCGTCCATTCGCGCCAAGGCGCAATCACTTTCACATCGGGCTTCAGTGCATAGTAGGACAGCTCAAAGCGCACCTGGTCATTGCCCTTTCCGGTCGCCCCATGGGCCACCGCATCCGCCCCGACGGCTTCGGCAATCTCGATCTGGCGTTGGGCGATCAAAGGCCGCGCGATGGAAGTGCCGAGCAGGTACTGCCCCTCATAAAGCGCGTTCGCGCGGAACATGGGAAAGACGAAATCGCGCACAAAGGCCTCGCGCAGATCCTCGACGAAAATCTCCTTCACCCCAAGCGTTTCCGCCTTGCGCCGGGCCGGCTCCAGCTCTTCGCCCTGGCCGAGATCGGCGGTGAAGGTCACCACCTCGCAGCCGTAGGTGATTTGCAGCCATTTCAGGATCACGCTGGTATCCAACCCGCCGGAATAGGCCAGAACCACTTTTTTCACGTCTTTTGCCGCCATGCTCGATGCTCCTTGTGCGCGGGGCCCCGCAAACGCGCACCGTTATCGGGCGTTCACGAAACTCTGCTGCTTTCGCCTTCCGCCCGATCTGCGGAAACCCTGCTTCGGGGGCGAGGTAGCCCCCTCGCCGCCCTCCGCGCAAGAGCGGTGCGCACCCAAGCCCGCGCGGTGCAGTCCGGCATCGCCAGCGGCGCGGTTGCCGGCGCCGTTTGGGGAAGCGGCATAGCGGTTTCCAGAAAATCCTTAACACGGACGCCTTGATGGCAAAGCATTTTCCGAAACATCCTGGGTCTCCTGCGCGACTTTCAACGCGTTCGGCTTGGTCGCCACAACCCCCGCAACATTCCCGCTCCGGTCGAGCACCTTCTCGTACCACCGCTGTTGCCGGGCTGCTCCGGCGCGGTGATCTGCTATTCCCGGCTGTCCTGATTGATCCCCGAGAGTGCGGCAACGGTCCCGGTCGTGATTGCGCCCTCGCGGGCGAGCGGTACCAGCGCGTCATCTGCGCACATCAGCCCGCTGGCAATCTCCGCCGAATTACAACCGCAGGTGTCGAAGGAACGCGGAGCAATCAGGCTCATGGCAACCCCTTCTTCGATTCGCCGGAGTTGCGGGCGCGCCACCGGAAGCGTATGCTTTGTTTTAAAAGACGGAATAACCAAGTCCGCCAGGCAAGCTTGGCCAATGCCTCCACGGGTCAAACCGCGCTTTTCCATCTGTCCGCCATCTGGAGAACGCGAGCCCCGTGAGGGATGCATTGTCGTGGTGAGTGAGAGGAGCGCAAGATGCAGCGACAACGCGCAATCCGCTCGGGTTGGGAAGAATTCGTGAAGACCGGCCGCCCACCCCACGGACTGCCTCAGGCCCTTGTGGCTTCGTGGGCACGTTCGCAGACGTGCGGCGTCCCCGTGGGGCGACGTGAGGCACCGCTGTCTGGCGAGACCGAGATCTTCCGACGTCGGGTTAAGAACGTGGATTTGGTGACTGCCGCCCGCCCCGCGCTCGAAAGATCCAGCCATCTCCTCGTCGGCGCCGCATCGATGATGATTTTGGCAGATGCTAGCGGGTTTATCATGGAAACGGCGGGTGATCCGCGTATCATCGACGCTGGAAAGCGCAACCATCTGGAAATTGGTGGCCGTTGGGAAGAGGGTATCATCGGCACTAATGCGATTGGCACCGCTCTTGCAGATGCTAAGCCGGTGCAGATTATCGGTGCCGAGCATTTCTGCGAGGATATCCAGCGTTGGACTTGCGCAGCCAGTCCGGTGCACCACCCGATCGACGGTGAACTGCTCGGAATTGTCGATATCTCGGGACCGGCGGCCGCATTCAATCCTCAGAGCTTGGCGCTCGTCATGGCGCTCGCCCAGGAGATCCAAGCATCGCTTGGTCGAGTCGCCAAGCTTGAGCACGAAATTTTGCTGCGGCATTTTGTGTCAAAGCGGTCGATCTGGCTTAGCGAAGAAATCCTGGTCGTCGACCGCCGCGGCGTTATTGTGCACTCTCCACAGAAGGCCCGTTACAAACTCGATACGCAGGACTCTCAAGGCCTTTTTCAGAGTGTCCGCCAGATGATAGGCCGTGCCTCTTCGCAGAACTGGGAGAGTAACTGCCAACGCCTATTCCCCAATGCCAGCCTCGAGGTCGTTAAGAATAATGATAAGGCGATCGGGTGCCTGATTGTTCTGCATCAGAGTCGCGGTCGAGCGACTACGACGGCGAGCACTAAGCCGCACGTCGAGGCCTCGATAGGGTTTGAGCAGATTCTCGGCAGGAGCCCGGCAATGCACGAGGCGCGCGAACGGGCGCGCAAGCTTGCGGTCAGTACCCTGCCAATTCTAATTGAAGGCGAAACCGGGGTGGGTAAGGAGTTATTCGCTCGCGCTATTGCAGGCCTATCATCCGAAGCGCCTTTCGTGCCGGTGAACTGCGGCGGCATACCCCGTGACCTGATCGCGAGCGAGCTGTTCGGGTATGCCAAAGGTGCATTTACCGGGGCTGACGAGAACGGTCGCGCCGGAAAAATCGAGCAGGCAGATGGCGGCGTGCTGTGCCTTGATGAGATTGGGGAAATGCCGCTTGAGCTTCAGCCCTACCTGTTACGGGTGCTGGAGGATGGAGTGGTCTATCGTGTCGGTGATCACAAAGGCCGCCGTGTTGGCGTTCGCGTCCTGTCGATGACCAATCGCGATCTGATTGCCGAAGTGGATGCGGGACGGTTTCGGCGGGATCTCTATTACCGTCTTGCCGCGGCACGCATCAGAATTCCACCCTTGCGGGAACGGGGGGACGACATTCTTCTCCTTGCGGAGCATTTCGCCACTTTGGCCGCAGCGCGGCTGGGACGACCCGCTCCGACATTTGGTGGGGATGTTCTTAGCCTGCTGAGCCGCTACTCATGGCCGGGTAACGTTCGTGAACTACGTAACGTTGTCGACGCTATGGTGACACTCAATGATTCCGGTCACATCGGAATCGACGATCTCCCGCCCGAGATTGTGGCTGTGTCGCGGGCGGCACAGCAGTGGCCGATCTCGCCAGTGGCAATGCTGCCGAGCGCCAGCGACCTGAAGTCAGCAGAGCGCCTGGCAATTCTGACGAAATTGCGCGAATGCGGTGGCAATGTAACAGAAACCGCGCGGCGTCTTGGGATTGCTCGTTCTACGCTTTATGCGCGGCTTGCCGAATATGGTGAGTTACATTCTTTGAGGCCACGCTGTTTCGTTCGTCATTTGGACAGTCGAACGTCCAACCGTCCGAATCACGAACGTTCGCAGACGCAACATACCGATTGAGCATATGCAATAAGGCGCCGATCGCGCGACTTTTTCTTTCTAGCCATATGTTGGCATACGGCTTGCTTTCCTACTGATCGGTCCGGCCCCTAGATGCCGGTAGCAATCAGGAGGAAAGAAGTTGGATACCCATATCCCTAACGCACGGAGTGTTCAGGTCCTCGGCATTGATGCCGGTGGAACAATGGTTGGACATCAACCTTGCGCCGGATGCGCCCCCGAACCAGCGTGAACAAGCTGCAAAGACATTGCAGGCAGCGTGGACGGAATTAACGCTCAATGTGCTGGAGGAGTTCAAGCTCAACGGTTACACCTCTGACAAAGTGACGCTCCAGCCTGGCTATCGGATGCAGTACCGGGGCCAGCTCAACGACCTTGAGATCGACTCCCCGCTGCCATCAGCGACAACGGCAGAAGACTGGGACAAGCTTGTGGAGGCGTTCAACACCACCTATGGCCGCGTATATTCCGATTCTGCGCGCTCGCCAGAACTTGGCTACTCGGTCACTGGTGCCATCGTACGAGGTACGGTGTCCATCCCCAAACCAAAAATTCCCAAGGAGGACGAACAAGGCGAAACACCGCCTCGTGACGCCTTTCTCGGCACACGCAAATTCTACCGAAAGAGGCGCTGGGTCGACGCCATGCTCTACAAGATGGAGGCGTTGTGCCCTGGTAACCGTGTTGTCGGCCCGGCGATCATAGAATCAGCCGCGACGACTTTCGTGGTCCCTGATGGTTTCGAGACCTTCCTCGACGGCCATCGCCTCTTCCATTTGAAGGAAGTGTAAGCGCGTGGCTTTCGGTTGACATAAATCAAAGGAAATACTGTCATGAATATCGACGTCCGTATCAATGTTCCGAACACCGAGACGCGCGGCATCGTGCGAGGAGGTGAAACTCTGAAACAGCACCGCGACCGTGTGATGGCGGCAACGAAGCGAACCAGGTGTTATGCGGGTCTAGAAAAGCTGGAACTTCGCGACGACCACCCAATCCTATACAACAAACTGTTCTCACGTTTGCGTGCGGGTGTGGTCAATGCGCGCGAAACCGCGAAGAAGATCGCGGCCTCACCAATCGTAGAACAAGAGGAAGAGCTGTGTTTCACTCTCTACAACGCCGCAGGTGATTCGATCCTTACGTCAACAGGGATTATTATCCACCTTGGCACGATGGGGGCGGCGATCAAGTACATGATCGAGAACGACTGGGAATCAAACCCAGGAGTTCAAGATGGGGACATATTCTGCAATAACGATTCTCTTATCGGTAATGTCCATCCTTGTGACATTCATACGATCGTCCCGATCTTCTGGCAAGACGAACTGATTGGTTGGGTTGGCGGCGTTACACACGTGATCGACACCGGAGCGGTAGGTCCTGGTTCAATGGCGACTGGGCAAGTACAACGCTTCGGCGACGGTTACTCTGTTACATGTCGCAAGGTCGGCGAGAATGACACGCTATTCCGCGATTGGCTGCATGAGAGCCAACGTATGGTGCGAACCACACGTTACTGGATGCTCGACGAACGTACCCGTATCGCAGGATGCCATATGATTCGCCAGCTGGTTAAAGATGTAATTCAAGAGGCTGGCATCGAAGCATATTGGAAATTTTCCTACGAGGCGGTCGAACATGGCCGGCTTGGTCTGCGCAATCGTATCAGGGCGATGACCATTCCTGGGATCTACCGTCAGGTGGGCTTCGTCGATGTGCCCTATGCCCATGAAGACGTGCGAGTTCCGTCGGATTTCGCGAAACTCGATACCATCATGCATGCGCCGTGCGAGATGACGATCCGTGGCGACGGCAGCTGGCGGCTCGACTTCGAAGGTGCTAGCCGCTGGGGGTGGCACACGTACAACGCTCATCAGGTCAGCTTCACGTCCGGCATCTGGGTGATGATGACTCAAACACTGATTCCATCTGAGATGATTAACGACGGGGCAGCCTACGGTACAGAGTTTCGACTTCCGAAAGGCACTTGGATGAACCCAAATGACCGCCGCGTTGCGTTCTCATATTCGTGGCATTTCTTGGTTTCGGCATGGACGGCGCTTTGGCGCGGACTCTCTCGTGGCTATTTCGGGCGAGGCTACTTGGAAGAGGTCAATGCAGGTAACGCCAATACCTCTAACTGGCTGCAAGGTGGCGGTTTCAACCAATATAACGAAATCCACGCCGTCAACTCATTTGAATGCGCCGCCAATGGCACAGGGGCAACCGCGGTTAGCGATGGGCTCAGTCATGCCGCCGCGATCTGGAATCCGGAAGGCGATATGGGCGACATGGAAATCTGGGAGCTAGCGGAACCGCTCATCTATCTCGGCCGGCAAATCAAGGCCAGTTCGGGCGGCGCCGGCAAATACCGCGGGGGCTGCGGCTTCGAGAGCCTGCGCATGGTCTGGAACGCTAAAGATTGGACTATGTTCTTCATGGGAAATGGACATATTTCCTCAGATTGGGGACTGATGGGCGGTTATCCGGCGGCCTCTGGATATCGCTTCGCAGCCCATAAGACGGGAATCAAGAAGCTCATTTCCGAGGGCAAGCCAATTCCACTTGGCGGAGACACGGATCCGGAAAACCCAACCTGGGACGGTCTCATCCCCGATGCCACGATCAAGCGTGACAAGCAAGCAATTACTACCGAGGAAATGTTCTCGGATTATGACTTATATCTGAACTATATGCGTGGAGGGCCCGGTTTTGGTGATCCGTTAGATCGCGAGCCGCTGCGCGTGGTCGAGGATCTGAACGGCGGCTACTTGCTGGAACGCTTTGCCGAGAGTGTCTAAGGCGTAGTGGCCAACAGGAATGCTAACGGGGCGTGGGTAGTCGATGAGAAGAAAACAGCTGAGAAACGCAAGGCAATGCGCAAGGAACGCATTGCCAGATCGGTGCCGACTCAGGAATGGCTGAAGGGCGAACGTGACAAGATTATCCGCAAGATTGGAGCAGATGACCATGTGAAGCAGATGTTTGCTGCGTCGTTCAAACTTAGCCCAAAATTCTTGTCGCAGTTCAAAACGTTTTGGGAACTTCCAAAAGACTGGAACCTGACGGAGGACGAGATCGGCGTTGTACATTACGGCTCTGATTACGCAATGGACGTATCCGAGCTTCCTGATGTGAAGACGGTCCAGTTCGTCGAGGAGTAACCCATCCCGAGCGGCCGGACAGAACCTGTCCGGCCGGCTTATCTTCCACGTCAACCGAAAAAGCGAGGACACACTATGGCATATACACACGCGAAGATCGCCGATCTCATTGATGGCAAAATCGACCAAGATACGCTGCACCAGATGCTCTCGACCCCTAAGGATCCCGAACGGTTCATGATGTATCTTGACATCTTGCAAGAGAGGGCGAGTTGGGATGACAAAATCATTCTACCGCTCGGACCGAAACTGTTCATCGTGCAGATCAAGACGACGAAGCAGTGGAAGGTCCGCTGCGACTGCGGTCACGATTTCTGCGATTGGAGGGATAATTGGAAACTCCATGCGCGTATCTATGTGCGCGACACCGCAGAAAAAATGGAACAGATTTATCCTCGTCTGATGGCGCCATCCTCAAATTGGCAAGTACTACGCGAATACTACTGTCCAGAATGTGGAACCCTACATGATGTAGAGGCGCCGACACCATGGTATCCGGTGATCCGAGATTTTGAGCCGGACATTGACACCTTCTACAAAGACTGGCTCGGCATACCTATGCCGGAGCGCGTTGACGCCACTTGAAGGCGGCACAAAGTAAGTACTCCGGCCAAAGTGTGGCCGGAGTACTTATGCGGTTACCTGTCGATGTTCGCATGGCAAGCGTCGTCGAGACTTCTGCGTAACGAAAGGTTTCATCTAAAGAAGGGCATTGGCTGTTAGATGACGTCGGGTGTTTTTTGCTCGACCAACCACGCCGTCCGTCTCATGTTGCGGCGCTCCTTTTGTGCCGCGCCTACTGTGGCTCGTTGCGCCGGTGCCGGCGTTGGTCAGCACCCGGCCGCCGCCTCGCCCTCAGCAAACCCGATGCGCGCGCGAACGCCCTCGCCCACGCCGGATCCGCCTCCGTCCGATCACGAAATGGTCTAATCCAGCGCAGCCGCATGCGCGGCGGCTTGCCTCTGCGCCCCCGGATGGCGCATGAACAGCACCAGCGGCAGGCTTAACAGCGCGGTGATCATCATGTATTTGAAGTCGTCGATATAGGCGATAATAGACGCTTGGTAATTCACCGCCTGGTTCATCAAGGCCGCACCGTGCGGCGTGGTGGGATCCAAAAAATGCAGCGCGGTCGGGTTTGCTGTCAAGGCGCGGTTAAAAGGATTGACATTCTGCACGATGATGGCGTGATTCACCTGCTGCATTTCCGTCAGCAGCGTTGACGTGATGGAAATGCCGATCGCCGAGCCCACATTGCGCAACAGGCTCCAGATGGCGGTGCCGTCGTTTCGGAATGCGGCAGGCAGCGAGGCGAACGCCACCACCTGCAGCGGCACGAAAACAAAGCCGAGGCCGAAGCCCATCACAATGGTCACGCCCACCACTTCGGATTCGGAAACCGCGGGCGTCCACCCGGTCATCCAAAACAGCGTCCCGGCAATAAGGATCGTCCCCACCGCAATTAGCAAGCGCGGGTCGATCCGGTTGGTAATCCGGCCGGCAATCATCATCGCGAACAGCGTGCCGATCCCGCGCGGGGCCATCACCAGCCCGGCCGTATCGACGGGGTAATTCGCCATGGTTTGCAAAAACGGCGCAAGCAACGCCGAGCTTGCCAAAAGAATCATGCCCACCGCAAACATCACGATCACGCCGGCGACAAAATTTTTGTCTTTAAATAACGCAGTCGGAATAAACGGCCGCTCTGCGGTTAGCATGTGTACGACAAACAGATAAAGGCCAAGGCCGGCCAAGATCGCCTCGATAATAATCTCGTAGGAGCCGAACCAATCTTTCAGTTCGCCCCGATCGAGCATCATCTGAAACGCCCCTAACGCCAACGAAAGCGCGAGAAACCCCGTCCAATCAAAACGCAATTCGGTCTGCCGGCGGCTTCTGGGCATGAAGAACGCCAAGCCTAACAGCGCCAAGATGCCGAACGGGAGGTTGATGAAAAACACATACCGCCAATTGTAATATTGCGTGAGATAACCACCGAGCGTCGGCCCCACAATCGGCCCGACCATCACCCCCATGCCCCAGAGCGCCATGGCGGCCCCGCGCCGTTCGGGCGGATAAATATCCAGCATCGTGGCTTGCGAGAGCGGCACCAGCGCGGCCCCGAACAAACCCTGCAGCAAGCGAAACAGCACCATCTGTTCAATGGAACTGGCAATGCCGCACAGCATGGAGGTGAGCGTAAACCCGGCAACCGAGACCAGAAAAAGATTTTTGCGTCCAAAACGGTTTGCCAACCATCCGGAAGGTGCCGTCATAATCGCGGCGGCGATCACGTAGGAGGTCAGCACCCAGGTGATCTCGTCATAAGTCGTGGACAGGCTTCCTTGCATGTAAGGAAGCGCCACGTTGGCGATGGTGGAATCCAACGCCTGCATTAGCGTACCCACCATAGCGCAAACAGTGATGATGCCGCGATGCGTCACGGCTTCAGGCGAAGGTGCTTTGGCTTCCATCATGCAAAGCTTCTAACAACGAATTCCTAAAGCGGTTAGAACAATTCCGTAAACAAGTCGCGCAAGGCACGCCGATGCTTCGTATCCACGGAAACCTCCACGCTCATGCCTGCCGCCAGAGGCGGATCCCCGGCTTTGCGGTCAATCTGAATGCGAACCGGAATCCGCTGCACGACTTTCACCCAGTTGCCCGATGAATTTTCCGCGGGAAGCAACGAAAATTGTGAGCCGGAAGCGGGGCTGAGGCTGATCACATGGCCATGCCATTCGCGCCCCGGATAGGTATCCACCCAAACAGTCGCCGGATCTCCGGGCTTCACCCAGGTGAGATCCGTCTCTTTGGCATAGGCCGTCACCCACATATGCTCGGTGGAAACGAGCCCAAACGCCCCCGTGGAAGCCGCCAAATACATCCCGGGCTGCAGCTTTGGCACATCGGTTACGACCCCGTCATAAGGGGCGCGGACCTCGGTATGGCGCAATTGGCGTTCCGCTTCGCGCAGTTGCGCCAACGCGTTTTTATAATCGGGCGTATCCTCGGGCGCGACCTCGGGGTTCCCGGAGAGCTTGGCCAATTGTACCCGCGCCTGATAACGAAGACTTTCCAGCTTTTGTTGATCACTCATAAGCTTGAAGCGCGCATTGTCGTAATCGATCTTGGTCACACCCCCCTTGTTCACGAGTGCGGCGTAACGCTCCAGATTGGCTTGGTCGAGGCGAACTTCGTCTTCTTGCGCGGCAATATCGTGCAGCATCCGCTGGTAATCGTCCTTCATGGCGTTCACGGTAAGCACGATCGAGGCGAGCTTGGCTTTCGCGCCATCTACCGCATATTGGAATGGTTCAGGATCGATCCGGAACAACAATTGGCCTTCATGCACAAACTCGTTGTCGTGGACCGCAACTTCCTTGACAATGCCGGAAACATCGGTGGAAACGGGAAGCTTGTCCGCATCGATGTAGGCGTCATCGGTATAGGAATAACGCCCGCCTTGCAGCCACGCGCCCAACGAGCCTGCCAAAACCGCAACAATGCCCCCCGCCATCAAGACCACACGCAAGCGCTGGCGCAGCGCCCGGGTGCGCGGGCGTGCCTCCTCGGTCACCCGCGGCTGTGCAACGGCCGTGCTCGCCTGCGACATTACGCAACCTCCGCGCTCGCGCTCGCTTCCCACTCCGTCGCCGCCTCGGATCCGGCCGGCTCGGCCTCATGATCCGTTGCGCAGATCGCTTCCTCCTTGCGGTTGCAGCGGACATTGGCGCACAAAACCGCCTTCATGCTCCGCAGCCGCTCCGTCATCTCGGCGATGGCGGCGGCGTCCATGCCTGAGGTCACCAAGTGCAGCAATTCGTCCCGCTCATGCTTGATACGCTCGAGCAAAGGCTCCGCCGCAGGCAACAGATGCAAACGCCAGACCCGGCGATCCTTCGGGTCCGGCCGCCGTTCGACGAAGCCGCGCTGTTCCAGCCGGTCCACCAGCCGGGCAACGGTAATCGGTTCCACTTCCAAGAGATCGGCAAGATCTTTTTGGGAGATTCCGGGTTGCCACTCCAAGCGCAGCAAAATCACCCATTGCGCCCGAGTCATTCCAAACTGGCGGGCGCGTTTGTCGAAGGCCACGCGCACCAGGTGCGCGACCTCGAACAGATACGTCATAAGATCCGGCTGAAAATGTGCCATGGCTTAGCCTCCAGCCCATATAATAAGGAACGTTATAATAGATTTACTTCTCTGGCTCATGTTTATTTTGCATGCCAGAACCGCGCGATGGCTGGGTCACCCGCCACACCGGCCGAAAATCGGGGTAAGGTCTGCGTTATTATGAACACACGCACACCCGAGATTGTGATCGTCGGCGCCGGCGTGGCCGGGCTTGCCGCTGCGGCAGCGTTACGGGCGCAAGGCCGCCCTTTCCTGGTGCTGGAAGCCAAGGGGCGAATCGGAGGCCGGGCCTGGACCACCTGGCCCGCCGAGCTCGGCCGGATTCCGTTCGATCACGGGGCTTCGTGGCTGCACGCGGCCGAGCGAAATCCGCTGGCCGCTTTGGCCAAGGCGGCGGGCTGGCGGCTTTTGGATACCGAGCGCATGCGTCAGCGTCGCCTCTTTGTGGGCGAGCGCCTGGCCACGCCGGCCGAAGAGGCCGCCTACCGCGAGGCTTATGACGCCATCGTGGCAAGCGCCCGTGCCCGTGCCGCCCGCGACCCCGATATCAGCCTCGCCGAGGCGCTGCGGCCTTATGCCGATCACCCCTGGGCACCGACGATTGCCGCTTGGGAAGGGGCGATCATCGCCGCGGCCGACGCCGATGTGCTGAGTCTGAAAGATTGGGCGGCCAACAGCCTGGAAGGGCAGAACCTGGCCGTGCCGGACGGGCTCGGCGCGTTGGTGGCTGCTCTTCTCGCCCCCCGTGCCGAGGACATCCGGCTGCACTGCCCGGTGCGCCTGATCCGTTGGCAAGAGCCGAACGGAGCCGTGGTTCTGGAAACCCAGCACGGAACGCTGCACGCGCGGGCGGCGATCATCACCGTCTCCACCGGAGTCCTGGCCGCAGGCGGCATTGTGTTTCGGCCGGAACTGCCCGCCCTGACCCAAGAGGCCATTCACGCTTTGCCCATGGGCTTGCTGAGCAAAGTCGCGTTTCGGCTGCGCGAGCCGGAACAGCCCGGCCTGCCGGCCTCTTGCGCGATTTTCCGCCAACGGCGGAGTTTCGCCGAGCCCGCGGTGATTTTCCACGCGCGCCCCTTCGGCCGCGATTACGTGGTGAGTTTCTTCGGCGGGCGCGTCGCTTGGGACCTTGCCAAAGCCGGGCCGGAAGCAGCCGAGGATTTTGTGCGCGCGGAATGGCGCGCGTTTTTCGGGGCAAGCGCCGATGGCTGGCTCGCCCCCGGCGCCGTGCACACCGAATGGGGCACCGACCCCGACGTGCGCGGCGCCTATTGCTACGCCCGCCCGGGCCAGGCCGAAGCCCGGGCGCGCCTGGCGCAGCCGCTCGCGGAAGGGCGGCTTCTCTTTGCCGGCGAGGCCTGCCATACGGGCCTTGGCGGGACGGTCGGCGGAGCCTACCTCTCCGGCTGGAAAGCCGCGGAAATCGCCGCCGCCAGCGCATGATTACCCGCGCACGATTATTTCTGGGCCGCCTGCGAGAACACCGAAGCATGCGCACGGTACGCCGCATGCGCCTGGTTGATCGCGGCTTGGTTCAGGCTCGTGGCCAAGGACGCGCCTGCCCCCTGAACCTGCAACAGACCGCTTTGAGCCTGCGCCGCGGTGCCGCCGGCCGCCCCGGCGCCCAAGGAAGCCGCCCCAGAGGCAGGACCGGAGCCTGGCCCCGGCGCCTGCCCCGCGCCTTGGTGGCGGGCCGCTTTCTGGTGCGACCATGCCGAAAAGATATCGGCAAGGCTATTCGTGCTCGGCGCGGTCCACGCCGCATTCTTCAGCCAGCTCGTTGCAGCCACAATGCCCATGATCATGACGGATTGCCTTCCGTGTCGTGACACCCCTCGCGGATCATGCACACGCCGTGCCATGCTCTTGGCCGCAAAAACCGGGCGTTGCGGGCAGAGTTCAAAAGACAAGGCGGCAAGGTTTGCCGGGCGGATCCTGCCGGCTTGCACATCTCAGTCGACACGGGCGCGAAAGACCTTATGGCAGGCGCCGCACGCCTTGCCGGTGGCCTGGAACTGGCGCGCAAAGCCCGCCTTATCGCCGGCCTCGGCCAGCGCCGCGAGCTTTTCCGCCTCCGCCGTGTAAGCGGCAGCGCGTTCGTCAAAGGTCTTCTTATCCTGCCAGATTTTCGGCAGAGCTTTGGTTTCCGCCCCGGTGTCGCTTCCCGGCGGAAACATCTCGGGGATTTTCCGGCTCCAGGAGACCAGAAACCGGGCATCATCGGCAAAAGGCCGGACATCCTTGCCGGCCTCCACCGCCTCTTTCATGGCCTTGAAAATCCGGCCGCTGAGCTTGTAGGCGGCCCGACGCTGCTGGATGGCCTCTTGCGGCGAAGCAAAAGGCGGCCCGGCCGGCAAGCGCAACTCCGAACTCGGCACCGGAACCCCCTTTTCGTCCGCCTTGGCCCATGTCAAGACAAGCGTCGTCAGAACTCCGAGCACGGCAAGGCTCAGCGTCTTATGCAGCAATTTCATTCCTCCCTCCCTTCTCTCCGGGTAAGCGGAAGGTTGCCTGAACGCTCCGCCTCTGCAAGAGGCTAGCCGGCTTTTTGTTTTCTTCATTTTGGAGACCGTAATGGCGGCTTACCGTTCTGTGGCCGTATTTTGTGGCTCCCGGCTCGGGGGGCAGCCGACTTTCCGAAAGGCCGCCGAAGAGCTCGGCGCCGGACTGGGCCGCGCCGGCCTGCGGCTGGTCTATGGCGGCGGCAGCACGGGGCTGATGGGCGCTCTGGCCAATGCGGCCCTGGCGGCGGGGGGCGCGGTTGTCGGCGTGATCCCGGAATTCCTCACCCGCTTGGAAGCCGCCCATAGCGGGGTGACGGAGCTTGTGATCACCGAGAGCATGCACGCCCGAAAACAACGGATGTTTGCGCTGGCCGATGCGTTCGTGATGTTCCCGGGCGGGCTCGGCACCTTGGATGAAACCATCGAAGTGATGACCTGGCGCCAGCTCCAACTGCACGAAAAGCCGATTTTTCTCTGCGATATCGCGGGTTTCGCCCAACCCCTCCTGGCCACGATCGAGGCGATGATTGCCGAAGGCTTCGCCCCCGCCGAAGCGCGCTCGTTTTTCGAGGTGGTGCGCAGCGTGCCGGCGTTGCTGCAGCGCCTGGAGGCCGTGCTTCCCGCGCTTCCCGAGACGACGCCACGCAATGGCAGCGAGCGATTGTAAAGGCCCCCTCACTTCCGGCAGTTTTCGCCCTGAAAGCAGCCGGGGGCGCGGTTGCCTCGCCGGTTCGGCTGTTTTAGCGTTTGGCCTGCCGGAACGGTTCGGCTTTTTGGTGCTGAATCCGATGCTGAACATGATAGGGAGGTTGCCATGCCTCGCTTGCCGCTTGCGCGTTTCAAAGTGATCGACCTGACCCGCGTCCGCGCCGGCCCCACCGCGGTGCGCCAGCTGGCCGATTGGGGCGCGGACGTGATCAAGGTGGAAAATCCCGAGGGCACGGATGCCTTGGCGAGCGATCGCGACAACCCGGATTTCCAAAATCTGCATCGCAACAAGCGCAGCATCACGCTCAACCTGAAAACCCCCGAGGGCGTGGACATTCTCAAGAAGCTGGTCCGCACGGCGGATGTGCTCGTGGAGAATTACCGGCCCGATGTGAAATTCCGGCTGGGCATTGATTACGCCACTCTGCGCGAAGTCAATCCGCGTTTGGTTTATGCCTCCATCTCGGGCTTCGGGCAGGATGGTCCGTATCGCGATCGCCCGGGCTTTGACCAAATCGCCCAAGGCATGGGGGGCTTGATGTCGATCACCGGCCTGCCGGGCCAAGGCCCCGTGCGCGCCGGCATTCCGATTGCAGACCTCACCGCCGGGATTTTCGCCGCGCAAGGCATTTTGATCGCCTTGCTCGAGCGCGAGGTTTCCGGCGAGGGGCAATGGGTACAGTCCTCGCTGCTGGCGGCGCAAATCGCCATGCTCGACTTTCAAGCCGCGCGCTGGCTGATTGCCAAAGACGTTCCCGGCCAGGCCGGGAACAATCATCCGACCAGCATTCCCACCGGGGTTTTCGCCACCGCGGACGGGCATATCAATATCGCGGCGTCCGGCCAGACCATGTTCCGCCGGCTTTGCGAAGCGCTGGGCACACCGGAGCTTGCCGAGGACCCCGCCTACAAAACCGACAAAGATCGCTTGCGCAATCGGGATGCCTTGAACGCCGCCATCGAGGCGATCACCCAAACGCGCGCCTCGGCGGAGTGGATCCAGCGGCTCAATGAGGTCGGCGTGCCGTGCGGGCCGATTTATCGCATCGACGAAGTCTTCGCGGACCCGCAGGTGCGCCATATCGGCATCGCCGCGCCCGTGACGCACCCGCGCCTCGGCCAGATGGAGTTGGTCGGCCAGCCCGTTCAGCTGAGCCGGACGAACTGGCAAATCCGTTCCGCCACCCCGGAGCTTGGCGAACATACCGAGATGGTGCTGAAGGAACTCGGATACGGTGATTCGGAAATTGCGGATTTCCGCGCCCGCAAAATTATCTAGAGTTGCAAGAGTCGCGTGATGTCGAGCGGGATGTGGGAGGATCATCGCCGCCTTCGCGTCCGCGGATGCGGGCACGCGCGTGAGGCAGCTGAAAGGGAGGGAGCGCCGATGTCGGACTATCTTCTTGTGGAGCGGCGGGAAGGGTATCACCGGCTGACCTTGAATCGCCCGGAGAAGATGAATGCGCTGACGGCGGAGATGTTGGAAGCGCTGCATTCCGCCCTGGATGCGGCAGCTTTGGATCCGACTTGCCGGGCGGTGCTGCTCACCGGTGCCGGACGCGGTTTCTGCGCCGGCCAGGATCTTTCGGCGCTGCTGACGGAAGCCGGCACGTTGCAGGATCCGGTCCCCCTGATCGAGCGGCTGTACAATCCGCTGGTGCGGCGCTTGCGGTCTCTACCGCTGCCGGTGGTTTGCGCCGTCAACGGCATTGCGGCGGGGGCGGGCGCCTCTCTGGCATTGGCGTGCGATATCGTGCTTGCCGCGCGCTCTGCGAAATTCATCCAGGCATTCGTGAAAAGCGGGCTGATTCCCGACACAGGGGCGACGTTTTTTCTTCCCCGCCTGGTGGGTGCGGCGCGGGCGCGGGCGCTGACCATGTTGGGAGAACCCGTCAGTGCCGAGCAGGCCGAGGCTTGGGGCATGATCTGGCGCGCGGTGGAGGATGACAAACTCGCCAGCGAAGCCGAGGCCCTGGCCGCCGCGCTTGCCAAGCAAGCCACAGAAGCCATTGCGATGATCAAGCAAGCGCTGGAAGCCTCGAACACCGCGAACCTTGAATCCCAGCTTGCCCTGGAACGGGATCTGCAACAAAAGGCAGCACGCACGCCGGATTGCGCGGAGGGCATTCGCGCATTTTTGGAAAAGCGGGCACCGCAATTCAAAGGACGCCAGACGCAATGACCGCGACCGAAGCAGACGCCGCGATGGCGCGTGCCTGCGGCGAAGCGATGTGGGCCGACGACACGGCAAGCCGCAGCCTCGGCATGGAACTTTTGGAGGTAGCGCCAGGCCGCGCACGCATGGCCATGCGCGTCGGAGAGCAAATGGTCAACGGCCACGGCATTTGCCATGGCGGCTATATCTTCATTTTGGCTGACTCCGCCTTTGCGTTTGCGTGCAACACCTATAACGAGCGTGCGCTGGCAAGCCAGGCCAGCATCAGTTTCCTGCGCCCCGCCCATCTCGGCGAGAGGCTGATTGCGGAAGCCGAGGAACGCATCCGGTCGGGGCGAAGCGGTATTTACGATGTGCGCGTTTGCCGTGAGGACGGCACCGTCATTGCCGAGTTTCGCGGCCATTCTCGCATGACCGGCCAGCGGTTTTTCCCTGATTCTGAAAGGCACCAGCCATGAATACGACGTCACGCTCCAAGCGCGCCGAGGTGCATCCGCCCGCCCGCGCCGAACTCGATCCCATCGAGGTCGCTTCACGCGATGAAATCAGCGCATTGCAGCGGGAGCGGTTGCGCTGGACGCTTCGCCATGCGTACGAAAATGTGCCGCATTATCGCAAGGCCTTTGAGGACGCGGGCGTGCATCCGTCCGATTTTCATGATCTTGCCGACCTCGAAAAATTTCCGTTAACCACCAAAGACGATCTTCGCCGAAATTATCCCTTCGGCATGTTTGCCGTTCCGCGTGAGAAACTTGTCCGCATTCACGCCTCTTCCGGCACCACCGGCAAACCCACGGTGGTGGGCTACACGAAACATGATTTGGACGTCTGGGCCGAAGTGGTGGCGCGGTGCATTCGTGCCTCTGGCGGACGGCCCGGGATGGTTCTGCACAATGCTTACGGCTACGGTTTGTTTACGGGCGGGCTTGGCCTGCATATCGGCGGCGAGAGGCTCGGCTGCACGGTGGTTCCCGTCTCCGGCGGGATGACGGAACGCCAAGTGATGCTGATTGAAGATTTCCGCCCGCAGATCATTTCCGTCACGCCAAGCTATATGCTCGTTATTCTGGATGAATTTCGCAACAAGGGAAAGGATCCCCGCGCCAGCTCGCTGCTGATCGGCATTTTCGGCGCCGAGCCCTGGACCGATGCCATGCGGCGGGAAATCGAGGAAGCTTTCGATATCCATGCCGTGGACATTTACGGGCTTTCGGAAGTCATGGGGCCGGGCGTGGCCAATGAGTGCATCGAAACCAAAGACGGGCTGCATATCTGGGAAGATCATTTTTATCCGGAAGTGATCGACCCGGAAACCGGGCGCGTTTTGCCGGAAGGCGAAAAAGGCGAGCTCGTGTTTACCACCCTAACGAAAGAGGCGATGCCGGTCATTCGCTACCGCACGCGCGATCTCACGCGGCTTCTGCCCGGAACGGCGCGCAGCATGCGCCGGATGGAAAAAATCACCGGGCGCAGCGACGATATGATTATCCTTCGCGGGGTGAATCTGTTTCCGACCCAGATTGAGGAATTGATTCTGCGAAGCCCATATCTTTCCGGGCATTTTCAGATTGTTCTCTCGCGCCCCGCCCGGCTTGATGAAATGGACGTCCGTGTAGAGGCCAAACCCGAAGCGTGGAACGAGGCGCTTGTCGCGCAAGAAGCGCAAACGCTTGCGACGCATATCAAGGCGCTGATCGGCATTTCGGCCAAGGTGCACGTGCTGGCACCGGGCAGCATTGAACGCTCGCTCGGCAAGGCGCGCCGGGTCATTGACCAGAGGCCGAAAGGATAAGGCAGAACCCGTAAGGGTGGCGTGAGAGCCGCCGGGCGTGCTCGCGCCGGGTTCCGGGCCGGCTGCCGTGCGCCCGGACTCCGGCCCGGGCGGGGGTTCCGGAGCAGCATCCGCGCCTTGGTCGCGGGGTTTGCCGGAACCGTCCTCAGGCGGGGGTGCGGCCATGGCGAGCACCCCGGCCACCGCACGGGCGGCGTAAGCGGCGAGATCCTGATCGCCGCGCTCGGCATCGCTCCAGCCCGCGGCGGCTTCCAGCATTGCCAGCAGCGCGCGCGCCGGCGGCTCCCCGCCCCTCGCCCCAAGCCCGGGCAGCGCCTGCTCGATGACAGAGGCGAACAGCGCCGCCAGCCAACGCCGCTTGGCGGCCAGCGCATCGCGCGCGGCGGGCTCGAGCAGCGCCGCGGCCT